>Ga0209018_1002898_pt1 | contig 11448 bp, 14 predicted proteins | sample YNPBryBLVA2012_FD_185814 | JGI IMG/M metagenome (GOLD analysis project Ga0209018, IMG submission 185814) | Anoxygenic and chlorotrophic microbial mat microbial communities from Yellowstone National Park, USA - YNP Bryant BLVA 2012 (SPAdes)... ...
AGCAGATTTAGGACTCACGCAGTTGGCGGACAAACCACAAGAACCCACCTGGCGTTCCCCGTCGGTGCGAAGGCCATCTTCACTCAACACTTTAGCGAGAGAACACCCCTCCAGCCATCAGCCGTCAACAGCCACAGGCGACGTTTCACGTGAAACATCGCCGGGGCCGGGGAGCCGGGAGCGCAGCCCCAGGATGATCGCCAGCCCGCCGGCGGCGAAGAGCAGCACCAGCCCCTCGATGGCCAGCACCGACCCACCCATCTGCTGCATGCCGACCGCCACTCCGTCCACCACCGCGTGCCCCAGGATCGCCAGCCCCAGCCAGCCGAGGTTGCGGCGCACGACCGCCAGCAGGACCAGAAGCGCCCAGGAGATATGCAGAATGATGGCGAAGACCCGCTCCACCCCTCCCAGCAGCGGCAGGTACCAGGGGATAGACCAGTACTCCGCCATCTGCGCCTGGGCCAGTTGCAGGGTCTCGCCGCTCAGCCCCAGCCCTTCCAGGCCAAACTGCCGGCCATAGAGCATGATGACAAACGTAGTCAGCACCCCTACACCCACGATGATCGCCTCCGCCCCGCCGTGGCCGGCGCCGAAGGCCACCCCCTGCGCCCAGGAACGGGCCTGGCGCTGCCAGAGACGCAGCACCAGGTAACGCGCCCCTTCCTCGCACACCCCCGCCGCCAGCCCCAGGATGACAGCGTTGGCCAGGATCGTGGCGGGCGAGCCGGGAGCGAACGGCCACACGCCGGGACGGTTCGCCACCTCGGTCAGGCCCATCAGCAAGGGGATGTGCACCACCTGCGACAGCACGAATGTGGCCGCTCCGACCAGGAGCAGCCGCCAGGTGACCCCTGGCCAGCGGCGCAGCCAGAACCACAGGCCCAGCGGCAGGCCGATCATCAGCAGGATTTCCACGACGAAGGCCAGATAGAGCATCTCACAGCTCCTGACGGCGGAAGATCGCCCACGCCCCCACCAACGCGGCGACGATCAGCCCCAGACTCACCCCCAATGCCCCCCAGGCCGGCGTGCTTCCGCCCAACGCCAGTTCCCCACCCCAGGAGAGCAGCCGGCCAGGCAGCCAGTCCCCCAGCCGGGGGATGCTCCCCATCAACGACAACAGGATGAGCAAACCGAAAGCCAATCCCCCCGCCGCAACCTGCGAGCGGGTGACGGTGCTGCACAACAGGGTCAGGGCCAGGTAGACCAGCACGAACAGGAGGAACAGCCCGTTGAGCGCCAGCCAGGGCCAGAGATCCAACGGCTCGAACAGCACCAGCGTGTAATAATAGCCGGCCACCGCAGCAAGGAGGGTAGCAGTCAGGAACGTCACCCCCAGAGCAACGAACTTGGCCCCCAGAAAGGCCCAGCGCGGCAACGGCTTGACCAGCATCAGCGCCGCTGTCCCCTTGTCCTTCTCCTGCACCACGCTGCCCATGGTCATCAGCAACGCCAGGAGCACCGCAAACTGGCTGAGGTTCTTCAGGTACTGCCCCACGGCATCGGCGACGGTAGGCGGGGGGATGAGAGCGGAAAACTGCTCCGCGCCCGGCAGAAGCCCCAGGATCTCCGGCGTAAACCTGGCCAGCAGCGGGGAGGTCAGCCCGAACGTGACCAGGATCACGGCCGTGACGAGCAGGCGATGGGAGCGCCACTGCTCCAGCAACTCCTTGCGCAGCGCGACGAAGAAGATCATCGCTCCCCCTCCTCCCCCACCAGGCGCAGGAAGACCTCTTCCAGCGATGGGCGCACCACTTCGTAGCGGACCACCGGCAGCGCCGACTGCGCCGCGGCCGACAGCAGTTCCTGCCGGGCGTGGACCACGTCGTTCACCGTCACGCGGGCGCGGGAGCCGTCCACGGCGACCGCGGCAACCCACGGCTGACGGCGCAACGTCTCTACCCATGCCGCCAATTCAGCGGCAGCGCCGTTCTCGACCTCGACCTCGAAGGCGGGCACGGCGTAGCGAGCCAGCAACTCCTCCTGCCGCGCCTCGGTGACCAGACGGCCGCGGTTGATGATGCCCACGCTGTCGCAGACCCGCTCCACGTCAGCCAGGATGTGGGTGGACATGAAGACGGTGCACTGGCCGCGCAGCCGCCCGATCAGTTCCAGCACCTCACGGCGACCGGCCGGGTCGAGCGCGCTGGCCGGCTCGTCGAGGAAGAGCACCTCCGGCCGGTTGACCAGCGCCTGAGCCAGCCCCATCCGCTGGCGCATGCCGCGCGAGAAGGTGCCGATACGCCGCCGCTCCACCTCGGTCAGCCCCACCAGTTCGAGCAGTTCTCGCGTCCGCGCGGCTCGCTCCGCCGCCGAGAGGTCGAAAACGCGGCCGATGTAGTCGAGGAACTCGCGGGGGGTCATCCACGGATAGCAGGCCGGCTCCTCTGGCAGGCAGCCGATGCGCCGGGCCAACCCCTTGCCGTCGCCCACCTCCACCCCCGCCACCCATGCCCGCCCTGCGTCGGGCCGCGCCAGGCCGGTGAGGATGCGGATGGTGGTGGTCTTGCCCGCGCCGTTAGGGCCCAGAAATCCGAAGACGGTGCCCGGCTCGACGGCGAGCGTCAACCTGTCCAATGCCTGGACGCTGCCGAAGCGCTTGCTGATCCCCTCGATACGGATAGCGGCCATTCACTCCTCCCGACCGACCATCAGGTAGATAATCGGCCCGATGAGGTTGATGAAGATGATGACCAACGCCCAGACCCACTTAGGGCCCTTCGTCCGCTCCCGCCGCAGCAGGTCCACCAACGCCCAGACCAACAGCCCCAACTCCAGCACCGCAATCGGCACCAGCAACGGCCACCACCGCGTGATCTCTTCTATGCCCATCTCCCCCTTCTCCTTATCTCCGCGTCCCTACATCACCGCCGCCGCGCCACCCGCCGCCGCATCAACGTCAGATAGGTGACAAAAGCCAGCAGGTCGCCCTCCACCGGCGCGTGGAGGAGGATCTCCCCGCCGCTGAACAGGTGCCAGCGCAGCGTTAGCAACGCCGCGCCCGTCTCGTCGCGCAGTTCCCATGCATAGAGCCCCAGGCCGCGCGGGAAGAGCAGGAAGGAGCCTCCGGCGAAGCGGACGTCGAACCGCCGCTGGAAGAGGGGCTGAGAGGCGCTGCCCAGCACCTGCCCCCCCTCCCACATCCCGTACTCCCCTCGCCACAGCGAGGTGCGCCGGAACCGCAGCAGCCGCCCTTCGGCGTCGCTGAAAGCGGCCGTGAAGCCCACGCCGACGGTCAGTTCCCCCAAGGCCTGCTCCCCGGCCAGCAGCCGGTGACGGCGCGGCAAGAGGCCGGAGGAGCGGATGGCGATACGGTCGGCAACCAGGACCTGTTCCATAGACCTGCCGCTCTCAGGAAGCCGCGCTCAGGACGCTGCGGCTGCCGCCGCCGCCCCTTCCGCCTCCCACCGCTTCTCCGCCAGGTAGTAGGCGAAGACCAGCAGGTCACCATCCAGAGCACCCAGGATGTCCAGGAAGGCCCCCCGTTTGAAGAAGCCGCGCGGACGGACCGCCAGTAACGGGGTGCCGTCCGCAGCGGTGAGGAACCAGTCGCGGCTGAAAGCGCCACGAGGTGAGAGGAGGTAGTCCCGCTCGTCGAAACGCACCGTCAATTCGCGCCGCCAGGCGCTCTTCGGGCGGGCCTCGCCGCGCACCCATCCCGCCTCGCGCAGTTCGTACCGCTGGCGCCAGGCGTCGGCCAGGCACAGTTCCAGCGTGCGCCCGTCGGCACCGACGAAGCGCCCGCAGCGCCGGAAGCCATTCAGGGTCAACTCACCCAGGCTCCCCGTGGCGGTGAGGAATGAGTGGTGAGTGGTGAAGAAGCCGCGGATCGTGACCTCGATCTCATCAGTCGAAAGGGTCTGTTCGCCCATAATTCCCTCCACAGGCAGCGTCCAGGGCAGCCACGGGGCGGGCCGGTGGCCCGCCCCGTCTCTCGAAACCTCCTGCGGACCTACGATTCCGGCGTGGGCGGCGTCTGTGCGACCTGAGCGAGCGAGGTCATGCCCATCAGTCCACCCAGGTTCATCGTGTCCACCGCGCTGGAGGGGACAATGACCAGCGCGCCCTTTTCCTTCAACCCCTCGAAGAGCATGTTCATCGCCCGCAGGTGAAGGGCAGTGGGGTTGTCCCGGTAAGCCTCAGCGGCCTGGGCAAAGGAGTGGGCGATCTGCTTCTCGCTCTCGCCCAGGATGACCCGCGCCTGGCGCTCCCGCTCCGCCTGCGCCTGACGGCTCATGGCGTCCTCCAGCGCTTCGGGGATGACCACGTCGCGGATCTCCACCGACTGGACGGTGATGCCCCACGGCGTGGTGCGCTCGTCAATGATGCGCTGCAGGTCGGCGTCCATCTTCGCCCGGCCCACCAGGATGTCCGCCAGGCTCATCTGGCCGATGATCTCCCGCAGCGCCGTCTGTGCCGCCCAGGAGATGGCAGCACGATAGTCTTCCACCTCCAATGCCGCCTTCTCCGCATCCCACACCACCCAGAAGAGCACGGCGTCCACATCCACCGGAACAGTGTCCTTGGTCAGCGTTTTCTCGGCGTTGAACGGGGTGACCATCACGCGGTGGTCCACCATCGCCGGGATGGAGTCCACGACCGGCAGGATCCAGAAAGGACCGGGGCCGCGCAGGCCGCGGAAGCGGCCCAGCCGCAGGACGATGGCCTTCTCCCACTGGTTGGCCACGCGGAGAGAGAAGAGGATGAAAAGGCCGATCAGGTTGAGGCCGATCACCTCCAGCACGATCCAGCCGTCGGCCACGCGCCCGTCCATGATGAAGGCGAGGATGATGGAGACGATCAGCAAGATGATGTAGATCGTCAGGGCCAGGCCGCTGAAGCCCTTGCCCGTGCTTTCAGTCCTGGCAGACGCCCGGGCCGGGGCAGATGATTCCCCTCGCGGGGAGCGAGTTGCAGGTGCGACGACCATGGTTTTACCTCCTTAAATTACCGGCCATCATTGCCGTTCTCTTGCAGCCACAGCGCCAGTTCGCGGTGAAAAGCGGCAGCCGCCTCGTCGGGAGTGTAGCCCAGACGGCGTGCCTCGTCAAGCGCCGAGTGGAGCACAGCGCGGAGCTTCTCTTCGCGCAGGCGGGCCATCTGTTGCTCGTCGGGCTGACCGGCCACGAAGGTGCCGCGCCCGCGTTGCGTGGTGATCACCCCATCGCGGTCCAGGTTAAGATAGGCGCGAGCCACGGTGTTGTAGTTCACCCGCAGATCGGTGGCCAGTTGGCGGATGGTGGGCAACTGGTCGCCGGGGCGCAGTTTTCCGGCGGCGATCAGTGCCCGGATCTGCTCCTCGATCTGCACGTAGATGGGCGCCTTGCTGTCGGCCTCAATCCGTAACTCCATTGACCCTATCCCATATTGAACTAATGCATTATGATTATAATACAATTTTCCCGCTTTGTCAAGTCACGAAAGACACGAAAGAACGCGAAAGACGCGAAAGACGCACCCTTTCGCGCCCTTTCGTGCCCTTTCGCGCCCTTTCGTGCCTTTCGCGCCCTTTCGTGCCCTTTCGCGCCTTTCGCGCCCTTTCGTGCCCTTTCGCGCCCTTTCGTGCCCTTTCGCGCCTTTCGCGCCCTTTCGCGCCTTTCGCGCCCTTTCGTGCCCTTTCGCGCCCTTTCGCGCCTTTCGCGATCACACTTGACGCTGAAAAGCCGTTGTGGTATGATGAACATTGCCCGCGCGTGGCTCGTTCTCCCAACAAGGAGGAGAAACATGAGTAAGACCCGCATACCCTGCGCAGCCCTCGGCCTGCTGATGGTTCTGGCATTGCTGGTCGGGTGTACCCTCCGCGCCGCTCCTGACGTCACCCCCACCCCGTCCGAGATGGACCGGGGGATGATCGAACTGGCCACCCAGGCTGCGGCTACCGCAGCCGCGCCGGTCTCCCTTCCGCCCACTCCCACCATGATCTTGATCCTGCCAACCGCCACACCGACGGTCGCCCTCGAGCCCACCGCCACCCCGGAACCGTTCTTCACTCCAACGCCCACGCCAGTGCCCACCCAGGCCGTGGCGGGCACAACGCAGGAACAGTCCTACACCGTCCAGCAGGGGGACACGCTGTACAGCATCGCCCGCCGCTATGGACTGGGCTACCTTGAACTGGCCTCGTACAACAACATCGTCAACCCCAACCTCATCCGCGTCGGGCAGGTACTGCGCATTCCTGCCGCAGGCACGGTCATTCAGCCACAGCCCGCTGCAGGCACCACTTACGTCGTCCAACCAGGGGACAACCTGTTCCGCATCGCCCTGCGCTACAACATGAGTTACCTGTACCTGGCCTCCTACAACGGCATCGCCAACCCGAACGCCATCTACGCCGGACAGGTGTTGCGCATCCCTCCCACGCCGTAGCGGGCAGCCTCCACACAGGTCATCGAGCAGAGGGGCTGGTCTTCCCAGCCCCTCCTTGCATCCCCTTTCCAGAGACCGGGGGTGACGTCTCCATGACGACCATCACCAGCCTGAGCAACGACAAAGTCCGCCTGGTGCGGGCGCTCCAGAGCCGAAGACGGGTGCGCCAGCAGGAAGGCCGCTTCGTGATCGAGGGGGTGCGCCTGGGCGAGGAGGCGTTGCGGGCGGGAGCGACGCCGCACTTCGTGCTGTTCACCCCCGCGGCGCGCCAGAACCGCCGGGCAGCGACGTTGTTGGACGCCTGGTCAGCCAGGCAGGTGACCCTCTACGAGGTGAGCGAGGCGGTGATGGCCGCCTGTTCGGACACCACGAGTCCGGCGGGAGTACTGGCGGTTGTGCCGATGCCGGATGTCCCGCCGCCCGAGCACCCCACGCTGACGCTGGTCCTCGACGGCCTGCGCGACCCCGGCAACCTGGGCACGATCCTGCGCACCGCGCTGGCAGCAGGGGTGGAGTTGGTGCTGTTGACCCCCGGCACGGTGGAGGCCACGCATCCCAAAGTCGTGCGGGCCGGGGCCGGGGCACATTTTCGTCTGCCCATCGCCGCGCCCGGCTGGGCGGCCATCACCCAGATGCTGCGCGGCTGTCGGACCTGGCTGGCGGCAGCCCAAGGGGAACGCATCTACAGCGAGGTGGACTGGCGCGGCCGGACGGCGCTCATCATCGGCGGCGAGGCGGGGGGAGCCAGCGAACGGGCCCGCGTCCTGGCCCAAGAGACAATCTCCATCCCGATGGCCGCCGGGGTCGAGTCACTGAACGCTGCCGTGGCGGCTGCGGTGATCCTGTTCGAGGCCGCCCGACAGCGACGCACCCCTCCATCTCCCTAGCGCCGGCTGTATAGCTGCGCGAAGTACCGCTTTGACCGGTCGTAGGTCCGCTCTGCCTCCGGGGGGAAGCAGCAGCCAGGCAGTTCGTCCATCCTCAGGTGATAGGCGATGCACTCGCAGCACTTTCCCTTGCGCGGGCAGGGCTCGTAGGTGCAGGTACAGCGCGCCTTATTCCCTTCAAGGTTGCATTCCACGGGCCGATCTCCTCCTGCCACCACGGCTCAAGGTCGGTCTGTGACCGGCGTTTGGCAGGTCACTGACCCGCCGAGAGCCTTTGTCCGCTCAATCCGCTGAATCCGCTGACAGGTTCCTCGCACCGGGATCCCAGCCCGCAGTTCTCGGGCAGGCTCCTACGCGCGCGAGACACGCTCGATGTAGGCCCCCAGGCTGCGCAGCTTCTCCTCCGCCCGCTCGTAGCCGCGGTCAATCTGCTCCACGTTGCGGATGACGCTCTGGCCGCGGGCGCACAGCGCCGCCCCCACCAATGCCATCCCGGCGCGGATGTCAGGGCTGACCAACACATCCCCCTGTAACGGGGAGCGTCCCTGCACCAGACAGCGGTGTGGGTCGCACAGGACGATACGCGCGCCCATGAAGATGAGCTTATCCAGCCAGTACAGCCGGCTCTCGAACATCTTTTCGTGGAAGAGCACAGTGCCCTCGACCTGAGTGGCCAGGACGATGGTGATGCTCATCATGTCGGCGGGGAAGGCTGGCCAGGGGGCGTCGGCGATGGTGGGGATGGCTCCGCCCAGGTCCGGCACAACGGTGAGGGCCTGGTTGGAAGGGACCAGGATATCCTCCCCGTCCACTTCCAGCCGCACCCCCAGCCGCTCGTAGACGGCGCGGATCGTGCGCAGGTGTCGGGGATCGGCGTTCTGGATGCGCACCTCGCCGCCGGTCATCGCCGTCATCGCGATGTAACTGCCCACCTCCAGGTAGTCCGCGCCAATGGTGAACTCCCCGCCCTGCAGCCGCTCCACGCCGTGGATGGTCAGCAGGTTGGAACCGATGCCCTCGATGCGCGCGCCCATGCGGTTGAGCATGGTGCACAGGTCCTGCACGTGCGGCTCGCATGCGGCGTTGTAGATGACCGTGGTTCCCCGGGCCAGCACTGCGGCCATGACCGCGTTCTCCGTGCCGGTAACTGAGGCTTCGTCCAGCAGGAGGTCAGCGCCGCGCAGCCGTGGCGCGCGCAGGCTGAAGAGGCGACCGACTTCCACGGTAGCCCCCAGCCCCTGGAAGGCCAGGAAGTGGGTGTCCACCCGGCGCCGGCCGATGACGTCGCCGCCGGGCGGGGGCAGTTGCACCTGTCCCAGCCGTGCCAGCATCGGCCCGGCCAGGAGAATGGAGCCGCGGATACGGCTGAAACGCTCCCGGTCGAAGGTCGGCACGCGCACCTGGTGGGCGTGAAGTCGCCAGGAGCCTGGACCAAGTCGCTGCACCTCCACGCCGGCGTCGGCCAGCAGGCTGGCCATCGTCTGCACGTCCTGGATATCCGGCAGGTTGTGCAGCACCACCGGCTCGTCGGTCAGCAGGGAGGCTGCCAGGACCGGCAGGGCAGCGTTCTTGTTGCCGCTGGGGGAGAGCGTACCGCGCAACGGATGACCGCCTTCGATGATCAGTTCGTCCACGATGACCTCCGGGCGTGATGTTTTACCGTCGAGTCTGCAGAGAGCGCGGAGGCCCCAATGAGAGCGTCACCGCGTCTCCGGGACGGACGCCCAGGCTGGCGGCGGCATCCCCCTGGCAGACAGCAACCTCAAGGAAGCCCTCGCTGCCCACCACAGCCAGCAGGCGGCCGGGTGGAAGCAGGCCGTAGGTGAGATGCACCCCGTCAATGCGCTGCCCGGCGATCTCCACCTGCGCCGTGGCGGCCGGGAAACGCGCCAGCGGCTCCCGTACTGGACGAAAGGCGGGAGCCAGGCTCAGGTGTTCCCCTTCCCAGAACAGCCTTCCGATGCTGGTGATGAGGTTGCCGAAGCGGTCGGCGTACAGCACTTCGCCCTCGATCTGCCCATCGGTGATGTCGAGGCGGGGCAGGGGCAGCCTAACCGGGTCGTCCACCGCCGGCCCCAGCGCCGCCAGCGGGCCGCCCGCCGCCAGGTGGGCCGCTGCGGGCGAGAAGATGTCGCGGCCGTGGAAGGTGTGGCTGACGTGGGGCAGGCGGTGCGCCGGGCTGGTCAGTTCCACCGCCGACCAGGATTCCGCCTCGGCGAGCAGGTAGGAGAAGAGGCCGTTGTCCGGCCCGACGCAGAAGGAGGTCTCCACCTGCAGAGCCAGCGGTCGCCGCAGGGTGCCCACGCCGGGGTCCACCACCGCCAGGTGCACCGTGCCGGGCGGGAAGAACGGGAAGGCAGCCTGCAGGAGGATCGCCGCACGGCGGACGTCCTGAGGGGGGATAGCGTGCGAGAGGTCCACCAGGCGGGCCTGCGGGGCGCGGGAGAGCAGCACTCCTTTCATCACGCCCACGTACCCGTCGGCGGTGCCGAAATCGGTGGTCAGAGTCACGATGGCCATAGGGGGTATTCTACAACGGAGCGGGTGGGCGTCAAGCGGGACTGGTCAAGCGGCGAGTTATGACTACAATCGGACGACAGACCACGGACGACAGACGACAGACCACTTGGCCGTGGTCCGTGGTCCGTGGTCCGTGGTCTGTGGTCGGTCGTCCGTGGTCAACCCCAGGTGAGGTGAGGTATGCTGCGCGACCTGTTCCTGTTGCGTCCCGATGTGATCTTTCTCAACCACGGCTCCTTTGGCGCCTGTCCGCGGCCCGTTTTCGCCGCCTACCAGTCGTGGCAACTGGAGTTAGAGCGGCAACCGGTGGAGTTCCTGGGGCGGCGTTTTACCGGGCTGATGGCCCAGGCGCGGGCGGCGCTGGCCGGGTTTGTCGGCGCGGAGGCCGACGACCTGGTCTATGTGCCCAACGCCACCACCGGGCTGAACGTCGTGGCGCGTTCGCTGCCGCTGCGGCCTGGCGACGAGGTGCTGGCGACCGACCACGAGTACGGCGCGCTCGACCGCACCTGGCGCTTCATCTGTCAGAAGCGCGGCGCGACCTACATCAATCACCCGCTGCCGTTGCCGTGGGAATCGCCAGAGGCGGTGGTGGAGGCATTATGGTCGGGGGTGACGGAGCGGACGCGCGTCCTGTTCATCAGCCATATCACCTCGCCCACGGCGCTGATCCTGCCGGTGGCCGAACTGGCGCGGCGGGCGCGCGCGGCGGGCATCCTCACCATCGTGGATGGCGCGCACGGGCCGGGACAGGTGGATCTCGACCTGCGGGAGTTGGGGGCAGACATCTACGTCGGCAACTGTCACAAGTGGATGATGGCTCCCAAAGGGGCGGCGTTCCTGTACGCCCGGCGGGAGGTGCAGGAGTGGCTGGAGCCGCTGGTGGTCAGTTGGGGCTGGCAGAGCGAGAAGCCCGGCCCGTCCCGTTTCGTGGACGAGCAAGAGTGGCAGGGGACGCGGGACATCGCCGCCTATCTGGCCGTCCCGGCGGCGATCGCCTTTATGGAGGAGCACGAATGGCCGCGGGTGCGGGAGGAGTGTCACGCACTGCTGCGCCAGGCCCGTGAGGAGGTGGCAGCGCTGACCGGGTTGCCGCCGATCTGCCCGGATTCGCCGGAGTGGACGGCGCAGATGGCCGCGTTGCCCGTGCCGAACTGCGACGCGGCGGGGTTACAGCGGCGCCTCTATGAGGAGTTCACCATCGAGGTGCCGATCATCTCGTGGGGTGGACGGACGTTTGTGCGGGTCTCGATCCAGGGGTACAACACAGAAGCCGATGTGACGGCGCTGGTGGGGGCGCTGCGCATCCTGCTGGGTGAGCGCTGAACGTCTCTCTCAGTACGCCCCCTTGCCGGAGAACACCACGCCGATCGTGCGCCAGAGGATGCGCAGGTCGAGCCAGATCGAATAGTTCTGGATGTAGTAAAGGTCATCCTCGACGTGCAGGTGCATCATGCGCTCGCTGCGGCCCGAGATCTGCCACCAACCGGTCATCCCTGGCGGCACGGCGAAGCGTTTCCGTTGCCAGCCCTCGTAGCGCTCCACCAGCCAGGGGAGTTCCGGGCGCGGGCCGACCAGGCTCATCTCCCCGCGCAGCACGTTCCACAGTTGCGGCAGTTCATCCAGGCTGTAGCGGCGCAGGAAGCGGCCCACGCGGGTGATGCGCGGG
>Ga0209018_1002899_pt1 | contig 11445 bp, 8 predicted proteins | sample YNPBryBLVA2012_FD_185814 | JGI IMG/M metagenome (GOLD analysis project Ga0209018, IMG submission 185814) | Anoxygenic and chlorotrophic microbial mat microbial communities from Yellowstone National Park, USA - YNP Bryant BLVA 2012 (SPAdes)... ...
TAAAGCGTGCGCTCGTAGTTGTTGGTGCCGGTCAGCCGATCCAGCAGGCGCACTACCTGAACGTATGCCGGGGAGTACAACAGATAGCCGTTATCTGCGTAGGCGAAGTCGCGGGAGAACAGCGTCGGATCGTCATACTTCTGAATCATCTGAATAAAGTTCTTAACATCCCCTCCGATAGGGGGGAATTCGGCATAGCTGACGGCAACGTAGGTGTTGAAGCCGGCAAAGGCGAGCACAGCAAGAACGACTGCTGCAACCCAGAGGTGGACCGCGCTAACCCGAAGCGGGGATTGAGCTGTTTCTGTCACGCCAGCACCTCGAACAGGTACAGATTATTCATCCCGTAAACAAACCGCCTGTGTAGCGTAAGCCGGAAGCCTGCCGCCTCACCTAGCCGCGTGACTTCGCTGGTCCACATCCCGCCGACTTCGCCTTCTTTCATCCCCCCACGTTTTTTGTCCTCGCTGTACCACCAGATCGCGTGCCCGAAGTCGCCTAACAGCGGATTGATCATGGTGATAATCAGGCGACCATCGGGTCTGATCAGGCGTCGTGCTTCTCGCAAGGCTGCCTCGCGGTAGGGAATGTGATTCAGGCAGGCGATGAACGTGATCGTGTCGAAAGACTCGTCCTCAAACGGCAGGCGCGATGTATCCTCCACAACCATCACGCCGCCGCCCCAATCGACTACGTCTACGCCGATCCCGTTGCCGTAACGCTGTACCAGCGTGTTCGGCCCTGCGCCGATGTCCAGCAGCCGCCCGCGAAGGTGAGGAAGGACGGCGTTTATCCGCTCCTCTTCCAGTGTCGTCCAGCCGAAACGCGGCAGCCACGCCTGATCAAAGAGCACGAGCCGGAAGGGGATGCCGAGGAAATCCCAGATGGATTGAAGGGGTGTCTTTTTTTGAACCACATTATTCCCCTGCTGCCCGCACACCAAAACCCCGCCAGCTGTTTCCGGTCCGCGAGGTGATGACGACCTCGCGCAGGGCATTTTCGGTGAACCACTGCTCAAACTCGACGCGGGGAATGTACTCGGCAATGGTCGGAATCAGGTGGTCGAGCACAATGAGTACTTGTTCCCGGAAGCCAAAGGCACTTAGGAAGTACAGGTAGTCAAAGTAGAACAGGTATTTGCGCAACTGGGCGAGGCGTGGTCGGCTGCCGACCGGACGGTAGATGGCTTTCAGGACCAGAAACAGCGGCACGGTGATGAGATAGGCCAGCATGTGGAGAACCGGTCGCGGCAGGCGGCTGGTGATGTGGCGGCGCAGCGGGTTGACGAAGCGAATGATCCAGCCGTTATTCTCCCGTCCATAGACCCAGGCACTCACGCCGCCCCCTGGCTTGACAAGCGCGGTAATGGCATCAAATGCGGCGCGCGGGTTGGCCGTATGGTGCAGCACACCCACGCTGAAAGCGTAGTCGAAAGCCTGACGCAGCGGCAGCTTCAACAGATCGGCCTGGACAATCAGTACCGTAGGAAAGCATCGCGTCTTTTGAAAAGCCACGTACACCGAGTCGCTCAGATCGACACCGACGATGGCTGCCACTCCAAACTGTTGTGCCCAATAGGTGAAGCGCCCGGAACCACAGCCTCCATCTAGAACTGTTTTGCCCTGGAAATAGTCCGGCTTGACCGGCGCGATGAAGTCCAGAAAGGTCTCAGCGGCGGTAAAGCGTGTTTCTTCGATGGCAGCCCTGGCGTGCTGCCATTGGTAGCCGAAGCCTTCAACCGTCGTCGATACCTGGTCCGTCACTTCGCCGGGCAAAAAGCGCGGCACACCGCCCAGGATCGGATAAGTTGTGCCGCAGCCGACACATTTCAGCCTGCCGCGCATAATGTGCCCGTCCGACGCGCTTTCGTCAGCCTGGCAAACCTTAAGATCGCCCCGACAGGTTGGGCAGCACAGGAGTGCCAGGAGGGCAGGATCATTACGCATGAATGCTGTCACCTTGTATGAATGTTTCCCACCACAGGGCCAGCGTCAGCAACCCCCAGATTTGGTGGCTGTTGTCGGCCCGCCCGTCAAAATGATCGTGCAACACAGCCGCGACCGCCCGTTCGTCCAGCAAACCTATGTCCCGCACGCGCGGCGGGGACAGGTGGTCCAGCACGAACGGCCTGAGGCCGCCCTTAATCCAGCGGGCATTCGGCACGTTGAACCCCTGCTTTTTGCGCCACAGCACCCGGTCGGGAAGTTTGCCGCGCATGGCTGCCTTGAGCAAGAATTTCTTATGCCACAGGTGTTTGAGCTTCAGATTCGGCGGTGCGGCAGCCAGGAATTCCACCAGCCGGTAATCCAACATCGGCTCACGCGCTTCCAGGCCATGCGCCATCGTCATGCGATCTACCTTCACCAGCATGTCGTTCGGCAGATAGAGGCGCGTATCCACGTAGAGCATCCGGTTCAGGGGGCGGCGGGCGTTCGTCTGGGCGAAGTAAGCGCGGTAGAGGTCGATCACATCCGTTTGGATTCCGGGATAATTCCAAACCGGCGCGAGTAATTCCCGCCGCGCCGTTGCATCAAAGATCATCCGCCGGGTAGCGTGGGCGTCCTCGGCAGAAAAATCGCCCGCACCGGCAAAGCGGCGTAGTTTGAGATCCCAGCTTACTTTGGAATCCGAGACGGGTAGGGCGGCGATCAGCGGCGCGATCACGCCCCTGCGCAGCCAGCCGGGCAGCAGGCGATACAGGCGATGTAGGTAGTAAGCCTGGTGAGTCTCGTAACCGGCGATAGTTTCATCCGCCCCGTCGCCGCTGAGCGCCATGGTGACGTATTCGCGGGTCATCTGGGCCAGATAGTAGACGGCGACCATCGAGGAGTCAGCGGTTGGTTCTTCGGCGTGCCAGACCAGTTTGGGCAGGACGGCTGCCGCGTCTGCCGTGACGATCCGCTCGTGGTGATCGGCGTTCACCGTCTGTGCAACGAGGCGGGCGTATTCCAGTTCGTCAAAAGACGGCTCGCCGAAACCGATAGTAAACGTCTTGACCGGCTCGTCCAGATGGCGCGACATCCAGTAGGCCACACTGCTGGAATCGACGCCGCCGCTGAGGAAGGTCCCGAACGGCACGTCGCTCACCAACCGCAAACGAACCGCATCCTCCAGCAGCGCATCGAATTCGCCCAGCCAGTCTCGTTCAGGCCGCACTTTTTCATCTTCGGTGTAAACCAGGTCCCAATATGCTACATCCTGAGTCTGGCCGGAAGCATCGATCATCAGGTAGTGGCCCGGCAGCAGTTGGCGTACCTGGGCGAACAGGGTATGCGGGGCCGGGGTGTAGTTGAGCGCCAGGAAGTAGGCCAGCGCCTCGTAGTCGAGTTCGCGGCTGATTTCCGGGCAGCATAGCAGCGCCTTAATCTCCGAGCCGAACAGCAGGCAGCCGGGCAGGTGGGCATAAAACAGCGGCTTGACGCCCAGGCGGTCGCGCACCAGCCACAGGCAGCGCTGACGGGCATCCCACAGGCCAAAGGCGAACATGCCGTTGAAGCGCTTCAGGCAATCGGTGCCCCACTCTTCGTAGGCATGGACGATCATCTCCGTATCTGTGCCGGATCGGAAGTGGTGGCCGCACTGCTGAAGTTCGGCGCGCACCTCTGCGAAGTTGTAGATTTCCCCGTTAAACGTGACCCACACCGTTTCGTCTTCGTTGGGCATAGGCTGCCTGCCTGCCGGGGAAAGGTCGATGATCGCCAGGCGGCGGTGGCCCAACCCGACCGGAGCGCAGGCGTAAATGCCCTCGCCGTCAGGTCCGCGATGGGCCAGAGTATCCGTCATGCGCCTGAGCAGGTCAGCCTGGACCGGCGCACCGTCGAAGCGGATTATCCCTGCGATGCCGCACATGGCTATTCAAAACGCTCCAGGCGCAGTTGGGAAATCTGGTCGCACAGCAGGCCGAGGCCGAACAACAGGATCGCTGTGACGATGGCGAGCATCGTGCCTACGCTGATGCCGTTTCCCATGAGGGCGTAGGGGATGCCCCACAACATGCCGATCAGCCCGATGAAGACGCTGGCCGGGATGAAGATGCGCAGGGGGTCGAACAGGGTAGCGATGCGCAGGATCAGGATGATCGTTTGCAGCCCGGTGCGCAGGCGAACCGAACTGGCGCCAATCCGCTTTCTGACTTTGATCGGCACGTAAGCCACGTCGTAGCCCCGGTAGAGCAGGGCCATCGTGATGGTGGTGGAAAACGAAAAGCCCTCCGGACACAGGTGGATATATTTGAGGACGGTTTCCCGGCGCATCAGGCGAAAGCCGGAGTTGAGATCGGGAATGGTCTGCCCGGTCAGATAATTTGCCATCAGCGTCAGCAGCCATTTGCCCGGCATCCGCCACAGAGGGCTGTGAATCAGGCTGGTGCGCTGCCCGACCACCATATCCCGGCTGCCGACCTTTTCCCACAGGTTCAATACATCCTCGGCATGGTGCTGTCCGTCCGAGTCCATGGTCAGCACATAGTCGGTCTGGGCGGCGCGGATACCGGTTTTGAGCGCCGCGCCGTAACCCCGGTTGTGGCTGTGGCGGATCACACGGCAGCCTGCCGCTGCCGCAATGGCTGCTGTGTCGTCGGTCGAGCCGTCGTCCACGATGATGATCTCATGGATCGACGAACCGCACACGGCCTGGATATCGGCGATGACCTGGCCGATGGCGCGTTCCTCGTTGAATGCCGGGATGATGATGGTCAGCCGGGATTGTTGTGCCGGAGAGTCGGTCACTTTTTCCTCGCCAGAACGGAAATACCACAGGGGTCGTCAGCCCATGCGCTGATGCCCAGGTCAGCGATCACATCCTCCGCGCCGAGTTCAGCCAGGTCGCACGGCGTCTGGCGGCATTCCAGGACTTCAAACCCGTGTGAAGCGAATGCCTGGCGCAGGAACTTCTCCGAAAAGCCATATATGTGGCCGCCCGACAGTACCCGACCGTAGCTATGCGGCGGTTGGACGTTATCTATGCAGGGTGTTTGCACCAGCACATAGCCGCCGATTTTCAGGTGTTTTGCCAGCGCCGACAGGAGGCCGCGCAGGTCGTAGATATGTTCGATCACGTGGTGCGAAAAAGCCCCGTCGAACGATTCCGCCGGATAGGAGTCGGTAGTATAGCTGGCAGCGATCACGTTTTGCAGGCCCAACACCTGCCGGGCGTAATTAACCATCGGGATGGATGGCTCAATGCCAAAGGCGGTGATGCCGTTGTCTTGCAGATATTTGCAGGCCCAACCCTCCGCACAGCCAATTTCGAGCACTCTGGCCGGGGCGGCGAGACCGGTTGCCTGTAAGAAATACCTGCCGATCTGTGCCTGCTGACCGATCCAGCGGCGATCATCCCTGCCGTAGAGTTCTACTCCGCTCCGAGCGTCTCGGTCTAGGTGACGGGCGCGGTACAGTTCGCGGTAGTAGAAATTCACACTTTGCGCCGTGTGCGGGTAATTCTGGAAGGTCAGGTCGCAGGCCAAACACCGGCGATAGTCTATGTGAGAACGGCCCAGGAGGGTTTCCAGTGCCTTTTCGCGGTATTTAAGGTAGAGAAAAGAGGGCATAAACCGCTTCAAACTCAACCCATAGACGACGCGGAGTCGGTCCTGGCTGTCATCGAACAAGCCAAAAAAGTCCGGGTGGTCGATGACCCACCGCGAAACGAATTCCGACCCGGTGCTGCCGCAGTAGGGACAGGGAATTACTTCATTCCGTTGATTGATCTGGTTGATCCGGGCCGCTTCCCAGGCTTTTACGATATAAGGCCGCGCCAGCGTATCGAACGTCAGGTCAAACATCCAGCGCATCAAGGGTTTCAGTGCTTTCATGGCCTGTTTTTCTTCAGCTATGTGCTGCCGTTCCCGATCCGCCATTCTCCCGGCAGGAAGATTCTGCCTTTGTAGGACATGTTGTCAACTACATAACCGGACCAGTTGACTTCCAGCGGTTGTTTGAGCAGGGCAATTTCGTGCAAATCTTCGCCGTCGCCCCCGATTTTGATCTCAACCTGGTATATTCCTGGGGCCAGATTAAGGGATGGCAGATCGCATACCAGAGTCAGGTCACGATCCGGGCGGATTTCCTGGATAATCTGCAACGGCGTCTGGATATTTGCCAACAGTTCTTCCGTCTGGGCATCCAGGATGCGGATGGCGACGCGGGGCAACTGCTTGAGCGCCTGATCCTGCACCTGCAACCTGAGCACAAACCGCAGCGGATCGCCGCTGGTCACGCGCTGCACCGGGCGGGCCTCAGCGTCCAGCAAATCCAGGCCGGTCAGCAGGACGACCATGCTGCCGGGAACACGATGAACGATCCGGCTGTCGATTTTTGCCTCATAAGAAGGGAGAAGGCTTTCATAATATTTCGCGGTGGCCTCACTGGTAGGGCCGTGAAAAACCGTCTTGCCGCGTTCGAGTAACAGGGCTTGAGGGCACAGGCGCTGGACGGCGGCCATGCTGTGCGACACCAGGATGATCGTCGTGCCGCGCCCGGCGATGGCATCCAGGCGGTCGAAGCATTTCTTTTGAAAACTGAAGTCGCCGACGGCCAGCACTTCGTCGATCAGCAAAATGTCCGGCTCGGCGTGAACGGCGACGGCGAACCCCAGGCGTACATACATGCCGCTGGAATAGAACTTGACCGGCGAGTCGAGAAAATCGCCGATGTCGGCGAAAGCGACGATCTCATCGAACCTGCGGCGGATTTCAGCCTGCTTGATGCCCAGGATCGCACCGTTGATGTAGATGTTCTCCCGCCCGGTCAACAGGGGGTGAAACCCCGCGCCGACTTCGATGAGCGCCCCCACACGCCCCCGGATGTGGATGGTTCCCCTGTCTGGCAGCAGAATGCCGTTAAGTAGCTTGAGCAGGGTTGATTTGCCCGATCCATTTCTGCCAATCAGTCCCATTCGTTCGCCCGGTGCCAGTTCAAAACTGACGTCATCGACGGCCCAGAATTCGCCCCGGCGCAGGCGCGCCGCGTCTCGCTTCAGTCCCAACATGCTCCGCCCGACATCGAGCGGCACATAGCGCATGAGGTATTTGAGGGACTGGCTGAACTTTTTGCTGACCTGATTGACCTGGATTGCCTTCATGACTGGTTTCTTGTGCGAACCCAACGCAGGGGCATCAGACGGCTTCAGCCATTTTGTATTCGACCAGATGAAACACGCGCCAGGCGGCGAAAAACAGGATCACGGCCAGCGCCGCTGACCACAGGAAGCTTGCCGGATCGCTGAGGTATCCGCGCAGCAGTAGGTCGCGCGGGGCGGTGATCAGGCCACTCAGCGGGTTGAGCGACATCACCGTTGCCAGCAACCCGCTTTCAGGGGGCGGATAGACGACCGGCGTCAGGAACATTAAAAAGGTCGCCGCCAGTGTGACGACGTTTGCCACATCGCGGAAGATCACGTTCAGCAGCGATAGTAGAAAACCCAGCCCCACCGTGAACAACAGCAGCGGTAGCAGAGCCACCGGGAAGAGCAGGATGGTCCATTCAAACGGAGTCTGGGTGGCGATCATCACGACCACGACCAGCCCCAGACGAACGAACAACTCGAAAAGAACCTGTCCCATAGCCGCGACGACCAGCGTCTCTTTGGGAAAGTTGATCTTCACGATCATGTTTCCCCCGGCGACGATGGCATTGCTGCACACGATCAGGCCGTTGGAAAAGATTTGCCACAGCGTCAAACTCAGCAGCGCATAGACGGCATAAGGCACGCCCACGTCGCCGATGTTAAGCACGCCCGTGCTGTTGAGAAAAACGAATGTTGCGCTGCCGATCAGCGGAATCAGCAGCGCCCACAGTATACCTAATGCGGATTGCTTATAACGGGCTGAAAAATCCCGCACGAACAACCGCCAGGCCAGTTCCCGGCTGCGCAGAGCTTCGGCAAACATGTCCTGCCAGATGCCGAAAGGTCGCCCTCGACCCTGGTCGGGGGTATAGATTCGTTCTTCCAGGTCGCTCATTGTTTCCGAAGTAGACATGGTATCTCGAAGAAACCAGAGCGGGAGCTTACCGCATCGGGCTGGTAGTGTGCAAGAAGCGCCCGAATCGGTTTGCGCCGGGAATGCGCCTCACAGGTATAATTGCCTCTGGTAACGGTATAGACGCTTCGGAGCGGTGACTGAAGATGTGTTGTTGGAGGCGCGAGAAATCATTTGTGGGGCGTGTGGCAAAGAGAGTGTGGCTCTGGGTCGGATTGGGGTCGGCGCTGGTGCTGATTGCCGGATGCGGTGCACAACCGCCCGCCGGGCCGACTCCGACCGTGACACTGGCGCGGCCCAGTGATACACCTTCGCCCACCTTTTTCCCGACGGTGATTCCTTCTGCCACGCCCACGCCGACGGAAACACCTTCGCCTTCGCCGCCGCCGACCGAGACGCCAACGCCGACAATCACGCCGACGCCTGCGCCGAACGCCCAGGTGTCGCCGGGGCGCACCGGCCTGCGTCTGCGGGTGATGCCCAGCGATCAGGCAGCGATCATCACCACACTGAATGAATATACCCGCCTGACCGTCATTGGTCGTTCTGGAGACAACGTCTGGTTGCAGGTCATCACGCCCGACGGCCAGATCGGGTGGGTGATGTCGCAGTATGTGAGCCTGTTCGTCGAAGTAAGCGCGCTGGCGATCACCGACGGGACGGCGCCAACGGCGACGCCTGTCCCCACACCGACCGTCCCTGCAACGTCCCTGCCGACGGGGGCGCGGATTCAGCCCGGACGGGGTGGGTTGCGCCTGCGCGCTACGCCTGAGGATGACGGCATGATCCTGTCGAACCTGGATGAACTGACGCCGCTGATCATTGTGGGGCGCACGGCAGACAATGCGTGGCTGCGTGTGGTCACGCCTGACCGTATCACCGGCTGGGTGTGGGCCGCTTATGTGGATGTCACCATCGACCTGAGTCGGATTCCGATTACCGACGGCATGGTCGATCCGGGCGCGTTGCCTACCGGTGTGGCGCTGGTATTTCCGCCCACGACTGTTCCTCCGACGCCGCCTCCCTCTCCGACCCCAACACTGCGGCCTATACCCGTCGAAGTGGCGATGGTCGGGGGAAACGCGCAGGTGGCTGCCGGGCGGCGCGGGCTACGTCTGCGGGAAGCCCCCCAATACACCAGTACGATCCAGGTCGGCCTGGACGAACTGACTCCGCTGACCATCACCGCGCGCACTGCCGACAATGCCTGGTATGAGGTCACGACGCCGGACGGCCTCTCCGGCTGGGTGATGGCATTCTACGTCGATGTGTTCATCGATCTGGGCAATGTGCCGGTTTCCAGCCTGGCAAGCAGTCTGCCACCGACGGCGACAAACAGTGTGAGTGTGGCTGCCAACCCTCAGCCTGCGCCTGCCGGTCCGGCGGTCTCTTCTGCGCCGCACGCGCCGCTGCCGATCATTTCCGGCGTTTCAGCCCACGCACGACAGATTTTCCTGCGCGGGCAGGAGTTAGGCAATCAGGCCAACGTGTTCTCCAAAGTTGGAGATAGCATCACGGTGGCGTCTTACTACCTGCATCCTTTTGGCTGGCGCGCCTATAATCTGCGCGACTACGCTAGTTTGGAGCCGGCGCTGCTTTTCTTTATGGGCGGTGCTGCCCGCGACGGCAGCAATCCCTATCAGGCAGCTTCCCTGGCTGCCGGGGCGGGGTGGTCCACACAGGATGTGCTCGATCCCGGCTTTGCCGATCAGGGGGTCTGTCTGCCGGGCGAAGCGCCTTTGGTATGCGAATACCGGGTGGCCCGGCCCTCAGTCGCACTGATCATGCTCGGCACCAATGACTCCGGAGGGATGCCGGTCGCCGAGTACCAGGCTAACCTGTCGCGCATTGTGGAGATCTCCGTGGAGATGGGCGTGATCCCGGTCCTCAGCACTATCCCTCCCCGCCTGGATGTGGGAGATCGGGTGAACGAATTCAACAACATCATTATCAGCGTGGCGCGTGCTTATGATGTTCCGTTGTGGGATTACGGCGCGGCGATGCGCGCCTTGCCGGGATTGGGCCTGTCGTCGGATGGGGTACACCCTTCTGCACCGCCGGGTGTCGAAAGCCTGACGGCGGATTTCAGCCCGGAGAATCTGGCTTACGGTTTTACGCTGCGCAACCTGACGGCTTTGCAGGTCCTTGACACTTTGTACCGGCAGGTGTTGTATTGAGGTAAATAGCGTGTTCAGGAGGGTGGGCAGGAGAGGTTGCCTATGCGGGCCGTTCCTCGGACGTTGATTCTCTTCGTGCTGCTGACGTTGGCCTGTAACCTGACCGCTGTGCCCGACGCGACCTCGACTCCGCCAGCGCCGACCGGGACGGCTCTGCCGACGGCTACCTCGACGGCCTCGGCGACACCGCTGATTTTGGGGGCAACCTTGCCGCCGACGGTGACGCCTTCGCCGCCGCCTGCGGTCGCGGCTCAGCCGACCGTTACGATCCCGGTGATCATCCTGCCGACGGCGACAACCGTTCCCATTGCCACCCCGACGGCGGTCGTTTTGACCCTGACCTTTACGCCGACGCACATTCCTACTTCGACGCCGCTGCCACTCACCGCGACTCCGACCTGGACGGAGACGGCGTCTTCCACACCAACACTTGCATGGACCCGTACCCCTTCGCCTGTCCCGACGGCAACCTGGACCGAGGCTTCGTCCCCCACGCCTTCGTTCAGGCCTACGCCTACCTGGACTGAAACTCCTTCGCCGACGTGGACGCCCGTCTCGCCCGGCGTCACCTCAGTTTTTGTAGCGACGTTGCTGGCGGTTGCGTCGGTCACACCCCCATCGACCCTGACGGAGACACCGACCGAGACGCCGACGACCACGCCGCTTCCCACCGAAACGCCGACCGAGACGCCGACCCTGACGGAGACACCGACCGAGACGCCGACGACCACGCCGCTTCCCACCGAAGTTGCAGCTCTGCCACTCGTCGATCTGAATGCGATCCCGGTGTTGCCAGATTTTTCCGATCCTGTTCTTGCAGCGAATGTGCGGGCAATCTACGGCCTGGGACAGGCGTTGAGACGCAATCCGAATGTCTTTGCCCTGGCCGGAGATGTCCTGGCGGACGATCCATCCTTCCTGGACGACATCGGCGCAGGGCTGGCCCAGCCAGGGGACTTTGTTGTTGAGCTGGAGTCGGTGATGAATGCTTTCCTGATTCCGGTCGAAGGGGGCAACAGCTTCAACCGCGCCTCCGCTGCGGCAAACCCGCTTTGGATGGCGGCGGCCTTGCTTGACCCTACCCAGGCCGATCCATCCATTTGTCAGCCGGGCGAAGCGCCGCTGGCGTGCGAGGTACGCCTTGTGCAGCCTGCTTATCTGCTTGTTGCCGTAGGGCGCAATGAGCGCGATCTGCTCTCTTTTCGGCAGGCGCTGGATGCGGTGTTGCGCATGGCAAGCGATGCAGGCGTGGTTTCGGTGTTGGTTACGCTGCCTGGTCCGCCGGAGATG
>Ga0209018_1002900_pt1 | contig 11444 bp, 10 predicted proteins | sample YNPBryBLVA2012_FD_185814 | JGI IMG/M metagenome (GOLD analysis project Ga0209018, IMG submission 185814) | Anoxygenic and chlorotrophic microbial mat microbial communities from Yellowstone National Park, USA - YNP Bryant BLVA 2012 (SPAdes)... ...
GAGGAGAAGAGTCCAGACCGTCGAATAAGGCCCCCAAATCGTAGCTATAGTGTAAAAGAGGTGGAGTTACTAAGACAACCAGGAGGTTGGCTTAGAAGCAGCCATCCTTTAAAGAAAGCGTAACAGCTCACTGGTCAAGTGACTCTGCGCTGACAATGTACGGGACTTAAGCTACGTGCCGAAGTCACGGATTGCAATTTTCAATTGCAATGGTAGGCAAGCGTTCTAACTGCGCTGAAGCACAAGAGGTAACTCAGTGTGGAGCAGTTAGAAGTGAGAATGTCAGAATTAGTAACAAATGATGTGAGGTGAAAAACCTCACCGCCGAAAGTCTTAGGTTTCCTACGCCACGATTTTCGTCGTAGGGTTAGTCGGGCCTTAGCGGGGTCTCTAACGGGGCTTCGTGATGGACATATGGTTAATATTCCATGACTAGGTATAAATGCGATGGAGTGACGCAATTTGGTAGTCTTAGCGGGATTTGGCTATTCCCGTTGGCAAGTCTAGAGTGCTGACAAGCAGCAAATCTGTTTGTCTTTAACCTCTTAGTTAGAGGTTACACTTGAGGCAAGTCAAAATTCCTTATCGGAAAATTAAGATGAACCAAGTTGCCAAGAAAAACTTCTAAGCTTAATTTATACCTATCCGTACCGCAAACCGACACTGGTAGACGAGGAGAGAATCCTCAGGCGAACGGGTGAATAACAAGTTAGGGAACTAGGCAAAAAAGCGGCCGTAACTTCGGGATAAGGCCTGCCTCCTTACAGAGGCTACAACAAAAGACTCTCTGCTGACTGTTTAACAAAAACACAGCTCTCTGCCAATTCCAAAAGAAGAAGTATAGGGAGTGATGCCTGGCCAGTGTCAGAAGGTTAAAGTAAGTTGCGTAAGCAGCTTACCCAAGCCCTGATGAACGCCGGCGGTAACTATAACTGTCCTAAGGTAGCGAAATTCCTTGGCATATGAGTAATGTCCCGCACGAATGGCATAACAAGCGGAGAACTGTCCCAACTGTTAACCCGGTGAATTTCCAGAGGGAGTGAAGATGCTCTCTACCCGCACCAAGACGAAAAGACCCTATGCAGCTTTACTACAGGTTGTCGTTGTTGTTTAACTTTATTTGCTCAGGATAGCTGGGAGACTATGAAGCCAGAACTCCGGTTCTGGTGGAGTCGCCCTTGAGATACCAGCCAGATAAAGTTGGACAACTTATTTGAATCTAACTAATTCAAAGACAGCGGCTGCCGGGTAGTTTAACTGGGGCGGTTGCCTCCTAAACGGTAACGGAGGCGTCTAAAGGTTGGCTTAGCTAGGATGGAAATCTAGCCTCAAAGTACAAAAGCACAAGCCAGCTTGACTGCAAGACTGACAGGTCGCGCAGATGCGAAAGCAGAGTTTAGTGAACCGATGCGTCCGAGTGGAAGGCGCAAAGATCATCGGATAAAAGTTACGCTAGGGATAACAGGCTGATCTTGCCTAAGCGTTCACAGCGACGGCAGGGTTTGGCACCTCGATGTCGGCTCGTCCCATCCTGGGGGTGAAGTAGCTCCCAAGGGTTTGTCTGTTCGCCAATTAAAGGGGCACGCGAGCTGGGTTCAAAACGTCGTGAGACAGTTTGGTCTTTATCTGGTGTGGGCGTGCGAAATCTGAGAGGGCAGGTCTCTAGTACGAGAGGACCGAGACCTATGAGCCTCTGGTGTATCGGCTGCACTGCCAAGTGCATCGTCGAGTAGCTATGCTCAGTTTGGATAACCGCTGAAAGCATCTAAGTGGGAAGCCGTCCTCAAGATTAGATTTCGTAGTAGCTTTAAGCTACGGCAGGCTCCTGGAAGACTACCAGGTATATAGGCCATAGGTGTAAGACTGGTAACAGTCTCAGCCAAGTGGCCCTAATCAGCCGAATTTTAGTTTGAGGCAAAAATTTGCTTAGTAGTTCTCTTTGTAAGTAAATCCAACTGTAAAAGTATTAACTGTAAGTTGGCGGCTTAGATCTCTTTTTTCTCTTTTTGGTTTTTGCAGGCTTTTGGTTTTGGCTGTTAATGTTTTTGATCTGAAAATTATTTATTTTCTTAATTTTTCTGAATTTTTTACTAACTTAAAAGTTGTTTTTTGACTAAACTGTTGAATTATCTATTTTCAGTTGATTCGTTTTTTATAAAATGCTAGCTAAACAGATTAGATTTCTCTTCTTAAGAAGTTTTTTACTAGTAAAGTGTTAGGTTAAAATAACAGTCCACTTTATTTTCTGGTTCTGTTGATTTATCTTATACTGGACTTATTTAAATTCCTTTTGAGGATAAGATCAGCTTTTGATTTGGTTTAGACTTAAGTTTACCAATAGTGAAATTATTAGCTAACAATAGTTTTTGACTGAATAACATCCCAAATTATATCTAAGGTTTTAGGGTGTATTGGATCTGCGCTAACTTGGTAGAATTTTAGAATGCCCTTAGGATCAATTAAAAATGTGCCAAATAAACAATTAGCTGTATCCTCAACAAAAACTCCATAATCAATTGATGTAGTGTGGTGAATATCTGAAAGTAAAGGAAAATTCAATTGACCTAGCTGTTTAAGCCAACCTTGATGGCTAAGAACAGAATCGGTTGAACAAGCCAGCAATTGTATTGGTTGCTCTTGCAATTTGACTGCATACTCACGTAACAGCAACATAGTTTTTTCGCTAGCTTGACTGAAATCACCTTCATAAAAACACAGTATTAACCAACAATTTTTTAGTTCCGACAACAACCAAGTGTGTACTTGGTTATGTAAAACTCCCTCAAGTTTAAAGTTTGGCGCTGGTTTATTGATTTTTAGTTCGAAAAACATAATCTTTTAACAATTGACAATTAAACCTAATCTATACAGTAAACCACAAAAACTATTTTTGAGCAACTTTACAGAAGTATGTTTTTAGCTAAGTTAGCTAACTTTTGGAGACAAAAATTTAGTAGACATCTAGACACGTTTAACTTAATCGAAATTAGTCGATCAGCAATTTTGCACAACTTTGATTTGTTTCAAAGTTTTGTGCCGCAAGCTGAAATATGGCCAGTATTAAAAGCTAACGCTTATGGTCATGGTTTAGAACCTGTTGCCGAGATATTAAAAGCTAGAAAATTTACTTATTTTGTGGTTGATAGCTATTACGAAGCTCTTAAAATTTGGCAAGTAAACCCTCACAAAGTGCTACTTATAGGTCAAGCTCCTTGGTCAAATTATCAATTTTTTGATTTTAGTAAACTAGCAGTGGTGGTGTATCGTCTAGAAGTTCTAAGAATTTTAGGTAAACTTAACCAACCGATTAAAATTCATTTAAAAATTAACACTGGCTTAAATCGACAGGGAATCAAAGTTTCGGAAGTTCCTGAATTTTTAGACGAATTAAAAAATTATCCTAAAATTGAGCTGGAAGGTGTGTGTTCTCATTTTATTAGTAGTGAAGACAGTACTAAAGACGATCTTACCAGGCACCAAGAAAGTTTGTTTTTACAAGCTGTACAGATAGTTAGAGAACATGGTTTTCAACCTAAATACTTACATCTTAGTAACTCGTCTGGAATAATTAAAACTCAGGACAGCCAACTTTATAACGCAGTTCGTTTAGGTTTGGGTTTATATGGAGTTAATCCAATTCCTTCCAACGATCCTGCTTTTATGACACTACAAGATTTAAAGCCAGCTTTAACTTTTTGGAGCACTTTAATTCACAAAATTGATTTACAAAAAGGCGATGGGGTAAGTTATGGTAGCACTTTTGTAGCTGACAGGGATATGACTATTGGGCTGATACCAGTTGGTTACTATGAATTTTTTAGTCGTCGTTTAAGTAACCGAGGGTTTATCAGTTATCAGGATAAATTTTTGCCACTGGTTGGCAATATCTGTATGAACTTAAGTATGTGTAGTTTGGAAGTAGCTAATATTCAAGTAGGTCACCGTATTAAAATCATTAGCTCTAACCCGGAAGACTTAAATTCTGTGTATCACCTAGCTAAGTTAAACGAAACTAATCCTTATGAGGTTTTGGTTAAATTGGCCGAGTCTCTTAGAAGAGTAGTAGTATCTTAAAAATGTCTTTTTATTGTAGATAAGTTTATTTCTTTAATCTAATCTATCTTTAGATAGTATTTACTAAAAAATTGTTACCCCCTAAGTTTGATTTATTCTTTTAGTTAATAGCGCGATACTTTTGTACGAGGGTAAGTGTTGATACTGTAAAACCTGTTTCAGAAGTGTTTATGAATCAATAAACTGTTTTATCTTAGTTGTTAACCAGTTTTTTACTGGCTAATTTTAAACACAAATAACTGTTTACACACTCAACCTAAGTTATAGGTAGGCTTTTAACTAATTTAACCTAATTACACAGCATGTGAGTCTGAAAAAATTTAACTTAGGTTATCAGACTAACTGGATCAGCTGTTGATTGTTCAACGTTACCCGTGATAAATCAGGTTAATTAACTACTTTTCTAACTTGCAAAACATCTAATTCTACCGACGTTTCTCTATCAAACATAGTGAGCAAAACTATTACTCTAGATTGTTCTGGATCAATGCCACTAATTTTACCTTGCATATCTTTAAACGGTCCGTCGATAACTCGCACCAAGTCACCAATTTTATATTTAATGTTACTGACTGAAGCAATTGTTTGACTTTGGGAAATTAGGCTAGCCTTGAGTTTTTCTACATAACCATCCTCCAAAGGAACGATATGTTCGCCTGTGCCAGCGATTTTAGAAACGTGTTGGGTATTTTGGATTACGTAAGCTGTTTCTCTATCTAGAATCATGTAAATGTAAATGTAGCCGGGATAGACTTTTTCGTCTTTTTCTTTTTTCTCGTTTTTAGAATTTAATTGCACGACTTTTTTTGTTGGAATAAAGATCTCTAGAATTTTGTTTTGTAAAGACAAATTACGAATTTTTTGTTCTAAGGTTTTTTTTACAGCATCTTCAAAGCCTACGGAAGTTTGCACTACATACCATCTTGGTCGATTATTGTCTGTGGTAAAAACATCATTGGCTAACATAGGTCTGACAACTAGGTTTTAAATAAAATGTAATTGGTAGTTTCTTCAATACATTGGTTAAGAGTAGTACTATCACCTCTTCCTTTAGGGGAAGTACAGTCTACAAAATAAATTCCGGCTGAAAAAAAGTGATCAAAAAAGCCCAAACTTAACGATAAAATTAAGGTGAACAAAATAGTAATCACAGCCCAACTAAAGACGGTTGGCCAGTTTGGCCAGGTAACTTGTTTTAGTTCTTTCCAAGTAGCAATCAAAAAGTTATTTGTTTTTGCCTCTATTTTTTCTGAGTCAGGTTTAGGTCTGGCATTTTTGTCTATAGCGTCAACTACTTTACGACTAACTCTTTTAGAGAATAGATCTTTAGTTTTTTGATCGAGAAATACAGGCATTGACTAAGTTTAACTTAGGTTAAGTAATGTGAGGAAATTCTAGAGTTGTCAAGCTTTAAGTTTGGGTTTCGTTATCTAAGCTATCTTGGATCGATTGCTTAATACGATTCAAACCTTCACCGTAAGTGGTCAGCACCTCTCTGAGAAAGGCCAAATCTAATTCCAGATGTTTCTTAGAGTACAAATTAGCCTTGCCTTGATATCTTTGCCAAAACTCTTCTTCGCTCATACGAGGCCAAAAGAATAATAATTTTCTCCAAAAGGCACCAGTGTATTGACGCTCTAATTTAGCTAATTCTTTTTCTAAAGTCTCTTTTAATTCTTTTTTTGTAGTTTCAAAATCACTAATTAGTCGTTCTACTTTGGTGCGGATGTCTTCTAAGATTTGGTTTTGTTGAGCAAAATGTTCCTGAAATATTTGAACTTTTTGTCGGAGTTGGCTGGTATCTTTTTGGTAGATTTCCAGAATTTGTTCTTTGGTTAAGTCGGTTAGATTTTTACTTGTATTTGGAATATACTGTAGGTACCTACTTAAAACCTCAAAAGCAGTTTGCAGTTCTATAAACTCTTCGGAATTCCCTCCCTGGAGATCTGGATGTTTGGTTTTAGCTAATTTTTTGTACATTAGCTTAAGCTCCTCTCTGGAGATTCCAGAGAGATCGTCTAGGCCAAAAATTTGTAATGCCTGTTTAAGCGTCATGTAATATATTTTTGTTAAAAAACTGTGATTTTATACACAACTTGTCAAGTGTGGCTAACCTTGTAAAGGTCAAATAGTAATTTTGTTTAATGGCCTTAATTATATATTTACTAACCTAATGGATATTGTATTGTTATGTAATTCGCCTAAAGATGTCGATTTACTAGTGTTTTTAACAGTTAGGTTTCTACTAGTTTTTGACAGATCTTGAAGTCTACTAAGCCGGTTTAGTCCAGTTTGCTTGTAACATTCCCTAATTGACTCCTTTGCTGAAGCTACCAACCACGATCCCGCATAGCTTGTACCACTCGTTCTAAGGCGGTAATATAAGCTCCGTAACGAAGTCCTACAGTATAGGTTTCAGCTACTCGCCAGCAGTTTTCTGCAGCTTCCCTCATGATTTGAGATAATTTTTGGTCCACTTCAGCTTTTGACCAATAGTAATTGCTAGCGTTTTGTACTTGTTCTAAGTAACTTACTACTACCCCTCCAGCATTAGCCAAGATGTCAGGTATGATTTTAACTCCTTTTTTATAAAGATAAAAATCAGCATCTGGAGAAATTGGGCCGTTGGCTAATTCTAGCAAAATTTCCGCCTGGATGTTGTCTACATTGGCGTGGGTAATAGCATTTTCTAAAGCGGCCAATACTAAAACATCAACTTTTAGGCTAAAAATATCAGAATTTTTCAAAGCATCTTCAGACTCTTTAAAGGTATCTAAGCGACCAAATTGACGTTTGTGTTCGAGTAAAGCTGGGATATTTAACCCCCTCGCTGAAAAAGCCATGCTTTTAGAATCACTGACAGCAACGATTTTGTATCCTTTCTCAAATAAAATTTTAGCAAAAATTGAACCAGCGTTACCAAACCCTTGCACAGCAATTGTGGCCCCTGGTCTTAAGTTTAGTTTGTCAGCTAAAGTAGTAAACACGTAATAAGCTCCATCAGCTGTAGCAGTATCCCTACCTAAAGAGCCACCCAAGGAAAGCGGTTTACCCGTAATTACCCCACGGTTATATTGATCACCGTTGAGTTTTTCGTATTCGTCTAACATCCAACCCATAATTTTGGCGTTGGTGTATACATCTGGAGCTGGGATATCCACGTTAGGTCCTAGGTCTTTGTGCAGGGCTTGAATATATCCACGAGCCAAACGTTCTAATTCAGATTCTGAAAGTTGGTTAGGATCAACTATTACCCCTCCTTTCCCACCTCCTAAGGGAATGTTAACTACAGCACATTTCCAAGTCATCCACATACTTAAAGCTTTAACTTCGTCTTCAGTGACTTGTGGATGAAATCGGATACCTCCTTTATACGGGCCTCTAGCATTGTTGTGTTGGCTACGAAAACCAGTGAAGACCCGAATTTGACCATTATCCATTCTTACTGGGATGCCTACCTGAATTACTTTTTGAGGTGTTTGTAACAATTCTAAATAATTAGAATCTAAACCAATAATACTACTAACATGTTTCAATGTTTCTACAGCATTAAGGTAAGGATTATCTGGAAAGAGGGATTTCTCGGGCATAAATTAAACTAAATATCTTGGATAGATCCAATGAAAAACTTTTTTAGTTAAAAGTCAATACTCTAAAAGTTAACCAACTGAATCAATTGATTTATCACTCACTACTATTAAGATCCTAGTGTTTAGGGTATTTTTTAAATAAAATAGTTTGAGTGAAAGCGCTTTGTGAATTGCTCAGAATTTGCTTTTTGGTATTAGGTAATTGTCTTTTTTCTTAGTTTCGAGTTTATTTTTCAAAGATTCACAGACAAGTTTTTGGTGACCAACAAGGCGAAGAGCATTAGCCAAATAACAACAACGCTCACTACTTGGGTGTAGAATTGGTTAACTAAGAGTTTTTAGCTTGATTAATTGACTTTGAGTCAGGTTTTTAAGATTGTTCAATACCTAAATAAAATTCCAAAATTTTTGCTGCGGCTAGATGGTTTAATTGTTGTTTATCGACTTGGTAATAATTAGCAAACGCCAGGGTGCTACCCCCTTCGTTAATGGTTGTTATTAGTAATTTGGGAAAGCGTTGCTTTAGTTGTTCCAAAAACACTTCCACGAACAGACTGATTTTGGTTTTTTGTCCGCGAAAGTTTAGGGGCATACCTACTACGATTTGCCGAATTGGTTTATTTTTGGTTTCGCTGTCCAAAATTGGCCAAATTTGCTCAGTAGGGCAGGGATAGTTAGCCGGTAAAATCAGTTTACTTTGACTATCAGCAAAAGCTAAGCCACACCTTTTTTCACCCCAGTCTATTCCCAGTAGATCAAACATATTTAGAATTGAGTTATATGGGAAAACTGTTGTTGAAACTTAGCTTCGCTAAAATTTTGAGCCGACTGTCGGATCAATTTTTCGTCCCATTGAGTTTGCGATTCAAATAGTAAAATTGCTGATTTTAAACTAGCAACAGTTTGCTCTTGAAAGAAAATTCCGTTTTTATTGTGTTCAATATACTCTAGGGCTCCTCCGGCTTGGTAGGCAATCACTGGTGTGCCACTGGCTAGAGCTTCTATGGGAGCAATCCCAAAGTCTTCTTTTCCTGGAAACAACAGGGCTCGGCAACCAGATAGTAGTTCATCTCGTTCTTGGTCACTAGATCTGCCTAAAAATTTAATTAAACCAGTTTTTTCGGGATGTTTTTTTTCGAACTCTGTAACTATTTCTTGTAGTTTTTTCATCTCTAAAGGATAAGCGCTTGCTCCAGTAATAAATAATTTCCTGCCTAATTCTAAGCAAGCTTGGATAGCTAGGTCTAATCTTTTGTGAAAACTAATTCGACCAAAGTAGTAATAGTAAGGATCTCGATAATTAGTACGTTTAGGTAAAGCTAGAAAGTGTTCTATTTGTACTGGTGGGTAAATTACTTGTGAAGAAGTTTGATAGACTTGTTGCACTAAAGCTTGGGTATTTTTGGAATTGGTTATCCATATAGCCCCCTGTTGATTTAATCTTTTTACTGCATATAAGTCAAAATATTTCAAAACTAACTTGAAAAACGGTAATAGCAAGCGATAAACTAAGGGAATAGTTTGGTGATCAACTTCAGTCACTAAACCGTGGAGAAATCTAGTTGGAGAGTTACAATAGTGAACGATTTTACGGCAATTTTTTAGCCTAACATACTTAGCTGGATAAGTGGAACTTATGATGACTAAATCGTAGTTTTTTAATGTCAAGCTAGACATTACTAATGGATATAACCAAAAGAAGTGTTTAGTGTATTTGTTCAACCAGCCGTTAGGAACAGTATTCCCAATTTTGTAACTACCAAACCAAAACTGTAACCAAGTAGTTTTTAGTTGGTTAGTTCTATAAGCTTGTTGAATAGGGGCTGAATCGGTAAATTTACTTTCCACGAAAAAACTGGTCCACAACTCGGCTTGGGGGTACATCCTTAGCCAGGATTCAACTACTTTTTCCCCTCCCCCAAACTGAAACAAATAATCGTGAACAATGGCTACTTTCATAAAGTTGAATTAATCGAATTAACTTGGTTTTAATTTTTTTTAAATTTGTAAAGAGAGTCAATTTGGTTTAGTGCCTAGTTTGGTTTTTCAAAAACTATGTTGTTCTAATTAACTACGAAGTAACTATTAGTTTAATTTAGCGTTAGGTTAACTTGACAAGCGATCAGAAAACAAATTAACTTATTGTAGTAGTGTTTACTTAAAAATATATGTTTAGCGGTATTGTGACCATTTTAACCATGGTTGGTTGGTTCTTGATAGTTTTGATTCCGTTAGTGATTATTCACGAATTTGGCCATTTACTAATAGCTAGGCTAACCAAAACCCGAGTGGTAGAGTTTGGTGTAGGTATACCACCAGCTTGGATAAAAAGAAAATGGAAAGGAATTATTTGGTCGTTAAATTATTTACCTCTAGGTGGGTTTGTGAAAATTTACGGAGATCATGATGCTTTAGACGAGGCTTCTGAAAACTGTAAGCAAGATCGAGTACGTGCTAAAGAGGTTTATTTGCAAAATCGTTTTATAGAAATTTTGTTAAATCGTGAATTAGAATTCTTTCTACAAAAAAACAATTTAGAATATGAGCAAAAGTGGAAAGAGTTCGAACAGGACTTTTTGGAATATTATAAAGACCCAGATAAATGGTTAGCTAAATGGACTAACAATAACCAAACGCCAATTAACTTTAATAACCCTGAAGATGAGAGTTATCAATATTATTCGCAACTGAAACAACTCAAAACTCTGATTGCTTGGGAGTTTGATTCTGAATTGAATTCACCAGAGGTCTTTTTTAACAAAGCTTGGTGGCAAAAGATTTTGATCTTGTTAGGTGGTGTTGTGTTTAATTGGTTAGTGGCCTTTTTGATTTTTTGGATGTTGTTAGTTTTTGGAGGTACAGGAACCAGGGCTATTTCGGTTGAACAACTTGGACAGTTAAAAAACGATAACCGAATTGAGATGACAGTTACTTCTAGCTATCCCAAGGTGTCTAGGGTTTTAGCCGATTATCCAGCTGCCCAAATTGGTTTAGAGCCGGGTGATGAATTGGTCAGTTTTGCTGGTACGGATTTATCTAGTTTAACTAGTTTAAGTGAGTTTTCTAATTTAGTAAAAACTAACAAGGATCAAGAAGTAGAAGTAGTGTTTAGAAAATCTAGTACTGGCGAGTTGTTAGTGAAAACAGTCAAAATTGAAGAAAAAAATAATCAATTATTGTTTGGTATAGGCAGTTTATACTATAACGGTTTTTACAAAGCTAAAAATGTGTTTGTTGGGTTTAGTTTAGCTGTTCAGACTACATACAATTATACTGTAGAAACAATTAGATTATTAGGTGAACTTGTGCAAGCACTTTTACCTCAGACTCAAGATCGTACGGCCTTACAAATGGTTAGTGGACCAATAGGAGTTAGTTACCTTAGTAACAGCGTGTTCAATTTCAGTGGTATACGAGGAATCTTAGAATTAATGGCCCTAATCTCGATTAGTTTAGCAGTTTTCAACCTAGTACCTTTACCAGCCCTAGACGGCGGGCGAATGGTGATCGTTATAATCAGTCATCTCTTGGGTAAGAGAAGTAGAAAATTAGAAGCAGTATTAATTAGTGCAACGATGATTTTAATGTTGATATTAGGTTTATTAGTAGCTTGGCAAGACATTACTCGAATTACTCAATAAGAGTGGTAAATTGTGTTTTTTACATTGGTTAGTTAAATCGATTTAATTACTCACCTTACGCAGATTTGAGTAAACTTGGTGTATGAAAAACGACAAACTCCTGGACTTGTACAGCGACTATTTGATAAGCGCCTTTGGG
>Ga0209018_1002901_pt1 | contig 11444 bp, 8 predicted proteins | sample YNPBryBLVA2012_FD_185814 | JGI IMG/M metagenome (GOLD analysis project Ga0209018, IMG submission 185814) | Anoxygenic and chlorotrophic microbial mat microbial communities from Yellowstone National Park, USA - YNP Bryant BLVA 2012 (SPAdes)... ...
CGCCTTCGCCCGCATCCAGCGCGATTCCGAGCGCATCGTCGCCTCGCTCGTGCGGCGCGGCCATCCCTTCGACCTGCCGCACGATTCAATCCGTCACCGTTTTCATGACCGCGTTATGCTGGATGTGATGGCCCATGAAGCGGACGACGTTGCATATATCCTCGAGGCGATGTTTGCCCGCAATCCTATCTGGCGGATTTTGCGCTTTCTCGATGAGCGAACGACGCCGTGGGAAGATTTGAGCGTGATGACCTCCTTGCAACCCTGGCCGTTCCTGCGGGCGTTGTGGCGCCTGGGTCGCAGGGCGGCGCAACCTGGCAGGTCTGCCGAACCGTTCTGAGCGCTGGATTGGACACGGGGGGAGAGATTATCGCATTTGCAGCAATGCCTGCACCCATTCGGCCAGCGGGCGGGCTGCCCCTTGCTCTTGGGCGGCGGCGAGGGCCTCGGCTGGCAGCACCCCCGCCAGTTCGGCTTCGAGGGCGGTTACGCGCTTATGGGCGGTCTTATCGGTCTCAGGGCAGGCTTTCAGCAGGCCTGTCAGTGCGGCGGCCTGTTGACACTTTCCTGTTTGCGCCAGCCATTGTGCCAATCCCGAAAGGACGTAGAGAGTCAGGGGGGTGTCGCTCTCGCCCCAGGCCACCTGCAGCGCCTGCACGAAGCGCTGGCAAGCTTCTTCGTGGGCGGCCTGTTCGAGCAGGGCGCTGGCCCAATCGAACAAAGCATAGACGATGCCGCGTTGGTCGTGAATGGCCTGGAAAATGGCGACCGCCTCGGCGTAGAGTTCCTGCGCTTGGCTGTGGTCGCCCAAAATGCGGTTGTCGGTTGCCAGATTGAGGGTTGCGATGGCCGCTGCTCGCTGATCGCCGATTTGTTTGAGCAGGCTGAGCGATTGTTGTTGCAGACGCCGCGCTTCCTGAAGATCGCCCAGCGCGGCGGTGATGTCACTGAGGTTGTTGAGCGCCACTGCCATGCCACGCTGATCGCCGATCTGGCGATGAATATCCAGGCTTTGCAGGCGCAAGGATTTGGCCTCGCCATATTCGCCCAATTCGGTAGCCACCGCTCCCAGGTTGTTCAAAGCCCGCCCAACGCCGCGCAGGTTGCCTAACGCTTTGAACAGGGTCAGTGCCTCGTTGAACCATTGGCGCGCTTCGGCGTATTCTCCCTGACGGTAGGCGATTGCGCCGCGCAGGTTGATGGCAAAGGCCAGTTCGGCGCGGTTAGGGGCTGTGCCATCCGAGGCCACTTGGCGATAGAGCGCGAGACACTCGTTGATGGCTTCCACCGCGGCCGTATAGTGGCCCAACATTTGGTGGGCATCGGCCAGGTGATAGAGAGCGAAGGCGATGTCAGCGGTGCTGTTTTGCTGGTGGAAGACGGCGAGGCTGTTTTCCAGCAGGGTGCGCCCGCCCGTGTAGTCGCCTGTGCGGAAGGCGAACCAACCCTGCCGTGCTGACAGTTGGGCAAACAACAACGGCTCGGCGGCGTCATGTAGCGCCTGCGCTGTTGCCCGAAACATGTCCAAACCCTGGCGGAACCAGCCGCGTATCTCGTAGAATAAGAACAGGGCCTTGGCGGCCTGGGTAATTGCTGCGCAGTTGCGCTGGGCAATAGCCCAATCCCAGGCGAGCTGGATATTGTCAATTTCGACGCTTATCTCTTCCAGCGCCTGGCGCTGGCGTTGGCTGTGGAGATCGGCTTCGATGCGTTGGAGAAAATCGGCATAGTATTCACCGTGCAAAGCCTGGATGCGCTCGCGTTCGCCAGCTATCTCAGCCAGCTTGCGCTCGGCATAGACGCGCATGGTCTCAGCTATTTCGTAACGCCCGGAGTATGCGTGGCGCACCAATGATTTATCCACGAAGGCGGCGAGGTTGATGAGCGAGGCGTTGGCGATTTTGGCAGCAGCTTGCCAGGTGAAGCCGCCGCGGAAGATAGCGAGTTTGCGCAGCACATTGCGTTCGGCTTCGCTCAGCAAGCTCCACGAATAGTCGAAAACAGCTTGCAAGCTGCGATGACGTTCGGGCTGGTCGTGCAGGGAGGATTGCAGGAAATCGAAGCTGCGTTCGATCTCGGCGGCGATTTCCTGGCTGGTGAGGGTGCGCACCCAGGAGGCAGCCAGTTCGATGCCGAGGGGGTTGCCTTCCACGAACTGACAGATGCGGGCTACGGCGGAGCGGTCGTCTGCGGAGAGGGTAAAGTCTGGCACGATGCGGCGGGCGCTTTGCACGAACAACTGCACGGCGCTGTAATTCTCTGCCGGTTCGGTCTCCCCTTCTCGGGGAAAAGGCATCCCACGCACTTCGAGCACCCACTCCCCTTGCAGGTTGAGACGTTCACGGGAGGTGGTCAGAATCTTGAGATGGGGCGCTTCGGCCAGCAGAGCGGTCAGCAATTCGACGCCGTGTGCGTCGCTGAGTGTGTCGGCGGCTGGTGTGAGCAGATGTTCGAAGTTGTCCATCACCAGCAGGGCACGTTTCTGGCGCAGGTAGTTTTTCAACTGGGTTTGGGGGTCGTCGCGGCTGTACAGCGTCAACCGCAGGGCTTCGGCCAGGGCCGAGAGGATGGCTTCCGGCGTGCGGCGTTCGCTCAGGGGGACGTAGTAGACGCCGTGAGGGAAAGATTCGACCTGCTCCAGGGCAGCTTGCAGGGCCAGGCGGGTCTTGCCGATGCCGCCGCCGCCGGTTAGGGTGAGCAGGCGGCAATCGGGGTTTTGCAGCAGGCGGGCAATGGCCGATAGTTCGTTCTGACGACCGATGAAAGGGGTGGGCTGAGAGGGCAGGTTGTTGGGACGCGCCGAGAGTGAGCGCAGCGGGGGAAACTCTTGCAGCCGTAGGGAGGGGTGGGTTAGCCCGAGGATGGGCTGCGGCTCGCCAGAGTCGCGCAACAAGTGCAGCCCGTAATCGAAGAGCTGCGCCTCGGCGGGGATCTCGGCCAGTTGGGCGGTTTCGGGCGTGAGCAGAATCTGTCCGCCCCAACCTGCCAGCAGCAAACGGCTGGCGCGTCCCACCGCCGGGCCAAAGTAGTCGTCGCCGCGTTGCTCTGCTTCGCCGCTGTTGAGCGCCACACGCACGCGCAACTCGCCAATGATGCCCCAATCCTGCGCTTCCAACTGCTGCTGGATGGCTAGGGCGCAAGCCAGCGGTTGCCCGCCTGCGAAAACGGCGAAGATGCCATCCCCGGTATGTTTGACGATGCGACCGCCGTGGGCGGCTACGCAGACCGAGAGCAGCTTGTCGTGCCGCGCCAACGCTTCACCAAACTGCTTGCCGTACAACGACCACAGACGGCTGGAGTTCTCGATATCGGTGAACAGAAACGTAAACATGACACGCCTTCTGGCTTATAGTATACCGCGTGAAGCCCCCTTTTCCGTAGCATCTTTGGCTGGGTGTAGAACAGATTGTTGGGCTGTCGGTAATGGCCGCCGAGGCTTGCCACTCACTCGGCAGGGGCAAGACACCGCCCGGCGCCGCTCATGCAAGCAGGTTAACACCCCATAACAAAAACATTACCGACGGTTAAAGCCCTATTAAAGAGGGCTTGATTTGCGTAAGGTATATTACTCTCCGATGTGAAGCCTCAATCTTTTTCGAAGGAGTGATGAAAATGTCTAAAATCAAGCTATCTGTATTGGCATTCTTGAGCCTGGCCCTGGTGGTGGCCCTGGCTGTGCCGACCCTGGTGTATGCCCAGGATGCTCAGCCTCTTGTCCCTCTCACCGATCCCTATGCCCCCTTCCTCGAAAGTCGCGCCTACGCTGCCAGCAAGGGCGCAACGGCTGAGTTCAACAAAATGGAATGGGTCGCCTTGGACGCCGCTAAAAAGAAACTGTATATAGCGATGAGCGATGTGACCAAGGCCATGAGCGACGGCGAGGGCGCTATCAAAGTCCCCGAAAACCGCTGCGGTATTGTCTACGTGGCCGACCTGGACAACGACTACAATATCACCACGCTCAAACCCTTGATCGCTGGCGGACCGTACAACAAAGAGGCTAAGCCCAATCGCTGTGACGTCAATAACATCTCCAACCCCGACAACCTCTTCGTTGACCCGTATGGCAACCTGTGGATTGGTGAAGACACCTCCAATCACCAGAACAACGCCCTGTGGCGCTGGGACGGTAAAAACCTCTTGCGCTACGCCACCCTGCCTACCGGGGCCGAGGTGACCGGCGTGTTCGTGACCCAGAACGGCGACCTCATCTTCAGCGTGCAGCACCCCAGCGCCATGAGCCAGTACCCCTTCAACCGCGGCACGGTGGTGATCATCAACGGTTTCAAGAGCAATGCCACTTTCAAATCGGTGCCAGTTCCCACCGGCGACGCCATCCACACGTTGACCGTTGCGGCTGGCAAGTACCAGGTGATCTTGCGCGCTGGCGAGGCGATTCCCAATGATATTTATGGGCAGCGCTTTGGCCAGATCAACCGCCTGGACAACACCCTGCAATTGGTGTGCAACCATCCCGACGGCAATGTGTTCTTGCCCGTCAACTCTAAGGGGACGGAAGGCTATCTCTTCACCAACTATGAATGCCGCCCCGGCAATGTCAGCAAGCTGTACCTGCGCCAAAGCGGACAAACCTGGGAAGTGTTGGAAGGCGAAAACGTGGATTTCTCCAGCGTGATGGGTTCGTGGAATAATTGCGGTTCCAGCCCCACGCCGTGGAATACCGTCCTGACCGCCGAAGAATACGAACCGGCTGCTCTAGCCGATAGCTGGCAGAGAAACGTGATTGATATGACCAATTATCTCGGTATGCAGGCCAATCCCTATCATTACGGCTATCTGGTTGAGCTGACGCCTGATCCGTCGGGTGACTATGTTTCCCCCATCGTGGAGAAACATTACGCCATGGGACGTTTCAGCCATGAAATGGGGATGGTCATGCCGGATCAGAAAACGGTTTATCACGGCGATGACGGCGCCAACGTGGTGCTGTTCAAATTCGTGGCCGCCGAAGCTGGCGTGTTGAGCGCCGGCACGCTCTACGCCGCCAAAGTCGAGCAACAGGCCGATGAGAGCTTCAAATTGACCTGGATCGAGCTGGGAAAAGGCAACGATGAAGACATCGCCGCCGCTATCGCAGCCATGAAGCTGCCCTAGGACGTCGAGCAATCAACCGAATACGACAGCCCTCTCCCCAAACCGGAGGGGGCTGTCTGGCATCCAGTTTATGGCCGCAAAACTTCCCCCCGTAGACCAATCGTATTCCGTCGTCAGCCAGCTTGCCTCTTTCAGTGAGGTGCAAAACTACTTGGCCGCCGAAACCTTGAAAGCGTTGGGCATCCAATCTGCAGGATGGTGGTACCGCCTCACCCGCCTGGCGCTGAGTTTGCCGCTTGGACGCCTGGCGCGCCTGGCCATGGAGTTCGACCGTCGCGTGGCTGCCGAGGGTTTTCAGGAAGCGGCGCGTTGGGTGCTGCCGCACTTCATCCGCCGCATCGTCGCCGAGGGAGTCGAAAACGTCCCCACGCAAGGGCCAGTGCTGATCGCTTCCAACCACCCTGGCACGTTCGACAGCCTGGCCATCATCGCCAGCCTGCCGCGACGAGATATTGGCGTGGTCTTGGCCGCTAACCCCTTTTTTCGGGTATTCCAGCACGCCCGGCAGCATTTCATTTACTCCACGCTCGATCCCTACGCCCGCATGGCTGTGCTGCGCTCGGCGGTACGCCACTTGCAGGCGGGCGGCGCGCTGGTGATTTTTGCCACCGGCAAACTCGACCCCGACCCAGCTTATTACCTGGAAGAAGCCCAACGGTCTATCGAACGCTGGTCATCTAGCCTGGCTTTCATGTTGCGCAAAGTGCCCGAAACCCGCCTGGTGCCGGTGGCAGCCGGAAATTTCGTGGCGCAATCCTGCTTGCGCTCACCGCTGGCGCACTTGCGCCGCGCTCCTGCCGATCGCCAGCGCTTGGCAGAATTCTTACAGGTGATTCAGCAATTGATTCTAGGCTGGCGCTTTAGCAATGTCCCCCGGCTGCTCTTCGGCCCCCCGCTGACGCTTGCCCCCCAGCCTGACGGCACGGGCGATGACATGCAGCCAATTCGCCAGGCGGCGTTGCAGTTGTTGACGCGATTACCGGCGAGCCTTGCGCCACAATCCTATCCCTAGCAACAGACACCACCCGCCTGCAAGCGCCCATAACCAGCTTGGCAGCGCGGCGCGGCGATATGGCGCTGACTGCTCGCTCTCTGTGCTCCATTCGAGAAGCAGGACGGTCAGATCAGCGATGTCCTGCTCGGACACCGGGCCACCGGCGGTTTGTTTCCACGCCGGCATGATCGAGCCGGGCACGCCGTTGGCAATTGCGCCAAAGATGGTCAGGTCGGGGCGCTGAGAGTACCACAAGCGCCTCAGCGTCGGCGCAATGCCCCCTTCTCCAAACAGGCCATGACAGGCAGCGCAGTGCTGCGCAAACAGCTCGCCGCCGCGCCTGGCTTCGCCTTGCACCGCAGCACTGGCGGGGGGCAAGATCATGACCAGCAGGCGTGGGTCTGGCGTTGGCGGAACGAGCAAGATAGCCGGCAGCGCGGGGGACTCTTCGAGTTGTTCCCAGGCCAGGATGTAGGTCACGATGGCGTTGATCTCCTGGGCTTTCAGCACGCCGCCTTTGCTAAGGCTGAAAGCGGGCATCGAAGTCCCCGTTTTGCCATTCGAGATGGTGCGCTTGATGCGCTCTCTGCTCAAGCCGATGCCCATGCGCCCGAAGGAATAATCCAAGTGGCAGCGATAGCAGTTCTGGGTGTACAACCAGGCGCCCTGGGCGATGGGGTTGCCTGCGATGGCTAGCTGCACCTGGGGATCAATCCCGACTTGGGGGGCGGTGGTAGGCACAGCAGGTGGTTTGTGGCCGCTACGCGGGGTGGGCACTCGATAAGGGGTAGGGGTGGGGTATGGCGGCAGCGGCGGCAGGGCGGGCAAGCCGCCCTGTTCGCCCCATGCCTGGATGAAGGCCGCCAGCGAGCTGATTTGTTTGCTGGTGAGCGTACCGCCGCGCGAGACGCTCCAGGCCACCACACAGCCCTGGCGGCTGTTCCCGGTAATGGCGTCTTCGAGTTCTGCAATATCCAGCCCGAGGCCAGCTACCGTTTTGTCCATGGGTCCGTGGCAACTGACGCAATTGCCGCTGTACAGCCAGGCCCCCAGGGCGACTGGCTCGGTGGGAGGCTGTTCTCCCTGGGCGCGAACCGGCCAGCCGACCGTCAAAGCCAGCAAGCTCAAAACCAAACCTGCAAGAACTGGCCAAAAGTGCTTCATCGTAGCGTCAACAAGAAAGCCACCAGGTGGTCGAGCTGCGTTTGGCTCAGCAAGGCGCTGCTACAGCCCGCATTGGCCGCATAACCCGCAACAACGTAGGCGTTGGGGCTGAGCACCGACTGACGCAGGTAAGCGTCGGCAGAGAGATCGGCTTGGCGTTCGGCGGCCAGGCTGGCAATTTGCGAAAGCGCCGGGCCGCTGCCGCTGATGGGGTTGATGGATTCAATGGCATGACATTCGGCACAGCCCGCCTGAAAGAAAATCTGCCGCCCGATCTCTGCCTGGCCTGGTGAGGCAAACGGCGCTGCCGGCGTGGGCAGAATTACCTCTCCCAGGGCGGTGGCCTCCCAATTCAGCACGAAGGCCGCCAAGTCTTCGATTTCGTCTGGCCGGAGCGGCCCGCCGTAGGCCTGCGCCCAGGCGTTCATGACCACCTGACCGTTACCAGCGTAGAGCGGGCGGGTAGCTGTTGCCCGGCCGGTGGTGATGACGCTGGTGATATATTCCTGTAACGTCCCGCCCCAACCTAGCTCATCGAGACGGTCTCGAAAGAAGAGAGCGCCGTTCAGCGCCGGGCCAAGCTGGCCGACACCCTCGCCGTTGACCCCATGGCATGAACGGCAATTCACTTCATAAAGCGCTGCGCCGCGTTGGATGGACTGGGCGTTCTGGCGCTTGGCGCGGGCTGCCTGGCGCGCCGCCTCGCTGGGCGTGAGCATGGTGAGCAAGGCCAAGATTGCCGTGATGGCAAACAGGCTGAGACTAAGATCAAGGATTGGGCGTGGAGAATAGGGCAGGCGTCGGTTCATCCAGGGTCACGCGGTGCAGGTAGAATACCCGTTCATACGTTGTGGGTGGCGCAGTGGGGTCGGCTTGCCATTGAACGCGCAGCGTCAGACGCTTGAGATCGAGCTGACGCTCTTCGATGATCAGCCAGGCGGCAGGCTCAGGCAAGCCAGATTGCTTCAAGAAGGCGTCAATCTGCGCCAGGATGGCAGCCAGCTCGCTCGATACACCCTCGGCTGCACCCACGCGATGATAGCCGGGTGTCAGCGCATCGAAGGATAGCGCATGAATCCAGCCGCGCCCTTCTTCGGGCGACAGACGTTGGGCGAGTTGCAGCGCCGGGGGGAGTTGAAGACCGTAAGCGGCTGTGCCCATGTAGCTCAAGATGCCTAGCGTCACCGTCACACCCAGGGCCAAGGGCAGCGCCAGCGGGCGGCAGCGCAGCCTCCGCTGGGGGTTGCGATCCAGATAAGGGAGGAGTAACAGCCAGAGAAACAGCCCGGCGGGCACCAGCACCCCCCAGAGTGTTTTGTCGCCCAATTTGAGCAGGCCCTGAACCCACAAGAAGAACCAGGGGGCCTGTGTCGCCAGGGGGGTGCGCAAGGGGTTGGCCGGGCTTTCGAGCGGGGCGTCGTAGAAGAATGCGGCAGCGAGCAGGAGCGCCAGCGTTGCCAACAGGGTGAGGCTGATTTCGTGCAGCAGCAGGTCGGGCAGCAGGTCAATGCGGCGAGTGGCCGCCTGGCGGGTTTCGGGGGGGAGATCGCCTTGCTCGACGGAGGGCGGCAGGGAGATGTTGTGCAGGCGCGCCACGCGGTAGTAGTGAACGCCGAGCAGGAGCGCCGCCCCCAAGGGGGTCAGCAGGATGTGCATCAGGTAGAAACGCAGCAAGCCGTCGGCGCCGATCTCGCTGGCGCCGCGCAGCGCCAAGTTCAGGCGTTCGCCAATCCAGGGGACGGCGGCTGCCAGGCTGGTGCCGATGGTTACAGCCCAATAAGCAAGCTGGTCCCAAGGCAGCAGATAGCCGCTAAAGGTGATCCACAGCAGCAGGGCAAACAGCACAACGCCGGTTGCCCAGGTGAAACGCCGTTGTCCCAGGTACGATTTGGTCAGAAAGGTGCGCAACAGGTGCAGCGCAGCCACAACCAGCAAGGCTTCGGCTGCCAGGCGATGCACGTCGCGCAGCAGCTCACCAAAGAGCACCTCGTTTTGCAAGCGCAGGATGGAGGCATAGGCGCCTTCGGGCGTTGGGTCGTAGTAGAGCATCAAGAGCAAGCCGGTGAGGGTTTCGACGAGGCACAAAAAGACCGCTAGAAAGCCCAGGCGGAAAGTGTAGGTAAAGCGCGTGCTGGCTGCAGCGTAGGAACGCGGGCGGATGTGCAGCAACATGCTGTTGATGTGCGCTTTGTAGCGTGGGTTGGGGCGCTCAGTGGGCGGTTCGCCGCGCAACATGGCGCGCAGCTCGGCCAGCCCTAGACCGGCAAAGGCCGCGCGGCTGAGGCGGTCGAGCCAGCCAAGCCAACGAGGTGGCGATGGAGGAGGCAAGAAAGGCATGTCACGACCCGCTAGAATCTTGCACTGGCGCGCCACTGATCTTGCGCCCTGTGTCTACCAAAACTTTCAGATCAGGCATGGCGGCGGCTTCGGCCTCGCTGGCATCGCCTGGAAGTGCAGTGGTGGTGGCAAAGGCATTAGGCGGCGGTGCCAGGGGCGCGCCGCTGGTGGCGTCGGTTTCGGCCAGCAGCTTGCCCTGCGCATCGGTCAACTGCACCACGAAGCGATCCAGGTCGCGTTGAGCTGGGCCGCCCAAACAGCGACCATCGCGGGCAAATTGTGAGCCGTGGCAGGGGCACAAGAATTTGCCTTCTTGAGCGTTCCAGTCAACCAGGCAGTCGAGGTGGGTGCAGGCTTTGTGCAAGGCGATCAGCCCCTCGGGTTGATGCACCAGCCAGAAGCGCCCGGCGCGGTGCAATAGCGGCGCGCCGCCGGCTTCAGGCAAGGCACTCAACTCGCCTACAGCGACTACGCCGCCAAACTCGCCGATCTTGCGTTGCGGCAGCGCCACTTGCAACAGAGCCTCAACGAATTTGAGCGTCAGCGCGCCGCAGCCGCTCAACCAGGCCAATGCCAGGAATTCGCGCCGGCTCAGTTTCTTTGGGGGCAAAAGGGAAGCGCTGTTGTCGCTCATACGAACGGATCAGGCTGAGTCGGGCGCTTTTTGTCTGATCTGGCGCGGCAAGCGGTTGACGACGCTCGCCTTTTGGTCGGGTGTGCCGACCATCACCTTGCGGCACACTTCGGCGATCTGACGCGCCGAGGCGCCGCCGTTTTGGATCGGCATCAGGCGGCGCAAAACGGACAGATCGGCGTCGGTGTGGACTTCTTTGCCCAAGGCCAGAGCAAAATAGATCACCGAGGAATACTGCGCCACCAAGGCGGCGCAATTGGCAATCATCGGGCGGATGTCGCCGTCGGAATAAATGAGCGCCTCGGGGGCATACGTTCGGATTTCTCGCCGGGCACGGGCGATGTTTTCGTTGGGATGCAGCTTGAAGATCAGTTGTCGGTCACCGGCTATGCGGCGCGCCTTCTGAATGTATTGGATTCGATTGTCGAGGTGGAGCGTCTCGCGCCGACTGGATGTGGCCGCCAGGACAAAGTCGTGATAGGGGAAATCGTTCTGGCGGAACGATTCGACGTGATCGAAATTGGGGATGCCGGTGACGACAATTTTTTCGGGCTTGACCCCCTTGCGGATGAACAGGTCGCGATAGCCCGGCGAGGCCACGCAGAACCGGGTGTAAGCATCGGACAAGCCTGTGGCAGCGGTGTTGGCCAGAAAGCGCGGCAGTTTGAGCGCTCGCACCAGAGAATAAACCAACCCCTCGGGTTCGGTGATCCCCTCTTGCACCAGAACCATCCGCCGCCCGCGGATGTTTTTCTGAATGATCAGGTCGGTGCTGGTGACCACCAAATCGTAGCGGTGCGCCCGACCGCCTTCGTCAACCGGCAATTGCTCTTTGGCCAGGTAAGTTTCGGTATCGCGCCGGTGCCTTCCGCCGAGGACGGAGTTGTTCAACCATCCCTTACGGGCAATCAAGCCCAAGAGGCCATCGGCGTAATAGGGGGTGAAGTAACAATGATGCTCCGGCAAATGCCGTGCAATCTGATGCATCATTGTGGTTTGGTTGAGAGAGCCACAGATGAACAGGATGTTTTGACCCATAACTTGGCGTTGTCAGATCGTGCCTAACCCCAGGTTTCCTTGCCCAAACAACGAGGATTTCCCGGATTAGCGCACGGGTTGTCCCGCTTCATGCGGGTTAGGGGAGTTTCGCGTATAGAGCCGGTTGGGCAGGGCGCTGACAGTGTTGGCGGCTCAGTCGGT
>Ga0209018_1002907_pt1 | contig 11426 bp, 6 predicted proteins | sample YNPBryBLVA2012_FD_185814 | JGI IMG/M metagenome (GOLD analysis project Ga0209018, IMG submission 185814) | Anoxygenic and chlorotrophic microbial mat microbial communities from Yellowstone National Park, USA - YNP Bryant BLVA 2012 (SPAdes)... ...
CCGCCGCTCTGAACCACAACAACATCGTGCAGGCGATCGACGTGGGCGAAGCCGGGGGCTACCACTACTTCGTGATGGAGTACGTGGAGGGCAACACCGTCTTCGATGAGCTGGCCAGCGGCAAGATCTACGAGGAGGGGGAAGCGATTGCCGTCGTGCGCCAGGTCGCCGAGGCGCTGCAACACGCGCACGAGCGGGGCATCATCCACCGCGATGTCAAGCCCAAGAACATCATGCTGACCCGCGACCGGGTGGCCAAGCTGGCCGACATGGGTCTGGCCCGCGCGACGACCGACGTCGAGGCGGCGATGCAGGAGGCCGGCCGGGCCTACGGCACGCCCTACTACATCAGCCCCGAGCAGATTCGCGGGGAAGTGCACATCGACCACCGCGCGGACATCTACTCCCTGGGGGCGACGTTCTACCACATGGTGACGGGGCGCGTCCCGTTCGAGGGGCCGACGCCCGCGGCCGTCATGCACAAGCACCTGAAGGAGCCGCTCACCCCGCCGGACCATCTCAACACGCGCCTGACCGCGGGCTGCGCCGTGGTGATCGAGAAGATGATGGCCAAGCGCGTGGACGAGCGCTATCCGAGCTGCGCGGAACTGCTGGAAGACCTGGACCGGCTGGCGCGCGGCCAGCCGCCCTACTATGCCGAGCAGAAGCTCGGGCAGGACGTTTTCGCCACGCTGGCGCAGGGCGAGTTGCAGCCCGTGGCGCGCGAGGAGTTCCCCCGGCCGCGCGGCCGGGCGCCGCTGGTGGTCACGGTGCTGCTGGGGGTCATCGCGGCGTTGAGCATCCTGATCAATATCGTGCTGGCCGCCATGCTGGCGGCCTAGGCATCCGCCTCACACCACTTCGCCCGGCCGGGGGTATGAGCCCAGCACGGTCAGATGCAGGCAGTGGCCGCGGACCTCCGCCAGCGCCCGGACCAGCGCCGCATCGTCGGTGTGGCCCTCGGCATCCACGAAGAAGTAGTACTCCCATGCGTTCCGCCGGCTCGGCAGAGAGGCGATCATCGTCAGATTGATCTGTTCCTGCCGGAAGGCGTCGAGCACATCCACCAGGGCGCCGGCGCGGTGCGCGGTGGTGAACAGGATCGACGTCTTGTCGTTGCCCGTGCGCCGGGCGGGCTGGCGGCCGAGAACGAAGAAGCGCGTGACGTTGTTCGGGTTGTCTTCGATGTCGGGCACCAGGACCGGGAGGCGGTGCAGCTCGGCGGCCAGCGTGCTGCCGATCGCCGCGGCGCGCTCTTCGGCGGCGGCCAGTTCGGCGGCCCGGGCGCTGCTGGGGCAGGGGACGGCCTTCGACAGCAGGCCGGTCTGCATGAGCCAGCGGCGGCACTGGTCGAACACTTCGGGCTTCGAGTAGACGCGCTCGATCTGGCCGATCGGCACGCGGGCCAGAAGATTGTGCCGGATGCGAACGTTCACCTCGGCGCAGACGCGGACGGGGCTGGTGATGAACGCGTCCAGGGTTTCGCGCACGCAGCCGCCCAGCGAGTTCTCGACCGGCACAACGGCGAAATCGGCGTGTCCGCGCTCGACCTCGCCAAACACGGCCTCCACATTGCTCAACGACTCGTACTCGACAGAGGCGCCGAACTTTTTCATGGCGGCCAGGTGCGAATAGCTGCCCAGCGGGCCGAGGAACGCCACCCGCAGGGTGCGCTCCAGTGCCAGCGACCCGCTCATGATCTCCCGGTAAACGGCCAGCAGCACGCTGTTGGGGAATGGCCCGGGGTTCTGCTGGCACACGCGCTGGAGGATCTCGCTCTCGCGGTCGGGAGCATAGACCGGCGTGCCGTCGGCGGCCTTGAACCGGCCGATGCGCTGCGCCAGCGCTCCGCGCTCGCTGATCAGGCGGATCAGCTCGCGGTCGATGGCGTCGATGCGCCGGCGGGCCGACTCCAGGTCGTCCGGCTGCGCTGCTGGCTGCGGCTGCGGCTCCAAGCTGCACCTGCCTCGACCGGGCCGAAGAGGGACAGGCGGGCGGCGCGGCCCGCGGCTGCTAATCATCCGGTTCCCGGCCGCGGCCGTCAAAAGGCCGGCGCGTTTGCAGGCCCCAGGGTGCCGGCGGCGGCGTTTCCCATCGGGCAGCCGGACGACGACGCAGGCATGCCTGGGGAGCGGCCTGGCCCGTGGTCTGGGGGGCTGTGCGGGGCGGCTGGTTGCCGTATGATGCGCGGTCCGGATCACCGGCAGGGCCGAAGGGGCGCAGCGAGCGCGGGGCGACAGGCGCGGGTGTGCGACCGGCGGTTTCCCGTGCGGCAGACGGAGAGGCTTGGTCGATGAAGATGAAGAAGTACGTGTATTTTTTTGGCGGCGGCAGGGCCGAGGGCAGCGAGAGAATGCGGCCGCTCCTGGGCGGCAAGGGCGCCGGGCTGGCCGAGATGACCAACATCGGGCTGCCGGTGCCCGCCGGGTTCACCATCACCGTCGAAGCCTGCGAGTACGCCAACGCCCACGACATGCAGTGGCCGGCGGGGATGGAGGCGGAGGTGCGGCGGAACCTGGCCCGGCTGGAGAAGGTCTGCGGCAAGAAGCTGGGCGCCGCGCGCGACCCGCTGCTGGTTTCCGTGCGCAGCGGCTCGGCCCGCTCCATGCCGGGGATGATGGAAACCATCCTCAACCTGGGACTGTCCGACGCGTCGGTGCACGGGCTGGCGGAGGCGACCGGCAACCCGCGCTTCGCCTGGGACGCCTACCGCCGCTTTCTCCAGATGTACTCCACGGTCGTCATGGGGCTGAGCAAGGAGGTGCTGGAGCACAAGCTGCACGAGTGGAAGCGGCGCGCGGGCGTGAAGTCGGACGTGGAGCTGCCCGCCGATGAGCTGCGGGCGCTGTGCGACGAGTTCAAGGCTTTCTATCGCCAGCAGACCGGGGAGGGTTTTCCCCAGGACCCCTGGACCCAGCTCCGTGGAGCGATCAACGCCGTCTTCCGCTCGTGGAACGCCGAAAAGGCCGTCACCTATCGCCGTGTCGAGAAGATCACCGACCTCAAGGGCACGGCCGCCAACGTGCAGCAGATGGTCTTCGGCAACATGGGCGAGGACAGCGGCACGGGGGTGTGCTTCACGCGCGACCCCAGCTCAGGCGCCAACGAGTTCTACGGCGACCTGCTGATCAACGCCCAGGGCGAGGACGTGGTCGCGGGCATCCGCACGCCGATGAAGCTGGCCGAACTGAAGGACCGGCTCCCGGAAATCTACGACCAGCTCTGCGCCGTCCGCGCGATGCTGGAAATCCATTACGGGGACATGCAGGACCTGGAGTTCACCTTCGAGCGCGGCAAGCTGTACATGCTCCAGTGTCGCACCGGCAAGCGCACGCCCCAGGCCGCCTTCCGCATCGCCGTCGAGCAGGCGACCAGGCCGCTGATGAGCGCGGCGGAAGCGCGGCGGCTGGTGCGCAAGGGCTATCTGCCGCCGCGCTACGCGGCCACAGCCAGCCGGCCGGTGATCTCCAGGGACCGGGCCGTTGCCCGCATCAGCGGGTCGGACATCGAGCGGCTCTTCTACCCGGTGATCAGTGCGGAGGTGCCGCGCGAAGAGCTGGCGCGGAGGAAGATCGCCGAGGGCATCAACGCCGTCCCGGGCGCCGCCTGCGGCCGGGTAGTGTTTACGGCGCGTGAGGCGGAGGAGCTGGCGGCGCGCGGCGAGAGTGTGGTGCTGGTCCGCAAGGAGACCAGTCCCGAGGACGTCGGCGGGATGCAGGCGGCCAAAGGCATCCTGACGCAGACCGGCGGAAAGACGTCGCACGCGGCGGTGGTGGCCCGCGGCTGGGGCAAGTGCTGCATCGTGGGCTGCGAGGCGCTGGACATCGACTACGAACGCAAGCAGATGTCCGTCAACGGCCAGTTGATCCGGCACGGGGACTGGCTGACGCTGGACGGCTCTACCGGGCAGGTCTTCAGCGGGCAGCTCGAGCTGGTCCGGCCGGAGCCGCCGCCCGAGTTCTACACGCTCATGAGCTGGGCGGACCGGCGCCGGCGGCTGGGCGTGCGCACCAACGCCGATACGCCCGAGGACGCGCGCAAGGCGGTCGAGATGGGCGCCGAAGGCATCGGCCTGTGCCGCACGGAGCACATGTTTTTCGCGACGCGCGAGCGGCAGCTCGCCATCCAGGAGATGATCGTCGCCGACTCGCCGCAGGCGCGCAAGGCGGCTCTGGACAAGCTGCTGCCCTACCAGCGCCAGGACTTCATCGGCATCTTCGAAGCGATGGACGGGCGGCCGGTGACGATCCGCCTGATCGACCCGCCGCTGCACGAGTTCGTCCCCCGGACGCGCGAGCAGGCTGAGGAGCTGTCGCGGGCGACGGGCATGGCCACCGACGCGATCCTGACCCGCGCCGAGCAGTTGCACGAAGCCAACCCGATGCTCGGGCACCGCGGCTGCCGCCTGTGCATCACCTACCCCGAGATTCTGGAGATGCAGGTGCGGGCGATCATCGAGGCCGCCATCGAGGTCAAGCGGCGCGGCGGCAAGGTCCGGCCCGAGATCATGATCCCGCTCACCATCGCCGCCAAAGAGATGCAGATTCTGGCCGCACGCACCAGAGCGGTGGCCGACGCGATCATCAGGGAGTCTGGCGTCAGGCTCGATTACCTGGTCGGCACCATGGTCGAGACGCCCCGGGCGGCGCTGGTCGCCGACCGGCTCGCCGAGGTGGCCGAGTTCTTCAGCTTCGGGACCAACGATCTGACGCAGATGACCATGGGACTGTCGCGCGACGACGCCGGCCGGTTCCTGCCGGAGTATTGCAACGCGAACCGCGCCGCCATCCTCCCCGACGACCCCTTCCAGTCTCTGGACCAGGAGGGCGTCGGCAGGCTCATCGACTGGGCTATCAGCGCGGGCCGCAGGACGCGCCCGAAGTTGAAGGTGGGCATCTGCGGCGAGCACGGCGGCGACCCGAAGAGCGTCAGATTCTGTCACCGCGTCGGCATGGACTACGTAAGCTGCTCGCCGTACCGCGTGCCCATCGCGCGTCTGGCCGCGGCGCAGGCGGCGATCGAGGAGGACGAGGCACGCCGCGCTGCCCGGGCCGGCACGACCGGCGGCGGCGCGGGGCGCAGGGCCCGGTCAGCCGGGGCCGGTCGCAGGCCGCACACACGTTCGCGCGGCGCTGGTCACTGATCCGCGTGCGAGCCGGGATTACCGGCAAGCAGGCCACCCCTGCGGCCGCTTCGAAGAGCCGCCGGAGGGCCGGCTCGCCTGGCCGGCCGGACGCGGACGGCCCCGTGACCGCTCGCTCCGCGGCGCTGCGCCGGCAGCCGCTGAGCGGGCGTCTGGCCAGCAGGGGGCGGCGCGCGGTTCTGTCTTCGCGGCAAGACCGCTGCCTGGCCGGGTCCGGTCACCGGCGGCGGCGCAGCATGTCCAGGGCGACGGCCCCGATGATCACGCCGCCCTCGACGAACTGCTGCCAGTTGGCTTCCACGCCGAGCAGGATCAGGCCCTGGCGCAGCACACCCATGATCGCCGCCCCGAGCAGCGATCCCAGCACGGTGCCGACGCCCCCGGTGAACGAGGCGCCGCCGATGATCACCGCGGCGATGACGCGCAGTTCGTCGCCCATCCCGGCGCTGGGCTGGCCGGTGGCCACGCGCGAGGCCTGGACGATGCCGGCCAGCCCGGCCAGCACGCCGCAGACCGTGTAGACGCCCCACTTGAGCGCCGTGACGTTGAGGCCGGACAGGCGCGCGGCCTCCTCGTTGGCGCCGACGTAGTAGACGTGGCGGCCGGTGCGCGTGTAGCCGAGAAAGACGTGCCCCAGCAGTACGCAGAGCGCCATCAGCCAGACGGCGTTGGGGACGCCGAGCGTGTCTTCCCAGGCGATGGCGTGGAGTCCGGGCTGGGCGGCACAGCCCTTGACGGTGACCTGCTCGGCGCCGGTGACGACGATGGCCAGGCTGCGGGCCATGCTCATCGTGCCGAGGGTGATGACGAAGGGGGCCATGCGGAAGCGGCTGATGAGCGTTCCGTTGAACAGGCCGACGAGCGCGCCGGTCGCGAGGGCGATGGCGACGGCGCTGAGGATGGAGCAATCCCAGTGGCGCATGGCCAGGGTAGCCAGGCAGCCGGCCAGCGCCACCACGGAGCCGACGCTCAGGTCGATGCCGCCGAGGATGATCACCATGGTCATGCCGACGGCCATGATGCCGACCATGGAGAACTGGCGGGCCAGGTCGAGCAGGTTGCCGCCCTCCAGGAAGCGGGGGCGCATGATCGCCAGCAGCGCGCACATGCCGAGCAGCACCAGCAGCACGCCGACCTCGCGCGGCGCCGCATGGATGTCGAATTCGCGCCGCACCTCCGGGGTGTAGAGCGAGAAATACAGGTAGATCATCAGCAGCGACTGGCCGACGAAGAGCCAGCGGTTGCCCCAGTAAGCGCCCAGAAAGATGGCCGCCAGCATGCACGCCTGCATCAGGTGCCAGGCCGGGCGGAGGCGCCGGGCGTAGGCGACGCCGACGGCCGCGCAGGCCGCGGCACCGAGCAGCGCGCCGGCCAGACGGGAGGCCGGAAGCTGGGGCTCCGGCAGCAGGATGGCCAGCGGCAGTGCGGCACTGGCCAGCAGCCAGACGACGAGGACCTGCTTGCTCAGCGCGGACAGCGGCTGGGCACGCGCCGCGGTCTGCGGCGGCTGGGCGGGGGCCTGGCCCTCCTGTCGGGGCTGCGCGTCGGGCAACGTCATTGTCCTCCGGTCGCCAGTCGGATAATGGCTTCCTGGCTGGCCTGCTCGCGTGCCAGCTCGCCGGCGAGCGCCCCTGCGCGTACGACCAGAACGCGGTCGCTCATGCCGAGGATCTCGGGCAGCTCGGAGGAGATCATCAGGATACCCACGCCCTGCCGGACCAGCTCGCCCATCAGCGCGTAAATCTCCGCCTTGGCGCCCACGTCGATGCCGCGCGTCGGCTCGTCCAGCACCAGGACCCTGGGCCGCAGCGCCAGCCAGCGGGCCAGCACCACCTTCTGCTGGTTCCCGCCGCTGAGGTACTGCACCTCCTGCTCCTGCGACGGCGTGCGGATGCGCAACTGGTCGATGAGCGCGCCGACCAGCCGGCGTTCGGCGGCGAAGCGGACGAAGTCCCAGCGGCTGAGCGCGTCCAGCCCGGCCGCCGTCACGTTCTCCCGCACGGCCATCATGAGGAACAGGCCCTGCTCCTTGCGATTCTCGGGCACGAAGCCCAGACCGGCCCGGATGGCGTCGCGCGGCGAGCGGATGGTCACCTCCCGGCCCGCGACGCGGACCGTTCCCGCGTCGGCCCGGTCCACGCCGAACAGCGCCCGCGCGATCTCCGTCCGCCCGGCGCCGACCAGTCCGGCCAGGCCGACGATCTCGCCGGCGCGCACGCTCAGACTCACGTCGCGGACGCGGCTGGCGGCGCGGCTCAGCCCGCGCACCTCCAGCACCGGCTCGCCTGCCGGGACGGCCGGTTTGCGGTACATCTCCTTCAGTTCGCGGCCCACCATCAGCCGCACCACCTTCTCCACCGTGGCGGCGGCGATCGGCAGGCTGCCGGCGTTGCGGCCGTCGCGGAGGACCACGACGCGGTCGGCGACGGCGAACACCTCCTGCAAGCGGTGCGAGATGTAGATGACGGCGACGCCCTGCCGCTTCAGGCGCCGCACCAGCTCGAACAGCGTGGCCGTCTCGCGTTCGGTCAGGGCGGCGGTCGGCTCGTCCATGACGATGATCCGCGCCCGAAAAGAGATCGCCTTGGCGATCTCCACCATCTGCTGCTCGGCGACGCTCAGCGTCTGGACCAGGCGGCGGGCGTCGAGGGGCAGCCGCAGCTCATCGAGAATCGCCTGCGTCGCAGCGCGCATGCGGCCGAAGGCGATCGTTCCGGCGGGCGTCCGCGGCTGGCGGCCGACGAAGACGTTCTCGGCGACGGACAGGGGCGGGGCGAGGTTGAACTCCTGGTAGATGACGGAGATGCCCATGGCCTGCGCCTGCTGGGGGCTGAAGCGCTCCAGTCGCCGACCGTCGAGAATGATCTCGCCCGCATCGGCCCGATGGCAGCCGGAGAGGATCTTGATCAGCGTGGACTTGCCCGCGCCGTTTTCGCCCACCAGCGCCACCACCTCCCCGGGCCAGACCTCCAGCGAGACGTCGTCCAGCGCCTTGACGCCGGGAAACGCCTTGTGCATGCCGCGCATCTGAAGCAGTGGCGTGGGCGGATTCATCGGGTGTCGGCCGCGATCGCGGCCTGGGCGTTCCGTGCCGTCCTCCGTGATCCTCGCGCCGTGCGGGCGCGCGCCTGCGCTTCGCGTTCAGACTCCCCGGCGGGTGCCGCGGGCGGCTGGGCCGCCGGTGCCGCGTGCGGTCGGCCCCGCATTCGCGCCGCACCCGAAGCGGCGGCGCCATCAGCGCTCGCGGACGCTGGGCGCTCTGCTGCGGCGCCGGGCCGGGAGGTCCGGGACCGCTGCGCGCGTGACAGGCGACAGCTGTCCGTCATTCCGGCTCCGGCTCGCCGCGGTACTGCGGAACGTCCTGGGGCCAGACGACCGTTACGCCGGTGTCGATAACGTCCTGCCCTTTGGGGGGCCGGTCAAACGCCTGTTTCTGGCGGTACTGGCGGGCGAACTCGACCAGCCGCTCGATCGACAGGCTGCCCATCCGGCGTGTGTTCTGGGCCAGGGTGCAGTCGATGATGCCTTCGTCGATGAAGTCCAGGATGTCGTCCGTGGTATCGAAGGCCACGACATGCACCTGCCCTTTCTGGATCTTCCCGCGCTGCACCGCGCCCTTGATCGCCAGGGCCGCGCTCGGCCCGCCGAAGGCGTTGGAGGCGAAGAAGCCGCGCAAATTGGGGTAGGCGTTGAGCGCCGCTTCGGCCACCAGCAGCGAGGTGTCCGGGTTCTCCTGGTTGTACTGCACATCGGCCAGGACGATGTTGGTGCCGGCGACGCCCTCAGCGAAACCTTCCATGCGCTCCGTCAGGTTCCAGGCCCCGGGCTTGCCGCCGATGACCTGGACCAGCAGGCGCTCTTCGGTCTGGTCGAGCGGTTTGGCATCGAGAATCCTGACCATCGCCTGGGCACCGACGCGGCCGGCGGCCCGGTTGTCTGTGCCGATGTACAGCAGCCGCTCGCTCTCCGGCGCGTCGCTGTCGAACGTCACGACAGCGATGCCCCTGGCCATGGCGCGGCGGATGATCTCCTTGACCGCATCCGGGTCGTTGGGCGAGATGCCGATGCCGTCATAGCCCTGCGCGATCAGGCTCTCGATGATCTTGAGCTGCTCTTCGATGCTGGCCTCGGGCGGTCCCTGGAAGACGGCCTCGACGCCCAGGCGCGCCGCCGCCTGCTGCATGCCGGCGCGGACGCCCTCCCAATAGGGGTGGCCGATCGACTTGGGCACCAGGGCGAAGCGCATGGTCCGCTGTTCAGGGGCAGCGCGCGTCCGCGCCAGGATGAGCAGCGCGACAGCGACCGCGATGACGGCGATCAGGGCGACGATGCGTGCGGCTACCTTGTTCATGCGCTGTTCTCCTTCTGGCCCCGGTTGCCGAAGTACCGCATGCTCGGCCGGGCGAAGAAGTCTTGGGCGTTGGTGGCGCGGCAGGCGGACGACCGCAGTCCGCCGGCCGGCGACGCCTGCCGCTGCGCCTCGATCCGCGCGTAGATGTCGCGGGACAGGCCGGCGAAGAGGATCGGGTGCGCGAACCGGTGGGTCGGGATGTCTCGGTGATCGTCCCGGCGCTCTGCGGGGAGCGACCGCAGATTCTCTGCGGCGCTGGAAGTGTACAGGCTGCTGAGCCCCCGGGCGCGCCGGTCGAGCGTCATCCGGCCAAGGGTGGGCTTGGCGCGCATGTGCCGGAATACCGGCAGATCGGTGCTCCGCTGGTCCTTGCCGATGATGTGCACCTCCGCCCGGAAGCGCCGCAGGTTGTCCGTCGCCCGGGCCGCGGTCAAGCTGCCGGTCTGTCGTCTTGCAGCCGCGCGACGGTCCAGTTTCGGTCGCAGGCGCGGCGCGACGCTTGCCCATCTTGTACCCGCTCGGGGCCGGGGCGGGCAACCACGCGCCGCCGCCGGTGCGGGCAAGCGGGCATCCGTGTCCGGTGTCCGACGGTGCGCTGTCGTCAGGCGAGCTTGTGGTGCGCACTCCAGCAGGCTGCCTGAAGCGGCGCGGTGGCGTGCCGGCAGCGCTCCCCACGCCGCTATCGTCCACAAGAAGCCCGAGGCGCGCCGGCGCGCACGGGTGATTCTAAGGAAACCTGGAATAGCGCCGCCTGCCTGCGGGTTACTGGTAGCCGACCGAAGGTTCCCTGTCCCGCCCGCGTCTGGACAATCGAAAGGAGTGCATCATGTTGCGCCTGCGTGTCAGGCTCGGATATCGCCGTGCCCTTGCGCTGGCGGTCCTGGGGGCGACGACCTCCAGCTTCGCTGCGGTGCGCCAGGTCCAGCAGCAGGGCCTGGCGTTCGTCCCGGCGACCGTCGCGGCCGCTCCCGGCGACACGATCCGCTGGATCTGGACCAGCGGCGTGCACACGGTCACGTCCGGCACGCCGTGCAGTGCCGACGGCATCTACTTCGACGCGCCTCTGAGCAGCAGCAACCCGGTCGTCGAGTTCGTGGTTCCGGACGGTGTGGCTCAAATCCCGTACTTCTGCCGTCCGCATTGCGGCATGGGCATGACCGGGCTGATCCGCGTGAGCCTGGTCAACCTCCAGATGACGATCGACGGGTTCCAGGAAACCCCGCCGACCGGCAGCACTGCCACCGGGACGGGGACTGCGACGCTCGACACCACGACCAACGAGTTCAGTTGGAATATCCAGTTCAGCGGCCTGTCGTCGGCGCAGACCGCAGCCCATTTCCACGGTCCGGCGGATCCCTGCGGCAGCGCCGGGGTGCAGATTGCCTTGCCGCTGGGCAGCCCGATCAGCGGCTCGATGACGCTGAGCGCCCAACAGGCGGCGGACGTGCTGGCCGGCCTGTGGTACGTCAATATCCACTCGACGAATTTCCCCGGCGGGGAGATTCGCGGCCGCGTCGTCCCGACCGCGCTGGCCGACCCGATTCCGGCCCCGATTCCGGCGGGCGACCTGCACGTGGAGCTGGAAACTGTGGCGAGCGGGCTGACGGCTCCCAACTGGGGCACGTTCGCGCCGGGCGTCGCCGGCCGCCTCTTCGTGACCGACCAGAACGGTATCCTGTGGTCGATCGACCTGGCCGGCGGCACCAAGACGACGTTCCTCGATGTGTCGGCGCGCCTGGTGACGCTCGGCATCGGCGGCCCCAACACGTTTGACGAGCGCGGGCTGCTCGGGGTCGCGTTCCACCCGGACTACCAGACCAACGGGCTGCTCTACACCTATACGTCGGAACCGGTATCCGGGCCGGCGGACTTCTCGACGATGCCGCCCAACACCACGCCCAACCACCAGACGGTCATCACCGAGTGGCAGGT
>Ga0209018_1002909_pt1 | contig 11421 bp, 9 predicted proteins | sample YNPBryBLVA2012_FD_185814 | JGI IMG/M metagenome (GOLD analysis project Ga0209018, IMG submission 185814) | Anoxygenic and chlorotrophic microbial mat microbial communities from Yellowstone National Park, USA - YNP Bryant BLVA 2012 (SPAdes)... ...
GATTGAATGATAAGCATTAAAGGAAGGATAACCTTGGGTGTCATTCTGAGCGAAGCGAAGAATCTCATACTTTTATTGAATTTCTCACCCGACGAATTATTAAGATAATAATTTATAATATTAAACCTGGGGTTACCATGCTCCGGGTTTTTATTTTTTAAAAGTTCCAGGTTCCAAGATACTGGTTAATAAGGAGGTGGTCAGATATGAATATCAATAACATTAATCCTTTTTTGAATGACATAAACCAGGATGTTAAGCCTATAAATCAAGATAGAAGACCTGAAAATATTGATAATTCTCAGACTTCAACTGCTATTAATATACAAAAGTCTGCAAATCCAGACCAAAATCAGCTTGAAAATCAGTTAAAAGATTCTATAAAAAATACAGAAGAATTGAAGAAAATTTTACAAGAGCTACAAAATAAGATTAGTTATTTAAATAAATCTCTTAAGATAGAGCTTAATGGAGAAATAAAAGAACCAGTTGTAAAAATAATAGATATTACAAACAACCAAGTAATCAGACAAATTCCGCCTGATTATGTAATAAATATAATTAAAAATATTAACAAGATGCTTGGTGCTTTGGTAAATGAAAAAGCTTAAAAAAGGAGGCAATCATGGCCGGAGAACTTAATGTTACAGGCTTAGTAAATGGTTTTGATATGAATTCTATCTTGCAACAAATTAAAGCTATAAAAAGTCAACAAATCCTTATGCTACAGGGGCAACAGCAGCAGATTTCTGATAAAAAAACTGTTATTTCAAACATTCAAAACATTCTTAAAAATTTACAAAGTTCTATCAATAATATCTCCGGCTCTGCTACAGTAAATGCAAAATCTGTAAATGCATCCAATCCTAATATACTGACTGCATCTATAACAGACCCTACTCAAGCATCTGAAGGAATTTATAATATAAATGTATCCCAATTAGCTACAAATCAAGTTAGTGCTTCTAGTAATTTTTCTAGCATAAACGTGTCCTTGGGTTTAAATCCAGGTGCTTTGACAATTTCAATGAATGGTTTGGATTATAATGTGGTTTATGATTCAACTTACTCATTACAAAATTTGGCAGATAAGATTAATGAAACTGCTAATGCATACAACGGCAACTTTAGAGCTTCTATTATAAACGTTGGTACATCAAGCAATCCACAGTATAAGTTAGTAATAGCTGGAACTAAAACCGGAGCTGATAACTCATTTACAATATCTGATACAGGAAATGCTGTATCTACATTAGGTTTAACAAACATTCAAAATGCTCAAAATGCAGTAGCAACAGTAAATGGATTACAGGTACAAAGCAACACTAATACATTTACAAACATACCTGGTTTATCTCTTACAGCACTTCAAACTGGTTCTACTGTTTTACAAATTCAAAAAGATAACAAGCCAATAGCCGATGCTCTTGGTGGCATTGTTAATTATTATAACCAGCTTGTAGACATTGTTGTTAAAGAAGCAGGTAAAGGTGGAAAATTAAGCGGCGAGTACGGTTTAAATCAAATTGTTAACGGAATATTCAACCAATTACAGCCTCTATTTACTGCAGATATCATAGACTTTGATAGAACATCCGGACATATTTCTTTAAATACATCAAAACTTAATGATACTTTGACTAATAACCCGGTAGACTTTCAAAATACTTTAAATAATGTCAAAAATAATTTAACAACCTATTTAAATCCGTATACTCAGTTTAATGGAATATTAGATCAATACAATAAATCTTATGATAGTCAAATTCAAAATATTCAAAACTTGATAGATTTACAGACAAAAAGAGTTCAAACGGAAATTGAAACTCTAAAAAATCAATTCATACAAATGCAAATGCTGCAAGCTCAAATGAACGATATTAGCGCAAGAATTCAGGCAACATTTGGCAATCAAAACTCTAAATAAGAAATAAGAAGGAGATTAATAAGTGAATCCATATGAAAGTTATTTAAAAACAGGCTTGGAAACAGCAAACCTTTCAAAGCTTATTTCTATGGGATATGAAAGGGTTATATTAGAACTGAAAGCTGCAGTAGAAAGTATAAAAAACAATGATTTAAAATCGAAAATTAATCACATAAATAAAGCATTGGATATTCTTTTAACTTTAAAAACAGGTCTTGATTTTGAAAAAGGCGGAGAGATAGCTCAGAATTTATATGAAATTTATGACTTTTGTGAGAAGCAAATCATGCTTGGAAATTTAAAAAATGATGAAAAGGTTTTAAGTGAAGTTATTAATATTTTAAATACAGTTAGAGAAGGATGGGAGGAATTATCATCAAAAGTTTAGACGATTTGTTAGCTGAATCTGAAAGGTTAATCATTCTTCTTAATTCAAACGATTTTGATTCAAATATTTATAATTATATGGAAAGTTTAATTAAAGGCATTAATGATTTTTTAAGTCAAGATAGTGCTTCACTTGTAAAACATGGGGAAAAAATATCGCTGTTGCAGGAAAAGGTAGACATAATATCGAATATTTTAAGAGAGAAAATGGATTTAATTATAAATAAATTAAACGATAAAAATAAAGAATTAGAATACTTGTATAATGCTAAGAAAATGTTGCTTGAATGATCATGGGTGACAATTAATGAATTGTTCTTACACATCCCACGTTAGCAGTCGCCTTATTTACCTTTAGAAGCCGGTAAAGAGCCTCCACATTTATGAGAGTTTTCCAAAATTTTTGTAAGCTTATCCTATCTTGTCATCATGAGGCTGTAAAGCCGAGGGATCTCTTCATTTAAAAATTGAGTAAAAATGAGATTCTTCGCCGGCTGCAGAATGACAAATAAGGTTATTCTTCCTTTAATGCGTATCATTTAACCTCTAATCGTCAATTTTATAAAAATCTTTAATTTCTCGCCCCGAAGTATTACTAACAAAATATTTACCTTCTAATCTCTTTCTCTACCAAGCTACAAAACTTTTCGTAATCTTCTTTTGTGTCAATGCCGACGGTATCCTTGGAAGCTTTGGCAAGTTTTATTTTATAACCATTGTATAAAAATCTTAGCTGTTCTAACTTTTCTACTTCTTCTATTGGTGCAGGTTTGAGATTGTATGAAAAATCTATCAATACTTTTTTATGATAGCCATAAATACCCAAGTGTTTTTTTGGAGTAAGTATTTTCAACATCTGATTAAAATCTAAATCTCTATAAAATGGAATTGGACTTCTTGAAAAGTAGATGGCAAAATCGTCTTTATCAGAAATAACTTTAGCTATGTTTGGATTTAAATAATCATCTTCTTTTTCTATCGGATAATACAAGGTTGCAACAGGAGAATCTTTTAACAGGTCAAACAGTTTGACAATATCTCTTAACTCAATTAATGGCTCGTCTCCTTGAACGTTGACGATATAATCTAAATCTTTATCTTTTACTGCGTAAGCTATCCTGTCTGAACCACTTTTTAAATCTGATGGTGTAAGAATAATTTCAATTGGATAATCTTTTAAAATTTCTACAAATTCTTGGCTATCGCAGGCAACTATTACAGGGATGTCCGTTTTAAGACAGTTTTCAACAGTCCAAGCAATTAAAGGCTTTCCATTTACTGGCAAAAGTAGCTTATCTTTTAATCTTGTAGAACCTTTTCTTGCCGGTATAACAATGGCTTTTCTCATTTTACAATACAGATAATTTAAACTTTATGTAAAGCTCTTTTTGAAAATCTGTTAAAAATCCAATGGTTAAACCTTGATTTGTAATATCAACACCTTTTTCCGATTGGCTGATTGTGTTGATTGGATAGCTAAATATATCGCAATATTTTACAGATTCTATGATGATGGTTTTATTTGTAAACTTATCAAATATAGAAAATTCATTGTTTTTTCCATGATAAATTGGCTGTCTAAATCTATCTTCTAAATTGGCAAAATGGAAGTTAAATTCTAATAGGTATTTTAAAGGATTTTCGTATTTTGTTGTAAGGTTTACAATGTACTCTATCGTACTGCCTTTAATAAAGTATTTTTTAATAAGAGTTGAGTCATACTTTTTATCTAAGTAAACACCACCTTCTCGTTTAAAAATGATTTCTTCATTTATATATTCAATATTAAATGGCTGGTTTGCAAAGTCTGAAAACTCTCTAAAACTACATCTATAAAAACTGTCCAAATTAAAGCTCTCATCTGTGATATGGTCTATAAATGAGTTTTTGTTGTACCAATCGTAAATAAGTAAATCTTTTGCTTTTTCTGGACCTATCGTTATTTGCATCTCATGAATTGTTAAGATTCCCTCATCGTCATGATTGCTTAATTGATTTGTTTGAAGTAGCTTATAGTGATATCCTTCTTTTCTTCTTGTTAAAGTGTTTTGAAAGTTAAACTCTTTATCTTTAATTGAAAGCTCTATTAGCTGACCTGCTTCTTTGCCATCAAAAACTAATATTAAATTGTCTGTATGAACTTTTACCTCTTCGTATCCATCGTAATTTATATCTTTAATCTCAACTTTTTTATGTTTTTTTGTTATTTTTTCAATCTCTTTTTCTGCTTTTATGATAAATCTGTAAGCGTTATTTCTTAAGTTTGGAAGATAAAGACCGCCAAAAATTCCATGCCATAAAACATCATTACATTGGGACTTTAAAAGATTGTCTAAAAAAGCTTGATTTTTCTTATAATCTCTGTAAGAGATCGACAAGTTTAAAAATCTTTTATGTATCCTGTTTGATTCTGGATACTTTACTAAAAAGTTGTGCCATATGTTGCCCTTTACAAACTTTTCAAACTCTTGGCTCATGCTGTTTTTTTCTAAAAATTCTTTTAATTTTTCAAACTTTTCAAAATCTTCTGCAAATAAGCTCCATTCTCCCATTTCATGGTATGAAGTGATAGGAAGGTAAGCTATTCCAAGTGGTTTTTGATTTTCTGAATATTCTTGATAGTGGGTAAATTCTACGTTCTTTGAGTTTGAAATTTCACTTAAAAAGTTTTCTAACCAACCTTGCTGATAAACCCACTGGTAAGTTTTTGGCCAAATTCCAAACTTTTCTCCATCATCAAAAATTATTCCTGCTGGATTTTCAATATTTGGCAAAGTATGTAGATATTCTTTTATTTTATCAACTGTTTTAAACGGAATTAAATATCTAAGATTTTTATCTATTGGAAAAAGCTTTACTTTGTATCCGTTTGACTCTGTAATGTAATATCCATAAAGATTTTCTTTTTTAAATCCTGCTGATAAGAAATGATAATCATCTACAATCACATACTCAATTCCGAGATTTGTAATATCTGGTATGATGCTACTGTCCCAAACCCTTTCTGTAAGCCATAATCCTTTTGGTGTCTGGTCAAAGTTTTCTTTGATAAATTTATTTAACTTCTCAATTTGATATTTTCTATCATCTGATGGGATGGCTGCAAGGATTGGCTCGTAGTATCCACCGCTGAAAAATTCTATCTGACCGTTAAATGCTAAATCTTGAAGAAGTTTGAACGTTTCTTTACTGTAATTTTTTATATACTCTAAAAGCCATCCTGAGTAGTGAACTGCAAACTTAAATTTTGGATATTTTTTAGCTGTTTTTAAAAAAGGTTTGTAAGCCTTTTCTATAGCTTCATCAACTACTTCATAAAAGTTTTCAACCGGTTGATGACAGTGTACTCCAAATAGTAATTTAACCATCCTTACACCATCCAATCATAATCAAAATTTTCTGATATATCTAACATAATTATACTGTAAACAGGTAGCTTTTGTAAAAGCTGGGAATCTTTTAAGATTTCTATATAAAACTCAAACCTTTTCTCGTTTAGAAGGTTTAAAGGTATTTTAATTTCAATTATTTTTTCACCTACAGCTTCAACGCCGTTTTCATCTGTATACTTTTCATTTGAAACTGGAACAGAAAATGAGATCTCTTTATCTGTGATGAAATTTATTCTTAATAAATCATTTTTTATCTGATTAACGCTGCCATCAAATCTAAGATAAAAGTTTTCTTTATCATAGCCATAGTAAAGTTTATTTAATAAAATCTCTGTGTTCATAGATGATAAATCAAAAGTTAGGTCTATCTCTCCTGAAAACAACCATTCAAAGTAGTTTGTAATCTTTCCATCAATTGTCGGTGTGATGTAGTTTTTTGGCTTTTTTATAACAGGTTGTTTAAATGTTTGTTTTATCGGTTTACTTAGCTTAGCCGGTGGCTTTTTACCAAGAACATCATAAACTTTCATCAGATTGGACCTAAACAGAAGGTCAAATTTGTCTGCGTAGATGGAAAAATGGTCATCTCCATACCACCAAAACCAATCACTCCCTTCTGCTATGTAGATATATTCTATTGCTTTTTTATATAGATCATTTTCTTTTTCTGATTCTAAAAAGCTTCTTGTTTCTGATAGGTACTCCCATGCTGTGTTTTTCTCCGGGTGTCCTACCCATGTTGTAAGATTGCCGTATATCCAACTACCGGCTTTTATTGATTCTAAATTTTCAATCTCTACATTTTTCTCTAAGACTTCTGAAAATGTAATACATTCTATCCATCTTTGGTGGGAGATTTCAAAGTACAATCTACTAAAAAAATCTTTACCATTGTTTTTGTAAAACTCCCAAGCATTTTCTCCATCAAGGATCACGCTTACAACTTGACAGTGCTGAGAAGAATTATAGATTGATTTTAAATGGGATATAAAATCATCTACCGCATCTTTTTCATCCATATTCTGATATCTAAATCCTATACTATCGCTTAAATATCTATCTCTAAAAAACAGGTAAATATCTTTATATTTGTAAATTTTATACTTATCTCTTTTCCCTATTGAGTTGTAAAGTACGTCTTCATCTGTTGCTGTCCATTTTATTTTATATTCTATAAATAAATCTAATGTTTGATTTGATAAAGAACCTTCAGCTGGCCAAAGTCCATTTGGGTTTTTATCAAAAATACTTTTATACTCATCTAAAGCTGATTTAAGATGATACACTGCATCTTCTTTAAAGTTTGCTGTAATCTTTGGTAGAGAGATGTCAGGCTTAGATTCTTTGGCTGATTCTATGTTTAAAAGTAAAGGTAAGATTGGATGGTAATACGGCGTTGTGGTAATCTCAATCTTTCCTTCGCTTTCAAGTTTTTTGTAAAATGGAATAATTTCTTTTAAAAAGTCTAATAAAACATCAATAAGCTTTTCTTTTTCTGCTTGAGTAAAATTTTTTCCTTTTTCTAAAAGGGCTTTTATATATTGATTATTTTCTCTAAGATAATTACCCGTCCAGGATAGCAAAAAAAGAACCTGTAAGTCTAAAAAGTCTTGATTGGTTAAGTTTTGAGTAGTCATATACTTTTGATGAATCTGAAAGTATCTTGGAATTGGCTTTATCATAGTGGTAAGATTTGCACTAAAAAGTATTGTTAGAAGATAGTCTTTTTCAGTATTAGAAATTTTATCTACGTCTTTCTTCGATAAGTTTAAGAATTTACAACTTGAAGGATTTTCTGAATATATTTGAAGTTGTTTTATTAAAGAAGGAACTAAGTTAAACGTTGCTTTTATTTTTTTGTATCTTGAAACAAGCCATGGCATTTCGTAGTAATCTTTTATCGCATGTAAAAACACCCATGGCATTTCAAATTCTTGGGTAAATGAGTCTATATACCAAGGTTGGTGCATATGCCATAAAAAACAGAGGTATAGCTTTTTCATTTAATATTTTCTAACTCCTTAATACTTTTAGCCAAAGCTACTTTTGTGAAAATTTTGTCTAACTCTTCTATCTCTTTACACTGTCTTATAATCTTTTCTAAGCTCTCCGGAACAGTCCCAAATTTTAGCTGAGTTAATTTTATTAAATCTTCCATTTTAGCTTCTAATTTTCCTTCTAATTTGCCTTCTAATTTTCCTTCCATTTTTCCTTTTATCCAACCTTCCATTTTCCATTTTTCTGTTAAAGTCATCATTTTTTCATCACCTCCGACTACTTCTTTTAAAACTTCTTCTACTTTTTCAATATCCTTTTTTACTAATACAATGTAGTCAAAAGCTAAATACAGACAATCTGATTTATATTCAATCATTAACTTAAAAATCGGTTTAAAGTTTTGGATATCCTCAAAGATATGCTTCATAACAAGTAATGCTGAAATCGTGCATACATCTTGATATAGCCTGTTTTTCAAATCTTCATCTGATATTTGATTTAGATCTATAAGCAAGTAGTTTAACTTTAAGCTGTATTTTTCTAAATTTTTACTGTTTAAAACAGGCAGATTTGTAGGTATGCTCCATTTCCTTTCTCCGTGATAAAAGACTATGTTGATGATTGGTGGGTAGTATTGTTTTTCTTTTGCTGTTTCTTGCCAGATTACAGCGTTGTAGTGTAGTAGTTGAGATGGTAAGCCATAATCTATGTAAGATTTATGCTCAAAAATCAGTCTAATAAATGCTTCTTGGTCTTTAACTTTACATGTGTATAACAGATCAAGCATAAACTTTTTAGATTTTTTAGAAAATTTTTCTGTGTTTACTATATGAAGCTGCTCTACTTCTTCAGCTAAATCTAAAGCAAATATATCTAAAACAGTTTTCACGCTTTTTGGGTTGGAAAATATTTGCTTAAAAAACCAATCGTGCGGCTGGATATTTTCCATTTTCTATTCCATCCATTTGTTTATCTTGTCGATATACTCATCTAAAACAGCTTTTGCTTTTTCTTCTTTGTCAGAGTTGACATACAGATGTAAACTATCTGCGTACTGGTCTGGAATCATTAATATCCAAGTTTTCTTATCTATAAAGATTTTTACACCATCAACAAAAGATGCATCTTTTCCTATTGCTTCTTCTGTAAATTTTCTCATCATCTTTCCTTTTAGATTAATAGGACAAGATACAACTTTATGTTCAAAGTAATGGTTTGGAATAATTTTCTGTATATCTGATATTTTTTGTTTTGTCTTACTTAACATCTCAAGAATTTTAATAGATGAAAACATACCATCAAAGCTGTAAGACATCTCTGTGAATGTATAATTTCCTTCAAGATTTCCAAAGAAGTAATAATCTTTTAAAAAGTTAGATTTTAGACCGATAGTTTTACCCCTTTCTACGATTATATTTTCAAACATCTCATCCATAACTTCCGGAACATAGACAGGTAGGTAAACTTTAACTTGCCTATTGACTGTTTTATCTATCAAATAGAGTATTATTAAAATAGTTGTTTCATTGTCTAAAATTTCTCCGTTATCTGATATGATTACTACTCTTTGACCGTTTGGATACATCACAAATCCAATATCAGCAGATAATACATTAACCATTTTTGAGATTTCTTCGGCGGATTTTTTATGAAGAGTTGAGATTTGAGACAATTTTTTCTCATCAAAATAAGCATTTAGAATAATGTTTTCTATTCCAATTGTATTTACTATATCTGGATATATGATGGAAGTAGCACCGTTTAGCAGGTCTGCGATGATTTTAAATTTATGACTTTTAATACTCTCTTGGTCTATCAATGATAAAAATTTTTCTTTGTAAGATTTTAATGGCAGGGGTTCATCTTTGATTTCTCCTATTTCATTGTAATTTACTCTTCTAAAACTTTCTCTAAAAAATATTCTTTCTATGGATTTTTCTGTGTTTGTGTCTATTAAAAGCCCGTCTTTATCGTAGAATAAAATCTCTGTGATTGTTGGATTTTCCGGAGATTGTCTGAAATGTACTCCACCGATCGCGTCGGTATTTGATAGTAAAAATCTCATAACCGGAAGTGGCATAAGTTTTAAATCTATAACGTTTAAACCTGACCCAAGCAGTCCACCGAGGAAAGACCTTTTCAACATTCTTGAAGCCCTGTGATAGTCTCTTGACATTAAAATTGTCTTTCCAAGTGGTAAAATAGACCCAAAGCTTGCAGCAAGCTTGGCTGCCATTTCATTGGAAAGCTCAATATTGGTTCTTCCGGAGACTTTACCACCTTCAAACAATGAAGATTTCCATTTATCACCCCAAATAAGATTGCTGCTAATAATAGATCCTTCTTCAATGAGTTTGTTTGGCCAAATGATAACATCTTTCTCAAATGCTACATTATCTTTTATCTCACAACCTTCTGCTATGATGACTCCATACTCGGCTTTTACATTGTTTTCTATGATGTTATTATTACAGATAACAGAGTTTAAAGATCTGCAGTTACTGCCAATTTTAGCATCCCACCATAAAACACTGTCTTTAATGTATGTATTTTTTCCTATATGACAGTTTTTACCAATGACTACATTTTCAAGTATGATATTATCTTCTAATTTTACATTTTCATCTAATACAACTTTACCAACGATTTCTAAACTTGCCGGTAAATCTTTTGTTTTTGTATATAAAACACCGGATGGATAAACGAGTTTTTCACCTTCAAAATCTATCTTTACTTTTTCTTTTAAAATATCTTTATTTACTTCTCTATAACTCTCCGGATTTCCAACATCTCTCCAATAGCCTTTCGCATTATATCCGTAAAGTGCGATTCCTTCTTTCATAAGCTTAGGGAACAGGTCTTTACTAAAATCAAACGGAATATTATCCGGAATATAATCTAATATTTCTGGTTCAATTACATAAATTCCTGTGTTTATCGTGTCGCTAAAAACCTCTCCCCATCCTGGCTTTTCTAAAAATCTAAGAATTTTTCCATCTTTATCTGTAATTACTACTCCAAATTGTAGTGGGTCTTCAACAGATGTTAAAGTGATTGTTAATTTAGAGTTAACAGCATCATGAAATCCGATTATTTCTTTAAAATCAAAATCTGTAACTAAATCCCCGCTTACTACAATAAACTTTTCATCAAGATACTTTTGGGCTTTTTTAACGGCTCCAGCTGTTCCATAATCATCATCTGGTAGTACATAGTTTATTTTAATTCCTAAATCAGAGCCATCTTTAAAGTAATTTTGTATAATTTCTGGCTTAAAGTATAACAAGACAACAATTTCAGTGATGCCAACAGATTTAAGTTTTTTGATAATGTGTTCCATCATTGGTTTGTTAAGGATTGGAAGCATTGGTTTTGGAATGCTGTTTGTTAATGGTTGTATTCTTGTACCAAATCCACCTGCCATAACTACCGCTTTCATATTCTCTCCCCCTGTCTCAAAAAGGTTAAATAATTATAGCATTATTCAGGTATGCTAAAATAATACTAAAAGCAATATTTTGGTGAGAAATTAGTAATTTTTATAAAATTAAAAAAGGAGATCCTTCGGACTTACGTCCTCAGGATGACATAGAAAGGCTGATTGATAAGCGTCAGAGAAAGGGTGACCTTATATGTCATTCTGCAGCCGGCGAAGAATCTCATATTTTTATTGAATTTTTCACCCTCCGATGTATATAGTGGATTTTAATATAAAAA
>Ga0209018_1002911_pt1 | contig 11417 bp, 6 predicted proteins | sample YNPBryBLVA2012_FD_185814 | JGI IMG/M metagenome (GOLD analysis project Ga0209018, IMG submission 185814) | Anoxygenic and chlorotrophic microbial mat microbial communities from Yellowstone National Park, USA - YNP Bryant BLVA 2012 (SPAdes)... ...
CCACTGGATCGTCCCCCCCGCCGGCACCGTCTGCCCCGCCTGCGGCGAATCGAGCGTCAGGGTCACAGTCTGGGCCCCGGCGACCGGCAGCAGCGCGAGCATCAACAGCGCAGAATACAGCGTACGCATTGGCTTGCCTCCGTTTGTGCCGAGCTGCCCTCGATCATAGAAGCGGCGGCCCGGGAAAACAAGACGGATGTAAGCGGACAGGGGTCGCGCACTCGGGTCAGGCCGCGGCCGCCGAGCCGGAAACATTCGGCACTGACAGGGCGGTGCCCAGCTTGCCGGGAACCGAGTTGCCGGGCCTTCAGTCCTGCGTGCTGCGAGTCGGCCCGCACGCCTGCGCTCTCATCCCGCTTTGCTGCCGACGCGCCGGGGCGAGGTTATCAGCCATCCACACAATGCGACTCGCTACCGGTCACGGCCCAGAAGGTCCGCGGGTTGCCGACGTGTGCACCGGCTGTGGCGGGCCGGTGCGGTCCGGGCGGGGCGCTGTGGCGCACGCGCCGCGTTCAGCACTGCGTACCGTACACGGCCAGCAGCGCTGCCAGATCGGCAAGGTCGACGTCGCCGTCGCCGTCGAGGTCGCCATCCTCATACGTCGCGCCCTGGGTCATCCCGTAATTGGCGAGAAGCAGCGCCAGATCGGCCAGATCGACGTCGCGGTCGCCATCGAGGTCGCCCGGGCAGGGAGCCACCGGCGAAAACACCAGCAGGGCGCGGCTTGTGAAATCCAGTATCAGAAGCGTGTCCAGGCTGGAGACGTAGTAGAAGTCGTACAGACCGACCCCGTCCGGCACAACCGAGTTGGGATCCAGCGGCTGGCCGTTGGCGTCCAGCAACTGGACCGGCGGACTCGGCAGATCACCCGTGATCGTGATCAGCTTGATGGCGTCGGCGAAAGAGCGATCGCCGGCGCTGAACGTGCTCCAGCGGTCGTTGAAGATGATCAGGTCCTGATCGGTGCCGGCAGAGCTGGCCGGAATCAGCTCGAGGTTCTGTCCGATGACGGTGGCTGCCAGACGGGTGGCGACCGGTCGGCCGTCGCCGCAGCCGGGCTTCGGCGTCCCGTCGTTGTTGAGTTCATCGGTCAGGTGTTCATAGCCGCCGATGGCATTGGGGCCGGAGCGGACTGATTTCTGCACCTGATTCGAGCGCCGCAGGTAGACGTTTCCGTCCGCGTCGTAGACATGATCGCGCCACGCGGTCTTGTCGGAGACGACGCAGCCCATCGTGTCGTTGTCCGAGACCACCATGCCGTCCGAGGTGTCGAAGAGCGTGTAGCCGAAGTCGGCGTCGAGCAGGACACGGCGGCCGCTGCCGTAGCCGAGCAGCGAGAGGCCGCTGTAGTCGCCGCCCTGGTAACCGGGGTCGAACGCCAGGCCGCCGGTGGCCCCGACCAGCATGCCGGCCGGCTCATAGACGACCCCGTTGCCGTTGCCGAAGTCGCCGTCGAAGGTCTCGACCAGCGCTCCGGTGACCACGTCGATGGCGCGGACGTTGGTGGACGCGGTGGTGCCGGCGGGTCGATCGCACAGCGCGTACAGCACGCCGTTCCGCACCACCAGGCCGCCGTAGTAGCGGAACTGATTGACGGTCTGCGTACCTCCGGCCAGTGCGACGGCGTCGTTGGGGTCCTGGAGGCTGATTCTGAGGATGCCGATCTCGCGGGGATCGGCGCTGGCGCTGTAGCCGCCGATGTAGGCGTAGGTACCGTCCGCGACCAGCGTGATGGGGTTGTTGCCGAGCGGGCCGAAATGCGCGCCCAGGTCAATGCGTTGCGTCAGGAAGAAATCGGCGCGCGTGCCGGCGACCGCCAGCACTGCGAGCAGAAGGGCGCCGCGGGCAATCGGGTGAACATTCGTCGCTGCATGCATTTCTTTTCCTCCGTGGGCCGCCGTCAGGGCGGCGTAGGCAGGTTGAACGTTGGATCATCGGGTGACCAGCGGACCTTCAGCGTGGAGACCCATAAGGCCGGATTGTCCGGACTGGGCTCCACGATCTGGCTTCTTGGAAACGTCTGGATGTGCAGATCGGCCAGCAGGAAGTTGGCCGTATCGCGGTGCTTGGTGAAATCGATGTAGCCGTGGTACACGCGCGACGGGTCATCGCCGCGCTCCTCCACCTTGATGAACTTGCGATACATGGAGGAGCCTTCGTGGCCGATGATGTAGCGCGTGCCGTACAGCCCGGGATTCAGAGCGTCGGTGAAAACGGCGTGCGCCTCGCCGAGCAGGAGGTACTGGTGCGCGTCGCTCACCTTGAACGGGTTGAACGGCGTACCGCGCGTGTACGCGCTCGCAAAGGGCCGGTCGCTGGGGTAGTCACTGGCGAATATGTTCATGGAGTAGGCGCGTCCGGCTTCCGGGTCCGAGGGGCAGCGGAATACGCCCGAGAACGCCGCGTTCGTCTGCGACATCTCGTTGCCGGGAATGTACCTCGGCACCATGTGGGCGTAATACCACCAGTCGCTGTCGCGATAGTCGGGCGGCGTGCCCCCGGGCGGCGCCCCGGGCGCTGCCCGCAGCCGGTTCGGCGGCGGTGCCCCGTGGTAGTCCTCCCCGTAATAGTAGAAGCCCAGGCCGACCTGCCGCATGTTGCTCATGCACACCGCGTTCCGGGACTGTTCGCGCGCCCGGCTGAGCGACGGCAGCAGGATGGCGATCAGCAGGGCGATGATCGCGACGACGACCAGCAGCTCGATCAGCGTGAACCCGCGCCCGCAGTTTCTCATGCCCGGACTCCCTCGACCCGCGGCGCGCCGCACTGCCTCCGGCACGGCGCACATGCGTCGCCGGAGTGGCTTGTCAGTACAGCGCCGCGCGACACCTCGACTGCCGCCTGTGCCGCGGCTCCTGCGCAGCGCCCGCCGTGTTTTCGCGGCGCCCCGGTGCAGTGCGACGCGCCGGCGTCGAATCCGCAGACCCGGCAGCAGCGGACTACTGCCCGCGGCGCAGAGCCAGCAGCCCGCCCAGCGCCAGCAACGCCAGCGACGTCGGCTCCGGTACCGGGTACGTCAGGAACCGGTACACCAGCCGGTTCGAGTAATCGGACACCACCAGCGCCTGGTTGGCGGCGTCCCAGTCGAAAGCATAGTAAGCAGCGCCGATGGCGAACGCCGGGTCAAGCGGGGCGCCGAAGCCGTCAAGAAACTGCGCCGCGGCCGGCGTGCCGTCCGTGTTGATCAGCTTGACGACGTTGGCCCAGAGCTGCCCACCGGCTCCGCCGGTGCGGGCGTTGTACACCACCAGATCGCCGCCGGGCAGCCCGTCCAGGTACGCCAGGTTCTGGCCGACGACGTAATCGGCCTCGGTCTCGTCCACCACCAGCACAGCGGTGTCGCAGGCGTTCGGCCCCGTGCGGTTGGCCATGATGACGTTGTTGCCTTCACGCAGCCAGATATCCCCGTCCGGGGCGAAGTCCATGTCCCGCCAGAACGTGCCTGTGCCCCCCCCGTTGATGATCATCCCGTCGGACAACGTGTAGATGTCAGCACCGGTGAGGGCGTCCTGAAGCGCCCGGCGCCCGGAGCCGAAGGTCGTCCAGCCGGCCCCGTAACCGGCGCCCGCGAAACCGGGATCGTTGCCCACGCCGCTGCCGCCGCGGGCATTCTTGGCCCACAGGTTCGCGTTCGTGACCGGGCTCCAACCCGTGATGCCGTTGGCGTTCGCCGTACCGTCGTCATACGCCGCCAGCACCACGCTCGAGATGTAATCATACGCCAGCCCGCTGAAACCACGGCTGGCAGGCGTCGCTATGCTGGTGACGTACGTGGCGCTGGGCACGCCCCATGGATCGCTGATCTTCACGATCCCCGCCACCGTGCCGCTGCCGCCGTTGAACCCCCCCAGCCACAGGCTGCTGCCGTCGGTCGTTATCGCCGACGGGTTCGTGCCATACGGCGAAGCGTTGTCGAAGAGCGGCTGCGGAAAGTAGTTGCTGTCGCTCAGATCCAGCACGTTGTGCAGGTAGAAATCGGCCGACGCCAAAGCCGGCATGAACGCTGCAACTGCTGATAGTACGCTGACTGCTGCTCTGCTGCTTCTCATGACGTCTCCTCCTCCTGTGGGCGAACCTGGAAGTGCCGAAACCTCGGTCCCGGCCGCGGACAGGCTGCCCCGCGACGGAGCTGCCGCCTGCTGCCCGGCCCTCTCAGCGCAACGGCTCGCTTCCCGCCCGACGGCTCCCGGATGTTCCGCGCGCCTACAGACACCTGAAGGCTATATCCTTGTCAAGTGGATTGCAAGCGCAAGCGCCGTGCTTGCCGCCGGCGCGGACTCGCACCCGGGGGATCGGATAAACTGGGGCGGCCGACGTCCGGGCCCGGCGTGCCATCGGCACCGCAACGCGTCGCCGCGCAGATGGCCGGGCCGCGACGGGTGTGCGACCACAACGAGAGAAACCGGACATGAACGCGGCTGACAAGCCCATGCGATGGCGTGCCTTCGCAGCATTCCTGGTGTTGCTGACTGCGGCGCGTCTGCTGGCTCAGTCGGCGCCCAGCACGCAGGCCGTCCGCACCGTCGCCGAAGCCGCCGCCGACGCACGCCGCTGGGTCGCCCGGCCCGCGTCCGAGCAGTCCCTCGACGCGTTTGCCCCTGCCGCTGACATCCGCCAGCGCGTCTACCAGGAGCCGCGCCCGCTGCGCGTCTGGATCGCGCGGGTCGATCTGGGCGTCCCCGGCGTGCGCTTCGCGGTCACCGAGCCGGCGGAATTCAGTGGCGCGGACGCGCGCTTCGAAACCCGCTGCGCGACCACACTCGACTTCGCCTTGCAGCGCGGCGTGCAGCTCGCCATCAACACCAGCGCCTTCACGCCGTTCCGGCAGCAGATGGGCGAACCGATGGACGTGGTTGGTTTGGCGGCCACCAGCGGCCGGCGCTACTCCGACCCGGACGAGCGCTTCGGTGCGGTGTACATCGCGCGCGAGGGCCACGTCAGCCTGAAAGGCCCGCCGCTGCCCGCCGACGACCTGTGGCACGTCATTCCTGGTTTCGCCCTGCTCCTGGATGACCGCTGCATCGTCGTCCGCGAGGATGCCGCCAATTCGAAGTTCGGCGACGTCAACCCGCGGACTGCCGTTGGAGTCGACCCCGACGGCCGCACGCTCTGGATCGTCGTCGCGGACGGACGGCAGCCCGGCGTCAGCGAGGGCATCACGCTGGTCGAGCTGGCCTGCCTGTTCGAGTCGCTGGGCGCCTGGGACGCGCTGAACCTGGACGGCGGCGGTTCGACGACGCTGGTGCTGGAAGACTCGGCCGGCGGCTACCAGGTCGTCAACACGCCCGTCGGCCGCGGACCGCCCAACACGCTGCGCCAGGTGGCCTGCAACCTGGGCCTGTACCTGCCCGGGCGCGGACTGCCCCCGGAAGATTGCAGCACCGACCCGGCAAGCGCCGGTCGGGTCCCGTCTTCGCTGCGCCTGACCCTGATTCACACTATTGCCGGCCGGCGCGGCGGGGGCTATGCCCTCAAGGGCGGCGGCGTGGCGCGCGACATCGCTTACGACGGCGAGGTGGTGCTGCGCGCCAGCGGCGAAGGGACCTATTGCTGCGGCGCCACGCTCGAGGCCTTTCTCGACGCCTACTGCCGCCTGAAACATGGCTGTGACGCCGCTGATGCGACCGGCTGCTGGTTCGAGAACTGGCCCCGGGACAGGTTCGTGGCCTTGCAACGCGGCTGGTTCGGCACCGAGGACGCTCCCACCAACCCGCTGTTGCCGGAGGAGATCCGCCTCACCATTCGCGAGAAGCAGGTCTATCACGTGCTCCAGTGGGCGGGCATGGCCCGGCCGGTCGAGCACTACCGCCTGCTGCGCCGCGGCGACTTCGTGCAGTTCTGGCGTCGCAGTTGCCCGACCCCACCCGCCGGAGGCAGCGCCGGACCGCCGGCGCCGACGCAGCGCCCCGACACGCCAGCGAGCGGCCCCGCCACCGGCGACCGGCCGATTGCGGGTCGCGAGCCGCACCAGACAGCCGACCCGCAGCTCCGGCGCGCCGACCGGCCGCCCACCGCGGCGGATGCCGCCAGCGGCCATTCCGTGATCTTCTGGGCCCGCGATTACGACGCCGACGGCCGCGAGCGCCTCTGGTACTGGTCGAGCCAGAAGAACCCGCGTTATGCTTACCCGCTCCAGCCCGGCGGCCAGCCGGTGACGACGCCGGGCTATGGCATCAACTGGGAGTACGTCGGGGAAGAGATCGATCCGCAGCGGATCTACGGCGTGACCCTGATCGAGCCCGGGCAGGAGCTCAGACCCGGCGCCGGGGGACAATGAAATGCAACGACAGCGAACGCAGCGCCACTCATGGCGGTCTCTGGCGGCGCTGGCATTGGCACTGGCCGGTGGGTGCCGCGCGCCCGCGCCGCGCCCGCCGGCGCCACCTTCGCCGGAGCCGGGCGCTCTGGCGGCACGGCCGCTGTACACGTTCAGCGAAGCCGAGCTGGACGCCTACTTGCGCACGCTCCGCGACAGGCACCCGCGCCTTAGAGACCGCATCGTCCATCTGGGGCGCAAGAACATCGGGCAACCCTATGAAATCTACCTGCTGGGCGAATTCCCCTACGAATACTTCGATGCCGACCCGATCTACAACCTGGCGCGCAGCGACTGCCTGACCTTCTGCGAGCACATCTATGCGGCGGCCCTCAGCCACGACTGGTGGAGCTACCTGCGCGCGCTTCAGCGGCTCCGCTACCGCGACGGCATCATCAGCATGCTCACGCGGAACCACTATACGATCGCCGACTGGAACCGCAACAACGCCTTCCTGCTGGCCGATCTGACGACCCGGCTCGGCCGCGGCCGGGCCAGCGTACCGCTGCACCAGGTCTGTCGCCGGGCGGAGTTCTTCCGCCAGTTCGGCATCGGCCAGGAGATCCCCGACGAGCCGATCGCCGACCATTACATCCCCAGGCAGAATGTGCCCGCCATCCTCGGCGAGCTGCGCGACGGTGATTTCGTCAACATCATCCGCGGCGATGAGCAGTCGCAGTGGTGCGGGCACACCGGTCTGATCGCCCTGGGCGCCGACGGCACGGTCAACTTCCTGCACTCGGCGCGCCCCGCGGTCCGCGAGCAGCCCCTGCTGGAGTACATCAACGGCGACCCGCGCTGCCTGGGAATCAAGATTCTGCGGCTGCGACCGGGGGCCGAGCGCATCATGCAGCACGTTCTGGAGTCCGCGTCGCAGGCCACGGTCGTGAGCGAGGAAGCGCTGCGGGCGGCGCTGGCCGGCACGCCGCTGATGCCGACCGGCGCCCCGCCGGCGTACTTTCTGGATTGGGCGCACGCCATGAAGCTGCAATCCTATCGCCTGGACTACGACACGCCGGCCGATCCGGAGCTCCAGCGACAGCTCGAAGACCTCGACCGGCGCGTCGGCGACGCGCTGGCCATCCCCGCCGCGGAGCGGGCCTTCGGCGTGCTCGATCTGACCGATCTGCGTCTGGCGCTGATTCAGCCCGACCTGATGTTCTACGGAGCGAGCGTGCCGAAGATCTGCATCCTGCTGGCCTATTTCGAGACGCACCCCGAGGCGGCGACGGCCCTGGACCCGCAGGTGGCGCGCGAGCTGCAACTGGTCATCAAGCGCTCCGACAATGAGCTGGCCGCCAGGTACAGCCAGCTCATCGGCCTGGACAGGATTCAGGAAATCCTCCAGTCCCGCAGGTACGCCTTCTACGACCGCGAGCGCGGCGGCGGGCTGTGGTGCGGCAAACACTACGGGATCGACCAGCCGCGCTACGGCGATCCGCTGCACGACCACTCGCACGGCGCGACGGTGCGCCAATGCCTGCGCTACTATCTCATGCTGGAGCAGGGCCGGCTGGTCAGTCCGGCGGCCTGCGCGCAGATGAAACTGATCTTCGCCGCCCCGGGCCTGGAGTTCCACAACGACCGCTTCGTCCGCGGGCTGAACGGTCGTGACGTCACCATCATCCGCAAGAGCGGCCTGTGGGAAGACTGGCACCTCGACACGGCCCGTGTGCAGCACGACCAGCGCCTCTATCTGCTGGCCGGCATGGTCCACCATCCCCAGGGCGAAGAGTACCTGGCGCAGATGGCCGCCGCCGTCGATGAGCTGCTCTGCGGACCGCACCCGCCCAAGCCGTTCACGCATGCGTTGCTGCTCTGCGAATCCGGCGCCGACTTCGCCGGCGGCGAGTTCCAGAACGCCGCTCCCGCCGCCGACGGTGCGGGCATCACGCTCGACGTCCCCGGCGGAGCGCTGCCACCGGAAGCCGAGGCGGCCGAAAGCGTCTATCAATCCGCGCCGCTCGAGCCCGGTTTCAAGTTCAACGAAGTCGTCCTGTCGTGGAACATCGCCACCCCGGCGCACGCCGGCTTCTGCGTCGAGCTGCGCGTCGGCCGGCGCTTCGACGACTCGTGGTCGCCGTGGCTGTACGTCGGCGACTGGGGGCAGACTCTCCCGGCTGGTGAACGGCTGACGGCCTGCGACCAGGGCCGGATCGACGTGGACTACTTCGTGTCCGAGCAGCGCTTCGACCGCCTCCAGTACCGCATCCGCGCCGTGAGCGCCCGGGAGCCGAGCGCGCCGGACACCCCACCGACAACCCTCCACGTGGAGCGCGTCGCCGTCTGCGTCAGCGACACGACCGGCATTCCGGCGGAAATCTTCCGGCCGCGGGAGCAGATGCAGCCGCCGCCACGCGCGGCCTGGCAGCGTCGCCTGCCCGTGCCGTTCCGCACCCAGGCCACTGACGACCCGCACATGAAAGGACGCATTTGCAGTCCGGCCTCGGTCGCGATGATGCTGGCCTACCGCGGCGTCGATCTGCCCGTCGCCCAGGTCGCCCATGCCTGCTACGACGCGACGCACGACATCTACGGCAACTGGCCACGGGCGATTCAGGCGGCCTACAGCCTGGGTGTCCCCGGCTACCTGACGCGCTTCTCAGACTGGAATGAGATCAAGCACATGGTCGCCGCCGACCAGCCGCTGGTCATGTCCATCCGCGCCAGCAAAGAAGGCGAACTCCGCGGCGCCTACTACGACGCGACGCTGGGCCACCTGCTGCCGCTGGTCGGCTTCGACGACGACGATCACGTCGCCGTCAACGACCCGGCCTATCGCGACCCGGCCGATGGACAGCGCAGCTACCTGCGCGAGGATCTGGAACAGGTGTGGCTCCGGGCGCGGGGCGGGCTGGCTTACGTGTTCCTGCCACGCCGGCAGGAGTAAGCCGGAACCGGATGCGACGCTCGGATTCTGCACGCGAGCAGTCCCGCGCGCCGCCGACGACGGCTCGCAGCGGATGCACGAGGGGCGGCGCACGCAGGAGCCTGGCAAGGGCTGCCGGGCTGCATCCGGCCGGCTCGTCCGAGCCGCCGCATCCCAGGCACACTGCGCACGTCGCCCCTGTGGGGACGGGCCGACCTACTTCTTCTTGCGGCGCTTCTTGGCCTTCTTCTTGCTCCCCTTCTTCTTTGCGGCTTTCTTCTTCGCGGCTTTCTTCTTCTTTGCCATGGCGCACCTCACTGAAACAGGTTAGGGAAAGACTCACGCCACATGCGGCGTGTCCACACGCTGCTCGAACCGGACGCTGACGCGCTTGCTCACGCCCGCCTCTTCCATGGTCAGGCCGTACAGAACGTCGGCGCACTGCATCGTGCGCTTGTTGTGCGTGATGAGAACGAACTGCGACCGCGCCGCGAATTCATCCAGCACGCTATTGAAGCGGTCAATGTTCGATTCATCAAGGGCCGCGTCCACTTCATCGAGAATCGCGAACGGCGACGGCTTGCGCTGAAACACCGCCAGCAGCAGCGCCACCGCCGTCATCGTCTTCTCGCCCCCCGAGAGCAGCGAGATCGACTGCGGCTCCTTTCCCGGCGGCCGGGCGATGATCTCGATGCCGCACTCCAGCGGCGCCTGCGGGTTCTCGAGCACGATGTCCGCCCGTCCCCCGCCGAACAGCTTGCGGAACAGCCCGCGGAAGTTCTCGCGCACCTCCTCGAAACAGCTCAGGAAGCGCGTCCGCGACACCTCGTCCAGTTCCACGATCAGCCGTTCCAGCCGCGCTACCGACGTCAGCAGGTCGTCGCGCTGTGCCACCAGGTTGTCGTAGCGCGGCGTAAGCTCCTCCAGCTCGGCCAGGGCATCGAGGTTCACGTTCCCCAGCCGCGCGATCCGCCCGCGCAATTCCTCGATCTCGCTGCGGATCGCGTCCCAGTCCTGCTCGCTGTGCTGATACGACGCGTACAGCGCCACCAGATCGAGCCTCAGTTCGTCGGCCATGCGCGCGACCAGGCCCTCACGACGGACTTCAACCTCGCGCAGGCCCACCTCGCATTCGCGCAACGCCGCCTCCGTCTGCTGAATCTCCCCGTGCAGTCGCCGCACCGCCGCCCCGCACTCCTCGCCGCGCTGCCGCACCTCCTGGCGCTGCTCGCGCAGCCGCAGCGCCTCCTGCCGCTGCCGCATACATGCGTCGGCCAGGGCGGCCTGACGCGCCAGGGTGGCGCGCTGTTCCTGCTCGGCCTGCGCGATCCGCTGCCGGGCCTCCGCCGCTGCCAGTTCCGCCTGCTCGCCCTCCTGCCGCAGCTCGGCCAGGCGCGCCCGCAGCGCCCGCAGCGCCTGCTCCCGGGCGTTGCGCCGCTCGGCGGCCCGTCCGACCTCCACCTGGGCCGCGGTCAGGGCCCGGGCAAAGTCGGAAGCGGCCGCCTCAAGCCGGTGCAGCTCTTCCTCGACCGCGGCAAGCTGCGCTTCGTGCCGGCGCTGCGTCTCTGCGAGCACCTGGCGCTCCAGGTCGATCTGGCGGGCGCGCTCCTGCGTTTCCGCCAGGGCGCGCTGCGCCTCGGCCGACTCGCTGCCGAGCACCAGCTCCTCACGCTGCGTACGCCCCAGCTCATCGTGCAGACGCACCAGCTCGGTCTGCACGTCGACATGCTGGCGCTGCACGGCGGCGAGCTGCTGGAGCACAGACTCGCGCACCAGGCGCTGCTCGGCGTCCTGCTCCGCGCACCGCACCCGCGCGCGCTGCGTGCGCTCCAGCTCGGTCTCGGTCTCGTCCAGCTCCTGCCGCAGTTGGCGGATCTGCGCCCGGCGGCTGATCAGACCGGCCCCGCCCCCGGCGCCGCCGATCATCAGCCGGCCGCTGCTGTCTGCGGCGTGGCCGGCGAGGGTGACGAAGACGTAGCCATCGGGGGCCCCCTGCGCCAGGGCCAGGGCGCGCTCCAGCACATCCACCACGACCACGCGCCCGAGCAGATGCTCCGCCAGCGGCCGGAATTCGGGCGCGCACTGCACCCAGTCCACGGCGCAGGCGACAAAGCCCGGCGCCTCGCGATAGCTCACCGTCGCCACGCGGCCGGCCAGCCGGTCCAGCGCGATCACGCCCAGCGGGCCGGGAGGTTCCCCGCGGCGCGCCAGCTCGCCGAGAAACGCGTACCC
>Ga0209018_1002912_pt1 | contig 11417 bp, 10 predicted proteins | sample YNPBryBLVA2012_FD_185814 | JGI IMG/M metagenome (GOLD analysis project Ga0209018, IMG submission 185814) | Anoxygenic and chlorotrophic microbial mat microbial communities from Yellowstone National Park, USA - YNP Bryant BLVA 2012 (SPAdes)... ...
CCGCTGTGTCCTCTCTGCCCTTTTTAAGCACCCTCCGCCGGGCGGGAGAGGGGCGGGGGTAGGGGGTGGGGTGAGGGCTCAGCGCCGCGGACGGTAGGCCGTTACTACCGAATAAACTCTCTTGGACTGTGTCACATCCACACGGCCTTGTGCCTCATCACTTCCACCATGACCTCATTAAACTCTACCCAAAACCAATAGGGCGGCTTCGGCAGGGTCCTGATCCTCAGTTTTTGCCCTGGCTGCATTGAGTTTCTAAAATCGTCCAGGCTGTACTTAAATTTGGGAGTGTTAGTCAGTCCTCCTGCAAATCCATACACAATATGATCGACATTTATCGAGAATTCCAATTCTCTCTTGAATACCTGTCCATCCACTTCGTACTCATACTCAAGACAGATGACGCGGTGTTCATCATCATGAGGGTCCGGTTTTTCCTGATACGTCTTGATCACACCATAGACTTCTACACCAGCCCTCCGTACTGCTTCGGCCGTGTCCCAGTTCTCCGAGAACATTACGGCTGGGGCTTGTTGATCTTTGGGATTATCTTGTTTTTGACCCATAGGTTAGCCTCTCATGAAAACACCCCCTACCCTCCCGCAGGTTAGTAAGTGGCTGGCAAGAGGGCAAGCAGCTCATGGCGGCGCACTCCGGTGCGGAGATTACACCCAAACCTGCGATAAGGTAGGCAGTCACAAACACACAGGCGCTAATCACTCCGGCGGAAGAGCGCGCGGTAGAGGAGGTAGAGGCCGACCAGGATCAGCGAGATCGCCCAGACGAACGTGGCCACCGCTCCCGAAGCGACGGCGACCAGCAGGCCCACCGCCAACAGCACCAGCGCCGGGACGAGCGCCCACTTCAGCCGTCCCTCCGGCGTGCGGACGAAATAGAGCGCGCCGAAGGTCAGCGCCAGGCCCAGGAAGAGCACGCCGGCGACAGCCTGGCCCGGCAGCGCTTCCGCGACCAGGACCACCACGGCGACCGTCAGCAGGGCGCCGAACGGGATCAGCGCCCACCAGTGCTGGCGGTGGACCAGGTAGATGACGAAGAAGCTGAGGCCGAGCGCCGCCAGGAAGACCGCCGGTCCCCAGGTCTCCCCAACGAGCGGCGCCAGTTGCCCCAGGACGATCAGCGCGCCCAGTCCGAGCAGGGCCAGCGCGGGGATGATCGCCCACCAGTTGAGGGCGCGGTTGGACAGGAAGATGAGCAGGAAAACCAACCCGCTGATGCCGAACAGCGCCGGCCAGATGTAGCCGGCCATGGGCAGGATGTCCAGGGTATCGAGCAGGAACAGCACGCCCACGACGATGAGCAGGATGCCGATGACGGCGCCGACTCCGATCCGTTTCATAGTCGAACCTCCTTGCTGGTCGCTGGCAGCGGGTCGCCAGCCCGCCCGACACTACGAACGTCTGCGGCGGCCGAACAGCGCCTGGACAAGGATCGCCAGGCCCAGGAAGATCAGCAACAGCGGCCAGTAGCGACCGATGGCCGCCCTTCCGGGGAATGCCCCGAACGCCGCGCCGAAGCCGAAGAACATGACCAGGCTGATCACGATCAGCCAGAAGCCGCCGCGCACCCAGCCGGGCGACCGCTCTCCCAGCAGGCCGGCCAGGAGCGTGCCCACGCCGACGAAGCCGGGGATCAGCGCCCAGGCGTAGGCCCAGCTCTCCCAGTTGCCGGTGGCGTTCTGATAGTACAGCAGCCCGCCGATGCCGCCGACGATGCACGCCGGCACGGCCATCCCCGGCGTCCCGCCCACCAGGCCGAGCACCAGCAGCAGCACGCCCACGCCGATGACGATCGGCGGCCAGGTCATCTGCATGCTGCTCCAGAACTGCAGCGCCGGCATGAACTGCGCAGCCAGCAGCCAGATGCCGGCCAGGATCAACAATGCCCCACCGAATAGCCTCGTTCTCTCTCTGCGCTCCATCACTCTCCTCGCTTATCGCTCATCGCGTAGCGCACATCGCCTATCGCTCGTTGTCTGTCGTCTTTCGCCCATCGTCCATCAGAATAACACCCCCTGCCCAGATCCGCGTCCCCGCCTCCCCGCGTCCCCGCGTCTCCGCGTCCCCGCATCCCCGCGTCTCCACGTCCCCACATCCCCGCGTCTCCGCGTCCCCGCGTCACTGTTTCTCCCCCTTCACCCGCCGCTGCAATTCATAGAGAGTATTGATCGCCTCCAACGGCGTCATCGTCGAGATGTCCAGCTTGCGCAGGGTTTCGACCACCGGGTGTTCATCGGCGAAGAGCACCGGCTGGTAGGGTTTCGGTTCCGGGGTGCCGGGACGGAACTTGCCACTCTCCAGCCCTTCGAGCAGCTCCTGCGCCCGGTGGATCACCGTCCGCGGCACGCCGGCCAGTTGGGCCACGTGGATGCCGTAGGAGCGGTCGGCCCCGCCGGGGACGACCTTGTGCAGGAAGATGACCTGTCCCTCTTCCTCCGCCACCGCCAGGTTGGCATTGCGCACGCCGGGCAGCCGCGCTGCCAGCTCGATCAGCTCGTGGTAGTGGGTGGCGAAAAGCGTGCGCGCCCGCCGCTGCGGGTGGTTGTGCAGGTACTCCACCACCGCCCAGGCGATGGATAGCCCATCGTAGGTGCTGGTGCCGCGCCCGATCTCGTCCAGGATGAGCAGGCTGCGCGGGGTGGCGTTGTTGAGGATGTTGGCCGTCTCCACCATCTCGACCATGAAAGTGGACTGGCCGGCGGCCAGCTCGTCCTGCGCGCCGATGCGGGTGAAGATGCGGTCCACCAGGCCGATGCGCGCCCGCTCGGCCGGGACGAAGCTGCCCATCTGGGCCATCAGGACAATGAGGGCATTCTGGCGCAGGTAGATGCTCTTGCCGGCCATGTTCGGACCGGTGATGACCATGATCCGGCTCTCCCCGTCCAGGCGCAGGTCGTTGGGGACGAACGGCTCGTCGCGCCGCGTCTGCTCCACCACCGGGTGGCGCCCGCCGACGATCTCCAGGATGTCCTCATCGGTCAGCTCCGGGCGGACGTAGCGGTTGCGGCGGGCAACCTCGGCCAGCGTCGTCGCCACGTCCAGCCGCGCCAGCGCCTGCGCGCTGCGCAGTAGCGCCGCTCCCCGCGCGGCGATCTGCGCGCAGATCTGGCGGAACAGCCGCGTCTCCACCTCGGACTGCCGCTCCTCGGCGTTGAGGATGAGCGTCTCCATCTCCTTCAACTCGGGCGTGATGAACCGCTCGGCGTTGACCAGCGTCTGCTTGCGGATGTAGTCGGCGGGGACGGCGCTGAGGTTGGACCTGGTGACCTCGATGTAGTAGCCGAAGACCTTGTTGTAGCCGACCTTGAGGTTACGGATGCCGGTGCGCGTCTGTTCGCCCCGTTCCAGCCCGGCCAGCCACTCGCGCGCCTCGCGCACCGAGCGCAATAGCCCGTCCAGTTCCTCCGAGAAGGCAGGGCGGATGACGCCGCCGGCAGAGAGCGTCGCCGGCGGGTCGTCCACGATGGCCTGGGCGATCAGGGCGATCACGTCCTCGCCGGAAGAGGAAAGGTGCAGGAGGTTGGAAGTTGGAGGTTGGAGGTTGGCGATTTTTTGCGCCTCCTCCAGCGCCCGGCGGATGCCCACCAGGTCGCGCGGGGTGGCGATGCCGCCGAGCACCCGGTTGGTCAGCCGTTCCAGGTCGGGCATATCCTTCAGCGCCTCGCGCAGGCGCGCCCGTAGCACCCCATCCTGGAAGAACGGCTCGATCTCGTCCAGCCGGGCCTCGATCTCGGCCCGGTCGGTCAGCGGCTGAAGCAGGCGGGCGCGCAGCAGCCGCCCGCCCATCGGCGTCAGCGTGCGGTCGAGGACGCCCAGCAGCGTCCCCTGCACCTTCCGCTCGCGCAGCGTCTCGGTCAGCTCCAGGTTGCGGCGGGTGGACGGATCGAGCACCAGGAAACGCTCGGTGGTGTAGGTGCGCAGGGTGGTCAGTTGGGCCAGCGCCCCCTTCTGGGTCTCACGGAGGTACTGGAGGATCGCGCCGGCAGCGCGGATGGCCAGCGGCCTGCCCTCACAGCCAAATCCTTCCAGCGTCGTCACGCCGAAATGATCCAGCAACGCCTGCCGCGCCGCCCCCAGCTCGAAGCGGTAGGGCGGAAGGAGAGTGAGGTGGAGGTTGGAAGTTGGAGGTTGGAGGTTGGAGGTTGGAGGTTGGACTTCGGATGTCTGAACCAGGCATTCCCGCGGCTGGAGGCGGGACAGTTCCCGCGCCACCTCGGCCTGCGCGAACTGGGCAGCAGCGAACTCGCCGGTGGTAATGTCGGTGTAGGCCAGGCCGGCCTGCCCGTCCTCGATGACCAGGGCAGCCAGGTAGCTGGGCCGTTTGGCCTCCAACAGCGCCGGTTCGACCACCGTGCCGGGGGTGACAACGCGCGTGACCTCGCGGGGCACCAGCCCGCGGCCGGTCACCTCCCCCACCTGCTCGGCGATGGCGACGCGGTAGCCCTTCTCGATCAGGCGGGCAATGTAGTTCTCGACAGCGTGATAGGGCACGCCGGCCATCGGCACCCGCGTCCCCTTGGCCACCGGCCGCGACGTCAGCACCAGGTCCAGTTCGCGGGCAGCGACCTCCGCGTCATGGTCGAAGGTCTCGTAGAAGTCGCCCAGCCGGAAGAAGAGGATCACATCCGGATACCGGGCCTTGATCTGGAGATATTGCTGACGGATGGGCGTGACTTCCATGGGCATCGCTTTCCCGATAGTAGATTATACCACATCCCGTCCACTTGTAACTGCCTACCCTCCCGCAGGTTCGGGCGCAATCTCCACATTGAAGTGCGCCGCAATGGGCTGCTCGCCCTCTTGCCGTCCGCTTTCTACCCTGCGGGAGGGTGAGCTGAGCAGTTACCGCCTGTCTCCATTTGCAGGAAGCCCGTTAGACGGCTATAATAGCCCCCGTGAAATGCCTGATCATCCACAACCCGATCGCCGGCCCACGGGACGTCGTGCGCGAGCTGGTGCGGGTGCGGCGCGAGCTGACACAACGCGGCTGGGCGGCGGACATCGAGTGCACCCAGAACCCTGGCGACGCCATCCTGCTGGCCCGCCAGGCCGCCGCAGCGGGCCTGGACGCGGCCTGGGCGGCTGGCGGGGATGGGACGATCAACGAGGTCGTCAATGGCCTGGTCGGTTCGCCGACGGTCCTGGGCATCCTGCCCATCGGCACCGGCAACATCTGGGCGCGCCAGCTCCACCTGCCCATCTACTCGCTCGCCCACCCGTTCCACCTGCGCGAGGCGGCGCTCGACCAGCTTCGCGGCCAGATCCGGACGATTGACGTGGGGCGGGTCAACGACCGCCATTTCCTGCTCTGGGCCGGCGCGGGATTCGACGCCGAGGTCACCAGTGAGATCGAACCGCGCACCCGCCGCATCAAGCGGCTGGGCGCCCTCCCCTACGTCATCGCCGCCGTCCTGCTGGCCCGCCAGTTCTCCGGCGTGACCACCCACATCGTCATGGACGGCCGCACCCTCCGGGGGCGAACTATCCTGATGCTGGCCACGAACACGCAGATGTACGCCTACTTCCGCGTCACCCGACAGGCCAGGCTGGACGATGGGCTGCTGGACGTGTTCGTCTTCAAGGGACTCGGCTTCTCATACATCCTTCGTCACGCCGCCAACTTTTTCAGCGGGCGGCACCTGCGCGACCCCGAGGTCGTGCAGCGACAGGCCCGCGAGATCACCATCTGGAGCGAGCAGCCGATGGCGGTACAGATGGACGGCGACCCGTTCGGCACGACGCCGGTGAGCGTGCGCGTGGTGCCGCGCTCCCTGCGCATCTTCGTCCCGCCGCAAGCTCCCCCCAGCCTGTTCGGTGAGGAGATACGATGAACTTCCTGTACCTTCTGCTGATCCTGGTCCCCGTGGCCCTGCTGTCCCGTTACCTGGGCGGGCCACCCCTGCTGACCTTCACCGCCTCGGCGGTGGGCATCGTCCCCCTGGCGGCGCTGCTGGGCCGGGCGACCGAGGAACTGGCAGCGCGGGCCGGTCATCGCCTCGGCGGCCTGCTCAACAGCACGCTGGGCAACGCAGCCGAACTGATCATCTCCTTTTTTGCCATCCGCGCCGGACTGCTCGACCTGGTCCTGGCCTCCATCACCGGATCCATCCTGGGCAACCTGCTACTGGTCATGGGCTTCAGCCTGCTGGTCGGCGGGGCGCGGCACGGCGTGCAGCGCTTCAACCGCTCCCAGGCCGGTCTGAACTCGACCATGCTGATCCTGGCCGTCATCGCCATGGGCATCCCGTCCATTTTCGGCCACGTCATCGAGGCGACCAATCACGAGGCGGTCGAATCCCTCAGCCTGGGCGTGGCCGGGATGATGATCCTGGTCTACGGGCTGAGCCAGTTCTACGCCTTCCGCCAGAAGGACGAGACCATCGCCGAGAAACAGGGCCACAAGGTCATCTCATGGTCGGTGCGCCGCTCGCTGATCGTCCTGCTCCTCTCCACCGCCTTCGTCGCCTGGCTCAGCGAGGTGCTGGTCGGCACAGTGGAGCCGATCCTGGCACAGTTGGGCTGGACCGAGTTCTTCGTCGGCATCGTCATTATCCCGCTGGTCGGCAACGCCGCCGAGCACCTGGTGGCGGTGCAGGTGGCGGCCAAGGATCAGATGGACCTGAGCCTGGGCATCTCCGTGGGTTCGGGCCTGCAGGTGGCGCTCTTCGTCGCGCCGATGTTGGTCTTCCTCAGCCTGGCGATGGGCCAGCCCCTGACCCTCGTCTTCAACCAGTTCGAGCTGGTCGCGCTGATGGCTGCCTGCGTCATCGCCGCGCTGGTCGCGCTGGACGGCGAGTCCAACTGGATGGAAGGCGCGCAATTGCTCGTCGTCTACGCCATCCTGGCCCTGGCGTTCTTCTTCCTGCCGGTGGGATAGCCCACTTGACACAAGTGGGGTTTTCGACTATAGTTAGCCCGTCAGCCAGAGGACCGGTTACCACATCAGGGGAAGAGAGATCACGCCTATGCAGCGAAGAACCTGGGGAATGCTCGCCGCCGCCATCCTGACGATTGCCCTGCTCCCCACCTATCCGGTCGCCGCGCACTCCGCACGCCCCTCGCCCGATCCCGATTCCCTTCTCTCGCCATACTGGCCCGCCGCCGTGCGACGGTGGGAGCCGCTCATCCTCGAGCAGGCCGCCAACCGGGGGGTGGACCCCGATCTGATCGCCGCGATCATCTGGAAGGAATCGCTGGGCCGCCCGGCTCTGCACAGCCCCGCCGGCGCGGTCGGTCTGATGATGCTGATGCCGCGCGAGGCTGGCTTCTCCTGGCGACCGACCGCCGCCGAACTGGAAGACCCGGCGACGAACATCTTCTGGGGCACGCGGACGATCAGCCAGATCATCGCCCAGGCGCAGGGCGACCTCTACAACGCCCTGGCCGCCTACAACGGCGGCTGGGAGCAGGTCTCCCTGAATAGCACACGCCGCTACGCCGAGGAAACGCTGACCCTCTACGCCCAGGCGGTGGCCGCGCGCTGCGGCCTGCCGCTGGAGGGCCACTGGGTGGCGACCATCGCCCTGGTCGGTGAGGGGGCGCCGGGCGTAGTGACGACCTTCGGCCCGCAACGCTCGTTCGCCCGCTACAGCCACCGCCCGCTCGCCGTGCCCATCCCCGATGTCACCACCGACGGCCAGCCCACGGCCATCGTCTTCGCCCCGACCGAGGGACAGGGCCTGCGCGTGGGTATCTGGATCGTGATGGACGGGCAGGTCTTCCGTCCGCCGCAGCCGGACGGGAACGCCTCGCCCGCTCCGTCCGCCCTGCCGGTCCCCGGCGAGGCCGGGTCGGTAGGCGAGGACCCGCGCCTGCGGGGGATGTAGGCGGCCCGTGCGCGCCGATCTGCTGATCCACTCCGCCGCGCAGTTGTGCGTGGTGCCCCCCGAAAACGGCGCTCCGCAACGCGGCGAGCGCCTGGGCGAACTGGGACTCATCGCGGACGGGGCGGTCGCCTGCGCCGACGGGCGCATCGTCGCCGTCGGCCCGACCGAACGGATCCGCGCCGACTGGTGGGCGCCGACCGAGATCGACGCCTCCGGGCGGGTGGTCTGTCCCGGCTTCGTGGACCCCCACACCCACGTGGTCTGGGCCGGCGACCGCGCCGACGAGTTCACCCTGCGCATCCAGGGGGCCACCTACCAGGAGATCATGGCCCGTGGCGGGGGGATCGTCTCCACCGTCCGCGCCACCCGCGCTGCCCCCCTGGCCCAACTGGTCGCCGAGTCCCGCGCCCGCCTCGACCGCATGCTCGCCTGCGGCACGACTACCGTCGAGGTCAAGACTGGCTACGGGCTGACGGTGGCCGACGAGCTGAAGATGCTCGAGGCGATCGCCGTCCTGGACGCCAGCCACGCCCTGACCCTGGTGCCGACCTTCATGGGCGCTCACGCAATACCAGAAGCGTTCGCCGCCGATCCCGACGGGTACGTGGACCTGGTGATCGAAGAGATGCTGCCGGTGGTGGCCTGCCCGGCCAAGGACCGCAGCGGGGCCTGCCTGACGCACACCTTCTCGCCCCGCTTTTGCGACGTGTTCTGCGACGAGGGAGCCTTCAGCCTGGCCCAGGCCCGCCGCATCCTGGAGGCAGCCCGCGCGCTGGGTCTGGGGCTGAAGATCCACGCCGACGAGTTCGCTTCGCTGGGCGGGACGGCGCTGGCGGTCGAGCTGGGGGCGGTCTCCGCCGATCACCTGGTGCGCACCCCGCCCGACGAGATCCGTCGCCTGGGCGCGTCGAACACGGTCGCGGTCTCCCTACCGGCCACTCCCTTCGGACTGGGCCACCACGACTACACCCCCGCCCGCGCCATCCTCGACGCGGGGGGCATCCTGGCCCTGGCCACCGACTGCAACCCCGGCACCGCCTGGTGCGAATCCATGCCGTTCGTCATCGCCCTGGCCTGCCGCTACCTGCGCCTCACCCCCGCCCAGGCGCTGGTCGCCGCCACGCTCAACGCCGCCCACGCCATCGGGCTGGGCAACGAGGTGGGCAGCCTGGACGTGGGCCGGGCCGCCGATATCGTCATCCTCAACCTGCCAGACATCCAGCACCTGGGCTACCGCTTCGGCAGCACCCCCGTCGAGCGGGTGATCAAGGGCGGGCGGGTAGTGGTGTGACCGTCGTCACCCTGACGACCGACTTCGGGAGCGCCGATGGCTACGTGGGCACGATGAAGGGGGTGATCCTCTCCATCGCTCCCCAGGCCCAACTGGTGGACCTTTCCCACCATATTCCGCCCCAGGATGTCCGCCGCGCCGCCCTCCTGCTCGCCGCCGCCGCGCCCTTCTTCCCGCCGCAAACCGTCCACCTGGCCGTGGTGGACCCTGGGGTTGGCACCGGTCGGCGGGCCATGGCCCTACGCACGCCGCAGGGGACGTTCGTCGGCCCGGACAACGGGCTGTTCGGCTACGTCCTGGCAGAGGCAGTCGAATGGACGGCGGTGGAGCTGACGGAGCCGCCCGGCCGACCGGCCCGCGTCAGCGACACCTTCCACGGGCGCGATCTGTTCGCCCCCGCTGCCGCCCACCTGGCGTGCGGCGCACCCCTGGAGAGCCTCGGCCCTCCGCTGCACAACCCGCTGACCTTGCCGCTGCCCCGGCTGGAGGTCGGCCCGCGCACGGTGACCGGCGAGGTGCTCTACGCCGACCGCTTCGGCAACCTGGTCACCAGCGTCGGGCGACTGGAGTGGGAGGGGGAGTGGCTGCGGCTGGCGCCGGCCTTCCGCCGCGCCCCCACGTCGCTGCGCCTCCCGACGACAGCCCGCGTCGAGCTGGGCGGGCGCACGATCCACACCATCCGCCACACCTACGGCGAGGTGGGCGAGGGCGACCTGCTGGCCCTGGTCGGCAGCGACGGCTTCCTGGAGGTGGCGCTTCGTCAGGGAGACGCAGCGGCGCGGCTGGGGGTGGGAGCGGGAGCGGTGGTGGTGCGGTGGTGACAGGGAGACGGGGAGACACGGTGACACGGTGACACGGGGACACGGGGACACGGGGACACGGGGACACGGAGTGGCGGCCCGTGCCCAATCCGCGATAAGCGATAAGCGATCCGCGATAGGAGGCCTCTGTGGACGAGCTGATCATCGAGGGTGGTCATCCCCTGCGCGGGACGTTGACCCCCAGCGGCAACAAGAACGCGGCGCTGCCGGCGCTGGCGGCATGTCTGTTGACCGACGAGCCGGTGACCCTGCACAACCTGCCCGACATCCAGGACGTCCACACGATGGGCGATCTGTTGGGCGATATCGGCGTACAGGTGGAACGGCGCGATCGGCACACCTGGTGGTTGCACGCTCGCCAGGCGCGCCTGCCGGCCTTCGACCGCGAACGCTTTCGCCGCATCCGCGGCTCCATCCTCCTGGCCGGGCCGATGCTGGCGCGCCTGGGCGCGGTGGAGCTGCCCCCGCCCGGCGGCGATGTCATCGGCCGGCGGCGGGTGGACACACACTTCCTGGCCTTCCGCGAGCTGGGGGCCGAGCTGGAGGCCAATGAGGCCTTCCGCCTGCGCGCCCGTCGGCTGCGCGGCGCCGACATTCTCCTCGACGAGGCCTCCGTCACCGGCACGGAAAACGCGATCATGGCCGCCGTGCTGGCCGCAGGGACGACCATCATCCGCAACGCCGCCTCCGAACCGCACGTGCAAGACCTGTGTACCATGCTCAACGGTCTGGGGGCGCAGATCGAGGGCATCGGTTCGAACGTGCTCACCATCCACGGCGTCGAACGGCTGCACGGTGGGGAGTTCACCATCGGTCCCGACCACATGGAGGTGGGCAGCTACGCGGCGATGGCGGCGATGACCCACGGGGAGCTACGCATCCGCCACGCCGCCCCCCATCACCTGCGCATGATCCGCGCCGTCTATGAACGGCTGGGGGTGGTGATGGAAGTGGATGGGGAGGACATCGTCGTCCCTGCCGAACAGTCGCTCGAGGTGCTGCCCGACCTGGGCGGGGCGATCCCCACCATCGCCGACGCGCCCTGGCCAGCCTTCCCCGCCGACCTGATGAGCATCGCCATCGTCCTGGCCACCCAGCTCGACGGCATGGTGCTCTTCCACGAGAAGATGTTCGAGAGCCGGCTCTACTTCGTGGACAAGCTGATCTTCATGGGTGCGCGGATCGTCCTCTGCGACCCCCACCGCTGTGTGGTGCAGGGCCCCTCGCAGTTGCACGGCGACGTGCTGGTCAGCCCGGACATCCGCGCCGGCATGGCCCTGGTCGGCGCGGCGCTCTGCGCCCGCGGCCAGAGCGTCATCCGCAACATTGACCAGATCGAGCGCGGCTACGAGCGGGTCGAGGAGAAGCTGCGCGCACTGGGGGCGCACGTCGAGCGCGCACCGCAGCGGGAGCGATAGGCCCCCCCCCCCCCCCCCCCCCCCCCCCCCCCCCCCCCCCCCCC
>Ga0209018_1002916_pt1 | contig 11406 bp, 12 predicted proteins | sample YNPBryBLVA2012_FD_185814 | JGI IMG/M metagenome (GOLD analysis project Ga0209018, IMG submission 185814) | Anoxygenic and chlorotrophic microbial mat microbial communities from Yellowstone National Park, USA - YNP Bryant BLVA 2012 (SPAdes)... ...
CGCCGGCAACACCGGTATCAGCCACAGCAGTCCCACGGCGGTCATGAGAGCACCTCACACCGGGAGCGGTCTCCCCCCCAGCCCCGATCCAGCCTTCCCCATCCAGCGTCCATGGTCCCTTCCCGCATGCGGACCTCGCGGACCTCCGTCATCGCCGTTCCTACCACTTCATCAGGTTGGCGGCGTCGATGTTGGTGGTTCCCTGGCGGCGGATGAAGGCCACCACGATGGCCACTCCCACCGCCGCCTCGGCGGCGCTCACCGCCAGCACGAAGAAGGCGAAGAGGGCCCCCTCCATCTGGCCCAGGTGCCGCCCCAGGCCCAAAAGGAGGAGGTTCACCGAGTTCAGCATGAGTTCCACCGACAGAAAGACGGTGATGGCGCTCTTCCGGGTCAGGGCGCCGATGAGGCCCGCGCCGAAGAGGAAGGCGGTGAGCACCAGGACGTGTCCGAGGCCGAAGGTCATGTCCACTCCCTCCGCGAAAGGACGATGGCCCCCACCATGGCCCCCACCAAAAGGAGGGAGGCCACCTCGAAGGGCACGGCGTAGCGGCTCACGAGCAGGTGGCCGAAGGCCTGGATGGTGCCGAAGGCCGACTCCACCGGCCCGAAGAGGGCCGGGACCGCCTCCCGGGTGAGCCGGTAGAGGTGCGCGATGAAGAGGGCCGCGGCGGCGTAGGTCAGGACCGTCTGGGCCGTTCCCACCGGGGGCCCTTCCTCCTGGAGGCCGAGGGCCATGATGACGTACAGCAGGATCACCATCACCGCCCCGGCGTAGACGATCATGAGGAAGAGGCCCAAGAAGGGCACCGCCAGGAGCATGTAAAGCACCCCCAGCCCCACCATGGCCACCGCCATGCCCAGGACCGCCACCACCGGGTTCCGGTGGAAGACCAGCGTGAGGGCCCCGGCGAAGGCGAGGAGCGCCACACCGAAAAAGACCGCGGCCGAGAGCATCAGGAATCCTCCTCCAGGGGCTTTTCCTTGCCGGGAAGGTAGGGCGGCCTCCGTCCCATGCGGAGGAGCTTCTCCTTGGTGAAGATGAGGTCCGTCCGGTCGTAGTCCGCCAGCTCGTACTCGTCCTTGAGCCAGATGGCCTCCACCGGGCAGACCTCCTCGCAGTAGCCGCAGAAGATGCAGAGGCCCATGTCGATGGTGAACTCCTTGGGGTACTTCTCCTTCTCCAGCTCCGTCTCCCCCGCCACGATGGTGATGGCCTTGGGGGGGCAGATGAACTGGCAGAGCTTGCAGGAGGTGCACTTCTCGTGGCCGTCCAGGCCGGTGAGGAGCACCGGCGCGCCCCGGTACCGCGGCGGGAGGGTCCACCGCTCCTCGGGGTACTGGAGGGTCACCCGCTTGCGGAAGATGTGGCTCAGCGTCAGGGCCATTCCCTTGAGGATGGCCGGGAAGTACAGCCGCTCCCAGAAGGAGAGCTTGGGCCGCCGCATGACCTTCATGGACGCCCCCTCACGAGCAGGAACGTGGCGACGAGGAGGAAGTTGGCGAGGGCCAGCGGGAAGAGCTTCCTCCAGCCGAGGTTCATGAGCTGGTCGTACCGGAACCGGGGCAGGGTCCAGCGCACCCAGATGAAGACGAACATCATGAAGGCGATCTTGCCAAAGAAGACCGCCGCCGACAGGATCCCTCCCCAGACGGGGCCGAACCACTCCCACTTCACGAAGGGGAGGTTCCATCCCCCGAGGAAGAGGAGGGTCAGGAAGGCCGAGGCGGTGATCATGTTGGCGTACTCGCCCATGAAAAACATGGCGAACCTAAGGCCCGAGTACTCGGTGTGGTAGCCCGCCACGATCTCGCTCTCTCCCTCCGGCAGGTCGAAGGGCAGCCGGTTGGTCTCGGCGAAGATGGAGACGAGAAAGACCACGAAGCCCAGGAAGTGGGGCAGGAAAAACCAGACCTTCCCCCAGCCGCCCGCCTGGGCCTCCACGATCTTCTGGAAGTCGAAGGACCCCACCCAGAGGACCACCGAGAGGAGGCTGAGGCCGATCCCCAGCTCGTAGGAGATCACCTGGCTGGCCCCCCGCAGGGCTCCCATCAGGGAGTACTTGTTGCCGCTGGACCAGCCCGCCAGCAGGATGCCGTAGACCCCCAGGGAGGAGATGGCCAGGAGGTAGATGACGCCCACGTCCACGCCCGGGGCGATGATCAGGGGGTAGGTTCGGCCGCCGAGGGTGATGGAGGTGCCGAAGGGAATGACGGCGAAGGTGACCAGGGCCGGGATGAGCGTCAGGAGCGGCGCGAGAAGGTAGACGGGCTTGTAGGCCTCCCGGGGGACGATGTCCTCCTTGAAGAAGAACTTGAGGCCGTCGGCCACGGGCTGGAGCAGGCCCCAGGGGCCCACGCGGTTGGGGCCCAGCCGGTCCTGCATGAAGGCCGAGACCCGCCGCTCGGCGAGGGTGGCGTAGGCCACGCCGGTCATGACCACCGTGACGATGACGAGGATCTTGACGAGGGCGGGCACGACGACGGGAAGATAGGCGCTCACGGCGTCACCTCCTCGATCCGGATCCCCACGGGCAGAAGGTCCCGCACGGATTTGCCCTTGAGGGCGGGGATCCGCTCCTTCACCCGCTCCAACCACGGGGCGAATTCGGGGCCGGGGCCCTCCACGCCCGCCGCCTCAAGCCACCGGGAGACCCAGTCGTAGAAGGGGCGCCGGTGCTTCGGCGGGACCAAGGCCCGGGCGGTCTTCTGGACCACCCCCTGGAAGTTCACCGTGAGTCCCTCCATCTCGTGCCAGCCCGCGAGGGGAAGGAAGAAGCGGGAGGCCCCGCCGGTGGGCGTGACGGCGTAGTCCCCCACCACCAGGCAGGGCAGGCCTTCGAGGGCCTTCCGGAGCGCCTCCCGCTCCCCCTCCGCCGCCAGGGCCACCAGGTCCTCCCGGAGGACCAGGGCCGCCTTTCGGCCGGCGAGAAGGGGCAGGAGCGGCGCGCCGGGGGGAAGGATCTCCAGGCCCAGCAGGGAGGCGCCCTTGAGGTTGGGACGGCGGTCCTTCCGGATGAGGAGGGCGTCGTCCTCCCCCTCCTCCACCGCCGGAACCACGAGGCGCGCCTGGGGGAAGAGGCGGTCCCGGAGCTCCAGGGCCGCGGCCATCTCCTCCAGGGGCATGCGGGCGGAGAGGACCATCACGACGGCCGAGGAGGCCTCCCCCGCGTAGGGAGCCAGGGCCTGGACGAAGGGCGGCAGGAAGGCCTCGGTGGTGAGGGCCGAGAAGCCCATCTTCCCCCGGATGAGGGGCCGTGCGGCGGGCTTGAGCTCCTTGAGGCGCTCCGAGAGCAGGCGGCCGTAGTCGCACATCCAGAAGGCGTTGACCTGGGGGTTCTCCCGGGGAACAAGCCGCAGGATCTCGTTCTTGTACGCGTCCATCCGGACCGAACAGCCGCGGGCGCACTCGGGGCAGACGGAGTTGGCGGAGGTGAGGAACCAGACCCGCTCCTTGAACCGGAACTCCTTGCTGGTGAGGGCGCCCACGGGACAGATGTCGGCCGTGCAGACCGAGTAGGGGTTGTCCAGTTTCCGGCCGGGAAAGGTGTCCACGAAGGTGTGGACCCCCCGTTCCACCAGCGTCAGCTCGCCGGTCTTCGTGATCTCTTCGCAGAAACGGATGCACCGCGTGCACTTGATGCACCGCTCGGCGTCGTAGACCACGTGGGGCCCGATGTCCACGCGCTTGGGGGCGTGGGCCCTCTCAAACTCCATCCGGCTCCTGGGATGGCCGTAGGTGTAGGAGTAAGCCTGAAGCTGGCACTCGCCGGCCTGGTCGCAGATGGGGCAGTCCAGGGGATGGTTGAGGAGCAGAAACTCCAGGATCCCCTTCTGGGCCCGCTTGACCATTTCGCTCTGGGTCCGGACCACCATGTCGTACTTGCCGTCGATCTTCTTGTCGGGCGGCAGGGTCGTGACGGCGGTGGAGCAGGCGGTGAGCGGTTTGGGGGCTCCCTGGACCTCCACGAGGCACATGCGGCACTGGCCGGCGATGGAGAGGGCCGGGTGCCAGCAGTAGTAAGGGATGTAGATCCCGTGCTTGAGGGCGATGCGGAGGAGGGTCTCCCCCTGGGGCGCCTCGATTTCCCTGTCGTCGATCCGGATCAGCGGCATGGCCTGTCCTATCCTTCCACCACGGAGCCCGGCGAGTCCGGCTCCCCCTTCCCGCGGGTCACCGTCTCCCGCCGGCCTTCTCCGCGCGCTCCGTTCTCCCGCGGTCCCGAGGCTCCAGCTTCCTCCGCCTTCGCCATCCCCACTCCCCCATCCGCCATTGCCGGTCCCCTACACCGCCGTGGTCATCGGCACGTGGCCCATGGGGCATCGGCCTTGGCGGGCGTGGGCCAAGAACTCCTCCCGGAACTGCTTGGCGAAGGAGATGGCGGGCATGGCCGCGGCGTCTCCCAGGGGGCAGATGGTCCGCCCCATGATGTTCTCCGAAACCTCCACGATTAGGTCCACGTCCGATTCCTTGCCGCCCCCCTCCTCCAGGCGCCTCAGGAGCAATTCCAGCCAGTGGGTTCCCTCCCGGCAGGGGGTGCACTGCCCGCAGGATTCGCGCGCATAGAACTCCAAGAGGTTCAGGAGGGCCTTCACCATGCAGACGGTGTCGTTCATGACGATGATCCCCGCGGAGCCGATCATGGAACCCACGGTTTTGAGCCCGTCGGGGTCCATGGGCACGTCGATCTGGTCGGCCCGGAGGACCGGCGTCGAGGAGCCGCCGGGGATCACGGCCTTGAGGGGGCGGTCGCCGAGGATCCCGCCGGCGTGCTCGTAGAGGATTTCCCTCAGGGAGACGCCGCCGGGAAGCTCGTAGATCCCCGGCCGCTTCACGTGGCCGGAGACGCCGTAGAGCCGCGGGCCCGGCATGCTGGGGGTTCCGATGGAGGTGTACCACGCGGCGCCGTTCTGGATGATGAGGGGCACGTTGGCGTAGGTCTCCACGTTGTTGATGTTGGAGGGGACCCCGTAGACGCCGTAGCCGGCGGGAAAGGGCGGTTTGAGGCGCGGCTGGCCCCGCTTGCCCTCTAGGGACTCCATGAGGGCCGTCTCCTCCCCGCAGATGTAGGCGCCGGCGCCCCGCGCCACCCAGACGTCGAAGTCAAAGCCCGACCCCAGGATGTTCTTCCCTAAAAACCCCTTGGCGTAGGCCTGGTCCACCGCCCGCTGGAAGATCCGGGCCCCCTGCGGCATCTCGCCCCGGATGTAGAAGAAGCACCCCGCCGCCTGGGTGGCCCAGCCGGCGATGAGAATCCCCTCGAGAATGGAGTGGGGGTCGTTCTCGATGAGGAGGCGGTCCTTGAAGGTGCCCGGCTCGCTCTCGTCGGCGTTGCAGACGAGGTACTTGAGGGGCTCCTTCTTCTCCCCCTCCTTCTTCCGGGGCAGGAAGGACCACTTGAGCCCGGCGGGGAAGGCGGCGCCGCCGCGGCCCTTGAGGTTGGCGGCTTTCACCTCGTTCAGGACCTGCTCGGGGGTCATCTTGTGGAGGGCCTTCATCAGGGCCTCGTAGCCCCCCGAGGCCATGTAGGCGTCAATGTTCGTGGAATTGAACTTGCCGACGTTCCGGGTCAGGAGCTTCAGCGGCTGGGCCATCGCTCACTCCAGTTCCTTGAGGATCCGGTCCACGTCCTCGGTGGAGACGCGCCGGTGGAGGGTCTCGTTCACCATGAGGGCGGGCCCCGAATCGCAGCAGGCCAGGCATTCCACGGTGACCAGCGTGAAGCGCCCGTCGGGCGTGGTCTCGCCGGGCTTGATCCCCAGGTGCCGCTCCAGGTGCTCCAGGATCTTCTCCGAGCCCGCCAGCATGCAGGGAAGGGTCTTGCAGACCTGGAGCAGGTACTTCCCCGTGGGAACCTCGGTGAACATCTCGTAGAAGGTCACCACGCCCCGGACGTGGGAGGGGGTCATCCCCAGCTTCTCCGCCAGCAGCTCCTGGCAGGCCTCGGGGATGTGGCGGAACTCGCTCTGGCAAAGGTGGAGGCACATGAGGAGGGCCGTCCTCGGCTGGGGGTAGGCCGCCTTCAGGGCCTCGATCTTCTCGAGGAACTCCGGGTCTTGAAGCTTCGCCTGCACGTCGGGTTTCGCCTCGCTCACCGCTCCGCTCCTATCTGCCCTGGCTCCCTGGGCCATCCCCAGCCCCGCCCTACCGGTCCACTTCGCCCAGAACCGGGTCCAGCGAGGCGATGGTGGCGATGACGTCGGCCACCATCTGCCCCTTCACCATCACCGGAAGCCCCTGGAGGTTCACGAAGGAGGGGCTCCGGAAGTGGCACCGGTGGGCCACGTTGGTCCCCGACCCCACCAGGTAGAAGCCCAGCTCGCCCTTGGGGGCCTCGATGGAGAAGTAGATCTCCTTCCCCCGCTCGGTGCGGGGGCCCTCGGTGGCGACGATGAACTGGTGGATCAGCTCCTCCATCCTCGTGAGAACCCGCGACTTGGGAGGCAGGTAGGCCTTCTGGAATTCGGGGTCCTCCGGGAAGAGGGGAACGGCCGGGTCGTACTCCTTCAGGGCCTGGAGGATGATCGCCGCGCTCTGGCGGACCTCCTCCAGCCTCACCAGGTACCGGTCGTAGCAGTCGCCGTGCTCTCCCACGGGGACTTCGAAGTCGTACCGCTCGTAGCCCAGGTAGGGGTAGGCCTTCCGGATGTCCCAGTCCACGCCGGCGGCCCGGAGGTTGGGCCCCGAGAGGCCGAGGTCAATGGCGTCCTCGGCGGAAATCGTCCCCACGTCCTGGTTCCGCTCGATCCAGATCCGGTTCCGGGTGAGGAGCCGGTCGCACTCGTCGAGGGTCTTGTGGGCCTGGCGGGCCCAGGCGGCGATGTCCTCGGGAAGGGAGGGCTCCCACTCCCGGGAGAGGCCGCCGATGCGCCCGTAGGAGACGGTGAAGCGCGCACCGGTCATGCGCTCGAAGAGGTCGAGGATCTTCTCGCGCTCGGTCATGCAGTAGAAGTAGACGGTCCCCGCCCCGATATCGAGGGCCGTGGTGGCCAGCCAGAGGAAGTGGCTGGCCATGCGGGCCATCTCGCAGGCCACCACCCGCATCACCCGGCACTTCTCGGTGATGGTGAAGCCGATGAGCTTCTCGATGGCCAGGCAGAGGCCGATGTTGTTGGAGGCGGGCGAGAGGTAGTCCATCCGGTCGGTGTAGGGGATCACCTGGTGGAGGGTCTTGTTCTCGGCGATCTTCTCGATCCCCCGGTGGAGGTACCCCACGTCGGGACGGGCGTTCACCACCACCTCCCCGTCGAGGGTCAGGATCACCCGCAGCACGCCGTGGGTGGCCGGGTGCTGGGGACCCATGTTGAGGGTGACCAGTTCGGTGTTGAGGTCCAGCCGCTCGCGGTTAGCGGTCGTCATGGGGACCCTCCTCCACGGGGAGGTAGTTTCGCCACTCGTCGTCCCCCTCCATGGGGTACTCCTTGCGAAGGGGGTGGCCCTCGAAGTCCTCGGGCATGAGGATGCGCCGGAGGTCGGGGTGACCCGTGAAGACGACGCCCATCAGGTCGTAGACCTCCCGCTCGAGCCAGTTGGCGGTGCGCCACAGGTCGGCGACGGTCTCCACCTCCGGCGCCTCCTCCGGAAGGGGGGACCGGATCCTCAACTGTTCGCGGGTCTTGAGGTTGCGGACGAGCCACACCACGTCAATGCGCCCCTCGTCGGGCCAGTGTGCCGAGGAGACGTCCACGAGGTAGTTGAAGCCCCGCTCCTCCTTGAGGAAGCGGAGGATGGCCTTGGCCTTGCCGGGGTCGGCCACCACCGTGGTCTCCCCCCGGAACTCCACGATCTCCTGGACCGCCCCGGGGAAGCGCTCGCCAATGGCCTTCGTGATTTCGGACATGGTCCTCCTCGCCGCCCCCTCCGCGGGGGGTTCAACCGGAGTAGTAGCCCTTGCGCCAGGTGGGCTTGTCCTTTCCTTCGGGGTCTCCGTGGACCGTCACCTTCTCCCCCCGATCCAGGACCGGAAGGGCCTTGTAGCGGGGATCCCTCCCCCGGTAGTGGCCATGGACGGGCCGCTTCCCCAGGGGGGACCAGCGCTCCTTCATGACCTTCTCCTGGATCTTCATGACGGCGTAGATGAGGGCCTCGGGCCGCGGCGGGCACCCGGGGACGTACACATCCACGGGGATGATGTGGTCAATGCCCATGACCACCGAGTAGGCGTCGAACATCCCGCCGGTGGTGGTGCAGACCCCCATGGCGATGACCCACTTGGGCTCGGGCATCTGGTCGTAGATGCGCTTGCAGGCCGGGGCCATCTTCCGGGTAAGGGTTCCGGCCACGATCATGAGGTCGCACTGGCGCGGGGTGAAGCGCATGGCCTCCGCGCCGAAGCGGGCGAGGTCGTAACGGCTGGCCACCATGGCCATCATCTCGATGGCGCAGCAGGAGAGGCCGAAGGGCATGGGCCAGAGGCTGTTCTTCCGGGCCAGGTCCACCACCTTGGAGAGGGGGGAGAGGATGATCCCGCCCTTCAGGAGGTCCAGGTCCTGCCGGGTCTGGGCGTCTAGTTCGAGCCTTCCGGGTTCTACTACCATTGGAGCGCCCCCTTCTTGAGGGCGTACAGGTAGCCCGTGAGGAGGATGGCCACGAAGAGGACCAACTCGCCGTAGACGAAGAGTCCCCAGCCCATGGCCAGCCGCTCGCGGAAGACCGCCGCCACCGGAAAGAGGAAAAGCGTTTCCACGTCGAAGAGGAGGAAGAGCAGCGCCACCAGGTAATAGCGGACGGAGACCCGTTTGAAGGGGGCGTCCATGGGATCGAGGCCGCACTCGTACGGCATCCGCTCCGTCCGGGAGTCCCTCACCTTGCCGAGGAGCCACGAGGCCACAAAGAGCCCCACGGCCATGAGGAAGGCGAACACCACCATCACGAAAACGGGAAGGTAGGCCGAGACCATCCGCACCTCCTGGCTTTCCGGGTCCCCCCGCGTGAGCGGCCGCTCAGGCGAAGAGGCTAGCACAGGGCCCGAGGGGAGTCAACAAGAGAAGCCGGGGTTCCATTTCCAGGCGGAGGGGCAATTCCCCCTTTGTAAGTGTTCGCTCACTCGCCCTAGGCCGGAGGGGGTGGGGACGTGACAAGGGGATGAGATGAGAAGGAAGAAGAAAAAACTGAACAAGGAGATCGGGGAGGGTTTTCTTCACGCTTCACGCTTCACTTCTCTAACAGGGAGACCGGGGAGATCGGGGAGGGCTTCTTCTTTTTACTTTTTACTTTTTACTTCTTACTTCTTACTTCTTACTTTTCCCCTACTCCCCTACGCACCGACACGTTGTGAAAAGCCCCTCACATCCGGTCGGGAACGGGGATGCCCAGGAGGCGCCAGAGCCCCTCCCTAAGGAGCCGGGCGAAGAGGGCCACGGTGTACAGCCGAGCCCTCCGCTTCTGCGGGTCCGCCTCCTTGAGGACGGGATAGTGGTGGTAGTAGGCGTGAAAGGCCTGGGCGGCGTCGAAGAACTGCCGCGCCACGAGGTTGAGGTCCAGCCCCTCCACCGCCGTCCGAACTTGGATGGGAACCCTCAGGAAGAGCGTGAGCAGGCCCCATCCCTCCTCGTCGAGGTGGGGGGCGTTCTGCCGGGCCTCCTCGGCATCTTCCGGGTCCGGGACCTCGAGGCCCTGCTCGTCGGCCTTCCGCAGGATGTTCTCCGCCCGGACGCAGGCGTACTGGAGGTAGGGACCCGTGTCCCCCTCGAAGGCCAGGGCCTGGTCCAGGTCAAAGGGGATGACCACGTTGCGCCCGTACTTGACCATGTAGTACCGGAGCGCCCCCACCGCCAGTGCGTGGGCGCGCGTCTCGGTCTCCTCCTCCGGCAGGTCCGGTTCCCGCTTCCGGATCTCCTCCCGCGCCCGTTCGGCGAGCCGGTCCAGGAGGGCGTCGGCCCGAAAGCCCAACCCCTTCCGCCCCGACATTTCGACGAAGGGCTTGTGGAGGTCCTCCTCCGAGACCTGGAGGGAGGCCCCCCGGGCCAGCTCGGCCTTCACGAAGGCGGTGGAGAGGGCCACCATCTCGTAGGCGAAGTGGACGGAGCGCTCCGCCTGCTCGGGGTAGCCCATCTGCCTCAGGCCCTCCTTCACGATCTTCTGGAGGTAGGACTGGCGGACGTCAATGACGTTGTAGACCTGCTCTCCGCCGCCGAAGGTGGGGGCCCCCTCCTCCGAGGCGGCGGCGTCGGTCCGGTAGACCTCGTAGAGGGGGGTGGGGAAGCGCCGGTAGAAGAAGTCCCGGCCCAGAAGTCCGAACTTCCAGAGCTGGTAGGCCATGTCCTTGCCGATGTAGGTCACCGTGCCGTTGGAGCGGACGATGACCTTGTCGGCGTCGGAGAGGCCCTTGAACTCCTCCGACTCCTTGAGGGCCATGACCCAGCAGCCGCGGTTCCGGTCCTCGGCGTCCGCGGGGACGTGATGGACGGCCCCCGCCGTCTTGAGGCGCTCGAAGCAGGCGCTCCAGAAGCCGATTTTCAGGATGTCGCTCTCGTGGGGCAGGACCTCGTACCGAATCCCCAGGCGGTCCATGGTCCTCAGGTGGCACCGGACCATCTCCTCGGCCACGAGGGCCGCCATCTCCGCCGTCTCGTTCCCCCCCTCCTCCATGAGGTGGAGGGTCTCGAGGCGGGCCGCCCGGTTCGCCTCCGACCGCTCGTACCAGGGGGCCACCTGGGCGTAGAGGTCCCAGCAGAAGGCGTCGAAGGGCCGGTCCATCTCTCCCGCCATCTTTCGGCGCAGGGTGGCCAGGTCCCACCCCAGGATGCGCTGGAAGCCCACCACCACGTCCGCCACCTGGACGCCGGTGTCGTCAATGTAGTTCTGCACCTCCACCTGCCTCCCCAGGTACCGGAGGCAGCGGACCAGGGTGTCGCCCAGGACGGCGTTGCGCAGGTGCCCCACGTGGGCGGCCTTGTTGGGGTTGATGTTGGTGTGCTCGACGATGATCTTCCCCTCCCGGCGCTCCGGGAGGAAGCCTCCCGAAAGGAGCCGGGAGACGGCCTCGGCCCGGTCCAGGAAGAGGTTGAGGTAGCCCCCCGCCGCCCGGATCTCCCTCACCCCCGACAGCTTCACCGCCGCCAGGAGCGCGGCGATCTCGGCGGGGTTTCGGCGGGTGGCCTTGGCCAGGGCGAAGGCCACCGGAGAGGCGGCGTCCCCCAGCTCCGTCCGCGGAGGAAAGGTGAAGGGGACCCGGGAGGGGGACCAGGAAACCCCCAACCGGTCCCGGATGGCGTCCGCGAGCTCGTTCTGCCAGGTCTCGATCGCGCTCAGCATGGCAGGGTATTACACCACGAAACCTCCCCACGGGGAAAGGGACAGGGGGACCCAAATTCCGCGATGGGTTTTGGGGTGGATGGGGTTTGGGGGTTTGGGGAGGGTTTAGGGGGGCTGGATTGGGGTTAAGGGGCGGGGTTAGGGCGGCA
>Ga0209018_1002920_pt1 | contig 11389 bp, 7 predicted proteins | sample YNPBryBLVA2012_FD_185814 | JGI IMG/M metagenome (GOLD analysis project Ga0209018, IMG submission 185814) | Anoxygenic and chlorotrophic microbial mat microbial communities from Yellowstone National Park, USA - YNP Bryant BLVA 2012 (SPAdes)... ...
CTGACCTGATGCTGGGGCAGTGAAAGATGACGCGGTCGTTATTTCTCTCCAAAGATTTGCACGCGCGCCTCCTCACGTTGCGGCGCGTCTTGCCGCTCGCGGTCTCGCTCGCGGTCGTGGCATACGAGGGGGTGAGTTTTTGGCTTTTCTCCTCCACGCCCAATGTCGTCCGTACATTGTTCGATTTGCTCCTCTACGGCACGATTGGTCCTGTGGCGATTTGGTTTACGATTGGTTGGATTACACAGCGCATCGAGGAGGCAGAAGGCGCGCTGGCGGCGCGTGATCAGGCGGAACAGGAACAGCAGCGCGCGGTTCAAGCCGCGCGCGCGCAAGAGCGATTGCTGGCGGCGGTGTGTTCCAACTCGGCGGATGCGATCATTACGCTGGACAACGCGGGCATCATTCAAACGTGGAACCGCGGCGCGGAGATGATTTTTGGTTACACGGCGGACGAAATCGTGGGCAAGCATTTTCGCGTGATTCTGCCGCCCGAGTTGGACGCGCGCGGTGAAGTGGAATGGTTGGCGGAGCAGGTCAAGGCGCGCGGTTTCATTCGCAACTATATCACCGAGCGCGTGGCGAAGGATGGGCGGCGCGTCATTGTGGATTTGACGCGCACGGTGTTGCGCGATGAAAATGGCGCCGTGATTGGCAGTTCTGCCGCGCTGCGCGATATTACCGAGCGGGTGCGCGCCGAGCAGGCGATTCAGCAACTCAATCTGGAATTGGAAGCCAAAGTGGCAGAGCGTACCGCGCAACTGGCTAAAGCCACCGACGAACTGCGCCGGCGCAATCGCGAGTTGGAACTGGCGAATCAGGAACTCCAGAAACTCGACGCGCTCAAGTCCGAATTCGTCTCGATGGTCTCGCACGAATTGCGCGCCCCCCTCACGAACATCAACGGTTCGATCGAATTGTTGTTGAGCGGAGACGCACCGTGCTACGATCGCGGCCATCGCGAACTGCTCCAGATCGTCAGCGAGCAGAGCGCGCGCCTGACGCGTTTGGTGCAAGGTATTCTGAACGTCAGTCGCATCGAAGCGGGGCAGTTGGTGTTGCAACCGCAAGCGTTCAACATCGTCGCGCTGATCGAAAAAGTGATTGGCGTGTGGGAATCGCGCGGGGTGACGCATCCCTTCGAACATCCGCAGGCGCAGAACCTGCCGTCGGTGTGGGCGGATCGGGATCGGACCGAAGAAGTGTTGTTCAACTTGATTGACAATGCAATCAAATATTCGCCGGAAGGCGCGCCGATTCGAATCGAAGCAGAGGTGCGGGGAGCATCCGTCGCGATCGCGGTGATGGATCGCGGCATCGGCATCCCAGCCGACGAAGTGGATAAAATCTTCGACAAGTTTCATCGCGTTGACCGAAGCGATCATGCCGAGACGTATGGACACGGTTTGGGTTTGTACATCTGCCGTCGCCTCATCGAAGCGCAAGGAGGCGAAATTAGTGTTGAGAGCGTATTGGGCGAGGGTTCGACGTTTCGCTTTACCTTGCCATTGGCGGGACGTTGCGAAAGCGACCTGCTCGGCGGCGTGAAACGGCAAGCGGGAGGAGGAGGATGAGCAAGGGACGGATCCTTGTGGTGGATGATGACAAGACGCTTGTGCGTTTGTTGCGTGAGGCATTGTCGAAAGCCGATTTCGAAGTGATTACCGCCGCGAATGGAATTGACGCATTACAGGAATTGTACGCCAAGCAACCCGATTTGGTTTTGCTGGACGTGATGATGCCGCGAATGGATGGCTGGGAAACCGCGCAGCGGATTCGGCAGATGACTTCGGTGCCAATCATCATGCTGACGGCGAAGGACGAGGAGGGAGACAAACTCAAAGGTTTTGCGGCTGGCGTGGACGATTACGTTACCAAGCCGTTCAGTTTTGCGGAGATTATCGCGCGCATCCAAGCCGTGCTGAACCGCGCGCGCCAGGCGGCGCCAGCGCATAAACCCAAACGGTATTCCAGCGGCGCGTTGGTGATTGATATGGACTCGCGGCGCGTGACCAAGGGCGGTCAGTTGGTTGACCTGACGCCGACCGAATATCGTTTGCTCATCGCGCTCGTGGAAAATGCTGGTCGGGTCTTGTCGCACGAGCAGTTGTTGAACAAGGTCTGGGGTTATGAATTTGGCGAAGATACCGGCTACGTCAAACGCTACATTTGGTATCTGCGCCGCAAGATCGAAGACGACCCGCGCAAACCGGAATACATTCTCACCGAACGCGGTTTCGGGTACGTGTTTCAAGGAGATTGAACGATTCGGGTTTTCCGAAACTGTTTGTTTAGAGGCGATGTGATGAAGTGGAAGATTATTGTCGGCGCGATCATCCTCTTGCCGGTGATCGCGCATTTCGTTTACGCCCTGGCAGTCTCGCCGCTAGCCGATTATTACCTCACGGTCGAGCAATACATCGCGCGCTCGGCGAATACGCCGGTGCGCGTGGGCGGCAGAGTGGTGCCCGGCTCGATTCGGTGGGACAATGCGACGCGCACGCTACGTTTTCAAATCGCGGGCGAGCGCGCGACAATCGAGGTGACGTATCGTGCCTTCGCGCCCGATGCGTTGCGCGACGAGGTGACCGCCATCGTCGAAGGCGCGCGCGCACCGGACGGCACGTTTCTTGCAACGAGTGTGCGCGTGCGCTGTCCGCATCAGTATTTGCCGGCAGGGTGGTAATATCACCGAGTGTCGTTAATTCGTTAATTCGTTGATTCGTTGATTCGTTGATTCGTTGATTCGTTTATTCGTTTGGATTCGTTGATTCGTTTGAATTCGTTGATTCGTTTGAATTCGTTGATTCGTTTGAATTCGTTGATTCGTTTGAATTCGTTGATTCGGTGACTTGGACGCGTTCACGACTCGCTTTTGACCAGATTTGAACTTGGCGCGAGTACGCTACAGGTGAGATCTTCCTCCGAGGTTGTCCAAAATGAGACAAAGCAGCAAAGATGCTGCGCCGCATACTCACCCATCGCGGCAAGTCGAATCGAGTGACTCGCCAAGCGCGGACGATTTGGTCTACTTGTATCTGCGCGAAATTGGGCGGACGCCACTGCTGAATCGCCAACAAGAGGTCGAGTTGAACAAGGCGATTCGGCGTGGGCGGGTCGCGGAACGCCGTTTGCGTAACAATGGTCACGATAGCGCGCACAAAGCGGAGTTGGAACGACAGATGTACGCGGGCGCACAGGCGCGGCGGCGGTTGATGGAAGCCAATTTGCGTCTGGTTGTGAATATGGCAAAGCACTATGTGGGCCACGGCTTGACGCTCCTCGATTTGATTCAAGAAGGCAATCTGGGTCTGATGCGCGCGGTAGACAAGTTCGATTATCGGCGTGGGCATAAATTTTCTACTCTAGCAACGTGGTGGATTCGTCAAGCCATCACGCGTGCGATTGGCGCGTACGGTCACACTCCGCGTTTGCCAGCGCACACGGTACAAAGTGTGCGGCGCGTGGAGCGCACCGCGCGCCTCCTAACCCAGGAGTTGGAGCGCGAACCCACAGACGCCGAGGTGGCAGAGCGCTTGCATCTGCCGGTAGCCAAAGTGCGCCATCTGCTGCAGATGAGCAGCGGGACGCTTTCGTTGGATATGGACGTGGGCGACGAGCAGGAGACCACGCTGGGAGATTTTCTCGAAGACGCGCGTACGCCAACGCCGTGGAACGCCGCGGTGCGAGAATTGTTACGACACGATTTGCTCGACGCGCTCGATGAATTGACCCCGCGCGAGGCGCGCGTCTTGATGCTACGGTTTGGTTTGCGGGATGGCACCGAACTGACGCTGGAGCAAGTTGGCGCGCGGATGGGCTTGACGCGCGAACGCATTCGGCAAATCGAGCAGGGCGCGTTGCAAAAATTACGCAAGACGTCGCCGAGTGCGCGTTTACGCGGTTATCTGTTCTCGTCTGGCGCGACTTTGGGATAAGCCGAGTCCGGAACCAGGTTTTGTTCGGGGACCTGGTTCTTTTATTTGGGCAGCGGTTGAACTATTTGGGGTTTGTGGTATAATTTCGGCGGACGAGAAATAAATGGGTGATGTTCACGACACGCGTTTGTTGTCCAGCGCGCTCGACGCGTTGGGCGACGGTTTAGTGTTACTGGATAACGCAGGGCGCGTGGTGTTTTGGAATTCGTACGCCGAACGCTTGTTGCGCTTGCCGGCAGAGACCGCACGAGGGCAACCCGTGGACTCGATCATCGAGACGATTGCCGCGCGCACCACGACGCCGCAGACCACACGCACGCAACTGGTTGCCGCGCTCGCTCAACCCGATCCGACGCGCTGGGTCGAAATGGAATTTGCCGCTACCACCGAGGACGCCGCGCGCATCGTGGCAGCGCGGAGTTTTGGCTTGCGCGATGAGAACAACATCCCTCTCGGAACGGGAATGTTGTGGCGGGATGTGACGCGCGAGCGGACCGCCGACGCGATGAAATCGCAACTGCTCTCGACCGTCTCGCACGAACTGCGAACGCCGCTCGCCTCGATCAAAGGGTTTGCGACGACCTTGTTGCGTCAAGATGTCCGGTGGGACGACAAAACGCAGCGCGATTTTCTACGCATCATCGAGGAAGAAACAGATCGGCTGACCGAAATCATTGACAACTTGCTCGATATGTCGCAAATCGAGGCGGGCGCGCTGCGCGTGGCAAAAGAGCCAACGTCGTTGCGCCAATTGATTCGCGCAGTCGTGGATGAAATGCGGATGCGTACCGAGGCGCATTATTTCGTTGTGGATTTGCCCAGCGAGTTGCCGCGCGTGTTGATTGATTCGCGCCGCATTCGGCAGGTGCTGACGAACTTGATTAGCAATGCCATCAAATATTCGGCGGGTGGACAAATCACGATCACCTGCGAAGTGGAGGCGGACGTGGTCGTCGTCAGCGTTGCGGATCAGGGCGAGGGCATTCCGCCGCAATACCTCGACAAGGTGTTCGAACGTTTCTTTCAAGTGGATGGCGCGTCGACGCGGCGCGTGGGAGGCAGTGGCTTGGGTTTGGCAATTTCACGCGGTATTATCGAAGCGCACGATGGCAAAATTTGGGCAGAGAGCGTGACCGGGCAAGGCAGCACGTTCCGCTTCACCTTGCCGCGCGCGCGCGACGAATCGAACGGGCAAGGGGTGCAGAATGAGTGAACCGATGCGCGTGACGTTTTGGGGCGTGCGGGGTAGCTATCCATCCCCCGGTCCGCAGACGGCGCGCGTGGGCGGCAATACGGCGTGCGTCGAAGTGCGCGCGGGGAGCCATCAAATCATCTTGGATGCGGGGACCGGCATCATTCGCTTGGGGAGCACCTTGGCGGCGCAACATTACGCTGACAAGAATCCGATTACGGCGACGTTGTTGTTCACGCATACGCATCACGACCACACGCAGGGCTTTCCATTTTTCAAGCCGGTGTATTTTCAGACCACCACGTTGTATGTGTTTGGGCCCAAAACATTGGAAGAAGATTTGCACGAGGTGCTGGCGCGCGCAATGTTGCCCCCTGTGTTTCCCATCACGCTCGATCAATTGCCGTGTGTGCGTGTCGTCCGCAATTTGAATGAAAGCGAGACGCTGGTATTAGCCAGAGACCATACGAAACCGCAGGTCGTCACAGGGCGTTTGCCGACGACATTGAACGTGCCAGAGAATGTGTTGATTCATGTCTTGCGTTCGTACGCGCACCCGCAAGGGGTGTACATCTATCGCATTGAGTATCAAGGCAAAGCCCTCGTGTACGCGACAGACACCGAGGGGTACGTTGGCGGCGACCAGCGTCTGATTCGCTTTGCGCGCGACGCCACGTTGTTGATTCACGACGCGCAGTACACCGAAGCCGAGTACTCGAATCCGCAGATGTCCAAACAGGGGTGGGGGCATAGCACGTGGCAAATGGCGGTGAATGTTGCGCAAATGGCGCGCGTCCAGCAACTGGTGTTGTTCCACCACGACCCTGACCACAGCGACGAGATGTTGGAGAAATTGGAACGCGACGCGCGCGCCGCGTTTCCTGCCACGCGCCTCGCGCACGAAGAGATGGTGGTGGAGGTGTGATGGAAAGACCAAGAGACGCAAGAGGAATTTCGATATAAAACACAAGGGGCAAGAAGAGTTTCTTCTTGCCCCACTGTTTTACTGTCCTACTGTTTCACCACCATCTCTAAACTCGCGCTCCGTCCCCACACCTCTGGCTCGTACATCGGCGTCACTTCGGCGGGGAGGGCGCGGAACGTCCCACTTGTCGTCGCGCGAATCAGATACGCGTACGTGTGCTTGCCCTTCCACAGATACGTCGTGAAGAACACGGCGCGATCATCGCGCAAATCGGGCCGCGACCAGTACGAACGCGTACCGCGCGGTTCGATGCCGCTGGTGTTGAGCGAATAGTTGATGGCTTCAAAGCCGGCGGGGAGCGGGTCGGTGACCATCACATACCAACTCTCGCGCGGCGCGTCCACCGTCAGTTTGACGCGCACAATGTCACCAACCTTGAACGAGGTGAGCGGCTTGCCGGTCTTTGGGTCAAGATACTCGCGCGAGATGGTGGGACCATCCAGCGATTTTGCTGCGCCGACTCTTTCCACATCCGCATAGTACGTCAGCGCGCTGGCATAGTACATGCGTCCTATGGGGGCGTTCGATTGAACGCCCCTACTATCTTTGACGAGGCGTACCTCGTGATTCCCCGGTGCGAGGGGCAAAACGATTCCGTGTCCTTTCGCGATATTTTCGCGACTCACCGTCCCCTTCGCAACGCTCTTGCCGTCTACGAACACCTCGTATGCAAAATTCGCCTCGAGTTCGCGCGATTGCACGAGATAATCGGTGAGCGCGATGAGCACCTGCGCGGTCTCTTGCGTGGTGCGCCAGTAGCCACCCAGCCGATCGAGCATCAAGTAGCGCACCGCCTTGGGGATGAGTGGCGACTGCGGATCGAGCGCGAGGAGCGCGCGCAGAATCGTTGCATTGGTGCGTCCGTTGCTGATGAAGAATTGCCAGCGTTGGCGCGCCGCATCGGGTTCGGTCCAGTACGCCGTCGTTGTCGTTTCGGTAGCAAGTTTCGCGAGCGCGCTGACAACCTCTTTTGCCTTTGCCTCTTCGCCGACCGATTTGAGGAGGAGCGCGAGGAGTGCGCGCGAGTTGAGCGACATTTTGTCTTGCTTGTCCATCATCGCGCGCGCGAGCGCGGCATCGCCATCCCCCGCTTCGGCAAGAACATAGGCGATGTATACTTTCAAATCGTAATCGGTCGTGTTTACGAGGGGCTGGCGCAGGAATCGCACCGCGCGCTTGATGGTGTTCTCGTCCACCTGGTAGCCCGCCTTCTTCGCTTGCACTAGGCCGTACAAAACGTAGGCGGTCTCGTATGCTTGCGAATCATCCGATTCCCACCAACCCCAGCCACCGTCCTCGTGTTGGAACGCATACAAACGCGTCAAGCCATCCTCCACTTGCTTCGGCAATTCTTTTTCGATTTTGTCATTTTTGATTTGCAATTTGTCGAGGGCTTGCTTTACCAGAACAGTCGGCAAGAATCGGCTCATCGTTTGCTCGACGCAGCCGTACGGATAGCCGGTGAGATACTCGAGCGAGTCAATCATCCCCGCTGCGAGTGACGGCGATGCGGAGAGTTTTAGCGTGGCGAAGGTGGCATCGTTCGGCACCTGAATCGTGAAACGTGAGTCGTTCTCGTCGAGTTGACCGGCGTTCGCGACGACGCGCTTTTCGCCGAACGGTTCGATGGGCAGCGAAATTTGCACCGCATCGCGCGCCGTCTCACCACGCGCGCCCATCGTGATCGTCGTCGAAATCGGCGCGTTTGGCATCTTTGGCACATTTGCCACCCAGCTCACGGTTGCCGATTGTCCCGCGCTGATCGTCAGCGTGCGCGTGAGCGGCGCTGCCAGCGAGATGGTCGTCGCTGAAATGGTTACGGTGACATTTTGCGCGCGCTCGGTCGAGTTGCGGATGATCGCGCCAATCGTTGCTTGATCACCGACGTTGAAAAAGCGCGGCAACACCGGGCGCACAATCAAATCTTTCGTGACGACGGTGTCCCCCGTCCCTTTGCCGACTTGCGTTTGCGCCGTAACGCCGTTCGCAATTGCCGTCCACGTCGTCAGGTTGTCGGGCAGTTTCACTTCGACGCTCGCGTTGCCGTTCGCGTCAGTGACAATCGTCGGATTCCAGTACGCGATGTCGGGGAAGGTTTTGCGAATCTCTTCGCCATCGCCGCCGCCACCGCCGACATCTTCGCGCTGGTTGACGCGCGCGAGAAACACCGTGAGCGATTGCGATGTCTTGACCGCGAGATCGCGCTTGCCGTAAAACGCTTGCACAATATCGAAACCGAAATTCTGCGCGAGCGCAAGCACTGCCTTGTCCACGATGGAAAGCGACACTTCGGCGCTGACGGGCTTGCCGCTGGCGTCCGTCGTTTTGATGTTGAACACGGCTTTGTCTTGTGGCGCGTATTTTTCCTTTGCTGCCGCGACAGTGACGTTCAGATTTTTGGCGTCCGACACGACTTTGATATTTTCGAGGCCCATCTTGAATGTGGGAATGTTATCGGGCATAGCCCCCTGGGGTATCAGCACCACACCAACGTACACGTTTGGAAAGTGATTGTCGGTGATGGGGATTTCGATGGTTGCGCTGTTCGAGTCGAGCGTGACGAGTCGCTTGGACAGAATCTTGCCGCGTTCGAGCGTCACGAGCGCGGTCGCTTTTTCGTACGGCGATTGAATCAGCACCTTTGCCGTATCACCGACGCGGTACTCTTTTTTGTCGAGGACGAGTTTGATGCGATCGTTGTTGTCAAAGCGCCACGCGAGGAATTGCGTGCGGTCGCTCACCCAGAGCCACGTTTGCCCCAGCACGCGATTGCCGCGCGCATCGCGCCCTTGCGCATCCACGCGGTACGAGCCGCCGCGCGGCGGGACGAACGCGAGACGGTATTTGCCGTTCGCGTCAGTCGTCAAATCGCCGCGCTGGATTTCGGTTTTCACCTCTTCGCATTTCCAGATGCGCCGCCCCTTGTCGTCCGTCGTGCGCTTGCAATCCCAGTTGATGAGGTTGATGGTGTAACTGAGTGCGATGCGTCCGAGTGCCTTGCCGTTCGTGTCGAGCGTTTGCACATCGAAACGCGCTTCCTTGCCCTTGTCCGCGACGTACGTCGTTGGTTTCATCCCGATGTAAAAATCGCCGCGATGCACAATCGCGCGCGTGATGCCTGATTGTGGTTGATTCGCTTCGTCGGTTATGGTCGCTTCAATCGTGTAAACCTGACTGCGTTCTGCTTGCGAAATGTTCGCGGGGAGTTTGAGTGTAAACTCGCCGTTCGCGTTCAGCGTCGCATCGCCCGACGAAATTTCTTTGCCATAACCCCAGTAACGTTGCTCGGCGACATTGCCAAAATCGTAATCGCCGCCGCTCCACCAGAAATAGTAATCGTTTTGGTACAGCGTCCAGTGCACTTGCGCGCCGCTCACCGCGCCGCCAAAAAAGTAGTTCGCGCGAATCGTCGCCGTGATGGTATCGCCGTTGATGTACGCGTCGCGATCGGTTTTGACGCTGACGGCGTACTCGGGCTTGCGATACTCTTCCACCTGAATCGTGTTCTCGTACGATTCATCGCCAATCGTGGCGATGATTTGGTACGTGCCCAGCCCGGCTTCGGGATTGATGACGAACGAATCGGCGAGTGAGCCGAACGCCGTCGTCTTGAGCGTCTTTTCGTACAGCACGCGGTTCTGCCAATCGCCCACTTTGATTTTGACTGGCGTGCCTTCGGGCGGTTGCGAGTACGCGCCATCATCGTCCGCGCGCACAATCGCTTTGAAGAACACAGTTTGTCCTGGACGATACAGCGGTCGGTCGGTGTACACATAGACGCGATAGGCGTACTTTTTCTGCTCCCACTGATATTGCACACCCTCAAAGCGCCACGGTTCGATGCCTTGTTCCCAGGTATCGCTCACCGCCGCGATGTCGTTCTCGCGCATGCCGATGACATTGAGATCGCCTTTCGTCTCCTTGATCGTTCCCTCAAACAAACCCTCCGCGTCGGTCGCACCGGTGCCCACCGTCTCGCCTTTCGAGTTGTAGAAGGTGAGCAAGAGTTTGTTGACCGGCGATCCGTCGGCGATGTTCGTTGCCCACACGAGCACTTGATCGGTCGTGCGTTTGAGGGTGAGCGCGGTTTTCGTCGCGACGAGCACCTGCGTATCGTTCACGCCCTCCGCCGATTTCGCGGTCAGAAAGTACATCCCAGCGGGCAACGCATCGAGCTGCACATCTTGCGTGACGTACTGATCAATCTTTGCCGGTGGAGTGATGCTCCATGTTTTGAGCGGCTCGCCACTCGGTTTAAAAGTGCGCCAGCGGTCGTACGAAAACGCGAGCGATTTGATGTACGTCTCGGTATCGAATTTGTACAGCGCGAGGTCCACGCGCGAGACGTTCACCGATTGCAGTTTGAGCGTGGTCGGTTTGTCCGCCGCCGTCACGCCATAGCGCCCGATGTTGATGATGGCGAGGTACGGATATCGCTGCGTGGTGGTGAACGACCACGCGAAATCGTTGGGCATTGTCAAACCGTACTGGCTGTCCTTTGCGCCGCTGGGCAGAAAAATTTTGTACGTCGTCGAAGGACGCAGGTTGCCGCCGATGACGAGTTGTTTGCCCAGCCACAATAATTTCATATTCGCAATGGCTGGCTCCACTTTCAAACGCTCCTCAACCGATTGTTGATCCATCTCGCGATTGAAGGTGATGGTGAGGCGGTCGTGCGCGTACGCAAACTGCGCGCCCTGCCGTGGTGTCGTCGCAACGACCATTGGCGGCGCGAGTGTGGTGAACGACCAGGTGAATTCTTTTTCCGCGCGGCGTTGCAACCAACTGCGCGCGTCGCGCGTGATGGTAACGGAGACGGTTGTGCTGAGGGGCCACGATTCGGCGGGGGTGAAGGTTGCGCTCGTGCCGCTCCACATCCACGCGCCGCGTACGCTCGGCGAGATTTTAATCGCCGCGTCGTTCGCGGTCATTGGTGTCAAGAACGTAATCGTGATGGGCGCGGTGGGCGCGACATCTTTTGCGTTGAACGCGGGACCGAACGCGAGCACCTGTGGCGCGCGCAAGGGTCGCAGCACATCTTTGACGCCGGACGGCATAACGCCGCGCAGCGCGCTCGTGACCGGCGCGTCGAGTTCGGTGAATTGGAAAAGCACCGCGCCGAGGCAGAGGAGGAGCAGCGCGGCGAAGGCGATGAGAATGAATAGTCGGGCGGGTTTGGGGGAGGACATTCAATACCTCATTTTTTATTTTTGTTTTGCGATTTTCGATTGGTGATTTGCGGATTACTTTGGTTGCAGTTCTTTCACTTTTGCT
>Ga0209018_1002921_pt1 | contig 11386 bp, 7 predicted proteins | sample YNPBryBLVA2012_FD_185814 | JGI IMG/M metagenome (GOLD analysis project Ga0209018, IMG submission 185814) | Anoxygenic and chlorotrophic microbial mat microbial communities from Yellowstone National Park, USA - YNP Bryant BLVA 2012 (SPAdes)... ...
GGCGGCGGTGGCGGCGGGTTCGTCGGCGCAGGCGGCGGTGGCGGCGGGTTCGTCGGCGCGGGTGGTGGTAGTGGCGCGGTCGGCGATGGTGACAATGATTTAGCGACTTTCAGGGTGATAATTGTTCCCTGTTCTACCTCTGCTCCAGGGGGTGGACTCATTTCAAACACGTGCCCTGGGTTGCCGTCAGGTTTTTCTATTTCTTCAACGATCGGCTGCAAGCCGAGATTTTTCAGTTCCTTCTCAGCTTCTGCAAGTGGCTTTCCTATGACATTTGGAACGACAACCTTCGTCGTTGGAGTATCCGTGGCAAGCACCAGCTGAGTTACAGCCGGTGATACAAGTGGTCGGGTGGGCGACGGTTTTGAAGTCGGTCTTACAGAGCCAGGGTTACTACCACCCTGTCCCCCTGTCCGTATTACCGTTGGTGTAACCATAGTTGGTGTGATTTCAGGCGGTAACGCACCTAAAGTCGAAGTAGGTGCGACACCCAAGACAGGGTTACTGTTCGATCCGTTATTTGTAAAAACTGTTGGTACGAATTGTGTAGCATGAGTAACAGTTGTTGGAGACCCCGATCCACTGTCAGATCCCGCCACTGACAGAAAGCCAATAAACGAAAGTACAGACAGCGCAACAAGGCCAATAACTGCCAGGAATTGCCTCCGTGTCGGGATTGGCACTGACCATGATCTATCTATCACCTTTTCGCCAGTTGGTGGTGCATGACGCACCACAACCGCACTGATATTGTCATGACCTCCACGCTGGTTTGCAAGGTTGATCAGCTTGCGAGTCGCCTGACGTGCATTAGGTGTGGAAAGAACTATATCTGCAATTTCCTCCGGTGTGACAAGATCAGTTAATCCATCAGAACAAAGTACAATAACATCATTTTCACGCCATTCGGTAGAATAGAGCGATGGATAAACTTGCTTGTCTCCCATTGCCTGGGAAAGGGCTTTCCCTCCATCTTCACTACGTCGAATATGTGCTTTGATCAAGGTTTTAGGTTGTTCGTTAACACGACATAGAATAGCTGGACTATCGCCAACGTTAGCAACTGTGAGTGTATTGCCGTGGATCAAGGCTGCAACAACGGTGGAAGCCATATTGTTTCGTCGTCGCTTGGCTTCGGCAAACACTTGACGCGATGCGTACTCAATCGCTGCCTTTAGGCGGTCTACTGGCGCTTCAGGGAACTGATCATCACGGGTACCGTAATAAAACGCATTAATCACTTCGTCTACAACAATTCGGCTAGCATCAGCACCATCTGCATTACCACCAACACCATCTGCTACGACATAAAGCCGCCCATAACGTTCTCGTAAATCACGCTCAACACTAATCCCATCTTTTCGATGCCATTGATCAGCCCGTCCAACATAATCCTGATTACTAGCACGTTGACGACCGCGATCAGTGCGAGCATCAACATCAAATGTAGAAGTACCCATACTCATTGATGCTGCTCCTCAAGCGAGTGGCTATACTAATTAGGAATACAGAATATACTTCGACACCAGCCAACCTGATCATTATAGCGAATCTCATACCACGTAAACGAACCCTGCTGTTGTTCTCGTCCAGTACGTTCAGCTCGCGCCCCTTCCGGTATCCATAGTAGAATGCGCGTCTCGGTTGAAGGTCCGGCGCGTAGTGGTTCTCGTTGTCTCATTCTCACAAAACCCATACCGCTCGGCACAAGTGTACTCTGTGGTAACGTTGGGGCCAGCGTCGATACAGGTTGGGACGGCGCAATAGTGCTCGTAGGAGCTGATATTGGTGCAATAGATGTTACTACACTACCTGCAGACTGATTTGATGGTACCAGTGTAGATGTAGGTATATTTGAAGCTGGAGTAGGTGAGGGCGGGTTTGGACGATAGATAATTGCAAAGGCGAGTAACAGGATTGCCATAGCCACGATGAGGCTAACTGCAATCCACGATGATCGAGCAGGTAGTTGTGCAGGGGTCGATGAAGATTCAGGGAGTTTCAGCCTGATCTTCTCGGAAACCTTTTCCCCATCTTGTTCGAGTGCCGCTCGGAGAGAGTCAGCAAACTGTTTACACGATGGGAAACGCTGTTGGGGATCAACCGACAGCGCCTTGCACACGATGTTAGCAGTATGGGTACGCTTGCCCAACCATTGTCGGATGTCGGCGTAGTTCGTACTTTGCCATTCTTCGATCTGTTTTCGCCAGGCTGTAGCCCCACTCGGTCGCACGCGCCGACCGGTCAACATTTGGAGTGCCACCATCGCCAACGCAAACTGATCTGACGCTGGCTGTTCCTGACCGATCAATTGTTCAGGCGCCATGTAGCCTAACGTTCCCATCACCTTCTCATCAGTCAAACCGTAATGAGGGTGAGTTGCGATACTGAAGTCAATTAGTACTGCCCGTCCATCTTTTCCAACCAGAATATTATCTGGCTTCACATCACGGTGCACAATCGGGCTATATTCAGGAACACCGGTGTGCAGATAATCCAGCGCATCAGCGATATCTGTGATCACCCGCACAACCAATGATGGATGTTGGGGTTTCCCAATAGTGAAGGCTAGCGTCTGCGCATTGAGAATGGTGCTCAAACTGACTCCGTCCACCAAACGGGTGGCCAGCCAGAAGGGCGGCTTGACGAAATTGTCCGCCACATATTCCACGATATGGGGATGACGCCGATGGTCACGAATTAGCTTCAAAACTACTTTCTCGTTGGTAAAGTAACCGAACACCATCCGGTCACGCCGTTTGTCCTCATCCAGAACCTTGAGTGCAACCAGCGTTCCGTCACGCATTCGTGCTTTGTAGACTTGACCGGTCAGCCCACGACCGATCACGCCAAGTTGTTTAAATGTAGTAGATTGAGTCATACGTTACCCCAACGCATCATCGTTTGGTAGTAGCGCTCGCCGGACTACTTCCTGCGAATCCCCCAATCACGAGTTGCAGTACAAATGACACCAGAATGGCAATCGGTAGCGCGAAAATCAGATACTGACGCACCAACACATCGTAGAGCGGTACAAGCACGGTGGTCGCCGTACCGTTGTACCGCAGGGGTAGAGTATAATTCTGCGTTCCACCTGGAATACTGATTTCCAGCGTCATCGAATGGTCTTTGCCATCATCGATAATCCGTGAGTTGTAGGTCAGGGTGTAGAGCGCAGTTGGCTGCGGCTGCACCAGTGACAGAAACGCCTGTCCGGCTTCCACCTCACCTGGACGTTCAAAGTAGATACCACCGGTTGACTCAGCCAACTGTTTCAGACGAAAACCATTGTTGTTCAGTGCTCTGTCAGTCCCGATCCCGAATGCAATCACTTTCACGTTCTGCTGATTGGCATAGGCGATCAGACTGTTGAACGTGTCACCGGTGAGCGTATCACCGCCATCACTCACGACAAGAACAATAGCACCGCCACCATGTTGACGCGCATCACGAGCAGTTGCGTCAATCGCTGTTTGAATAGCAGCCGCCAGACTGGTCTTGCCTTGCCGAATCGGCAAATCCTGGCGCAGCGTATTGATCACTGCATAGCGATCCTGCGTAAATCCCGGCAACGATGATGGGAACAAGGATTGGGAGGGTTGTTCAACCGGAATGAACAGAGCTACTCGTTCGGGATTGGCTGGCGACTTCGTGCGTGGCGGCGGCGGGTCGCCCATTTCCAACAGAAATGCTTCAATTGCTCGCCGACCAGCGCCGATATTATCGCGCACGTCTGCCCCACTCCCGTTAAGTAACTGAGAGGCATCAAACACGATTCCAATACTAGCGCCGATTGCGGTCAATGGGTACTGGGTCCCACTGACCAAGGGTACATTCAAGACCGGTTGATCAACATCTGCTATCTGCGAGTCCAAGGTATAATCAGCCACCGTGATTCCATCTTCCAGTAACCGTATTGCACCTCGGTTCAGATCTACAATTGGATTACTCTGCTGGTCACACAGTTGGAACTGGACGGTCACTTTAGGAAATGCGACCTGAGCCGCCAGCACCTCAATCCCACGGCAGACAGTAGACTGAGCAGCTACTGGCGTCCCCACCAGCAAAGATAGGACAACGCTGATAATAACCAATCCTCGTTGCATAATACCTTCCACCCCATGCGTATGCTTAAGAAATCAACTACGCTCATATTTCAATATCACTGCATCTGGCGATGCAGGATGACCGAGATAAATCTTGTCACCGTGCTGTATTTCGTAAGGCGTTCCATCAAGCTGATGCTGCTGACCGTCCCGCTCGACAAACGTGCCATTCCTACTACCAAGATCGTGGAGATACACTTTGTCATCCCGTACCTCAAACTGAGCATGCCGACGGGAAACATACGCATCGGTAATCAGAATGGTCGCCTCACCAGCTTTGCCAATGAGTGCGCCGTGCACAATACCGAATTCCTGACCGGGCGATTCCCCTCTTTCTACCTGTACCTTGCCATATTTTGAATTGACTCGGGATTTACCCCCACCACTTCCCATTAGTGCTGTAACTCCACTGATCGCTTTCGTAAACTGTTGTGAGATATTGCTAAGAGTTTTCACCACAGTAGGGGGAGCATAACCACCAACAATGATAGCTGCGATCAGGACAACAACGGCTAGTGCAGCGCCAATAATCCCGAGCGTAGCGAGCTGGGACAAATATCCACCAACCTGTAGCCCATCAACCCGACTCATTTGCCGGATATTTGCCGGAACTTGAAAGTTGATCCGTCGTAAAGCATCAGTCAGGTTGATACTAACGTAGAACGATGGACCAACTAGAATGATCGGCAGACTGGCGAAACATAGCCAGAAAAAGATTTTGAACCCCTTTGATCGCCGCAGTGCAAATGCCATTAAGAAGTAGGCCCCTCCTGAGATCACCGTTGCTGGCAAGACTGCAACGGAATACCACCAGATGTTACTAACCTGTGCGTATTGTTCAAAGTAACGCCACAATTCATACTCGCTCATTGGCGTTCTCCTTTTCTACTTACTGTTCAACCCGCTCAACCTGCAAGGGATTCGTATTCGTTTCGACTGTTACTGTACTCTGGCTTGTTCCATTCAGGGCAACCGAACTAAGAAGCTGCATTGGATCAGCGATGTGCGCAACTTGGGTGAGCATTTGCTGACCATACCACAATACTAGACCACGTCCTGGCGGGAATGCAGCGCTAGCTAACGACTTTGGCCACTTAATACCAACACTCTCTACCTCCTTGGGATCAGCTTTTGTCGCATCCGATGGCGGTTTACCTAAGTACAAACTGCATCGAGACGTTTTCAGCGTCTTGATAAGCTGGTTATTCTGCCAGGGCGAAAAATCAGTAGCGGTCATAATGATATGGAAGCCTAACTCATCACCTCGCATTGCAAACGGTGTGAGAAAAGTCAGGTAGTTTACTTCCTGACCAATCATAAGATCAAGATCATTGACTACCAAAATAAGCCGTGGTCGATCTACCTGATAATGATCTTGACCATCAAGATTACTCAAAAGCTGCAATCGATGATTGAGTTCATCACGCAGATGCAGACAAAGACCGGCTACCTGACCCTCTGTGATAGCGACACTGAGCGACTTCGCATGCTCGGGCATTTGTAAACCCTTGAGTGCAGTTTGCATCTGTGATGAAGTTGGCGGAAATGATATAGGAGGAACATCTCCCTCAAACACCCTCACCGGTTTATCGTATTTGAACGGTACATTGGCAAAGGGCAGGAGTGTTTGACGGCGATAGTCAATCAAAATGAACCTAGTTTCATCGGGATGTGAGCGCAGAGCGATAGCGGTTAGTATCGCTTGCAACGCCGTCGACTTACCGCTACTAGACCCACCTGCAATCAACAAATGTGGAATTTTGTTGCTCAAATCGAAGGAAATCGGCTTGAGACGCAGACCGTCGCGAGCAAACGGCGCCAACGGAGCTTCTACTTCGGCCAGTAATTCTTCGAGTCGAATCTCTGCTGGCAAGAGGCGAAGTGGTTGAGGTGAATTGTTCAAAGAAGCGCGCTGCCACTTGTCAGTAATCACCTCTCTTACCCGATTAAGGTCTACTTGGAGATCAGGAGCAAATCCACCCTCACCATCCTTAACTTTGATCGGTTTGCTCATTTCTGGTAACACTGGTAATGCAACTTGCAGCTCCACTGGACCTTCACTGGTACGCAAGAAGGCACGACCGGGTTGTCGAATACGGAAAGCCACGGGCTTCCCAACTAGCATCGTCGATTCGTCGTCGCTATTAACCCGCAGCGCGATTTTCGTTTCAAAAAAGGTCTGAAACCGCCCCATATCTCTGAGCAAGCTAGTTGTTGCAACAACACTGATTCCCAACGCACGTCCACGTCGCATCAGGGCAATAATTGCTTCAATCGTAGACTCTGGTTGTGCATTGCTCAATTCGACAAAATTGTCAATGACTATGAGAATGCCATGGGGCGGCGACGGTAGTGAAAGGTCATGCGCACGCTGATACAGGCGACAATAGTCAGTCAATGTATCAACCCCATATTTGCGGAGGAGTGCTACACGCTCTTCAACAGCGGACTCAAGCTCGAGTAGTAAACGTTCAATTCGTTCGCTGTCTTGAGGGAGCAACGTATCAGCAATATGAAGCAAACGGCCCTGTGGTGTCGCTAACCCACATCCTCTGCCACTACCATCAATCGTGTAAATCCATAGCTCATCTGGTGAATGATGATAAGCGAGCGAAACCATAAGGGTACGGAGGAAGAGCGTTTTACCAGAACCTGCCGACCCAACCACCAGCACATTCCCATGTTGACCCACTAGATCGAGGACTAGTGGCTGTTGCTCAGCCAGAGTCGGGTAATCGAGTAAACCGACCGGAGCCTGCATCCAAGCATTATCTGCCACTGAGAACACCTTTTGCACTTCTGCCAGTGTCAACTGTTCTGGCAGCGGTTCCATCCAAACTTTGTACGTCTCAGCAGCATAACGACGCCGATTGTACACCCGCTCCATAGCGTCAATCAGCAATTTGAATTCCGTTACTTCATCGTGCTGAGCGTGCAATCGAGCGATCATCTCATCGATCACTGCGCTATCTGAACGTTCAAGGTATCGCTGCACCTGCTCACGAATAATCGCTTCTGCTTTACCTATATTCGATGGGGTTGGCAAAGTACCACGTTCTACCGCTTCTTTGTACTCTTCGATAATCAGAGTGATCAGTCGATCACTGCTGTTATAGGTTTTGCTACATAATTCCTCGACCCTCCTTCTGAAATCGGCGGCAATATTTTGTACAACGTAACGCCGCCCAGTCTCATCGATGAATCCACCAACGTCACCTTGCTGCTGAGGTTGATAGGGGATTGTTACACGGGCCGACTGAAAAGCTATTACTTCTTTGTTCACACGGAAATAGCCACGTCCTGGAGTTTCAGTAGTCAGATAAGCAGCATCAGGAATTTGTACCATCAACTTACTATCATCGGTTGAAGTAACACGCAGTGCAATCCAGTACGTGAGGTTACGCAATAACCCCTCCTTAACCATCGATGGCTGCTGAGTGGCAAAAAGGAGGTGAACGCCGAGGCTCCGGCCCTGTTTCGCAACCCGAATCAATTCGGTGACAAAATCGGGATAATCACGCACCATTTCGTCAAACTCATCAATAGCGATCATAAGATTCGGTATTGGCGGCAGAGCCTTATCCTTTGCCAACCGACGATACTCGCGAATATTCGAGGTATTGTAATGCTGCAACTTCCGCTTCCGGCGATCAAGTTCACTGTTGATCGCAATCAGCGCCCGTTCTGCCTGATACCCCTCAAGATCTGTAACAACACCTACCGTGTGTGGAAGTGTTTCCAGGATTTTAAATGTTGCACCGCCCTTGAAGTCGATCAGCATCAAATTGAGACGATCAGGACTATGAGAAACAGCCAGTGACATCAAGAACGTTAGCAGGAATTCACTCTTGCCTGAACCAGTGGTACCGGCAATGATCCCATGTACGCCATGGTATCCTTCATTGAGGTTGATTTCAAAACGATCACGGCTCAGATCAGGACCAGTCACCCCCACAGGAACAGGATGCCAGCTATCCTTCAATGATTTCAGTTGCTCCTCCCAATGTTTCTGCGGGTTAAACTGCTTCACGTCACCAAGATCAAGCAGGGTAGAGAAGCGTACCTGACGTGGCAATTCACGTCGGGTAGCGATAGTGACATCGCTAACTCTAGCTAGAGTTCTCGACAGTTGTATACTATCTTCTAACGAAACTGTGTCCTCCCTGAACGTTTTTCTCCCACCTTTGTTTCCGGCCAGTGCAAGCACTGCTTGTGATGCCTGTATATCGATATACCCGCCACAAGCATCAGGGGTCTGCCGCGACTGTTGTACCAGGAAAAAGAAACTGAAACCCAATTCGCGGCCTTTCGTCAACAATTCGAGGAAAGTGTCACACTGAGACTTAAACTTCGGATAGCTGTCGAGTATGATCACGACCTGTGGTCGCCCTTTGACACCGTGCTCAATACGCTGACGTAGTTCATTTTTTAGCGCTCCAACAATTTGCTCAAAGTGACTTTGATTAACATCGTAGCGCGCTAACAGACGATAAGAAACATCTTCAAAAGCCCGTGTATGTGGTAAGTAACGTAACCACGACCAGTGGCGATCAAAGGCTGATGACCAAAACATCGCTAGTCGTACTTCGTTGGGAGAGTGATGAACTGCGATTTGCCAGATCAAGGATCGAGTAAAAGCAACAACTCTCTCATCACTCCCGGCAATACCCAGCGAGCCACACTCACGAAGAGGGAGGGTAATTGGTACATCGTGTACTTCAGAGAATTCCTTTACCAATTCCAGTACTTGCTTCAACTCAGGGGAAAACTGAAAGAGATCAGTCTGAGGCGGCTTAATCTTAAAGACGGGAGGCACAGCCCCAATTCCAATACGCAAAAGAAGGAAGTCATCATCATCTGGACGCCGTTCCCACAATCGCGGCTGCGGAAGCACACCATCACCTTTGGCAATTTCAAGGAGCTTCATCGGAGTAGGATCGTTTTCTATCATAACCCGTCTTTGCTCATCAGTCAGATACTTTAATCGTGTTCGAATCTTATTCAGTACATCGTTATACGTGTTCTCATAATCTCGCTTTGCTTTCTCCTGCTCACGAAGTTGCTTCCGATAATTCCATATCCCAATACCGACACTAATAAACGAAATCACCACAATAGGCAAGGAAAGCCAAATATTTCCACCCTGACCGCCACGGGCAATCAATGCAATAAGGTAAAAGATACCAGTAGCAGCCGGCAGAATTACGTAAGCGAGCGATGGTAGACTCGCGAAAGAGGAACGGTTCGGTGGATTCGGTATTTCAATTTCTTCAGCAGGTAGTTGCCGAAGAATACGAGGTGGACGATTAAAATTCTCAACTTCTTCTACACTCGTCATAGTTGTTTTCCATAACAAAGGCTTTTTGATACGATATTGTTGCCAAGACAACTGAGTGGGGTGGCGGTCGGGAACACCGTCCACCCCAGCCATCACAATCACGCGCTAATAAATGAACGATCGACGGCTTCAAACTCATCGACTTCCCGACGGATGCCGTTTGCCAAACCTTGCAGCAACTCCAGCATCTCATTCAGGTTCGTGCGCCAATCATTCCATTCATTTGCGAACTGTTGGCTAGACGCACCTTGCCATACTGCCAGTGCAGCATCTACGGCACTAACCATATTACGCAGCGCCGACTCGATAGAGCTGTGACTGCTATCAAAAGTGGAAGCAGTGGTACGAGCTTGATCGGTATCGATACTGATAAGTGGCATAGCTGTTCCTCCTCATGTAGAATTAGCGTTCTATCGACACGACCGTATTAGCGATCAAAGCTTCGCGTAGCTTCTTCGAGCTGATTTGCCTCGGTACGTAAGCCATTAGCCATCGTCTGCAAATCGTTCAACATTTGGGCCAGACGCCGTCGCCATTCTTCCCATTGCGTATCAAATTGCTGACGAGCCTGACCAGTCCAGGTCGTACCACTGACAGCATTCATCATGCGATTGACTTCACCTTCAATCGTGCCCCGACTATTGTCGAACGTCGATGCTGTTGAGCGAATTTGCTCTACTATTTCAGGAATTGATGCCATAGAGAAAATCCTCCTACACAGTTTCACGCATAGACTGAATATCAGTCAAAAATGAGATCGATCATAGGTAGAGATTGGTATGCTTCTTGATATTCGGCTATCACCTCCTGTCAAAAACTTACTTTATCACTCACCCTACGCCCTGAATCAAAGATACTGATCAGGATGTAGAGTAGATAATGATTCTAAGGTAGGCTCTCGGATGGAAGAATCTCCACCGTTATCTTCCATCCACGTTGATGCACGCCAAGCACAAGTGTTATCCGAGATCCGTCCAACAATTTCACCCTACCCTGGGAGATAAGTTCATTGTCAACATACGTATCATGTCGCGCTTTCAGGTACCATTGCTCGTTGTATCGAAAGATCGTACAGTGTTCGGTTCGACTTACGTAGTCGAGAGGTGATTCACCATAGGTAGCACGGCGCAGTCTCTCTTTCAGCTTAATTTCACTCGACAAATTTTGAAGCAAATATTCACGGCTTAGGACTACTTTATTACCAGTAACCGGTATCGGAGGGGATTTTGGCGCCAGATACATCCTACAGACAGACGAAGAAACTAGTCTTGGCTTTGGGTATGAGTCGGGATTCGGTGGCGGGGGAAGTTGTCCCGTTTCCGGTAACGGTTTGGGCGGAAGCCCGGAGACATACCACCAGGGAGCCGTTTTATCAGCAAGATATACTGCGCTTCCAGTCCGAATCCCGGCTTGACGCAAGGTCTTACCTGGATCAAGGGGTGGTCCTTGCTGATCGAGAAACAGTCCATATTCAACACGCATACCCTGGCTTGTATCGGGCAACCTGAAACGTGAGACGAGGAAGTTTGTAAGCCTACTAACCGTTTGCATCTCTTCAAAAAATACTCCGTCGCTTCGCTCTGGAGCGTAGTACACGTCAAACTCTATCTCTGCCATTGCTGTATTCTCTCCTGCAAGCACCTAGATGGATGATGCAGAGCAACTATTACCAAAACATTACCAGCAGAGTCGATTTGTGCTTTGATCATGATAGTCAATCCGATTTTAAATCGCTCTCTGATAACGTTGTCAATACAACCTCATGTTTCGTCAGCAGTAATCTCTCCTGCTTGACTTATAAACTACGGCACTGTAGGATACAATCTTCTATGGATATATACTGCCTAGTACCTCGTTATATAAGATTTTGCGCTTTTTGGCCTGGGATGGTATCCTGTGCGACATGGGAAAACATACACATATCGAACTAACGAGTGAAGAA
>Ga0209018_1002925_pt1 | contig 11378 bp, 8 predicted proteins | sample YNPBryBLVA2012_FD_185814 | JGI IMG/M metagenome (GOLD analysis project Ga0209018, IMG submission 185814) | Anoxygenic and chlorotrophic microbial mat microbial communities from Yellowstone National Park, USA - YNP Bryant BLVA 2012 (SPAdes)... ...
GACCGAGGTGCCGACCGAGCCGCCCGCCGAACCGCTGCGCATCGGCCTGCTCACCGACCAGTCGGGCGCGTTGGCGATCTACGGCCCCATGCAGGAACGCGGCTTCCGCCTGGGCCTGGAATACGCTACCGGCGGGACCATGCAGGTCGCCGGGCGACCGATCGAGGTCATCGTCCGCGATAATGGCAGCGATCCCGATCGTGCCGTGGCCGATGCCCGCGAGCTGATCGAGGCCGAGGGCGTGGATATCCTGGTCGGCACCTGTAGCTCCGGGGCGACCATGGCCGTGCAGGCCGTGGCGGCGGAGAACCAGATCATCCTCATCGCCGAACCGGCGGCGGCCACCGACATCACCGGGGCCAATTTCAACCCCTACACCTTCCGCACCAGCCGCACGAATTACCAGGATGCCATGGTCATGGGGCGCGGTTTGCTCGACCTGGGTGATACCTTCGTCCAGATCGCCCCGGACTACGCCTTCGGCTACGGCTCGGCGGCCGGCTTCTACGCCGTCGTCAAAGCGGAAGGCGGCACGTTCCCGATCAACGACACGCCGGAGGGGATGGGCACCGTCTTCGTACCTTTCGACACGACCGACTTTACCCCCTACATTAACCAGGTGCTCGACTCCGGGGCCGACGTGCTGATCGTCACCTGGGCCGGCGCGGGCTTCGTCCCCATGTTCCAGCAGATGCAGCAGTTGGGTGTCTTCGACGAGATGGTCGTTGGCACCGGCATCGGTGACAACCAGACCCTGGCCGCCGGCTATGCCGACGCGCTCAACGCCACCGGTGTCGTCGTCTACCACTATACCCTGCCCGACAATGAGGTGAACGACTGGCTGGTGGAACACCACATCGCCGAGTACGGCACGCCGCCCGACCTGTTCACCGCTGGCGGGATGGCCGCGGCGATCATGCTCGTCCGTGGCGTGGAGGCGACCGGTGGAGATACCAGCGCTGATGCCCTGATCGCTGTCTACGAGGACAACTTCTCCTTCGAGGGCCCCAACGGCACCTACTCCATCCGCCCCTATGACCATGTCTGCCTCTACCCGCTCTACTACGTCCGCCTGACCAACGTCACCGATCCCGAATTTCGCTTCGTCGAGTTGATCCGCGAGTTCAGCGGTGAGGAAGCTGCCCCGCCCTGTCTGTTGACCGGCGATTACGCAGCGCGTTGCCCGACCAACCAGTAAGGAACTGGCGTTCGCGCATCCCTGCCTCTCGCTCCTCGGAGACGTGAAGAGAGGGGACCACCGTGGAGGCTTCCGAAGTCGTCCAGGCTTCGGAAGCCTCCAGGAGGCGTATGGATGGTTGATGCGATCATCCTGAAAACCGACCATCTCCGCAAAGACTTCGGCGGCCTGGTCGCGGTGGCCGATGTCAGTGTGCAGGTCCGCGCCGGCACGCTCCATGCGATTATCGGTCCCAACGGCGCGGGTAAAACGACCTTTTTCAACCTCATCAGCGGCAACCTCAAGCCCACCGGCGGGCGAGTCATCTTCAAGGGGCAGGACATCACCGGCAAGCCTCCGCACCGCATCGTCCGGCTGGGGATGGGACGCTCGTTCCAGATCACCAACATCTTTCCCAACCTGACCGTCCTGGAGAACATCCGCCTCTCGGCGCAGGCGCTGGGGCGGGATAATTTCAAGTTCTGGGCCGACCATCGCCATTTCCGGCGCTACGAGGAGCGGGCGCACCAGGTGATCCAACAGGTCGGATTGACCGGCCGCGAGCATGTCATCGGCCGTTTGCTGCCCCACGGCGACAAGCGCAAGCTGGAGATCGGCATCCTGCTGGCCCCTGACCCCGATGTGTTGCTGCTGGATGAGCCGACCGCCGGCATGGCCTCGGAGGAGGTCCCCCATCTGATGGAGGTCATCGAACAGATCAAGGCCGGCGGCGATAAGACGATGATCTTGGTCGAGCACCGCATGGATGTGGTGATGAGCATCTCCGACTGGGTCACCGTGATGCACCAGGGGCGGGTGCTGGCTGAGGGAACGCCGGCCCAGATCACGGCCAACGGGGCTGTGCAGAGCGCCTACCTGGGTGAGCTGTACAGCGATTTGTCCGAGGTGGGGCCATGACGAACGTGTTGGAAGTGGACTCGATCCACACTTTCATCGGCCAGTTCCAGATCCTGGAAGGGGTTTCGCTGGAAGTGCCGGAGGGGAGCATCACTGCCCTCCTGGGCCGCAATGGGGCGGGAAAGACGACCACGCTGAAGTCCATCCTGGGCCTGACCCCGCCGCGCCAGGGGCGGATCGTGCTTGCCGGGCAGGAGATCCAGGGCCGGCGGACGTACGAGATCGCGATGCTGGGGATCGGCTATGTGCCCGAACACCGGGCGGTGTTCAACCAACTGACGGTGCGGGAGAACCTGAAGATCGCCGAGCGCAAACGTGGCGATCTGGAGCGGCGGGCCGATTTCATCTTTGCTCTGTTCCCCGATCTCAAGAGGCTGTACCACCTGCCGGGGGGCCACCTGTCGGGAGGGCAGCAGCAGATGTTGGCCATCGCCCGCGCACTGGTGCCGAACAATCGGCTGTTGTTGATTGACGAACCGAGCGAGGGCCTGGCGCCCGTGTTGATCGAGCAGTTGATGGAGGCGATCCGCAAGCTCTCCGCCGAGCTGACGGTGCTGCTGGTGGAGCAGAACTTCACGATGGCCAGCCATCTGGCCGACAAGTATGTGATCATTGACAACGGCCGCACGGTGCACAGGGGGCAGATGGCTGAACTGAGCCGGGACAAAGAAACCATTCATCGCTATCTGGGCGCGGCGATGTGAGCGAGGAGAGAGGGCGATGTGGAAGCGCTACCGGGCAACAGTTGTGTCCTTCGTCATCATCCTGGCCCTCGTTGGGCTGATGTATGCCGGTTCGAATGCCACGCGAACAGCGTCGGTGCTCCTGTCGGGCCTGACGCTGGCCTCGCTCTATTTCCTGTTGGCCGCCGGCCTCTCCCTGATCTTTGGATTGATGGACGTGCTCAATTTTGCCCATGGCGTCCTGTTTATGATCGGCGCCTACCTCGGCTACAGCACGTTCGGCAATCCGCGCCTGCTACTGAACACCCTGCCCCTCCTGTTGGTGCTCGCTGCCGGCGCCGCGATCGGCGCGCTGGCCGGACAGCCGCTGCGGGCTTGGGAAGCGACGGTCCGGCGGCGCGCGGCTGACCAGAGCGTCAGGGGGGCCCAGGGCGTCCTGCTCGCACTCGTCTCCCGCGTGTCACCCTCCTTCCTGCTGGCCTTGCTGGCCGTTGTGCTGGCCATCTGGGGAGCACGGGGCTTCCCCCTGAACCGTCTGGTCGCTTTCGAGGGGACGGCGACCGGAGGGGCGGTGCCGACCGTGGAAGCGCAGGAGGCCCTCGCGCTGATGTTCGGTCGGCTGGCGCGCATGGCGGCGGCGGGGTTGCTGATCGGACCGATCTTCGCTCGCCGTGAGGAAGGGAGACGGGTCAGGGCGCAGTGGCCGCCGATCGTCCTGATTGTGGTGGCCGCTATCGGCGGCGTTGCCATGTTGCTGGCGCGCGACCCGCTGGAGGGGTTCTTGCTCGGCCTATCGGTGAACGTGCGCTTCCTTCTGGCGCTCGCCGTCGGTGCGCTGAGCGGGGGGCTGCTCGGCGTGTTGATCGAGACGACCCTGATCCGCCCCTTCTACGGGAATGTGGTCACCCAGATCGTGCTGACGCTGGGGCTCAGCTTCGTTGGCGAGGAACTGGTCAAAGCGGCCTGGGGGCGGGAAGGCCGTCCGCCGATGCAGATGCCTACCTTCTTCGCCCAAAGCTGCCGTTCGGACAACCTGATCGCCTGGTTCAGCGAGCAATGCTCGTCGGTGGACGTGCTCGGCCGGGCGTTCCCGACCTATCGCCTGTTCATCATCGCCGTGGGTGTGTTCATCCTGGTGGGCGTGGGGGTGCTGCTGCGCTACTCTCGCCTGGGGATGATCATCCGCGCCGGTGTTCAGGATAGCCACATGGTCGAGGCGTTGGGGATCAACGTCCGACGGGTCTTCACGCTCGTCTTCGCCTTGGGATCGGCGCTGGCCGCGCTGGGCGGCGTGATCGCGGCTCCCTTCGTCGGCGTCTATCCAGGGATGGGCACGGCGTTCCAGCTCCAGGCGTTCATTGCTGTGGTGATTGGCGGGATGGGCAGTTACCCGGGCACGGCAGTGGGGGTATTGCTGCTGGGGCTGGCCCGCGCCTTCGGCGACGCGCTGGTCACCGGCGGCGTCACCCTCCCCTGGATGGAACAGGCCCTCAATGCCTCACCGGCAGTGGCGCGGGCCTCGACGGTCCTGATCATGGCCATCGTTCTCCTGGTGCGGCCCGCCGGCATCTTCGGCCGGAAGGAGTAGCGCAATGGGAAACTCCCCCTTCACCCTGTGGCTGCGCAAGTGGTGGCCGGGATTCGCTGTGCTGGCCTTCCTGATCCTCTTCCCCTTCATCGCCGGATTGGTCATGGGCGATCCGAACAGCGTGGCTCCAGAGGCGCGCGGGCTGGAACGGCTGCTCCAGTTGTCGGAGACCGGGCAGGCGAAGTTCTGGCAGGGGATGGTTATCCAGATGCTGATCCTGGCGGTCTTTGCGATGAGCTATGACCTGCTGTTAGGGTACACCGGCATCATCTCGTTTGGCCATGCGATGTTCTATGGCGCGGGCGGGTACGTGGTGGGGATCCTGCTGAAAAACCTGGGCTGGCCGCTCTGGCAGGCGGTGATTGCCGTCGTGGCGGTGGCGCTGGCCCAGAGCCTGATCATCGGCGTGCTCTCGTTACGCGTTAAAGGGGTCTACCTGGCGATGGTCACCCTGGCTTTCGCCGAATTCTTCTACATCCTCTCCGAGGCGGGGGATTTCCGCGCCTTCACCGGCGCCGACGATGGCCTGCACGGCATCTACCTCCCGCCGGCGATCAGCCCCACCGATCACCGCACGCGCTTCTATTTCCTGGCCCTGGCCTTCTTCGTCGTCATGTACCTGGCGGCGCAGCGACTGGTCAACTCGCCCACCGGGCGGGTAATGGTGGCAATCCGCGAGAACGAGCAGCGAGCGGCGATGCTGGGCTACCATACCTTCGTCTACAAGCTGGCCGCTCTCACCGCGTCCGGATTGATGGCCGCGCTGGCCGGCTGCCTGAACGCGACCTACAACCTGGGGGTCACGCCATCGCTGCTCAGCGTGGGCACCACGATTGACGTGCTGGCCATGACGATTGTGGGCGGCGTGGGTACGCTGAACGGTCCGGTGCTGGGCGCGGCGATCGTCCATCTGCTGGGCTATGGACTGAACCGCCTGTTTGGGCCCGCCTGGGTGCTGATGTTTGGCCTGATGTTCGTTCTGATCGTCGTCTTCATGCCCTACGGGATCGTCGGCACGGTGCAGGCACGGTCGTTCCAATGGCGGTCCGGCTGGCAGCGATGGCTGGCCCTGTTGAGGGGTGGCAGGGAGAGGGACGGCGGACAGTAGGCCGGGGTCAGGGTTCGCCCTGCGCCGCCCGCCGCAGATTGGCGCGGATGCGCTTCTGGTGTCGCCCGAACGAGCGCAGGAAGTCTTCCACCCGCCGCCGCTGGGAGCTTTCCTCCCGTGGACAGGGTGGGGGGAGGACGAAGCCGGCGGCGCGGGCGTAGGTGGCCAGTTCCTTGGCCGGGACGTAGATGAGCGGGCGGATGATCGTAAGCCGCCCGTCGAAGAACTCCACCTTCGGCTGCAGGGTGCCCAGTCGCCCGGAGAAGAGCAGGTTGAGCAGCGTCGTAGCGGCGACGTCGTCGGCGTGGTGGCCGAGGGCAACCTTCTGGCAGCCCAGCGCGTCCGCTGCCCGCAGCAGCGCCTTGCGCCGGTTGTAGGAGCAGCGGAAGCAATTCATCGGCAGCGGTTCGTCCGGCGGCAATTCCAGCGGCACGAAGTGGTAGGCCACTCCCAGCTCTATCAGCCACGGTTCGAGCGTCTCGCGCGCCTCCGGCAGCCCGGCCTCGACGCCGACCACGTGCATGGCGACCACCTCGTAGCGGAAAGGCACCTGCTGCTGGTAGCGCAGCAACAGGTCGAGCAGCGCGCGGCTGTCCTTCCCGCCGGAGACCCCCACGGCCACCCGGTCGCCCTCCCCCAGCAGGTCGAACTCCTTGCACGCCCGCGCCAGGGGTTTCAATAGAAAGGATGCCATCCGCTCGGGATCAGCCACCCGCCCTCCAACCTCCAACCTCTACCCTCCAACCTCTCTCCCCTCATACTGTCGCCTGTAATATTCCTGATAGTAGTCCCCGCTCTTGATCGGTCGCCACCACCACTCGTTCTCCACGTACCAGCGCACCGTCATCCCGATGGCTTCCTCGAAAGTGTAAGCGGGTTCCCAGCCCAGCGCGCAGACCTTACTGACGTCCAGCGCGTAGCGACGGTCGTGGCCGGGCCGGTCGCGGACGGGCTGGATGAGCGAGTGGGGTTTGCCGAGCAGGTCGAGGATCGCGTGGGCCAGGTCTATGTTGCGCGTCTCTTCGCCGGTGCCCAGGTTGTACACCTCGCCCGGCTGGCCGCGCTGAAGGACGACGTCAATCCCTGCGCAGTGGTCGAGGACATACTGGTAGTCGCGCATCTGCAGCCCATCGCCGTAGAGGGGCAGCGGACGGTCGTCAATGGCGTTGGTGATGAACAGGGGGACGACCTTCTCCGGATACTGGTAGGGTCCGATGTTGTTCGAACCACGGGTGATGGTCACCGGCACGCCGAAGCTGGTGGCGTAGGCGATGCAGAGCAGGTCGCCGGCGGCCTTCGAGGCGGAGTAGGGGCTGCGCGTGCGCAGGGGATCGGTCTCCCGCGAGCGGCCTTCCAGCACCTGACCGTAGACCTCGTCGGTGCTGATCTGGTGGTAGCGTTCCAGTCCGAACTCCCTGGCCGCCTCCAGCAGCACATAGGTGCCGAGGACATCGGTACGGATGAACTCGTCCGGCTCCATCAGCGAGCGATCCACGTGGGTGGCGGCAGCGAAGTTGACGATCGTGTCCACCTGCTGCTCGCGGATCGTTGCCCGCGCCTTACCGGCGTCGCAGATGTCACCGTGGACGAACGTGTACCGTCCGGCAAAGTCGCGGGCCACGTCCAGCAGGTTGTTCAGATTGCCGGCGTAGGTCAGCTTGTCGTAGACGACGATGTGGATATCGGGATGCTTCTGCAGCATCATGCGGACGAAGTTGGAACCGATGAAGCCGGCCCCGCCGGTGACCATCAGATTGCGCACAGTTTTCCTCCTCACAGGACCGGTCGGGAGTGCAGGCTTCAGCCTGCACGTGCAGCCGGAAGGCTGCATTCCGGTCGGATTCTTGGTGTGATTATACCAGACTTTCTCCAGCGAGGGCGCGGGCGATGTGCGCGGCGATGCGGGCGTTGTTGAGCAGCAGGGCCTCGTTGGCCGCCCGCGACCGCCCACCGGTGCGCTCGGCCAGGCGGGCCAGCAGGAAGGGGGTGAGGTCGCGCCCGGCGATCCCCACCTGTTCCGCCTCGCCGACGGCGGCCTCGATCTCCGACTGGGCGTCTTCCCACGGCAGTTCGGCCTCCGCCGGGATGGGCGCGCAGACCAGCAGCGCCGGGCGCAGTCCCAGCGCGTCGCGGGCGCGGGCCATCGCTGCCACTTCCTGCGGGCTGTCGGCGCGGGCGGCGACCGGCAGGCCGGACGAACGGCTGGTGAAGGCGGGGAAGGTGTCGCTGCCGTAGCCGATCACCGGCACTCCCAGCGTCTCCAGCGCCTCCAGCGTGCGCGGCAGGTCGAGGATCGCCTTGGCCCCGGCGCAGACGACGACGATGGGCGTGGCGGCCAGGGCCGGCAGGTCGGCGGAGACGTCCTCCGCGTGTCCCCGGTGGACGCCGCCGATGCCGCCGGTGGCGAAGACGCGGATGCCGGCGCAGTGGGCCAGGGCGACCGTCGCCGCGACGGTGGTGCCGCCGTTGCGCCCCTGCGCCAACACGACCGGCAGGTCGCGCAGGCTGACCTTGTCCGCCGGCTGCTGTGCCAGTTGCTCCAGCTCTGTTTCGCTCAGCCCGACGTGCACCGCACCGTCGAGCACCGCGATGGTCGCCGGCAGCGCGCCCTCTGCGCGCACTGTCGCTTCCAGTCGGCGGGCCACTTCCAGATTGACCGGCGCGGGCAGGCCGTGGGTGATCAGCGCCGACTCCAGCGCTACCACCGGCGCGCCCGCTGCCAGCGCCTGGGCGATCTCGGGGGTCATCTGCGGTTCCATATTCGAATCGTAACTGCTCACCCTCCCGCAGGTTCGGGCGCAATCTCCGCACCGGAGTGCGCCGCCATGAGCTGATCGCCCTCTTGCCCGCCACTTTCTACCCTGCGGGAGGGTGAGCTGAGCAGTTACTTCGAATCCACTATTCGTTCCGATCTGTCGTCTTCCTCCGCCGCAGCAGCCGCTCGGCGATGGTCTCGTCCCCCGTCGCTGGCGGGGGAGGCGGCGGGGTCGCGCGGGGCGGCGGCGGTGACGGCTCCAGAGGTGGCGGCGCGGCCTCCGGATCGTGCCGGCGACCGACGCGCTCCTTCGCCGCGAACAACCGGCTCACCGGCGACTCCCCGGCGACTGCCGGGCGCGGGCGGCGACGGGGCAGCCGCTGCCGCATCCACGCCCACCCCCGCGCCAGGTCGCCGCGGCCCAGGGCCAGCCGCCGCACGCCCACGTCGAACGGCAGCAGCAGCGCGGCCAGCCCCAACAGCGCCGGCCACAGCTCATGGGCCGTCCCCGCGCCGCGTAGCGTGTGAGCGAAGGCCGCCGCGGGTTCCTCCAGTGCCTGTCCACCGCCCAGTTCGGCCAGGTAGACCAGATACGCAGGATCGCTGCCCAGCGTCGCGTACTCCGGCGAGTAGTCCAGCACCCAGCCGGCGGTCATGGCGAGCGCTTCCCCGCCGTCGAGCGAACCGCTGAAGCGCAGCAGGTAGGCCCCTTCCTCTGCCGGGACGAACGTCCCCTCGTAGCGGCCGGGCGCGGTCTGGGCCAGTTCGACCGGGCTAGCCTGTCCGTCCGGCCCGACCACGCTGACGGTCGCCGCCAGTCCGTTGACGAACGCCCCCTCCGCGTCCAGCGCGTCCACGGCGACGAGCGCCGTCTCCCCCTCCAGGGCCACCGTCATCTCCAGCGGCGCGTCGCTTTGCCGGGCCAGCGTCCAACCGACGGCCTGCGCCCAGAAGCGGGGGAACGCCTCCCATGTGACCCAGCGCGCCGCCCAGCGGCCGCTGGCATCGGAGGTCCAGGCGACAGCGCGGCCCAGGCCATACTGCCAGGCGGCCAACAACGGGTCGTCCTGGTGGGTGGTCAGGATGACCTGGGCGGCGGGCTTCGGGCTGGTCGCCACGTAGCCGGTCAGCGACGGAACCGCTTCGAGTCCCTCCAGGATTGGGCTGGTGGCCGTTTGGCGGGGGAAGAACGGCTCCTCGACGATGTAGGTACGCATCGCCAGTTGGGTCTCCTGGGCGAAGATGGTCGGCAGGTCGGCGGCCTGTGCGGTGAAGTAGAAGCGTCCGCCGCCGATGGCAGCGATCTCCTCCAGGAAGCCCACGTCCTGCCCCATGCCGATGGCGACGGTGCTGAGGGTGATGTTCTGCCCGGCAATCTGTTCTTCCACCATCTCGCGCACGCCCTCCTGGTGCTCGGAGTCGGAACCGTCGGCCAGGAGGACGATGTGGCGGACCGGGCGTTCGGAGGCGGCCAGGATCTCCAGGGCGGTCTGGAGGGACTCGCGGACGTAGATGCCGCCGCCGCCGGCCTGCAAGCGGATCGCCTGCTCGGTCACCGCTGCGCGCTCGCTGCCCGGCAGCGGGCCGATGATGTCGGCGGGGCGGTCGTCGAAGGCGATGATGGTGATCTCGTCCGTGTCGTTGATCAGCTCGGCGACGCGGGCGGCCGCCTCGCCGGCCAGGCGGATCTTCGGCACGCCGGACTCGGTAGCGGACATGCTGCCGGACTTGTCCACGATGACGACGATGGACATCGGCGGGAAGCGCTGCGGGTCCTCGATGGTCATCGCCACCGGCAGGGTCTCTTCGAGGGGGGTTTCGTACCAGCCGCCGACGCCGTAGGCATCCGGCCCGCCGACGGCGACCAGCCCGCCGCCCAGGTCGCGCACGAAGGCCTGCAGCGCGCCCATTGCCCGTGGCGAGAGCGACTGGGCGGGCGTGTTCACCAGCACCACGGCGGCGTATTCGGCCAGGGCGGCGGGATCGGTGGGGATCGCGGCGGGGGTAGAGGAACGGGCATCCATCCCGGCGGCGGCGAGCGCATCCCGCAACAGGGCGGCTTCGCCGGGGTGGGCGGCGACGATCAGAATGCGCGGCGGCCCTTCGACCATGGCGAAGGCGGAACGGGCATTGTTCTGCGGGTAGGCATCGGCGGCGGGGGAGAGGACGGCGCGGTAGGTGGCGAAACCCGGTTCGCCGACGGTCAGGGGGATGGCGAAGCGGTTGACGCCGGGGCTGACCGATAGCGCCCGCTGGGCGACTACCCGTTGACCGGACAGGATGGTCAGTCCGGCGCTGGTCCGGGCCGTGCTTTCCACGGTGACGTTCAGATCGCAGGTTTCCCCCTGGCGGAGGCGGGTGGGGAGTTCGAGAGCGGAGAGCCGCGCCTCTGCCAGCCCGCCCTCGTCGCCCAGTGCTCCCAGCGGCACGACAGCCAGCTCGACGCCGTGGGCGCGGGCCAGGCGGACGGCGACGGCGGCATCGCCGGTGGTGGGGCGGCCGTCGGAGAGGAGCACCATGCGCCGCGCCGCACCCTCGGGGAAGAGGGCCAGCCCCAGGCGGATGGCTTCCTCCACGTCGGTCTGGTGGGTACGGGGGATCGAGGCAATCTCACTGATCTCGGTACTGGCCGACATAGCCCGTTCGACCAGCGCGTCGGCGCCGAAGAGGATCAGCGCGGCGCGGTCGTCGGGGCCCATTGCTGCCAGCGACTGTCGGACGAAGGCCAGCGCACGGTCCTGTTCCGCCTGCGGGACGCTGTCGGAGACGTCCACCAGGAAGACGACGGCGAGCGTGTCGCTGCCGTGAACCGTGCGCAGGCCGGCCAGGCTGAGGATGATCAGCGCGACGATGAGACAACGCAGCGCCAGCGCGGCCCACGCCCGCCCGCGTCCGTGCCGCCCCGTTGGCCTTCCCAGCCAGACGAAGTAGGCCAGCAGGGACAGGGCGAGCAGCAGAAGTGGTCTAGAGAAGGCCATGGCGTGTTCCGTGTTGCGTCCCCGCGTCTCCGTGTCACCGCGTCCCCGCGTCTCCGCGTCTCCGCGTCACAACTCCTGCCTCTCGAACACCGCCCACGCGCCGACGAGCGCCGCGACGATGATGCCCACGCTCACCCCCAGCGCTGGCCACGCGCTCGTGTCCGCGCCGAA
>Ga0209018_1002926_pt1 | contig 11377 bp, 10 predicted proteins | sample YNPBryBLVA2012_FD_185814 | JGI IMG/M metagenome (GOLD analysis project Ga0209018, IMG submission 185814) | Anoxygenic and chlorotrophic microbial mat microbial communities from Yellowstone National Park, USA - YNP Bryant BLVA 2012 (SPAdes)... ...
GCAACAAAGATAATCGAAGCAATTTCTCTTTCTTTTTCAGTTAGATACCGATTTCGGGAACTCATTGCTAATCCATTTGCTTCGCGAACAATTGGTGCAACAACAATTTGTATATCCAAATTCAGATCTTTGACAAGCTGCTTGACAACCAATGTTTGTTGATAATCTTTTTGTCCAAACACAGCAATATCAGCCTTGGTAATATTAAACAATTTTAGAACAACCAAAGCAACACCATCAAAATGAGTTGGACGGCTTTCGCCCTCGAAAACTTTGGTAATACCTTGCATTTGGATATATGTCGAAAAATCCTTTGGATACATTTCGTTTATTTCGGGATAGAATAAATAGTCGCATTTTTGACTCTCCAAAGCTTTTTTGTCCCGTTCAAAATCACGGGGATATCGGTCGAAATCTTCGTTTGGTGCAAATTGTTTTGGGTTTACAAAGATTGTTGTAATAACCACATCAGCCAACTCCGAAGCGATTTTTACCAAAGATAGATGACCTTCGTGTAGGTATCCCATTGTTGGAACTACAGCAATTTTTTTCCCATTTGACCTAAGCTCTCGGGAAATTTTTTGCATCTCAGATATTTTGGTAATTATTTGCATATTTTAGTTTCCAATAAATTATCTTTTTTAATTACTAAAATTATATGTGTTTTTTATGTGAAATTCTTAGGAACTTTCTTTTTCCGACTTTAAAAATCTTAGGTACAGAAATGTCGATTTTAGCAAAAGGATCTTCAATTTTTACAGAATCAACATAAACACCACCTTGTTCAATCAGTCTCTTAGCTTCTTTTTTGGACGAACATAAATTAGAAGATACTAAAATATCTTGTATCATTAAATTGGTTAAAGGTGAATCCAAAAAGTAATCGTCAATTTCGTCGGGGATTTCTTTGTTTTTAAAAACTTTTTCGAAATGTTCATAAGCTCGTTCGGCTGCTTGTGGATTGTGGTACTTTACTACAATTCTTTTAGCTAATTCCACTTTGCAATCTCGCGGATGAATGGTTCCATTTTCCAAGCCGATTTTAATTCGATTTAATTCATCAATATTGGCAAATAAAGCATATTGATAGTAGCGAGTGATTAAATTGTCGGGAATCGACATTACTTTTCCAAACATATTTATTGGATCTTCGGTTATTGCAATATAATTGTCATAGGATTTACTCATTTTTTCAATTCCATCAGTTCCTTCCAAAATAGGCATCGTTAGGATACATTGGGGTTCCATTCCATTTAGCCTTTGAATTTCCCGACCAACAAGTAAATTGAACTTTTGATCAGTCCCACCCAATTCCACATCTGATTGGATAGCAACCGAATCTTGAGCCTGAGCCAATGGGTACAGTAATTCGTGAACGCTAATTGGTATTCCGGAATTATACCTCTTCGAAAAATCATCTCGTTCAAGCAATTGGGCAACAGTGTATTTTGCACTCAATTCAATTACATCTCTAAAGGTCATTTTTCCAAGCCATTCGGAATTTTGTCGGACTTCTAAATTTTCTTTTTTCAAAATAATTGTTGCTTGTTCCAAGTAGCTAATTCCATTTTCCTTTGCTTTTTCCAATGTTAAAGGTTCTCGTGTTTTACTGCGTCCCGTTGGATCGCCAATCATTGCTGTAAAATCGCCAATAATCAAAACAGCAGTGTGACCTAAATCTTGAAAATGTCTTAGTTTATTCAATACAACTGCGTGGCCTAAATGAAGATCGGGACGAGTTGGATCGGCACCTAACTTTATCCGAAGGGGTTTATTTGTTTTTATGGATTGTTCTATTTTTTTCACTAATTCATCTTCGGGGATAATTTCGACAGTGCCATATTTGATTAAATCCATTTGTTCATTAACTGATGGAAACATATTTATACTCCGAATTTTCGTTTGATTTCTTTTTGAACATCTTTAGTTTTCATATCTTCTCTCTTATCATATTTTTTCTTTGCTTTTACCAATCCAATTTCAACTTTTAAATAGGGTCCCGAAAAATAAACACTCAAAGGTATAAGCGTAATACCTTTCTCGTTGACAGCAGTTCTCAACTTTCGAGCTTCGCGAGCTTTAACCAATAATTTTCGGGGACGTTTTGGTTTATGATTTGCATAATTTCCATATGCATATTCAGGAATATGCATATTATAAAGATATAGTTCATTATTATCTTTATTGGGAAATGCAGCATAAGCATCCTGTATACTACATTTACCTTGACGAATCGATTTAATTTCTGTTCCTTGCAACACTATTCCAGCCTCGATCGATTGAATTACGAAAAAATCGTGCAATGCCCGTTTATTCGAGGTAATTATTTTTATTGGTCTTTCGGTATTTGTAGTTGGATTATTCATAAACTTACAAAATTATGAATTATTTAGACTTTAACTTTAAATTAACCTATTGACTATTAAATTTAATTTTTAGTTAATATTGTGTTAAATTAATATTTTTTCTTATTTTTGAAGAATCTAAAAAGTTAAATGACTATAAAATTAAATTTAGCATATCAAAAATTCAAAATAATACTCGAAAATCAACAAATGTCCATTGTAATGGGCATTTTTTTTATTAACAATTTTCCCGCTTTTAGCGGGATTTTTTTTAAGGAGGTGTTTTAAAAATGTATTCACAACCAATAATTAACTCACAAAAATATACTGCAATAGTTCGCAAACTCCGCACATTTTTTGATGAAAGGGGATTTTTGGAAGTTGCCACTCAGCCTCGTTTAAGTATTCTTTCGGCTTGCGAAGATCCATCAACAATAGCATCTTTTTCGTATTCTGGAAAAGTTTGGCCGTTAAAACAAACTGGACAAATGGATTTAGAGTACGAATTGTTGACTAATCAGGATTACGAAGGAGTGTATTGCCTATCCACTTCATATCGTCAAGAAGCTAATCCAATACCTGGTCGACACGATTTAATTTTTCCAATGTTCGAGTTCGAAGCAAAAGGAACAATGAAAGATTTGATTTCATTGGAAAAGGAACTGCTAGAATACTTGGGATTTCCGAAAGAATTATATGATTCAGATTTCAACAAACTAAACAATTTGACTAATGGAAATGATTATTTTGAGATAGATTATTTGGATTTGGCAAAAATGTATGGAACAAAGGAAATTAGTGCGGATATCGAAGAAAGAATTGGGAGTGAAGTTGCCCCCGTTGTATTTATAGAAAACTTTCCCGAATATACATCACCATTTTGGAATATGAAAAGAGATCCGCAAAAAGGCACTGCCAACAAAACTGATGTAATAATTTTTGGAATGGAAACAATTGGAAGTGCCGAACGCGAAACCGACCCTCAAATAATGTTGGAGCGTTTTCATTCAATATCCGACGGAAAATACAGTGAATTGCTTTATGCCCATTTTAGCCGTGCTCGTGTTATGTACGAATTAGGGGCATTTTTGGATTTGCCAATGATACCGCGTTTTGGTGGTGGCATTGGATTAACAAGATTGATTAGAGTTATGGATAAACTATCGAACATTAAATAACAAACTTTAAATTGATAAATAATAAAAACAGGTTGTGGACGGATAAATTCACAACCTGTTTTTCTCAACAAAAATTAACTGTAACCTTTGATTATTAATTGTAAATTGTTAATTCCCAATTAATGCCATACCTTCTTCGAAGGCTTTCTGGTTCAAAGGTAATAAATGATGATACCGTTCTGGAAGAACTTTTTCTAATGCTTTATAAATTGACTGAGGTTCAACAGTTTTTCGAGCGGCAATGAATGAACCTAAAATTACCATATTCAAAACTCGAACATTTTTCAGCCTGATAGCAGTTTCGCTTCCTTGAACACCGTAAATTATTATGTCTTTTCTTGTTGGTGGCTTTAAGATGTTCGATGCATCGTAAATAATCACCCCTTCTTCCTTAATTTTGCTTTCGAATTTATCAACCGAAGGTTGATTTAAAGCAACAACGGTATCGAAACGAGAAATAATTGGCGAAGAAATTAACTTGTCCGAAATTATAGTAATCGCATTAGCAGTTCCACCACGCATTTCGGGACCATAGGATGGCATCCAGCACACTTCTTTGCCTTCGATCATACCAGCATAAGCAAGAATCATACCCATCGAAAGGATACCTTGCCCGCCAAATCCTGCAAAAATAGCTTCTTCTGTCATATTATTTTACCTCCGGTACTTTTACGTCACCTAATGGATAATAAGGAATCATTTTTTCTTCAATAAATCGATTACTTTCTAATGGTGTCATCTTCCAATTTGATGGACAGTTCGACACGATTTCGACCATACAAAAACCTAAACCTTGTTTTTGGTATTCCAAGGCTCTTTGAAGTGCTTTTTTGGTTTTTCGTACGTTGTTTGGTGTGTGAACAGATTGGCGAGTGATATAAGCAGTAGCAGGTAAAGTAGCCAATAATTCACTCATCCGAAGTGGATAGCCAACTTGTTTAACATCGCGTCCAAATGGAGAGGTAGTAGTAGCCATTCCGGGTAAGGTTGTAGGTGCCATTTGACCGGATGTCATACCATAAACTGCATTGTTGATAAAAATGACAAGAATGTTTTCGCCACGGTTTGCTGCGTGAATGGTTTCGGCAGTGCCAATTGCAGCCAAATCTCCATCACCTTGATAGGTAAACACATATTTATCGGGCATCATTCTTTTGATTCCAGTTGCAACAGCACAAGCGCGTCCGTGGGCTGCCTCTTGCATATCAATATCCATATAGTCATAAGCAAAAACAGAGCATCCAACGGGTGCAACCCCAATAATTTCTTCTTGTATGTCCATTTCGGCAACAACTTCCATCAAAAGTTTGTGGACAGTGCTGTGACCACAACCTGGACAATAGTGGAAAGGTTTACCAGTTAATGTTGCAGGTTTGCGGTAAACTAAATTTTCTTCTTGAACAATTTCCGGATTTATCGGAATTTCGACAACTTGTGTTCCCATTATTTTCCTCCTAAGAATACTTTTTCAAAATGTTCAACAACGCTTTCGGGATCGGGAATCATTCCTCCCATACGGCCATAAAATTCAACTGGCACGCGGCCTTCAACGGCTAATCGGACATCCTCGATCATTTGTCCGGCATTCAATTCGACGTCTAAAATACCTTTGACTTTTGAAGCAATTTCTTTATAAATCGAGTAAGGAAACGGATATACAGTTTGGGGTCTTATCAAACCAACTTTTATACCTTTATTGCGAGCTATTTCCATAGCCTTCATTGCAATACGAGCTCCCAAACCAAAACCAGTGAAAATATAGTCAGCGTCGTCGATATCTATTGTTTGGTATCGAACTTCGTTCTTTTCCATTTCACGATATTTTTCTTGTAATCGCAAATTTACTTGTTCCATTACTTCGGGCTCGATAAATAGAGAAGTTACAATCCTATGAGGTTTGTCTTTGGGTTTACCAGTTGTAGCCCATTCGGGGAATTCGGTTCTTCTTGGTTGTTGCTCAAATAATTCAACTTTTTCCATCATTTGTCCCATAGCTCCATCTGCTAAAATCATTGCGGGGTTGCGGTATTTTTCGGCTAATTCGAAACCTAATTTAACAAAATCAACCATCTCTTGAACGTTGTATGGAGCAAGTACAATTAGATGGTAATCACCGTGACCTCCACCTTTGGTCGCTTGAAAGTAATCTGCTTGGGAAGGTTGAATTGTTCCTAATCCAGGACCACCACGAACAACGTTTACAACCAAACACGGGAGTTCTGCACCTGCAATATACGACAAACCTTCTTGCATCAAACTTATTCCGGGCGAGGATGATGTGGTTGCCACTCTGCGACCGGCACCTGCAGCTCCATAAATCATATTAATCGAAGCAACTTCACTTTCGGCTTGAAGGACTACCATACCGGTTCGTGCTGTTGCTTCGCGAGATAAATACTCAATAACTTCGGATTGTGGTGTTATTGGATAGCCAAAATATCCATCACAACCAACACGAATCAATGCCTCGGCTAATGCTTCGTTTCCTTTCATCAATCTTAATTCACCCATATTTGCTCCTATTTAATTATTTTTCGATAAACAGTTATAACAGCATCGGGACATATTAACGCACAATTATTGCATCCCGTGCAATTGTCTTGAACTTTGATTGCGTAGTGGTAGCCTTTTAGGTTTATCCTTGGGGCCAATGCCAATGTTTCTTGAGGACAAGCATCAATACATAATTCGCATCCTTTGCATTTTTCAATGTCGATTACAACATCTCCGAGCGATTTTGCCATTTCTGACCTCTTTGTATGATTTAATAATATGTTTACTTAAAAGTGTATTTTTCTTGATTACAAATTTATAAATAATGTAGAGATAATTAAATTAATTTTTATTAATTTAATGCCATTTAAATCCTTTAATTTGTATAAAGAAATAAAAATTATAGTAAGTTTTCTCTTATGCTATTATAACTAAATAGAAAAAAAATGTAAGAATGTTATGAATATGTAATTTATCTTAAATTTTGCTTTGCTAGATTGTGAGGTTGGATTGCAAATGTTGTTTTAATTTTTTGAAGTCTTGAAAAATTTAAGGTATAAATTATAACATTCATTAAATTTAATAAAAAATATTCAAATTGCATTGAAATAGATGTTGAAAGCTTTATCTAATCGAATTTAAATTTGTTTTCAGGCTTTATCCCAAATAATGAACTTTGGATCGATTTGATTCATCCAATTTTCTATATTTTCCTCAAAATATTTTCGGGCAGAATCGTACTCATTAGGTATAATACCTTCGAGAATTGCTTCTTCGATATTCGACTTTATTATCCCAACAGCTTTACACGGAGCAATTCGGCAATATTGCATTATTTCTTCGCCTCGGACTGGAGATTGGAATTCGCGTAATTTATCTTTTTCTTGAACATCCAAAATCTTTTGTAGAACAGCATCATAATTCTTTAGATACTGCTCGTTTAATTTGGGATTTTTAGTTGTAATATCGGCTTTGCAAAGAGTGAATAAATCCGTTAAAGCATCGCCAGCACTAACAGCCAAACGCCTAATTGCCGAATCGGTAACGCCATCATCAATTAATACCATAGGGCGTTGATGCAATCGAACGAGTTTTTGGACATATTCCATTTGTTCAAGTGGTAGTTTGAAATTTTTAAATATTTTTGGAACCATTTTGGCTCCCAATTCCTCGTGTCCGTGGAATGTCCATCCGGTTGATGGATTGTAGCGTTTGGTTCGTGGTTTGGCAATATCGTGCAACAAAGCAGCAAATCTTAACCAAACATTGTTGGTCATTGAGGCAATATTATCTACAACTTTCAATGTGTGATAAAAGACGTCTTTGTGGGCATAAATTTTGTCGTTTTCGCTACGAATGTCAACTCCTTTTAATTGCTCGAATTCTGGGAAAAATTGGGCAAGCAAACCAGCTTCGGACAAAATGTTGATACCAATACTTGGTTGATTGGATTCCAATATTTTGAAAAATTCATTCGTAATTCTTTCTTGGGAAATGATTTTTAGTCGTTCAGACATCTTTTTCATTGCCAAAAAAGTGTCGGGATGGATCTGATAATTAAGTTGGGATGCAAAACGGGCTGCTCTCATCATTCTCAAAGGATCGTCGCTAAAAGTAATTTCGGGATCAAGTGGTGTACGGATTATTTTTTTGTTTAAGTCCTCGATACCATTAAAAAAATCGATTATTTTGCCTAATTCATTTTTCTGTAGGGAAGCAGCCAAAGTATTGATAGTGAAATCTCTACGGGCAATATCATCGTATAAAGTTCCAACCGACACAATTGGTTTTCGAGAATTTGGCAAATATTCCTCTTTGCGAGTGCCAACGAATTCCAATTGCGTTCCATCTTTCAATGGCACCATCGCAGTTCTAAATCTTTCGAAAATTACTGGCTTAACTTTGAAATGCTTAGCAACTTTTTGGGCAAATTCCAAAGCATCGCCTACGACTGTGAAATCAAAATCAGTGCGGGGACGGTTCAAAAAATAATCTCGAACGAACCCTCCAACAACATAGACTTCGAAATCCTCTTTGTCGGCAATATTTGCAACTTCAAGAATGATTTCGTTATCGAATTCTATTTTTTTAACTTGATTAATTTCATTAGTTCTATAAATAGTCTCTCGAAATGACTTTTTTAGTCTTGGTTTCTTTTCCAATTTTCCCTTGATATTAAATAATAATAATGACTAAAGATTGTTAATTTCTATGCTTTTGGATGATATCTCTTGTGAATGGACTTGATGTACTCTCGGTCGATATTAGTATAAATCTGGGTGGTTGATATGTCCGAATGACCAAGCATTTCTTGGACTGCCCGTAAATCTGCACCTCCCTCGAGCAAATGGGTTGCAAATGAATGACGAAAAATGTGGGGATGAACTTTTTCACCAAGTCCAACTTTTATTGCATAATTATGCAGAATTTTCCATACACCCATCCTTGTTAATTTTGTTCCCCTTTGATTCAAAAACAACGCTGAAGGTGGTTTTGAAGAATTTTTTGCAAATAATGGACGCACTTTATTGATGTATTCATTCAGCCAAAATAGTGCCGTCGCTCCAATTGGAACAATTCGCTCTTTGTTTCCTTTTCCAATAATTCGCAAAACTTCGTAATCCCAAATAATATTTTGGTTTTCTAAATTGCACAGTTCACTAACTCTCAATCCACAAGCATAAAGAATTTCGATAATTGCTCTATCTCGTATGCCGGCTGAAGTGGTTGTATCGATGATATCAATTAGTTTTTGGATTTCATTTAAACTTAAAACTTCGGGCAATTTTTTGTGACTTTTTGGAAAAATAACTTTTTCGGAAACATCTTCCTTCAATGTCTTGTTTTCGACTAAAAATTTATGAAAACTTCGAACCGATGATAGATATCTTATTCGGCTTGTTTCGTTCAATCCTAATTCATAAAGGTAAATAATGAAATTATTGATTATGTGGTGGGTTACTTTCGTAAAATCGGTGATATTTAAACTGCAAAGATATTGAATATAATTACTAATATCATTTTTATAAGCAATAATTGTGTTTTCGGACAAACCTTTCTCGAAAGTTAAATAATTAAGAAAATTTCTAATTTGCCTTTGGAATTGGCCAGGCAGTTCTTTGGATAAAACATCATTATTTTTCATTTGGAATTTCTTTATATTTTGTTCTTTGATGAAAACCTAGTAAATTTTTTAAAATTGTATTTTCGATAATAACAAGTTCATTAAATGAAAGATTGCATTCGTTGAATTGCCCATCTAAATATTTTTCATTAATATTTTTGCGGATAAATTCCTGAATTTGAGAATTATCCAAGCCTTCAACCTTGCTTATTGCTTCGCTCGAGTCACAAATCATCAATATTGCAGTTTCTTTGGAATTTGGTTTTGGTCCCGGATAACGAAAATCGGACTCTTTTATCAATTCGTCGGGACCAGCTTCCTCTAAGGCTTTAGCATAAAAATGTTTTATAATTGAAGTGCCGTGGTGCATTGGGATAAAATCAATAATTCTTTGGGGTAATTTGTATTGTTTTGCAAGTTCAATACCGTCGGTCACGTGTTTTTTAATAATTTCGACTGCTTTTTTTGGGGAGAGTATTTCCAATTTATTTTCCAAATTTGCTTGATTTTCGGTGAAATATTCGGGTTTGGCAATTTTGCCAATATCGTGGAAATAACCGCCAACACGTGCAAGCAGGGGATTGGCTCCTATTTCGATAGCACAACGCTCAGCCAATAACGACACGTTCATTGTGTGTTGATAGGTGCCTGGGGCAATTTCGTTCATCTTTTTCAGTAATGGATGATTGATATTGTCAAATTCTTTGATTCTCAAATCTGTGGATATATGGGTTGTATGTTCAATTGTGAAAAGCAAGCCAAATGTAAGAATTGGAGATAAACTTGCATTAATTAATGCATAAAGCACTTTGATTGAAGTGTAGGAAAAATCATTTGCAGTTTGTAAATCGAAAACGACAATTGCAACAATAAAGCCTAAAAAGATATAAAAAATTGATTGGAACATCTGTGTTCGATCCTGAATGTCCCTAACGGTGAATGCTGCAAGCAATCCAGCCAACATATATGTGATTGCCAATGGCATATCGTTTCCGCGTGTCAAAGCTAATTGAATTGATGATATAACGGTTATATAAAAAGCTGTTCGAGAATCGAATAATATAGATATCAACATCACAAGTGCTGGAATGGGAACCAAATATGCTAATGGATAAGACGATGAAATTTCAATCGAAAGCCACGAAAAAGCTCCAGCCGCTATTAAACACGAAAGTAATATAGTTAATTGTACGTTGTCATAAAAAATCTTTTTTCTTAATATGGTCAAATAAACAATTAGTAATGTGTATAAAATTATTGCCTGACCAATATTGCCTAATACATAACTTGGAGTAAGGTAGGATTCGCTTCTTAATTTTTTGGATTCAAAATAAGAATCGATTTTTTGTTTAATCTCTTTGGTGATAATTTGCCCTTTTTCGACAATAACATCTCCCGATTTTACGTAACCTTGGTAGGAGGGTACGTTTTGTTTTGCCAATTCCTTCTCGTTTTCAGTTAAAGCTGGATTGAAGAATAAATTAGGTTTTAGCGTATTTTTCAAAATATCCGTGAACAGAGGTTCACTATTTTCCAAAAAGTTATTTTTAACGAAATTTACTACTTTAGCTTCGAGATTATCGGGAGATGTCAAAAAATTCTTTTTTAGATAATTTCTGTTAACAGCAGACAATTCCACAATAATTTCATTGGTTGTTATTTTAGATTCGTTGATATTTACATACCCATTCCCGTATAGTTTTTGTAAAAATGCTGGTAGAACATTTTGCATTTTGTCTATTTCTTCTTTTCTGGTTTTTTCGGGGTATTCCAAAAAGATATTTAACAACCTATTATTAACTTCGTAGTCGCCTAAAAAACGTATATTAGCGTCAGCTGTTTTTAATAAATTAAAAATTTTATCGAGTTGATTTCTAACTTTTTTTTGTTGTTCTGGCAAGTAATCAAATACTGGAAGAGATTTGGCTTGTGCTTGGAACACTTGAATGTCATACTCTTCTTTATTTTTAAAAATTGGATAAGTGATATCGGATTTCAAGGTGTTGTTTTGCCAAGGTGTATTGATTTGAATGGCATTCTGGCGAATGTTTAAAGGACTACTATCAAAATGTACTGTAAAAATAGTGGATGTTATTGCCACCGAAAATGCAAGTAAAATGATTTTGACTTGCATAGAGTAGCGTATTGTATTGTTATTATAATTTGCTCCAATTGCTTTACGGCTTATTACACCTTTTAATAATTTAGAAATTTTCATCTATTTTGTAATTTTTTTA
>Ga0209018_1002930_pt1 | contig 11365 bp, 8 predicted proteins | sample YNPBryBLVA2012_FD_185814 | JGI IMG/M metagenome (GOLD analysis project Ga0209018, IMG submission 185814) | Anoxygenic and chlorotrophic microbial mat microbial communities from Yellowstone National Park, USA - YNP Bryant BLVA 2012 (SPAdes)... ...
TTCCTCGACGTGATCGCCCGCGAATACCCCGGCATCATGATCGTCTCGTCGAACCAGTACGGCACCGCGTCGGCGGAAACGGCGTTCAAGAAGGCAGAGAACCTGCTGAACCGGTTTCCCGATCTCGACGGCATCTTCTGCCCGAACGAGTCCACCACGTTCGGCATGCTCCGCGCGCTGCGGTCGACCGGCCGCGCGGGAAAGGTCAAGTTCGTCGGCTTCGACAGCTCGGAGAAACTCATCGAGGCGATGGCCGCCGGCGAAATCCACGGCCTCGTCCTCCAGGACCCGCTGAACATCGGCTACACCTCGGTCAAGACGCTCGCCGCCTACCTGCGCGGCGAGGCCGTCCGTACCCGCATCGACACCGGCTGCACCGTGGCCACGCCCGAGAACATGTACGAGCCGCGCATCCGGGAGCTGCTCTCGCCGCCGCTCGAGAAGTACCTGCCATGATCGCATCCGCGAACGTGCCGCGACTGGAGATGTCGGGCGTGCGAAAACGCTTCGGGGCGACCGTCGCGCTCGACGGCGTCGATCTCCTGGTGCGGCCGGGCGAGGTGCACGCTCTCATCGGCGAAAACGGCGCCGGCAAGAGCACGCTGATGAAAGTGCTCAGCGGCGCGCTGCCGGCCGACGACGGGCAGATGCTTCTCGACGGGCGGCCGTATCGGCCCGCCGGCCCCCTCGACGCCCGTCGTCACGGCATCGCGATGATCTACCAGGAACTCAACCTCGCCCCGCATCTTACCGTCGAGGAGAACGTGATGCTGGGCATCGAGGACACGGTTCTGGGCTTTCTCCGACGGGCACCGATGCGGCAACGCGTGACCGCCGCGCTCGCGCAGTTGCACCACCCCGACATCCGGCCGGACGTGCGCGTGCGCGACCTGAGCCTCGGCGCGCAACAACTCGTGGAAGTCGCCCGCGCACTCGCCGCCGACGCACGCATCATCCTGATGGACGAACCCACCAGCTCGCTCACGCGGGCAGACGTGACGCACCTGTTCGATCTGATCCGCCGCCTGCGCGATCGGGGCGTGAGCGTGGTCTACATCTCGCACTTCCTCGAAGAGGTGCAGCGCGTGGCCGACCGCTTCACCGTCCTGCGCGACGGGCGTGTCACCGGCTCGGGCTCTGTGGCCGACACCCCGACCTCCCGCATCATCGAGATGATGGTCGGCCGCAGACTGGAAGAGATGTTCCCTCGCGTGCCACACGCGATCGGCGGGCCCGCGCTCTGCCTGGAAAAACTCTCGGGCGAACCGATACCGACCGACGTCAGCCTGACGCTGCATCACGGCGAGATCCTCGGCGTGGCGGGCCTGATCGGCGCCGGCCGGACCGAACTGGTCCGCACCGTCTTCGGACTGGCGCCGGTACGCAGCGGACGCATTCGTGTGCTCGCCGTGCGAGGACCTGAGACGATCGACGCGGGCGCCGCGCCCGCCCGCCGCCTCGCACAGGGAATCGGAATGCTCAGCGAAGACCGCAAGGCCGAAGGCCTCGCCCTGCCCATGAGCGTCGCCGACAACATCACGCTCTCGCGCCTCGGCGCGGTCGGCTTCGCGGGCCTGCTCAGCCTGCGGCGGCAGCGCGAGGCGGCCCGGCGGTGGATCGACCGGCTCGACATCCGCACGCAGGGTCCGGAACAGGCCCTCTGGCACCTGTCCGGCGGCAACCAGCAGAAGGTCGCCTTCGCCCGCTTGCTCCACCATGACGCCGACGTGTTGCTGCTCGATGAACCGACGCGCGGCATCGACGTCGGCGCGAAGGTGCAGATCTTCCGCCTCATCGGCGAACTCGCCGCCGCCGGCAAAGCCGTGCTCTTCGTCAGCTCATACCTGCCCGAACTGCTCGGCGTGTGCGACCGCATCGCCGTCATGAGCCGCGGACGCCTCGTGGCCGTCCGGCCGGCCGCCGGGTGGTCGGAAGAAAGCATCATGGCGGCGGCCACGGGAGGTTCATCGTGACCACGCTTGAACGCACCGCTGCGCCGATCCTGTTCACCATGATCTACTGGCTCATCGCATGGAACGACAGCGCCATCGGCTGGCTCGCCGCCGTCCTTTACCTGCCCCTGCTGGGCCTGGTCATGCTTCTCCGCGGGCGCGAGCGGCGGCTCCTCGTCGCACTCTTCCTCATCATTCTCGCTCTTGCGGGAGTCTACCAGCTCAAAGCGGGTATCGAGGCGCACACCGTGGCGACCGAGCGCGCCGTGCGACTCGCCCGGGCGGGCGAACCGGTCGAGCCCGTGCCCGGCCGTTCGCACTTCATCCGCGAGCAGGAAAACAACTTCCTCAAGACGCGCACGTTTCGTTCGACATCGAACCAGACGGTCGCCGTCGGCATCGCCGCGATGGGCATGACGCTCGTCATCATCAGCGGCGGCATCGACCTGTCGGTCGGGTCGGTCATGGCGCTGACGTGCGTGATGACGGCCTGGTGCCTGAAAGCCGGCGCAGCGCCCGTGCCCGCGGTGCTGGCCGGCATTGCACTGGGCGGACTGTGCGGATTGTTCAATGCCGCCATGATTACGCGGCTGCGCGTCGTGCCGTTCATCGCCACGCTCGGCATGTGGGGCATCGCGCGCGGCCTCGCCAAGGGCATCGCCTCCGAACAGAAGATCGACGCGCCCGCCGGCTGGCTCGGCGAGCACGTCGTCGTCTTTCAGCCGAAGCCGGCCTGGCTTCTCGTCTCGCCGGGCGTCTGGACGACGCTGGTGCTCGCAGCGATCGTGTGGGCCATCCTGCGCTACACGGCACTCGGCCGCTACATCTTCGCGATCGGCTCCAGCGAGGCGACGGCCCGGCTGTGCGGCATCCGCGTCGAGCGCATCAAGCTCTACCTCTACACCATCGCCGGGCTGTGCACGGGGCTGGCGGGCGTGATGCAGTTCTGCCGACTGACCGTTGGCGACCCGACCACGGCGATCGGCGCCGAGCTCGACGTCATCGCCGCCGTGGTGATCGGCGGCGGCAGCCTCTCGGGTGGCGAGGGCTCGGTGTTCGGCTCGATCATCGGGGCACTCATCATGGCATTCCTGCGCGTCGGCTGCGATCAGGTCGGCGTGCCGACATGGGTGCAGGAGATGATCATCGGCGGCGTGATCGTCCTGGCCGTCGCCCTCGATCAGTGGCGGCATCGGAGAATGGCGGGGACACGGTAACACGCGATCGTTGTTCTCAACGCCGGTTGTACGATTGTGCGTGCGTCGCGTGAATGCTTGACGTGAATGCGATGAATGCATAAGATGTAGGCATGAGACGCAACGCCAGAACTCAGTACACGATTCGATCGGTACCCCCCGCGCTGGATCGCGCGCTGCGCGAAAAGGCGAAGCGCGAGGGCAAGAGTCTCAACGAGACGATCCTTCAGGCCCTGGCCCGAGGCGTGGATCTGTTGGAGAAGGAGCCGGTCTTCACGGATCTTGATCATTGCATCGGAACGTGGCAACAGGATGCCGCCTTCGACGCAGCCATCGCGGCGCAGGACACGGTTGACGCAGAGGCATGGCGATGAAAATCGCCCTGGATGTGAGCCGGTACGTCGATTTCTGCGACGGCCAGGAGGAGGTCGTCCATCATCTGCGGCGTGCGAGAGAGATCGTGATGCCGTTCGTCACGGTCGCTGAGCTTCGCGCCGGATTCCGATGCGGCAGCCGGAGCGAGCGGAACGAGGCGGCGCTTTCCAGGTTTCTCCAATCCGATCGAGTAACAGTGCTGTTCCCTGACGACGGAACATCGCATTTCTATGCACGCCTGTTTGCGGACTTGAAGAGGGCCGGTACGCCGATCCCGACGAATGACTTGTGGATTGCCTCGCTCGTCCTTCAGCACGACCTGGTGCTTTATAGCCGCGACAGGCACTTTGACCTTGTGCCGAGTCTTCCCCGGCTGTGATTTTGAACTCGAGGACTCATGACAGGTTTAGCGCTTCGCGAGACGGCCGACGGCGTCGAACTTGCGATCAAGGTCGTGCCCGGCTCGTCGCGCGACCGGATCGCCGGCGCGCTCGGTGATGCGCTGAAGCTCGCCGTCTCGGCCCCTCCGGAGAAGGGCAAGGCGAACAAGTGCGTGATCGACGTCCTTGCCGCCGCCCTCGGCGTCAAACGAAACGCCGTGGAGATCATCGCCGGCCACACGCAGCCGCGGAAAACGGTGCGGATCACCGGGCTGACGGCCGACGAAGTCCGCGCAAGACTCAAGCTGCCAGGGGCATGACAAGTGACACGTCCGGTGATCCCCATCGCGTGAACGTCGTCTGCATGGACGAAGGGTACACTCGACTCTGTCGCGAGCGTTACGCTGGCAACGAGGTAGAACGTCGTGATAAGCGCGGCCTTAGCGTGCATGTGAGCCCCTCCTTTCCTTCGTCGGTCCGGTGGGGGATTGGACTTTCGGAACGGTTCCACTCGGGAAGAATAGTTGGACAAGGTGTACCTTCCGCACGTCAGGATGCTTCCGCAGCTTCTCAAGACCCTCCTTGCTGGTGAAACCGAGGAATCCCGCTCCCTCAGCCTCCCGCATGGAAAGCCGGAATTCATCGGCGTTTACCGCGGAAAGCACCCGATCCTGGAGCTGCGAGCTGCTTGGCAGCCTGTTGGCGCAATTCGCCGGCCTCCCACATCTTGGCCGGCACGTCGGTGAGCTCTGGGAGCGAATCTTCTCCGCGCAAGGACACGCCCGCTTTCACGTGAGTGCTTCGGTCGAGCGCGCGATAGACGTCAGCATCCACTATCCCCTCCGCCACACCCGGCTTGGTCGCAGAGGCGTCCCCTGGCTCAGCGGGTGGAAGGTCGTTCTTGTAGATGGTCTTCAAGGGTTCCGCGAAGGGCTTGTCATCGAGACACAAGCCCACCACGTCAGGATTCTTCGCGATTTTGTCGAGCGCCTCCTTCGTAGCGTAGCCGGTGAAGCCGGCAGCTTTTTCGAAAAGGTACGGATCGTGAAACTCAGATGCCTTGAGTGTCGCAAGGACGCGCCGCTGCGCGTCAATGTCCTTCACTTGAACTTGGACATACACCATGCCGGGAAACCGGATGCGCTCGAGTGCATCGAATGCGTCCATGTCCCTGCCCTTCTTCAGGCGGGGCCTTTCCTTGAGGCCCTCGACGGTCTTGTTCAACCGCTCCAACGTGGGGAGACATCCGGGTGCACGACGCCCGTCCAGGTCCGCAGCGTCAGGCCGAGCCGCTCCCGCTCCTCGCGGGAGACGATCGTCCGCGTCTTGTCCGGGTCATTGGGGTCGGCTGTGGTCATGGAACGCGAAGGCGCCGGCTGAGCCGCCGCCCCCAGCGCGAACAGGCACGTCACCAACAAACTCAGCAAGAATCTTGCATTCATGAGAGACCTCCTCTCGGAAAGCGCAAGCACTTTCCACGCGATCGCGCGCAACTCACTGTTTCCATGCAGGCGCAAAGCCACACCCGCCTGCTCAGGTGCCCGGCCAAAGCAGCCGGCGTCGCGCAGTCTCGCACTCCACTTCACGGCGAAACACCGGACCGGGGCGCACACACATCACCCTCCCGCCGGGTTCGCGCGCCGTGCGGTCGCCGCGCCGCCTCTTGTCACGTAATCCGGCCCCTCCGACGTTGTATCTTCACACCGGGCGTCCGGAGCCGACAACACACCGGTGCTCGCACGCTTACCCCTGTCCCGACGCACGTCGGGCCACTGCTGACTGCTGACCGCTGACTGCTGACCGCTGACTGCTGACCGCTGACTGCTGACCGCTGACTGCTGACCGCTGACCGCTGACTTCGCCAGCCCTGCCTCAGCACGCCGGCGTTATCAGACTCTCCAGGGGATACACCACGAGATTCGGGCCGGTGCAGGTGAATTGGCCGAGAATCCAAAGATTTCTTGCATTTTCGCCTATCCGTCGGGAAAACATGGACCTGCACGCGCCCGGTGGGAAAAACGAGAAAACCGGATGCCGCAGGGCGAATGTTCCCGTGCGCCCCTGCATGTCCCCGTGGTCTCACCGGCTATCGGCTCCACTGGCGAGCCCAGGCACCGGGGCTGAGTCGGACAGCACGCGGCGCACTTGCGAGACCATCATCCCGGCGAACATCAGCGCAGCGCCGAACAGCTCGCGCGGCCCGAGCCGCTCGTCCAGCACCAGGTAGCCGGCCAACCCCGCGAAGACGGTCTCCAGGCTGAGCACCAGCGCGGCGTGGCCGGGCGGCGCGATTCGCTGGCCGACCACCTGCAGCGTGAAGGCGACGCCGACCGACAGGACGCCGCCGTACAGAATCGCCGAAACGGCGGCCCGCACCGCCGCGAGCGTCACCTGCTCGAATGCCGCCGCCGCGACGAGACTGGCGACCGCCACGACGGCAAACTGCACAAGCGCCAGCCTCACCGGATCGGTACGCGGAGCGTAAATGCCGATCAGCAGCACCTGCACCGCCCACACGATCGCGGAACCCATCACCAGGGCATCACCCGGGTTGATCTCGAGCGGCCCGACGACGCTGAGGAAGTACAGGCCGGCGACCGCCAGACCCGCCCCAACCCACGTCGCCGCCCTCGTGCGCCGGCCGATGAACAGGCCGAAAACCGGCACCAGGGCCACGTAGAGTCCGGTGATGAATCCGGCCTTGCCGGCCGTGGTGTAGATCAGGCCTGCCTGTTGAAGCGTGGCCGCGACAAACATCACGAGTCCCACCGTCACCCCCGCCGCGAGTCCAACCGAACCCGAAGCGCCAGCGAGGGCCCCCGTCGCGCCGGAAGCGCACTCGTCCGGCGCAGTCCGCGGCCCGAAGCCGCAAGCATGGGATCCGGACGCATCCACCGCACCGGCACCGTTGCAGTCGCATGAATGTGACCGACCTGGCTGAATCACGATCGCCGAACGCGACCGACCGCGCAGCCGGCCCGACCGCGCCAGGACGACCGGAATCAGGACGATCGTGCCGAGCGCAAAACGCAGCCCGTTGAACGTCAACGGCCCCATGTGCCGCATCGCCACGCGCTGGGCGACGAAAGCGCCGCCCCACAATGCCGCAGCCAGCAGCAAGATGGCGTCGGCCCGAAGCGCCGTTCTTCTCATGCTTCTCATGCGGCACTCAAACCGGAACCCCCTCTCACCGGCAGCCCGGGGCAGGCCGCATTGTGCACCCGCCCCGGCAAGACTACAATCACCCCGGCTTCATCGCTTCGAATTATGGATTACCCGCCCGCGTCACGATGAAGGAACCGTCCCGGCCAGTTTCGACCGCACCACGACCGCGGCCCAGCCGATGGCTGCGACGAGCGGCGGCAGCGGCCTCTGCGCTCACCGTCCTCGCGTACGCTCTCATCCCGTGGTACGTGCCGACCGCCTGGCTTGCGCGGCGCATCGCGCTGACGATGAGCCGCAACCTGAGCCGGCCCGTCCGCATCGAGCAACTGACGCTGAGCTGGAAGACGGGCGTCCGCATCGACGGACTGACGATCGACGAGCTGCCCGGCGAAGACCGACCGCCCCGGCTGCTGCAGATCGACCACGTCCGCTGCGGCCTCACGCCGCTCCGTACGCTCTGGACCGACAACGTCGACCGGCTCGAACTCGACGGGGTGCAGGCATGGGTCTCGATACTTCCGGGCGGCCGCCTCAACATCGATGACGTGAACGGCCGGCTCCCCACCTCCCACATCGTTCTCAAGAATGCCGTGCTTCATCTCGAACTGCCCAGGCTCGCTGCCCAGTGCCGCATGGACCGCATGGAATGCCGCATCAATCCCCGGACCGGCGTGGTCGGGCTCGAGGGCGACGCCGCTCTCCGACCACGCAACCCGGGGCGCATCGACAACGCACAGGCGCAACCCTCCGGTCGCTTCCTCATCAACGGACAGCTCAACGTCCCCCGACTGAAAAAGGATGTCGTCCTCGCCGGCGGTGGCGAGCTGCGATGGGAAAACGTGGCGATGGAGCAAATGCCCTTCCATCTGTTCCCGCGTCTGACGATCGACTCCGTCGAAGGTCGCACCGACGGATACATTCGCCTCGAAGCACAACCCGATCTCGGCGTCGATTTCGAAGTCCGCATGCGCCTCGACGGCGTCGTGGTGCGAAGAACCGGGCGCGCCGAGCCCGAGCAGATCCAGGACGGACTGTTCCGTGCCGCCGGCCACTGGGATCCGGCCGTCGACAGAGTCGTGGCCCGAAAACTGGACTACGAAATGTCCGCGCTGCGCGTGCGCGACACCGGAGATCCCGGACGGCCGGCTGTCGTCCTCGATCAGCGGTCTTCCGAAACGCTCCGCCTCGACCTGATCGGCGAAGTGAACGATCTCAGCCGTCTGCGACGGCAGTTCCCCTCGATGGATGAGGTCTTGCAGGAATGCGGGCTTCGCACGACCGACCGCTGCGCGTTCACCCTGTACGCCGCCCGCAGCGCGGCCGGCGACCGGACTCGGATCGTCGTAGACGCCACACCGGCTTCCCTGATGTGCCCCAATCGCATCCGGCTCGGTGCGGGCGTGGCCAAGAGGATTTCGCTCGATATCTTCCGCGCACGCGACGCCGAACGCCTCGACATCCGCGATTCGCGCGTGGACATCGACGACCTCCACCTCCACCTGGACGCTTCGGTACCGTCGCACACCGATGCCGTCGGCGCCGACTTCGCCTCCCTGGCCGGCATGCTGCACGGCGGCATGGTGAAGCTCCGACTCCACACGGACCACTGCGAACAGCTCGACGCCTACTTCCCCGTTGTCGGTCGCATGCTCGGCCCGGCGCCGCGTCGCGGACCGCTCGAACTCTCCGCCGTCGTCGAACCCGCGTCGCATCGCTCCGCAACAGGCCCGGCCGGACAACGCCCCGCGTCTTTCCCCGGGATGTCGGCCGTAGCCATCCGGCTCGCCTCGCCAGGCGGCGCCGAACTGCACATCTCCGATCTCCTCCACAAGCCGGCCGGCCTGCCCTTGACGGCAGAAGCCTCCGCGCTATGGGACGGGAAGGTATGCGGCCGATGGCAGGACATCGCCGTGGCCATCACGCTCGGCCGGAGCCGCATCGAACTCGGACCGGACGCCACTGTCGACTGCTCGACGGAGGAAGCCGCACAGCTTCCTTCCGCGCCGGACGAAACCGGTCTCTTCGTGCAGGCGCATCTGCCCCTCCGGCTTACCGGACTCGAACACATGGCGCCGCTCCTGCCGGCGCTGACCGCGCAAATGCAGCGCGCTGCCCGGACGTCCGTCACGTGTCGCGGGCAGGTCCTTCTTACCGTGGATGCGAGCGTCCGACACCGGGCGAAGCAGACGGAATGGCGATCCACGCTCGCCGCCGATCTGACCGCCGCCGGTCTCAACGTCGGGACCGTCCTCGACAAGCCTGTCGGCGATCACGCCTCCGTTTCCGTGGTGGATCGCTTCTTGTGCGGCCGCGAGCGCGCCGAGCGCGAAACCGTCGTGCGCCTGGTTCTGCCCGGCATTGCATCCCAGGCACGGCACTGCGTCGCCGGCTTGCCCGGCGGACGTTTTCCCGGCCCCCTGACCGACGAGGAAAGCCTGTCCCTCGAAATCGACGTTGGCAACGCGAGCCGGGCAATCGACAGTTTCCCGATGCTTGCACGGACCCTCGCCGACTGCCGGGTGAGCGGCCGCGCGTCCCTGACCCTTCGTGCCGCCCGTTCCTCAGCCGGCACCGCGATGAACGCCGAACTGGACGCGGGCGGTCTGGCCCTCCTCAGACCGCAAGCCCCTTCGCTCCGAAAGGCGGCCGGCGCGCCCTGCCGGTTCGCCCTCCGCGCGCGGAATGATGCGGGGCGACCGGATCGCTGGCGACTGGACATCGACGAGATCCGGTTCGCCGCAGCGCAGCTCCACACCGCAACGCTCGACATCGCCATCACCCCGGCATGGGCCGGCTGGCTGGACGGCATCGCCGGGAATCGCTCATGGACCCCGCCGCCTGACGCCGCGGCATGGACTCGTCTGGAGTTCAAGGGCCGCGCCGAGGCCGGCGTTGATGACGCGATCCGCGAATCCACTCCCGCCGTTGCCGACCGGATCGCGAGGCTCGGCCTGACCGGCCGGCTTGAAGGCGACGTACAACTGGTCGCGACACCCGCCGCGTTCCGGGTCGTGGCCGACTTTGATGCGACCACCGCTGCGTTCGATGCAGCCTTGCCGGATGGTACGCGCTTCACCAAAGCCGCTGGGCTCGCGGCGTCAGCGAAGATCGATCTCGAGCGCAGGATCGAAGGAGCCGCGCAATCATTTCTCATGCACGAAGCCGTCCTGACGGCCGGCCGGAACCGCCTCGACCTGACCGGCGCCGTCAACGCTCGCGCCACCGCCGATCGCGCCGCACCGCTCGAACTGCATGAGGGCCGTCTCCAGATCCATGCCCACATCACCCGGCTCGATCAGCTTCAGTCGCATTTCCCGGATCGCGCATGGCCCGCCGTGCGCGGACAGGTCGCCCTCGACGCGGATCTGAATTTCCATGGCGGAAAATGGAGCATCGGGTCGTGCGCCATCACTGCCGACGCCGTCGCATTGGATACGGACGACGTGCCGGTCCGCATCGACGGACGCGCACGATACGACCATAACCGTCTGTTTCTCGATTCCCTGCTCTTCCGGGCGGGGACGAGCGAAGGCACGATCTCCGGTCGTGCCCTCCTGTCGGCCGACCGCCTCGACATGCAGTTCGGCGCGCACGCGAGGCGCCTCGACGTGGATGAGCTCGATCGGCTGCACCAGATCCTGCAGAAAAAGCTGCCGGAGTTGCATCGACGGGGCGATGCCCCGAACGGCCCGGTTATATGGGCCGCGCTGCGCCGGGGCGCTTTCGACGCGCGCGCCCAGATCGACCGGCTTCAACTGACCCTGCCCGACCTCGACGTGCGCACCGACGTCGCCGTGGCGACGATGGCCGTCTCGGGGCGGGCCGGCATGGTCGAGATTCCCTTCCGCGCGAGCGTTGACGGCGGCCTGATCGACGGCACGATCAAGTTCGTTCTCGACGGCCCCGAACCGTACTTCGATCTGAGCTATACCGCGGAGAATCTGGCCCCCGAAGCCCTCGCACAGGCGTATCTCCGCCGCTCATTCCCGGGCTTCGTGCCGACCGGACCGCTGACGCTGATCGACCGGAGTCTGCAGCCGCTCGAGACGCCTCCGGGACAGACGAGCCATCCCGTCGGCAGCGGCGAACTCATCGTCGAGGGCGGCTACGTCAAGGGCAAAGCCGCGCCGGACTGGCTGACGCGGATCTTCCCGGGCCTGAACCTCGCCGAGTATCAGTTCCTCCGCATGCACAACTGGTTCACGAAGCACGCCGACGGCAGGGTCGAGAACCGCATCATCTTCCTGGGGCCCTACTATCATCTGTACATGGACGGCTGTACCGCCGCCGACCGCAC
>Ga0209018_1002932_pt1 | contig 11362 bp, 10 predicted proteins | sample YNPBryBLVA2012_FD_185814 | JGI IMG/M metagenome (GOLD analysis project Ga0209018, IMG submission 185814) | Anoxygenic and chlorotrophic microbial mat microbial communities from Yellowstone National Park, USA - YNP Bryant BLVA 2012 (SPAdes)... ...
CACGCGGTAGTTGTGCGCACGCTTGCCGGGTTCGGCTGCGACGAGCGGCCGGCCCGGCAGGCGGAGCGCGTCAGGCTGGTGGTCGGCGTCGTGGAGGCGACCGGCCCCGGCAGGCTGGTGGAGAAGCAGAACCCCGGCAGGCTGGTGGAGAAGCCGAGCCCCGGCAGGCTGGTGGTGAAGCAGAACCCCGGCAGGCTGGTGGTGAAGTTGAACCCCGGCAGGCAGACGTGTGTCTTCGAGCCGGCCTTGCATACCGGCCGTGGGGCCGCACGTGCGGGTGGTTCGTGCCAGTTGGTGCGAGGAAAACACACCCCGGGCAGAACGAATGCACACCGCGTTCGACCCCGTTCTTGACGATCCCCGGACACTGTCGCTTGACCGGCCTGATGCCCCGGCGAGTTGCTTGCGCTGTTCCTGGGTCGACATGGCGCGGGGTGGCGCTGACCCGCTCGGGGTGGTGGCGTCCGCGACTCGCGGCCTGAGCAAGGCGACACCAAAGAGAAGGTGCTATCCGCGACGATCAGGACGCGTGCTGTGCTCCGTGCAGCCGTGCGCCGAGGCGGGGAACGCCGCGGGTCAGTCCAACGCATGCGTCACGAGGATGTCGTGGTGACCCCAACACGTGTTGGCCTGGACCCCAACACGTGTTGGCCTGGACCCCAACACGTGTTGGCCTGCACCCGAGCAGTCCGCTCGCTACAGGTCGGCAGCGTTGTTCTGTTCGCTCCTGTGCGCGTGTGCGACGGGATGACGCGCAGCAGGTCGTGAGCGCAAGACGCATTCGTGTTGCCGGCAACGAGCGCGAGGCGCTCCGCGAAGCCGTGCGCCGGTGCGGAGACGCCGAGGGTCAGCGCAGGGCAAGAATCACGAGGATGGCGAGGAGGCCGATGCCGGCTCCGATGGCGAGGTAGAGAGCGAGCGAGAACCGCGGGGCAGACACCGGTGGCGCAGACGGCGAGGCGGTGGCGCGGGTGGAGGAGGGCGACGACGTTCGGTCGGGTGCGGCATCGGCGTGCGGGGTTGCCGGCGGTGGTGGGGGTGTTCCAAAGGGTTCGAGCACGGCGGCCGGGCCTTGCTCCATGGCCTTGGCGGCGCGTTCGCGCGATCGACGCGACTCGATGATGTTTTCGCCGAAGTTGTCGCGCAGCCATTCGCCGAACCGGATCGGGCTGGCCACCAGGCGTGCGCTCGCGACATAGTCTTCGATGTCGCGGAGCATGGCCTGAGCCGAGGGGTAGCGGTCGTCGCGCGCAGGAGCCAGGGCCTTGTGGACAATGGCGTGGAGGCGGTCCTCGTGGGGCAAGCCGCGGGATGGGATGGGTGGGATCTCGGCCTTGCGAGCGAGTTCGAGCAGCGAGCGGCCGTCGTGGTTGGCCTTGTAGAGCTTCCGGCCCGACAGCAGTTCCCACAGGATGATGCCCAGCGCGAACAGGTCGGCCCGGGCGTCGAGCGCATCGCCGCGCGCCTGCTCGGGGCTCATGTAGCTGGCCTTGCCCTTGATCACGTCTTCGGAGAGCAGGTCGGCCATGTCGTTGGCGCGCGCGATGCCGAAGTCGCACAGCTTGACCTCGCCTTCGAAGCTGATGAGCACATTCGACGGCGACACGTCGCGGTGCACGATGCCGAGAGGCGTGCCGGAGTCGTCGGTCAGGCGATGGGCGTAGCTCAGGCCGCGAAGGGCCTCCATGACGATCAGCAGGGCGAAGTCGATGGGCAAGGGCACGCTGGAGCGCGCGCAGCGACGCAGCAGTTCGTTGAGGTCAAAGCCCTCGATGTACTCCATGGCGATGAACAGCACGCCCTCATGCCGCCCCAGGTCGAAGACCTGGACCACGTTGGCGTGGTTGAGGCGGGCGGCGAGCTTTGCCTCCGAGATGAGCATCTCGGCGAACTTTTCGTTGCCCGACAGGCCCGGCAGGATCTGCTTGACCACGACGAGTCGCGCACCGCCCAGTTCCGTGCGCGCCCGCGCCAGGTAGATCTCCGCCATGCCCCCCACCCCCACGCGGTCGAATAGCTGATAGCGTCCGAAGGTTCTCGGCTCCGTTGTCGGCATGTTGGGCATCGGCTCGATCCAGCCTTCTGGCAGCGCCGGCCGTTCGGGTCAACCCCGGCGCCAGCAACCCCGCAGCATACCGCGCCTTCTTCCGGCCGACATCCCTATCTGTCACAATGGCCCCATGGCCGGCATCGTCACCATCAGCCTGGCGCTGGCTGCGGTCGTCGCGCTGCTGCTGATCACCCGCAATGCCACGCGCCTGTTCTTCGCCGACATCGAGCAGGGGCGGGTGGCCAGGTTGCGAGGCCGCGCGCCACAAGGGCTCCTGCGCGAGATCACCGATGTCGTGTCCCACCGGCCCGTCTCCGCTGCGCGCATCACCGTGCGCGTGAGCGACGGTACGGCGGTGATCGAAGCCCGCGGCGACGTCACCGACGTCGAGCTTCAGCGCCTGCGCAACGTGGTGGCGACCTTCCCGCTCGCGCGGATTCGCGCAGCTCCCTACCGATCCATCGGCTAGCACGGAACATCCGTGCGGGCAGGCACGCCCTCCCATTGCGCGCGGATGCGAAACCGGCACGAGCCGCCTCGCCCCAGTCGTGCTACAGCCATCGTCGCCATGGCCGGTCCCCGGTGTCGTTCGCCCCTCGCGACCACCCGCTCCCGTTCCCCCGGCTCAGGAGCATTCCGACATGTCCAGGAAGCATGCGAAGCAGAGGCCCAGCCGCCGTCCGCAGAGGGCTTCGGCTCCTCCCGCTTCGACCCCTCCGACTCCGCACCATCCATCGCGTTCGTCGGCCCCTGCCGACGGCCCGGTACCCGGCCCGGTCGCTGCCTCGCTCGACAGCTCGCAGCCCGGAGAGGCACCGCCGCCCGTCGAAAGCTCGATCGCGGAGCCGGTACGCGAAGCCGCTCCGGCCACGACATCAGCGGACGATGAACCGCACGATCCGGGCCGCGATGCGCAGGGGGAACGTCACGACGCGAAGCGCGAGGATCCAGGGACGGAGCCAGGCGAGCACGACGCTGCGCGCGAGGATCCAGACGCCGCGCAGCAGCCAGCGGTGAAAGCCGATCAGGCTGGCGAGCAGCGTACCGAGGACCACGACGGGGACCGCGGCGAACCAGGCGACGGCGCGGAGGGCAGGGCCAGCCACGACAGCGAGGGCGAGCAGCGGAAGCCGAAGGCTCGTGGTAGCAGCGCGCACGACGATGGACTTCATGAGGAGTTCTTCCGCAGAGGCGAAGAGGTCGACAGGGAGCACATCGCCGCGTTCGATGCGGCCGTCAATGCGGATCGACCGGGGCAGCCGTCGGACACGCCGGTGACCCGCGCGGTTCCACTCGATCCCATGATCCTCGAGCGACGTGCGCGCTTCCGGAAGATGGTCGCCTGGGCGCTCGTGCCGGCAGCCATCATCGCCGTGATCGCGGGCGCCAGGTTGGTTTCCAAGGCCGAAAGTTCCGCCGGTGCCAACCACTCCAGCGCGGCCGGGAGCCCCAAGCCGCCCAACCCCCTGACGACCAACGTGTCCCGCCCCGCGTCTGCGTCGGGCGTCGTGCCCGTGCTTTCCGCTCCGTCGGCCGGTGTGTCCGCGGCGCCCGAGCGCTCGGCGGCCGCATCGGCCGGTCCGGCTGTTTCGCAGCCTCCGCCCGAGCCTGCCGCGGACGTGGCCGCCACCAGGAAGCAGGTGCTCAAGCTCCTCAATCAGGGCAAGTTCAAGGACGCACTGCCGCTGGCGCAGTCCGCCGTCGCGGCTGATCCGTCCGACGCCGAGCTGTACCTGTACGAGGGCACGGCGCTCGAGGAACTTGGGCGACGCAAGGAAGCGATCGAGTCGTATTCGCGCTGTGTGCACCAGGCCACCAAGGGGCCGGTTCACGAGTGTCGGGCGCTCGGCGGCAAGTGATCAGGCACCGGGCCTGAGCAGCTCGAACGCACGCAGGAAGTTGCCCCCCAGGATCTTTCGGATTCGTGTGTCGCTCCATCCGCGATCGAGCATGTGCTGCACCAGACGCGGGTAGCTGTTACCACTTCGTAGCTCTGCCGGCGGCGTGATGGCGCCGTCGTAGTCGCTGCCGATCGAGACGACGTCGTCACCCGCCACGTCGATGATGTGCTGCATGTGGTCGACCACCATGCGCCCGTCGCGCGGCCCGCCCTGCGCACGCAGAAAGCCCGGATGAAAGATGACGCCGATCGTCCCGCCCGTGTCCGCCACGGCCTTGATCTGGGCATCGTCGATGTTCCGCCAGTGCGGCGTGACCCCGCACACCCCCGTGTGGGTCACGATCAACGGCTGGGACCGATCGTGCACCTCCACGGCGTCCCAGAAACCCTGCGGATGGATGTGCGCGAGGTCGACGAACACGCGTCGTTGGTTGAGCCTGCGCACGAAGTCTCGGCCCTGGTCCGTCAGCCCCTTCTTGCGCTTCCATACCGATGCAGGGCTCGACGTGACGCCGATCCGGGAGTTGGACAGGTGCACGAGCGTCACACGGCTCACCGAGTCGTCGGGCACGGATGCGATTCCCTCGGGCGCGGCGTCCAGCGCGTTGCCCCCCTGGATGGCGATGAGGCACGCGATGGCCCCATCGGCGCGGGCCGCACGCCACTCGCCGGGTGTGCGCACGTGCCGCAGGAAGCCCCCCGACGACGCGAAGATCCCGCGCAGCCGATCGAGGTTCCTCAAGAATACGCGCCAACGTCCGGCAGCCGTGCGCGCGATGTTGGTGGTGATCGACCACATCGCTCCGGTCAATCCGCCCTCCACTGCGCGCGGCACGTCGAGGTGACCGAAGCCGTATCCTCGTGTGAACACCCGGTCGTGCCGCTCGAACCAGTCGTAGCCCCAGAGACGGAACGGGATGAACGTGTCGCAGTGCAGGTCGATGACCTCGCAGCTCCGCGTGAGCTGAACAGCCTCGACCGTGACCCCCAACGATCGAGCGACGTCTTCGTCCGGTGCCAACGCTGGTGCATGGGGATGCCGTGGGCTCATCGACGTGCCTCCGGGTGGTGCGCTCTCCAGGCTAGTGGAGCAGCCGACGTCGCTCCAGCCCGATCCGACGCGGCCACGCACGCTGACGGCTTGCGAGGAGGGTATCTCGATGCAACAAGGTGCGGCGCCCCATGACGAACCCGATCCAGCGAGAAGATTCGAGCCAGGACGGCTCTCGCTGGGTCGTGGTCGCGCTGCCCGTCGCGATCGTGGCGATCTCGTTTGCGGCCATCTTCTTCCGCAAAGCGTCGCCGACCCATCCGCTCGTCGCCGCCGGGCTCCGTCTGGCCGTCGCGGCGATCCTGCTCGCACCCCGCAGCGTCTCTCGGCTGCTGTCCAGGCGCCTCTCACGAGCTGTCGTGTGGTCCGGCGTGCTCGCCGGGGTCTTCTACAGCGTGCACTTCGGCGCCTGGGTTTCCTCGCTGTCGCGCACCACCGTGGCCGCCTCGGTCACCTTGGTTACCGCAACGCCCCTGCTGCTCGCCGCCCACGCCGCCATCACCCGACGCGACCGCCCCGGCAAGGCCCTCTGGCGTGCCATCGGCCTCGCGGCCGCCGGCGTCACCATCATCGGTGGTCACGACCTCAGCGTTTCTGCCGACGCGTTGATCGGCGACGCTCTCGCGCTGGCCGCCGCCGCGGCGATGGCGGGCTACATGCTCCTGGCCCGACGGCTGGGCCCTTCCCTGGACGTCTGGGCGTTCTCCGGCATTGCCACCTCGGTCGGAGCCGTCTTGCTCCTCGTCACCGCCGTCGCCGCCGGCCTCTCTCCCCTGCCCCCTTCTGCCGGCGCCTTCGGCTGGATCGCCTTGTCTGCCCTCGTCCCGCAGCTCGTCGGGCACAACCTGCTCACCTATTGCCTGCGGTATGCCCGCCCCACGTTGGTCGGGATGTCGACCGTGGGAGAGCCCGTCGGAGCCACGATCCTCGGGTTCTTCTGGCTGCATGAAACGGTGTCGCCTGCGGTGGCGCTCGGGTGTGCCATCACCCTCGCCTCCGTGGTGCTCGCGATGCGTGCGACGCTACGCCCGTGATACCCCCATGACAGGCCCCCTTGTCGTGCGTTGGCGCTGACCGCGGCGTCGGGCCCGTCGCTCGCCGGGCACGGTCGGCAGCGGTTCCGCGCCGCCAGGGGCAACGTGGCGGCGAAGGGGGCTGCGAATGGGCGCACCGAAGCCCGCGTGCTAACTTCCGCGCGTGCCCCGCGTCGTGCCGGTCTACCTGCGAATCACGCCCCGCAATCTGAACTCGATGACAACGTTGTGGGCGGTACTGGAAGCCGAGATCCCGGCTGCCAGGCTCGATGTGCGGCTGGCCCGCCACGTCGACGATCTCACGGAACCAGGCGTCGTGTTGTACTCGTTCATGACCTGCGACGCCCCGGGGGCTGCTGGCGAGCTGGAGCGGCTGCGCGATCGGTTCGGTGACAGGATGCTCACCATGGCGGGCGGTCCGCATGCGTGCGCGGATCCGGATGGGGTCATCGGGCTCGGGTTTCGTTGGGTGGTGGTGGGCGAGGCTGTCCCTGAGCTCGGAGCGCTGGTGTACTCCGCCCTGTCCGGCCAGGCGCCTCCCCCGGGCGTGTATCGCTTCGGACCCCTTCGCGATCTGGACCGGTATCCGCCCTGGCCCCGCGCCGGAACCTTGTTCTGCCCCATCGAGGTCACGCGCGGATGCCCCATGCGGTGCGCTTTCTGCCAGACTCCCGTGGTCTTCGGACGAACACCCCGCCATCGATCCCTCGAATCGCTGCGGGCAGCGTTCCGCCGGGCGGTCGAGACCGGACACTCGTACACGCGGTTCGTGGCGCCCAACGCATTCGGCTATGGCGCGCCTCATGGCCGCCGCCCCAACCCCGCCGCGATCGAATCGTTGCTCACCGCCGCCCGCGACGAAGGCTTCGCCAGCGTGTTCTTCGGCACCTTCCCCTCGGAGGTCCGTCCCGAGTCGGTTCGCCCCGACCTGCTGCAAGTGGTCCGCGCCCTCTGCGACAACAAGCACATCGCCGTGGGCCTCCAGTCCGGCAGCGACGACATGCTTCGACGCATGCGCCGGGGCCATACCGTGCGCGAAGGCCTGGCTGCAGTGCATGCTATCGCAAAGGCCGGATTCACGCCCAAGGTCGACTTCATCTTCGGTCTGCCCGGCGAGACCCCATCGGATCAGGCACGCACCGCCGACCTGATTCGCCACCTGCACAGCAGCTTCGGCGCCACCATCCACGCCCATCGTTTCACGCCCCTGCCGGGCACGCCGTGGGCCCGCGAACGCCCTTCGCCCGTCTCCAAAGCCCTGCGCGACGTCATCGACGAGCTCACCGGCACGGGACGCATGACCGGCGTGCATCCGGAGGACTTCCCCGGGCAGACGTGAGGCGGCGTCCCCGCCCAGGCCGTGCAGCGTCGCGCATGCTGCCCAACTTGCGCACGTCGGTGCGTCGAATTGTGCAACCGCGCCTGCGGACGGTGCTGTCGCCCGCAAGACCGGGCGCGATCGGCGTGGCCCGCGGCTTGCTTCGACCTCCGGCATGTCTTCCCAGGTTCTGTCGTTCGTGTCGCCCGAGACCATCGACGTGGAGCTGTGCGAGATCGAGCCACCCCAAGATGCCGCGTTGCTCGATTCGATCACGGCTCTCATCGTCGACGTCGAGGCGGATGTCGGCCCATCCAACGTGTTTCTGGATCCGCGGTCGGCGTGCGCGTTGGACGCTTTCGCCGAGCTGGGGCTCGACTGTGTCACGCTCGATTCGGCGCTGCTGGAGTCCATCGACGGCGACACGGTGGTGGAGGATGCAGCGCCCGAGCGGAGCGGGCAGTTTCCGGCGCTCACGTTCGACAGGGCAAGGGACCGAGCCGGCGTGACGGTGGGCGGAGAGGAGGACGACGAAGCCTTGCCGTGGCTCGAGGAGGGAATCGAGCTCTTGGAAGAAGACGCCGAGTGGATCGAGGCCGATGAAATCGACGCGGTCGTGGATCCGGAGCCGGTGCGGTTGCCGCAATTCACGCTGACCGACGCGCAGGCGGCGTACGCGGCGCCCACGGCTGCGCGGCAGCCGCCGCGGCTGCCCACGTTTTCCTTGCCGGATTGGACGCCTCCTGCGCGGCCTTGTCCGCCCGTGAGGCTCGCGCGCTTCGAGCTCCCGGAGCAGGACTTGACCTGGTACGAGGTCATGGTCGCGCGACGTCGCGCGTGGTGACCGGGCACGCTCGTTCCCCTGCCAGGCACGTTGTGCCATCCTCGCCCGCATGAGCCAGTACCGGGCGTACGCCGAGACCGATGCGGTCTTCATCCTCGACGACATGGTGCGCAGAGCCGTGGCGCTGGGCGCCAGCGATATTCACATCGAGCCCAAACGCGACCGGGTGATGGTTCGGTTCCGCATCGACGGCACGCTCGTGGAGCAGCCCAGCATTCCGCTCGAGGTGGCGCCGCAGGTGGTGAGTCGGATCAAGGTGCTGGCGCGCATGGACATCTCGGAGCGGAGGATTCCGCAAGACGGTCAATTCACCCTGGAAAGCGGGCTGCCTTTCCTGGTGAACCTGCGGGCATCGACCTTTCCCTGCACCCAGGGCGAGAAAGTGGTGCTCCGGTTGCTGCTGGGGCAGGGCCTCATCGCGTTCGAGCGGCTGGGCATGTCGGCCGACATGCAGAAGCAAGTGCGCGAGATCATCAGCCGTCCCCAGGGGTTCGTCATCGCCTGCGGCCCCACCGGATCCGGAAAGACCTCCACGCTCTATGCCTTCCTCCAGCTCGTCGATACCACGCGCAACAACGTCATCACGCTCGAGGATCCCATCGAGGTCGAGCTGTACACCATCACGCAGGGCCAGACGAACGCACGGACGGGCTTCACCTTCGCGGCAGGCTTGCGCGCGGCGCTCCGGCAGGACCCCGACATCATCCTGGTAGGCGAGGTGCGTGACGCCGAAACCGCCGGGATCGCCCTGCAAGCCGCGCTGACAGGGCATCAGGTGATGTCGACGCTGCACACCTCGGACGTGGTGGAGACCATCGTACGGTTGGTGGATCTGGGCATCGAGCCGTGGATCATCGCGAACGCGCTGACCGTGGTGCTGGCTCAGCGCCTGGTGCGCGTGGTGTGCCCGGATTGCCGCGATACGGTGAAGCTCGATTGCGACGTATGGGACGGCGACGAGGTGCTTGTGACCGAAGGAACGGAGGTGGTCAAGCCGAGGGGCTGTGCGAGCTGCCACCAGACGGGCTATCGCGGGCGTATCGGGATCTTTCAGATGCTGGAGATCGACGACGAGATCCGGACGTTGATCAAGTCGAAAGCTGCCGCGCACGAGTACAGGGGCTTGCTGCAGACCCGCAGGGTGCCGTCGCTGCGACGGGCCGGCATGGACAAGGTCGAGGCGGGCGTCACCACCGTGGAGGAAGTGCTGCGCGTCACCACGTAGCGCACCCGGCGTCTATCGTGTCTTGATCGCGCAGGTGCGCCCGTCGACCTGACGTGTCTCGGCGGGCCGATTGCGAGGCGTGAAGACCCACACGCCCGCGTCGGACGACGGGCTCGGCCCGAAGGTGGCGTCGACCGGCTCGTTCGGGGAGATGCCGGACGCGACCGCCGCACGCCACGCGGCGGACCAGACGCACGTGGGCTCGATGACGGGCTTGTCGCTGCGGCCGGGGGTTGACCGCGCAACCGCGGGTGGATCCGCTGCCAGGGTGAGAACCACGAGCTCGTCTGGTTGCCGGGCCCTGCCGCTTGCGCGGGTGCCCTCGTCGGTGACGAGCAAGCGGTAGCTGATGCGTGTCTCGGGCCTCGTGAGGTCCACCGTGCCGCCCGTCGCGTGGACGACTTCGATGCCGACCAGCGACACGACGCGCCCGGTTTCGGACAAGCTGCGCTTGACGGCCGGCAGCGCATCAGTGGGGTCCACCGCATCCGGGGTGTCGATCGCGACACCGTGGACGTTGAGCGGCGCACTCGTCGAGGCGGACGGCGGAGGAGGCGCAGCGGCGCTCGCGACCTGGTCACCGCGTGCCTTGTCCCTGCGAAACAAGACCAGCCCCACACCGCCGAGGGCGATGAGGGCGACGAGTGCAACCGCAGCCAGGACGGCGAGCAACAGCGGACGCCTTCGGGCGTCTGGTTGTGCGGTGCCGTGCTTGCGCGCAAGCTCGCGGCTCAGGTACTGGTCGCTCATGCCGACGATCGCCGGCTCGAACGGGCGAGCACCGTCGGTTCCTTCGATCGCTGCCCCGCAGAACGGGCATCGTCCTCCGGACCGGCCGACCGGTGCCCGGCATCGCGAGCACCGCGGACCGTCGTCTTGCGCCGCATTCATCTCAAGGGTTGTTCTCGAGCGGGTATCCCGCTGCTGTCCAGGCCGTCATGCCGCCCCGCAGATATCGCACGTGCCGGTATCCCCTGGCCACCAGATCCTCCCCCGCGAGGGTCGACATGTGGTCCGTCTTGCAATACACGACCGCGCTCGTGTCGAGATCGGGCCCCACGAAGGCGGCGATGCCGTCCGAATCCAGATACGAGATCTTCGCGTCAGTGCCCGGGATCTCTCCCTCGTACGGGATGTGAACATTGATGAGCAGGAAGTCTTTCGCGGGGAGCGCGTCGTGCAGCTCCTGCACGCCGATCGTGCCCAGGGTCGCCTCCACGGCGTCTTGCTCCGCGACCGGTTGATCGTCCGATGCCTCGGCAAGGGAGATGGCGTCCGTCGACGCGTCGGGTGGGGAGGGGGCGCTCCTGCCCTGGTCGCTCGAGCATGCCGGGACCGCCACGAGCGACCAGGCGGTGAGCAGGGCGATGGTGGCGTGGTGAGCAACGGCGCATGGCACGTTGGCGACGGATGGCTGCATGGCGGAAGTGTATCAGACCGTGGAGGGGTAAGGTCGAAGTCCGTTCGGACCGCAGGGGGCGCGGTTCCAGCGACCGGGATGTCGACGGGTCCCCGGCGCTCGCCCCACCTGCACCTGTTCGCGTCCGTGCCCTCGCCCCCGCGCCCGACCGCTGGCGGGTGCATTGCCTCGGCCCGGGTTCTGATCCCCTGCCCCTGCCCTTTCCCCTGCCCGAGGTGCCGAGAAATTGGCCCGCCGAAAGCAGCGATTCGCCACCGTCCGCATGCTGAGCCGCATGGTGCAGAACCTCAAGACCCGCGCTCCCCGTAAAACACAACGCAACCAGCCTGGCTAGCCGTACCCTTGCGAGTGCGTCGGGAAAGGGAAGGGGCAGGGGAAAGGGCAAGGGCGCGAACCTGGGTCGGCGCAAGGCACTCACCGCCGCCGTGGTCCGGCCCGGCGTCGACGGGAGCCGCGGGCCGCGGTTCGGTGTTCGCCTTGCCGCAGCTCCCCAGCCCGAGGGCGACCAGGAGCGTCGCCA
>Ga0209018_1002933_pt1 | contig 11359 bp, 8 predicted proteins | sample YNPBryBLVA2012_FD_185814 | JGI IMG/M metagenome (GOLD analysis project Ga0209018, IMG submission 185814) | Anoxygenic and chlorotrophic microbial mat microbial communities from Yellowstone National Park, USA - YNP Bryant BLVA 2012 (SPAdes)... ...
CCGGTCGCGCGAGCCAGGACACTGATGATCACGCCGGAGGAGCGGCGTTGGGCGAACGAGGATGCCAAAATGCCGATGGCACCATCCACAGCCACATCCAGAAACGGGCTGATCAGCACGTAGGCCCCCGCCGTCAGGAAAGCCAGCACCAACCCAAGCCAGGAGAAAAAGCCCTGCTGAGGCAAAATGACAAACGTGCTGGCAAACCATGCCACTTCCATGATGAGCACCGGGACGGCACGGATGTACATCACCAGGGTGATGTGCGGCTCCATATACCGGAACACCGCCGCATACTTGGCATAAACGATCTCTCGCACGCTAAGGGCAGTCGTGCGCAGGGGGTTCCACGTCCGGTCCTCGATCTCGCGGCTGATCATGGTTCCGCTGGCAAGCACGGCGGGCAGCCGCCAAAACCACTGGACAAAGGGAATCCAGCAGCCGGGCACGGCAAAAAAGAGGTATTCGACGCCGCCGATCACGTCAAACACCTTCATCCAGTTGTTGAAGCGGAAGTCGGGCAGGTGTTTTAGCTCATTGATCGTTACCGTGTCGTCGGAATCGAAAGGAATAAATCTGGACAGCAGATTCATGCCCTCTTCCCCTTTCGGACTGGCGGGCTGCGCCCTTGTCGCCAGTATACCGCAGGAAGTCGAAAGGGCGGCCCGAACGTGGGCCGCCCTCTCTGCTGTTTACGCGGCGGCGGAAAACATGCCACCGCCGGGCATTGACGCTGCTACCGGTCTGCACTGCTGGACGAGATCACTTGCGCTGCCGGGCTGGCTTCGACAGCCTGTTCCTGGCGGTCACTGCGGCGCACGGCCAGCACAATCAGCACGACGGCGATGACAACGGTGATCAACACCGGGATGGTCGCTTCTGGTCCCTGTGTCTGGACGATGATGGGGGCGAGGATCAGCGCGACCAGGTTCATCACCTTGATCATCGGGTTGAGCGCCGGGCCGGCGGTGTCCTTGAGCGGGTCGCCGACGGTGTCACCCACGACGCTGGCCTTATGGTTATCCGTGCGCTTGCCGCCAAAGTTGCCGTCCTCGATGTACTTCTTGGCGTTATCCCACGCGCCACCCGCGTTCGCCATGAAGACCGCCTGGAGCTGCCCGGACAGGATCACGCCTGCCAGGAAACCGCCCAATGCCTGCTCCTTGAGCAGCAGACCGACGGCGATGGGGGCCAGGATGGCGATCAGTCCCAGTGGGATCAGTTCCGCCTGGGCCGAACGGGTGGAGATGGTCACGGCCTGGGCATAGTCCGGAGTCTGCTTGCCGCTGGCGATCTCCGGGATGCGTAACTGGCGCCGGACCTCGGCCATGATGTACCCGGCGGCGCGGTTCACCGCCTTAATCAGCAGGCCGCCGAACAACAGCGGCAACATCCCGCCGATGAGCAGACCGACAAACACGGTCGGATCGGCCAGGTTGATCGTGCGCGAGTAGTTTTCCAATCGCTCAGCGGGCATCACACGCTCGATGTCGGTGAAAAACGCCCCAAAGAGCGACACGGCGGCAATCACGGCGGAGCCGATGGCAACGCCCTTCGTGATGGCTTTGGTCGTGTTCCCGGCAGCGTCCAGGTCGGCCATGATCTGGCGGGCCTGCGGCGAGAATTCCTCGCCGGCCAGTTCCGCGATGCCGTTGGCATTGTCGGAGATCGGGCCGAACGTGTCCATACTGACGTTGTTGCCGGTGTGTGAAAGCATCCCGACGCCGATCAGGGACACCCCGAACAGGGTGTAAACGAAACGGTTGTCAACACCCACGTCGCGCATACTGATCAGGAACAGCGCGGCGACCATGATCCACAACGCCTTGAAGATGCCGTCCACAAAGTTCTTGCGCACATAGCCGTAGACAATGGCGGCGACAGCCAGCACTACACCGATGGCAAAGACCGGCAGACGCCACTCGGCGGGGAAATCCACGCTGTAGACCAGGATCGAGGCGGACAGGGCGGCGACGATGACGAGCACTGACCACACGCTCGACAGGTAGCCCAGCGACAGCCCTTCCAGGATCACCAGCGCTGGACCAAACATGGTCGCGCGGGCGATGTTCTGGACGCGCGGGCTGTTGGCGCTTGTTGCGCGAGACGTGAGCGGATTGAAGGCTACTGCCAGCGCCACGCCAACGGCCACCAGCGACCCCAGCGACAAATATTGCAGTTGATCGCCGCTCGGAGAGCGCGACCCGGCATAGAACAGCGCCAGCAGGAAGGTGGCGGTGATGGTGATGGCGCTGGAGATCTCGTAGCTCTTGTACATTGCCTCTTCGGCGTCGTCCACGCGCCACAGCGACACGGCGTAAGTCCCAACGATAGAACTGACCACACCGACGCCACGCACCAGCAGCGGCAGCACGATCCAGAAGAGCTGCCCGGTCAGCGCGGTCAGGGCCAGGCCCAGGATCAGGCTGGAGACGATGGTTACTTCGTAGGACTCGAAGATGTCGGCAGCCATGCCGGCGCAGTCGCCCACGTTGTCGCCTACCAGGTCGGCGATTACCGCAGCATTGCGCGGGTCGTCTTCTTCCATACCGGCTTCGACCTTGCCCACGAGATCCGCGCCCACGTCGGCGGCTTTCGTGTAGATGCCGCCGCCCACACGCATGAACAGCGCCAGCAGCGTGCCGCCGAAGCCGAAGCCCAGCAACACGTCCGGCGCAGCCTTGCCGAACACGATAAAGATCAGGGTGCCTCCCAGCAGGCCCAGGCCGTCGGTGAGCATCCCGGTAATCGTGCCGGAACGGTAGGCAATAGTCAGCGCGCGCTTGAAGCTTTCCTTCGCGGCGGCAGCCACGCGCACGTTACCCTGCACGGCCATGTTCATGCCGATGAAGCCGACCATCGCAGAGAAAGACGCGCCCATTGCAAAGGCAATCGCGCGTCCGAAGGCTACCCCCCACACGGCGCTCTGGCAGTCCACTGCCCCTGCTACGCGCTCCGGGTTGAAGTCCTCATAGCCGTTTTGCATGGCGATCTGTTTGGCCGTCAGGGTGCGGTCTTCCAGTGCAGCCAGCGCTTCTTCCTGTGACAGGCTGGTATTGGCGGAAATGTCGGCAGCGTAAGCCTCTTCTACCAACGTCGGGCAGAACAGCTCGTTGGCTTCGCCCGTCGGCTTGACGAGCGCCACACTGAGGAAGAGGGCGACGGTGAGGATCACAATCAGGATGGCGATGGTGCGAAGCTGGGTGCGCAGGTAAGCATTGGCGCCGGTGCGGATATATCCCCAAATGCGCTGCATCGCCGGGCTGCCTTTATCGGCAGCGAACGTCTGGCGGGCCAGCCAGTAGGCATAGCCCAGCGCAACGAACGCCGTTGCCAGGACGATCAAAATCATGATCTGCTCAAAGGGTTCAATCCCCTGCATAGCTTGCATGGTTATATTATCTCCTCCGTTAGGTGATTAGATAAACAGGCGGATTGGCATGGATGCGAGAGCTATGACTGGATCAAGTGACTGATTATAACGAAGGGCACGCCGGGGCGAAAGAAGCAAATCATCCCAAAGAGTACACAAATATCATTTTTATTGGCGATCAACCTTGACAAATTCGACCTGTCCGGTTTTAATTTGTTTGACCGTTATCCCCTCCCCTGGGGGGTGGGGTAATCAGGAATTTGCCCTATGGATGCGGCTACCCGTAGTGAGGCCATTCAGCGGCTCAAGAGCGTTGCCGGGCACGTCGGCGGCATCGTGCGGATGCTTGAGGAAGATCGCTACTGCATCGACGTGATCAAGCAGATTCAGGCCGTCCAGGCTGCGTTGAACCGTATCAGTGAGACGATCCTGGACTCGCACCTGCATACTTGTGTAACGACGGCTATCCGGGGCGACGATTCTGCTGAGCGCGAGCGTGTGCTTGCCGAAATTACCGAAGTCTTCCACCACTCAACCAAGCCTTTGCCCTGAGAGGAGCGATTTCTATGCAGAGCAAGACCTTTACCGTCCCGAATATATCCTGTGGCCACTGTGTGATGACTATCAAGAACGAAGTCGGTGATCTGGACGGGGTCGTTCGTGTTGAAGCCGACAAGGACACCAAGCAGGTTACAGTCGAGTGGGCCGCCCCGGCGACCTGGGACCAGATCGCGGCGCTGCTCACTGAAATCAACTATCCTCCGGCGACCAGCTGACCATTTTGGGGCAAGGGTGACGGGCAACTGTCCTTGTTCACCTTTGCATGAGGGGGGCTCATGAGCGAGAAAAACATCACGCTTCCCGTCACCGGCATGACCTGCGCGAATTGCGTTGCCACCATCGAGCGCCATGTGCGCAAGCTGGAAGGTGTCAAAGCGGCGGCGGTCAATCTCGCTACGGAGCGCATCAGCCTGGTTTACGATGACTCGGTTCTCAAACCGGACGACGTGATCGCCCGCATTCGTAAAGCCGGCTACGATGTACCGACGCAGATGGTCGAATTGCCGATCACGGGCATGACCTGCGCCAACTGCGCTGCAACCGTGACGCGCGCCCTCCGCAAGGTCGAAGGCGTGCTGGAAGCCGACGTGAACTTCGCCACCGAACGGGCCAGTGTCAGGGCAGCGGCGAACGTCTCCCGCGTGGCGTTGATCGCGGCAGTGGAGAAAGCCGGGTACGGTGTGATCTGGGCGCAGGAGGAAGGCGAGCTTCAGGATGCCGAACAGGCCGCCCGCGAGGCAGAAATCCGCCACCAGACAATCCGCCTGATTGTTGGGGGCGTTTTCTCGTTGCCGTTGTTCCTGTTCAGCATGGCCCGCGACTTCGGCCTGCTGGGCATGTGGGCGCATGAATCCTGGGTGAACTATGTCTTCTGGGCGCTGGCAACGCCTGTGCAGGCTTATGTCGGGTGGGATTACTACGTCGGTGCGTACAAGGCGCTGCGCAACGGCTCGGCCAATATGGATGTACTGGTGGCGCTTGGCTCCAGCGCGGCGTATTTCTACAGCATCCCGATCACGCTTGGTCTGCTGGAAGGGCACACCTTTTTTGAGACGGCGGCGGTCATCATTACCCTGATCGTCACCGGCAAACTGCTGGAGTCCCGCGCCAAAGGCCGCACCAGCGAGGCGATCAAGAAACTGATGGGCCTGCGCGCCAAAACGGCCCGCGTGGTCCGTGACGGCCTGGAGATGGATATTCCCGTCGAGCAGGTCCGCGTCGATGACACCGTGATCGTCCGCCCCGGCGAGAAAATTCCGGTGGATGGCGTGGTGTTGGAAGGCCACAGCGCCGTGGATGAGAGCATGATCACCGGCGAAAGCCTGCCCGTCGATAAAGGGCCGGGTATAGAGGTGGTGGGCGCGACGATCAACCGTCAGGGCCTGCTCAAGTTCCGTGCCACGAAGGTCGGGCGAGAGACGGCGCTGGCCCAGATCATCCGCCTGGTCGAGCAAGCACAGGGCAGCAAAGCGCCCATTCAGAAACTGGCCGATCAGGTAGCCGCCGTGTTTGTTCCGGCAGTGATCCTGGTGGCGGCGGTGGTGTTTGTCCTCTGGTTCGCGGGCACGGGTGACTTTACTACATCCCTTGTGCGGACGATTGCCGTGCTGGTGATCGCCTGCCCCTGCGCGATGGGATTGGCGACGCCGACGGCGATCATGGTCGGCATGGGCAAGGGGGCAGAAAGCGGCATCCTGTTTAAGAACAGCGAGTCGCTAGAACGCGCTCATAGACTGACCGCCGTTGTGCTGGACAAGACCGGCACGCTTACACGTGGTCGGCCGGATGTGACGGACATCGTGGTGAGCAAGACGGCCATGTTCGATGAAGCGACGCTGCTTGCCCTGGCGGCCAGTGCCGAACGCGGCAGCGAGCATCCGCTGGGTGAAGCTGTCGTCCGCGCCGCGCAGGATCGCCGCCTGGCTCTGAGCGAGCCGCGCGGCTTTGCGGCGATCACCGGGCAGGGGGTTCGTGCTGAAGTGGATGGACGGGTCGTCCTGGTCGGCAATCTTGCGCTGATGGAAAGTCACGGCATTCATCTGAACGGCTTGGAAGTTGAGGCGCGCCGTTTGCAGGATGAGGCAAAGACTGCTATGTGGCTGGCAATAGACGGGCGGGCAGGCGGCGTGATCGCCGTTGCAGACACTATCAAGGATGGTTCTGCAGAAGCAGTGCGGCGGATGCACGATCTGGGCCTGACGGTCGTGATGATGACCGGCGACAACCGTGCCACTGCCGATGCTATCGCCAGGCAGGTCGGCATTGATCGTGTGTTTGCCGAGGTCAGGCCGGGCGACAAGGCCGCCTACGTCCGGCAGTTGCAGTCCGAAGGCTACCTCGTCGGCATGGTCGGTGACGGAATCAACGATGCGCCTGCACTGGCCCAGGCCGACGTGGGAATCGCCATCGGCACGGGTACTGATGTAGCCATGGAAGCCGCCGACGTGACCCTGATCAGTGGCGACCTGGGTGGCGTGCCCCGTGCTATCAGACTGAGTAAGGCGACGATGCAGGTGATCAGGCAAAATCTGTTCTGGGCCTTCGGCTACAACACAGTGCTGATCCCGGTGGCGGCGGGCGTCCTGGCGCCCTTCGCCTGGGTCCCGGCTCTGCTGCGACAGCTTCATCCCATCCTGGCGGCTTTTGCGATGGCCTTCAGCAGTGTGTCGGTGGTGAGCAACAGCCTGCGGCTGCGGAGGAAGAATCTGTAGGTTGTGAGGGCGTGGTATCGCTGCGCGATGAAAAAAGCGGGACAGAAGATGTCCCGCTTTTTTGTTGGATCGGCATGTATTTGTTGGTATACTCAAATTATCATTTCATTATCCCGATCCACCGCCAGATTCACTTTGTCTACCGGGATTATCCGGCATTCCCGGTAGCTTCAGGAGGGTCTTATGTCCAAAATAACGATTCTCGACAACGAATACGTGACTCTCTGGTATCATCCTGATCACGGCATTGTGCACCACCAGTTTCATAAATATATCTACGGCCAGCCTTTCCGTGACATGCTGAGCAAAGGGGCCGACATCTTTGAGCAGTATGGTGCCGACAAATGGCTGTCGGACGACCGCAACAACTCTGCCTTGCCGCCTGAGGATGCGGAATGGGGGGATACCTATTGGGCGCCTCGTGTTATCCAGGCGGGGTGGAAGTACTGGGCGGTGGTCATGCCGGAAGCGATTATCGGGCAGATGAATATGAAGCGGTTTATCAAGATGTATTCTGACCGGGGTGTTACAGTCAGGGCGTTCACCGATCCCGATGAGGCCCTGAAGTGGCTAGAGAGCCAACAATAGCGGGCCGGGGTGACGCTGATTGCCCCGAAGATTGTTGCGGCGCTCCTCTGACTTTTAGTGGACCTGCGCCAGGGATTGATTGCTTTACAAATCTTCAGGTTTGTGCTATCTTTGCGTTACTACGGTAGCGCGGATAGGTTTTGGTTAGCACCAACCGGATCGCCCTGAGCGATCCCTTCATTTTATCTTGAGGATAACACAGCTCCGGCTGTGTTTTGTGCACTTGGATAGCGAACGAGGATGAGAGATGGCGGACCAACCCAATTACCTGACGGCAGAAGGCTTGAAAGAGCTGGAAACGCGCCTGGATTACCTGCGCAACACCCGTCGGCAAGAGATCGCCAACCGCCTGCGCCTAGCGATGGAAGAAGGCGGGGAATTGGTCGAAAACGCGGAATATGAGGATGCCAAGAACGAGCAGGCATTCATCGAAGGCGAGATCATGCGTTTGGAAGCCATTCTCAGCAATGTTCAGATCATCGAACCAGGTGGTTCTAAGGACACGGTCGGCCTGGGTGATTACGTCACTGTGCAGGAAAAGGGCGCGCCACAGCCGGAAGTCTATCATATGGTCGGCGCTGCTGAGGCTAACCCGCAACGCGGGCGTATTTCTAACGAAAGTCCCCTGGGCCGTGCTCTGATGGGCCGCAAAGTCGGGGACAAGGTGACGGTCAAGGCGCCGGACGGCGATATTATCTTCGAGATCAAGGCCATCGAATAGCAGCCTGCCTGGCTACGTGTTGCGCGGCCTGTCTGCTCCACGTAGACGGGCCGCTTTTGTGTTCGTTATAATTTGATAGTTTGCCGGGCCGCAGTCATCGAATCGGGTTCATCGATACAGAAAGGACTCCCTATGTCTCCCGCGCGCTTGCCTGACAAAGTCGAGGAATTCAACGGCCAAGATTGGCAGGCGGTTGAACCGTACTATCAGGAACTTGTCGACCGTTCCCTGACTCCGGAGACGACAGATGCCTGGCTGCGTGACTGGTCGAAGCTGGAGGCATTGCTCCAGGACACCTTTACGCTGCTGAATACCGCTTATCACCTGGATACAGAAAATGCCGAAAAACAGGCTGCCGTCGCGCGTTTTCTGGCAGAGATTTACCCAAAGGCCCTAGTTGCCAGTGAACGGCTCAAGCGCAAGCTGATTGAGAGCGGTGCCGATTTGCCGGAACAGGCGATCATGCTGCGCGGTTTTCGTAATGACCTGGAACTCTTTCGAGAAGAAAACGTGCCGCTGATTTCCCAGGTCGAGCAACTTTCGTTGCAATACCAGCAGATCATGGGCGCGATGACGGTGCAGTTCGATGGGCAGGAACGAACTGTTCAACAGCTACTTCCCTATTTGTTGCGCACAGACCGGACTGTCCGCGAGGCGGCCTGGCGCGCCGGGCGGGAACGCCAGATGCAGGACCGCGCCGCCCTGCACGATCTGTTTGACCGGATGCTTGCCGCCCGTCGCCAGATTGCGATCAACGCCGGGTTCACCAACTATCGGGATTACCGTTTCCGTGAACTGGGCCGCTTTGATTACACGCCGGATGATTGCAAGAAGTTTCACGCAGCGATTGAGCAGGTGGTGGTTCCGGCGGTGCAAAAACGCCTGGCGCGTCGCCGTGAGAAAATGGGCCTTGATGCGCTGCGTCCCTGGGACTTGGCCGTAGACCCGGCGGGCCGCCCACCACTCAAGCCGTTCGAGCAAGTCGATACACTGATTGCCCGGAGTCGAGCCATCTTCCAACGCGTCGATCCTACGCTGGGAGGGTATTTCGATACGATGGCCGGCGAAAACTTGTTAGACCTGGATAACCGCAAGGGCAAAGCGCCAGGCGGTTACTGCACTACCTTCTATATCCGCCAGCGGCCCTTTATTTTCATGAACGCTGTTGGTATTCATGGCGATGTGCAGACCCTGCTGCATGAGGGCGGCCATGCCTTCCACAGCTTCGAGATGAATCCTCTGCCGCTCATCTGGAATTCTAATATCCCAATGGAAATCGCAGAAGTGGCCTCGATGTCGATGGAATTGCTAGCTGCGCCCTACATTACCGAATTCTATAGCCCGGCGGAGGCGGCCCGCGCGCGTCTAGAACATCTGGAAGGCACGCTCAGCTTTTTGCCCTATATGGCAGTTGTGGACGCTTTCCAGCACTGGTTGTACGAAAATCCCGATCACAGCCATGCCGAGCGCGATGCGAAGTGGTTGGAGCTGCACGACCGTTTCATGCCTGGGGTAGATTGGTCCGGCCTGGAAGAGGAGCGCGCTTCGCTCTGGCAGCGCCAGCTTCATATCTATGAAGTGCCATTCTATTATGTTGAGTACGGCATTGCCCAGGTGGGAGCCTGGCAGGTCTGGCAGAACAGCCTGTGTGATCCGCGCACCGCGCTGCAAAACTACCGTGCAGCTCTGGCGCTCGGTTACACACGCCCGCTGCCGGAACTCTACCGTACTGCCGGGGCGGATTTCTTTGCCTTTGGCGATGAGAGTCGGCTGACCGAACTGGTTGCTCTTATCGAGGGGCAACTGGCGTCTCTGGAAGCTGAGGGAGGGAACTGAAACCGATGCCTTGGGAACCGACCAATGTCGAGCGGGACCGCCTGCAAAAACTGGCTCGTCTGGAGGAGCAGGGGATCGAGCCGTATCCCCGCCGTGTAGAGCGGACCCATACGACTCTTCAAGCGGTGGCTGCTTACGAGTCTGCCGAAGGAAACGGCGAAGCGGCGGAGAGTATTGAGGTTATTGTCTGTGGGCGGGTGAAACGCCAGAACATCAAGGGCAGGGTCGCCTTCTGGCACATCGAGGATGGGGCCGGGCGCGTCCAGTTGATGATCCGCCAGGATGATGTGGGCGAGCAGACTTACGATCTGGTCAAGACCAAACTGATCGAACTGGACGACTTTGTACAGGCCGGCGGCGTGATGATGCGTACTCAGGCAGGCGAGGTCAGCGTGCGCGTCTTTAACCTGCGCCTGCTGGCAAAGGCGCTCAGCCCATTGCCGGTGATCAAGGAACAGGTCAATGAAGATGGCAGTGTGACCCGTTATGGGGCGTTCACCGATGTGGAGCAACGTTACCGCCAGCGGTATGCCGACCTGGCGGTGAACCCGGATGTGCGAGAGGTGTTCCGGGCGCGTGCCAAAACCGTGAGCGCCATTCGCCGCTTTCTGGACGATGAGGGCTTTCTCGAAGTAGAGACCCCCATCCTCCAGCCGATCTACGGCGGTGCGGCGGCGCGGCCTTTTGTCACGCACCACAACCAGCTTGATCAAGACCTGTACCTGCGTATCAGTTTCGAGCTTTACCTTAAGCGGCTGCTGGTCGGGATGTACGATGCAGTCTATGAGATCGGGCGCGACTTCCGCAACGAAGGAGTCAGCTTCAAACACAACCCGGAGTTTACCCAGATCGAGTTCTACAAGGCGTACATCGACTATCAAGGGGTGATGGACCTCACTGAGCGATTGGTGTCTTATGCAGCCGAACAGGTCACGGGTAGCCCGATCATCCGCTATCAGGGCAACACCATCGATCTGCGCCCACCCTGGAAACGGTGGAAACTGCGCGACGCCATCCGTGAGCGGGTGGGCATCGACTACCTGGATCACGCGGACGCTGAATCGCTGGCAGCCGCCATGCAGGAGCGTGGGTTCGAGGCCCGGCCTGGCGCGACATGGGGAAAACTGGTGGATGAACTGCTGGGCAAAGGGGTCGAACCGACCCTGATCCAGCCCACCTTTATCATCGACTATCCGCGCGACATCTCGCCGTTCGCCAAGAGCAGCCCTGATGATGAGCGGCACGTCGAGCGGTTCGAGTTCTTCATCGGCGGCATGGAGATGGGCAACGCCTTCACCGAGTTGAACGATCCCCGCGATCAGGAAGCGCGTTTTCTGGAAATGGGCCGTCTGTATGGAGAAGAGGACGAGGAATCCGCGCCGCTGGACGAGGATTACCTGCGCGCCATGCGCTATGGGATGCCACCGAATGGCGGTTGGGGGATGGGGTTGGACCGTCTGGTGATGTTGCTCACAGACCAGCGTAGCATCCGCGATGTCTTGCTTTACCCGCATCTGCGGGATAGAGACTGAGCGATACTGAACAGGGCAGCGGCGGATCGAATCCGTC
>Ga0209018_1002936_pt1 | contig 11350 bp, 8 predicted proteins | sample YNPBryBLVA2012_FD_185814 | JGI IMG/M metagenome (GOLD analysis project Ga0209018, IMG submission 185814) | Anoxygenic and chlorotrophic microbial mat microbial communities from Yellowstone National Park, USA - YNP Bryant BLVA 2012 (SPAdes)... ...
TGCCTAAAGGAGCGGAACATACGGTTCCTCGGCTACATCAATACCTTTCTAGCCTTGGAAGGCTCCCTCTACAAAGAGGCAAGCGCGAAAGGCTACTGCGTGAAAGATTCCAGAGGGAAGGACTACCTGATCTACATCACCACCTTTCCCGCGGCTATGGTGGACCTTACGAATCCCGAGGCCCGCGGTTGGATCAAGAGGGTGATTCAGGAGAATATGATCGGAATCGGTATGTCCGGCTGGATGGCCGATTTTGGCGAATACCTTCCTACCGATGCTGTCCTGGCCTGCGGGGAGCCTGCCAGCTTATGGCACAACCCCTGGCCTGCTCTATGGGCACAGGTGAACCGGGAGGCGGTTGAAGAAAGCGGAAGACTTGAGGATACGGTGTTCTTTCTGCGGGCAGGCTACACGGGGACGAGCCGATATGGAAGGGCAGTCTGGGCGGGAGACCAACTGGTGAACTTCAGCCGGCATGATGGCCTGGCCAGCGTGATGCCGGCCGCACTCTCCCTAGGGGTGTGCGGGACCGCCATTCACCATAGCGATCTAGGGGGCTACACTACCCTGGCCTGGGTGAAGAGGAAACGTGAAGTATTCCAGCGGTGGGCAGAGCTGTCGGCCTTTACTCCCATCATGCGAACCCACGAGGGGAACCGTCCCGACTCCAACCATCAGTTCAATTCTGACCCCCAAACCCTCGCCCACCTAGCACGGATGACTCGAGTGTTTACCCTCCTGAAGCCGTACCATCTGGCCCTTCAGGAGGAGCACGTGGCGACGGGGCTACCCCTCATTCGACCCCTGTTCCTCCACTACCCTGAAGATCCTACAACCTACAAACTCGCTTACCAGTACCTCTATGGGCAAGACCTGCTGGTGGCTCCGGTCACCAAACCACGCTGCCGATCGTGGCGGGTGTACCTTCCCAGGGACACGTGGGTGCACGTGTGGACAGGGAAGGTGTTTGAGCCACATCCGAAGAAGACAGGTCAATATGTGGAGGTGGAAGCTCCTCTTGGCTACCCTCCTGTGTTCTACCGGAAAAGTTCTCCCTGGGAGGCGCTTTTTCAAAGTCTTTCCAGGATTTCGTGAGGCCTTCGATATAGGGCAGGGCACTGACGGGAAGAAAACTCAGCGCATATCGGCCGGATTTATCTCCTTCCCTGTAGAATCCCGCTATTTTGATAAGGGATGTTCCTCAAGTTTTAAGGACTTTTCTTCAGAATCAGAGGTTTGGGTAAGGTAAAGTGCTGCCCCTTGAAATAGAGGTGATAGCGAACATCCTCCTCCGCTTCGTACCCTTCCTTTTGAGCGTTGATGAGGAACTCGATGATTTTCATGTCTTTGAATACGAATATTCCTTCCTGATTCGTCTCCGTAACCATGGGGGGTTTGATCAGATTCAAGGTTTTCTCCCGAATGAGTACCCGAGCCTCGGGTATGGGAGTTCCTTTTTCATCCACCACCCTGCCAGTAATGATCCCGTCGGTATTCAGTTCCACGTACAAAAGCCACCCGAAAAGAGTGGTAATCAGCAGGATGATCAAGATCGAATTGGCCACATTGTGGCGAATGATTTCCAGGAAGTACTTGTATAGCTTCATCCCTTGATAGCTCCGCTAATGATACCGCTGATGAATCGGCGCTGATTCATGAAAAAAACCAGAATGATCGGGGCGATCACCATGATCACGAAGGCATACATCTGTCCGCTGGTATTCTCGAAATAGCTCAAGAATGTGGAGAGGCCCAGGGGCAGTGTTTGCATCTCTTTTTCGGAAATGATGATCAGGGGCCAGATGAAGTTGTTCCATGACCACACGAAGGTCAGGATGATGTTGGTTGCGATGGCAGGTTTTGCTAAGGGGAGATAGATCTTGAACAGGATGGTCTGTTCTTTCATGCCATCCATTACGGCTGCATCGAACAGTGATCCGGGGATAGAGTCGAAGGCGGCCTTGAATACGAATATGTTGATGATGGTGGAGGACAGGGGGAAGGCCAGCCCCAGATAACTGTTCAGGAGTCCCATGTACTTGGTCAGTAGGAAGGCGGGGATGATGGTGGTCTGAAAGGGAATCATCATCATGCTGAGATAGAGGAGAATTACAAGTCTCTTACCAGGAAAAGAATAGCGAAGGGCATAGGCCGCCATGGAATTGAAAAACAGATTGGCCACTACCACGACGAAGGAAACAAAAACGCTGTTGAAAAAAAACCGCAAGAAGGGGATCCAGTAGTATACATCCACAAAATAGTAGATATGGGGATCCTTCGGAATGAGGGAAGGGGGGTAATTGAACAGGTTTTCCCCTGTCAGGCTGGTTTTCAGCACCCAATAGATGGGGATGGTAATCAGTATGCTTACTAGAATAAGTATTCCATGATCAATGATCCGGAAAATCGCTTTTCTATTCATAGTAGTGCACACCTCCCGCCTCTCCCCCGGAGACCTTGTTGGAAACCATCGTGATGAGGAGAAGGAACAGGAAAAGGATCACCGTCATGGCCGCCGCGGGTCCGATCTCGTTGAAGGTAAAGGCCTTTTTATAGATATACGTAACAAGGATTTCCGTTGCATTCCCCGGGCCCCCATTGGTCATCACGTAGATTACGTCGAAAGTTGTAAAGGAATTGATGATTCCTACGATGAAACAGAGGAAGAGGGAAGGTTTCAGCAAGGGCAGAGTGATCCATTGAAGCTTCCGCATACTGCTGGCTCCATCCATTTCAGCTGCTTCGTACAATTCATCCGGTATCGTTTGCAGGCCTGCCAGCAAGAGAATTACATAGTATCCCAAAGACTGCCAGATGGTGGTAAAAATGACCGAGGGCAATGCCCAGGTGAAAGAACTGAGAAACCCGATACTTTCCCGTGTGATCCCAAGGCTTCGAAGGGCGAAATTGATGAGCCCCACTTTTTCATCATAGAGCCATTTCCAGATGATGGCGATGGCCACCGGTGTAATGGGATAGGGAAGGAAAATCAGGGCTCTGTAAAGGTTTCTACCTTTTAGAGGCTTGTTCACCAGTAGACTCAGCACCAGCGCAGCCCCTATGGCGATAGGGGTGCCTCCAAAGAAATAGGAGAGGGTATTCCTGAAACTTTCCCAGAATACGGGATCCTGGCTCAAGGATAGATAATTGGAAAACCCGACGAATCGAGGGATTCCGATAAGTTTCCATCTCTGGAAGGAAAGGACCAGGTTCCAAACAATCGGGATGATCCGATAGATGGTAAACACGACTAGGGAAGGGGCAAGGAATAGGGCAATCAACATCCCTCTTCCCCGATTCACTTTTGACATACGCTTCTCAACACCTCAAAAGCCCTAGCTCACCGATTCTACTCGATGAGCTAGGGGATTCCCGCGTAAGGAGATACGCTTTATTGGGCAGCGAGGATCCTGTTTACAGCCTTTTCCGCCTCTGCCAATGCCTGATCTGCGGGGATCTGGCCAAACAGAGCCTTCTGTATATTGGAGTATACCGCATCCTTGATCTGTGCATCCTTTGCCGATCTAGTGATACCCGTCAGATTGCCGGAAACAGAAAGAGCGACTTTGAAGCTTTCCGCTACCACCGGATAGGTCTTGGAGAAATTGGGATCCTTTATGAGGGAATTGTCCGCGTTGGAATTTCCACTCAGGGTCCCCAACACTGTAGCGGTTGTGGTTGCCCATTTGTCGTTGGTGACCATCTTCACGAAACCCCAGGCCACATCTGGGTATTTAGTTTTGGAAACGATGCAGAATCCATGGTAGTTCGGCACAGACCACTTCCCGGGGAATGGCGCGACACCGACAGTCTGATCGTTGGCCCATTTGCTCTGGGATTGAAAGGCTCGAAGAGCCGGCAGATGGGCATGTAACATGGCGGCATTCCCCGCACCGAACTCCCCATTCGGTTCAGCCCATCGTCCTGTCCAGGAAACCTTGGAGATCACACCCGAAGCCGTGAGTTCCGCCAGGGTTTTCAATGTTTGCACCGCCGCAGGGGTATTGAAAGCGGCTTTTTTCCCATCGGGGGTTAATATTTCTACCCCATTCGCCCGGAACAGGGGCCAGTACAACCAGTCGAAGTTCAGGGTAAGGAAACCGCTCACCGTACCCTTGGTGAGTTTCTTTGCGTAGGCTACAAGTTCATTCATCGTTTTGGGCGGTTCGGTAATACCCGCTTCCTTGAAGAGAATTTTATTGTAGAACAGAACCGAGGAGGGGGTATAGAAAGGAACCATGTAGTATTTCCCTCCAAAGTTCGAGGCTGCCTCGAGAATGTTCTTTTCGAACCGGTTCTTTACCTCAGGCTCCTTCTGGAAGTAGGGGGTGAGATCCAATAGAATTCCGTCCGCCGCGTACTGATACCACAGAGCCCCCTGAATATCGATCACATCCGGTGGGCTTCCAGCAGCCAGTTGGGTCTGGAAATAGGTGGGCAACTCCGTTCCTTTCTTGTCCACCCAGTTCACCGTTACCCCCTTGTTGGCATCCTGGTATTCTTTGATCCATTGATTGATGGTATCCGCATAGTGGGGGAGGTTCCATGTCAACAGAGTGATGCTTTTAGGACCTGCCGTCTCCTTCGCTCCCCCGCCCCACCCTAGGGCAATACCTACCAGCAGCAATACGATAAACCCAATCCATTTCAAGTTCTTTTGCATACCTAAACCTCCTCTATATTTATTATTTTCTAAAAATAATTTTAAGAGGGTATTCTGCATTCTGTCAAGTAAAAGTTAGTACCCCGAAGCTTGTGGAGATTGAAGCAAGAACTGGCAGTTTCCTGCTTAGAAGAATTGAGGGCTCTGAGGAGCCCGTGCCAGCCTGGTAGCCAGGGGGTGTGTTAGGGATTCACGCAGCAGCAGGGTACACCTTACGCCTCCCTGGCATCCTTCCGGGTAAAACTTCCGTACAGGCAGGGGACTACTACCAGGCTCGAGAGGGTAGAGAACAGTAACCCGAACACGATGGTACCGGACATGGGCCCCCACACAGGGCTAGCCCCTCCCAGTCCCAGAGCCGTGGGGATCAATCCTGCCATGGTGGTGATACTGGTTAGGATGATGGGGCGCAATCGGGAGCCTACCGCCGCGGGGATGGCTCTGTCGACGTCCACCCCTTCCTTCCGGAGCCGGTTCAACAAGTCGATCAGTACGATGGCGTCGTTCACCGCGATCCCTGCCAGAGCGACACCTGCGTAGATCACCGTGGTGGATAGGGGGACCTGGAAAAGGTACAGGTACAAAACTACCCCCATGAGGGAAAAGGGAATGGTGATAAGGATCAGGAAAGGCTGGGTATAGGATCGGAACTGGGTGCTCAAAATAAGGTAGATGAGAAAAATTCCCAGTAGAAAAATCTGAAGAATCTGGATCAGCAGGTTTGCGAACTCGGCAAACTCCCCACCTGCGATGAACTCCACTTCGGGGTAGAAGGGGAGGATTTCCGCTTTCACGTAGGCCTGCAGTTCCTGGAGGATTTTGCGCTGTTCCTTTTTATTCAAGAGATCCGCCTGAATGGAAACCTCCCGCTTGCCGTCCACCCGTTTGATCGAAGAAATCGGCTCTTCCTCCAAGAGGGTACAGACGGCGGAAAAAGGGACAAAAGAGCCGCTGGGCGTAGGGATCTTTAGATTCGATAGATCGGAAAGATTGGCCGTGGAGCTCCGGTACCGTACGAGGATATCCCGTTCCTCGTTGTCGATGAACACTCTTCCGGCGGTGAAACCTTCGAGGGTTCCGCGGATGAAGGCGCCGATGGAACTGGGGGTAAGACCGAATCTTGTGGCCTGAAACTCGTTTACCCGGATCCGAAACTCAGGGGTACCCCGCTCGAGGGAATCCTCGATATTGATCAACGAGGGATAGGTTCCCATTCGCTCCCGAAGGGTCTCCACGATACTCCGCAACTCTTCGAACCTGTCTCCCCTGAACCGCAGAACCATAGGAGGATCTACAGGCGGCCCCCCCTGCACTTTCCGATAGCTGACCTGTTCGGGGCCTGGAATCCCCTCGGTGAGAGTTCGGGCCTCGTTCAGAAGGGACGTAACGGAGCGCTTTCCCCCTTCTTTTTCTCGTTTCAAATGTACCACAATCTGAGCTACGTTGTTTCGGGTTCCCGTGACAAGGGTATTGGTGAGGGACCCAATATTGGACAGGATACCCACCACTTCCCCTGTGTCTGTAAGGGGCTTCAGCTTCTCTTCGAACTCCTTCACAACCTGGAGGGTTTTGTCCCTGTTCGTTCCTGCCGGCATTTGCACATCGATGAAAAAGTACGGATAGTCCTCCCCGCTGAATAGGTCCTGGCGAAGCCGCGGGATCAAGCTGAACACGAATACCAGGAATAGGAAGGAGAGGAGAATGGTAAGCCTTCGGTGTTTGTAAAGAATCGAAAAGATCCTTTCGAATAGGGATCGTATCTTCGTAAAGTCCAGCGGGGGCCGAACCTTTGCACCTCCCGGCCAATCTGCATAGTGGGAAGGGAGAAAAAAGATCGCCTCCAGGGTAGAAACGGTGAGGGCTATACTCACCACCAGCGGGACCACCCGTAGGAACTTTCCGATAGTTCCCGGCAGAAGCATCAGGGGCAGAAAAGCTGCCAGGGTCGTGGCGGTAGCGGAAATGACGGGTAAGGCTACCTCGTCTACCCCCCGAACAGCGGCTTCCCCTTTGGAAAGCCCTTCCCCCTGAAGCCGGAAAGCGTTTTCTACAATTACGATTCCATGGTCCACCAGCATCCCCAACACCAATACCAACCCAAAGAGGGTGTTGGTGTTGAGGGTTTCTCCTAACATATCCAGAAGGAGGAAGGTCACGGCAAAGGTTGCGGGAATTCCGAATCCGATAATGAGTCCATTCCTGAAACCGATGAAGAGGAAAAGAATACCCACCAGTAGGATCAATCCGACCAGGGCGTTGGATGAAAGAACGTCGATACTCTCCTTGATGCGAAGGGTAGAATCGTTCAGGTACACTACCTGTAGGGTCCCTGAGGACTCTGCTTTGAAGCTTTCCACCGCCCGTTTTACACCCCTTACCACCTGAAAGGAATCCCCGCCGGACACCTTGGCCACATTGAGAAGGATAGCTCGGGAACCGTTGTACCATGTGACTTCCCCCTTATCCTCGTACCCATCCCGAATTTGGGCCACATCCGCTATTCGCACCACTGAACCCACGGTAGAACCCGAACGCAGGATGATTCTCGACAAGGCGGAAGACTCTTCTATATCCGATCCTGTGCGTATGAAGTATTCCCGGTTCTCCGTGGGCAGGGTACCTGCCGGCACTGTGGAGGAGGAAGTTTCCACAGCGCGCACCAGGTCGGTAATCGATATACCCAGGGTTTCCATCCGTTCCGGCTCGGCTTCCAGAAAAATTTTCCTGTCCCGGGACCCAAAGAGGGAAACGGAACGTACCCCGGGGAGGGATTCCAGGGTGTCCCGGAGCCTCCTCGCAGACCGATACAATGCCCCCTCCTCGCCAAATGCAGATCCTGCCTCACCGGAGGAACGGTTACCCCCGGCGGATCCTCGATTACGGTAGGCGCGCAACACGTTACCGTCGGATGAGCCGGTTACTGTTCCTGCGGAGGCAACTCCCCCAGCACCCTCTTTCGAGGCGCCCTCTTTCGAAGTATAGAGAACCAGTTGAATCACGGGAAGAAAGTCGGCGGAGGAAAAATCTTTAATTTGCGGTTTGTCCGCTCCGGTGGGAAGAGTCACCTTCCCCGCTCGGGTAATCGCTTCCTGGTACAGCCGGCCAAACTCTTCACTGGATATCCCGTCCCGAAACTCCAGGCGCAGGAGCGCGAATCCTTCCGTGGTACTGGACTGGATCCGTTTCAATTGGGGAAGGTTCTTCAGTTCCTGCTCCAATTTGATGGTTACCGTCTTTTCGATTTCGTCTGCCGGGGCACCGGAATACCGAACGGAGATGATCACCCAGTAAAAGGGGACTTCGACGAACTGTTCCCGGGGCAACCTGTACACGCTGAGAAGACCCAACAACAGGAGGGTGATGGTGACTATATTGACAAACACCGAATTGGCCGTTGAAAGCTTCCCTATGTTCATGGGTCACTCCCATTTGAGGCTGTCACCCACTTCGCGGGGATTCACGGGACTTCCGCTTTTCAGTTTTGACATGCCGGAAACCAACACCAAATCGCCCTCGGAGATACCCTGCAGGACCTCCACCTTGGTCCCTTGCCGGGGTCCCAGCACAGGGTACCGTACTTCCACCTTCCCCTCCCGAGCCACGAACACGGCAGGCTTTTCCCCTCGTCGCACGAGGGATGCGGTAGGAATAAGGAGGACTGGAGCCCTCCGAGGTCGCTCGATTTCCACCAAGGCGGACATTCCTGAGCGCAGCCGGCCATTGCAGGAATCCTTCCAACTGAGCACCACCGTATAAGCACCGGTCCTTGGATCGCTACCTCCTCCGATGGCAGTGACCTCCGCTTGGATTTTCCGTTCCCCGCAGGCGGCTGGCGCCCGCACGAAAGCCCGGCTTCCCACCTGCAGTTCTCCTACCTCCCGTTCCCCTACCGAAAGTTCCAATCGAAAGGAGGAAGTGTCGACGATCCGAAGTATTCTGGTTCCTCGGCTGAGGAAGGAACCTACAGTAATGGAAGGGTCTTGGACAGCGACAACCCCGCTGATGGGTGCCCGAACGGTACAATCCTCGTAGGCTTTCTTTGCCAGTTCGTACTGCGCCTTGGCAGCGCTCGCAGCGCCTCGAAGCCTCGCTACCGCGGAAGCGGAGGCTCCCCCCTGCTGGAACAACCGTTCGGTGCCTTCCAGTTCGATCTGTGCGGATTCCAACTGAACCTTGGCCCGTTCCATCTCGAGGCGCTTGAGGGTATCGTCCACCTGCAGGAGTACCTGCCCCTTTTCTACCCACTGGCCGATTTGAAAGCGGATTTCCCGGATGATCCCTTCGGTTTCCGATACTGTCCAGGCCTCCCGGATCCCCTCCACCACTCCCGCGCCGGTGACGAAGGAAAGGGGTGTTCCCTTCACCACCCGTACCGCCTCCACCGCCACTTTCTTCGCCTCTTCCGGTGCTTCCCAAACCGTGGCTCCGCTGATAGTATCCTTTCCCCCGCAGGAAACAAGACCTAAGCATAAAGTACCTGTGACCAGAGCTAACAGTGCGATTCGCGACGCATCACCTCTGCCTTGCATACTTTCTCCTAGTTATTAAATAAAGTATCACCAAGGAGGCAGAGGAGACAAGAGAAAAAATATCGAATCTACATGTGCCCTACCGTAGGGAGTGTATCCTTCTTCATCATCAGATGGACGGAGGCAAGTTTGAAGGCTTTCGGCAAGGCAAGGATACGAGGGGAGTCTCCCACGTATTTGGTCGCATCCTTCAAGGCGCTTTCAACGGTAGGTCGGGTTTTCATTCCCATCGCCCGGCCATACCCAGGTTCATAGGCCCCCACAATGTAGATCGCGGAAGCGTGCATCTCCGCTATGTGCCCGCAGGAGATCATGGAAAAGCCGTGATAGGGATGATACCCATAATTATAGCGGTACTTGTCGATGTACTCCTTCTTGGAACAGAAATACTCCCCGTATTTTTCGCAATCCGGCAGGGTATGATGGTAATCCTTGAGGAACAGTTCATACAGTTCCCGATACGCGGGGAACTCTTCGTCATGGAAGTACCCGTTACAGATGGAGGAACAGATGACCACGGGATGTTCCGCCAGCACCCGCCTGTGACGAATGATCTGAGCGCTTATGGCCTGTAGCATCAGGATAGGATTGGTTCCCATGCCGTTCCCGTAATGGAAGGCTTGAGGCATCCCGAATACCATCACATCGAACTTCTCCTCCGCCCAGGGGACGTAGGTGCGTCGATCCGCCAGCCGGAAGCTAGGTTCCTCGATGGCTTTGCCATACCCTGCAAAAACTCCGAGCTGCCGTGCGTGGGTATCCAGCACAGCATCTACCATGAAGAACTTCCGACCCATCTTCTCTTCCATTTATGGAGGCTTATGAAGAACCCAAATAGGAGGGGGAGAAACAAGAACAGGAGCCAAAAGGTCCCGTAGGGAATAACAAACAGGATCCCTTCGACCCCTGCTCGGGTAAGTTTCTTTTTTTTACTTACTGAGGACTGCATTCACATCCCGTTCTGCTAACGCAAGAGCTTCCTTCGGAGAGATCGTACCATTGTAAGCCCTCTCTATGTAGGGCTCGATGGCGGCATTGATTTCCCCGATTTTCGGGTGCAGGGGTTTGCTTTTATACACTCCGCTGAAGGCCATGTCCGTGAAGGTCTTGAGAGCTTTTTTCCAGGTTTCCGATTGCTGTAATTCCGGATTCTGCATGGCGCTCTTCCGTAACGGCACATGCCCTCCGTAGATCCCCCAGAGGTGAGAGTTTTCGCTGATGAACTTGATGGCTTTCATGGCGGGTTTGATCAGCGGTTCCTGCTTTTTCGTTTGTTTCGGGATCACGAGGAAATGGTTGGATCCCCAGGTATATTGCTTGTCGAACCACTTGGGGATTCCCATTATCCCCCAGTCGAATTTCACGTTCGCCAGGCTCAGATAATGCCAGGTACCGTTCATCATCATTCCCAGGTTCCCCGACTCGAATTGGGCCGCTCCGTTTGTCCCTGGAGTGTTCCACCCTCTCTCTCGAATTGCGACCAAAGCCTCCAGCGCCTCTAATCCCTTCTGGTTATTGAAGGCTGCTCGGTTTCCCTCGATCAGTTCCCCGCCTTTCTGCCAGTAAAAGATATACCACGCCCTCCGGTACCAGCGGGATTGTCCAAAGGCCGCGGGATGGAAGGGGATAAACCCCGCTTTCTTCAAGGCTTCACAGGCTGCCACGAACTCGTTCATCGTCATGGGAGGTTTGTCGGGATTCAAGCCAGCCTTCCGGAAGGCATCCTTGTTGTAGTAGACCCCCAGGAGGGTGTTGTCCAAGGGGATACCGTACTGTTTGCCTCCGATGGTAGCGATGTCCCATACATACTCGACATAATCCTCCCGTTTGATCCCGAACTCCTTCAGAAGATCTCCTACCGGGGAGTCGTTTAACGGTGTAAGGGCTGGATACATGGAGGGCATCAGGAAGTTCAGCACGATCCCGATTTGGGGCGCCTCCCCGGCCATGACCGCATTGTTCAACTGAGCAGCATACTCGGTCCAGCTCCCCTGGGTCAGGTCGATCTGCACATCCTGGTTCTTTTTATTGAACTCCTGCACGATCATTTCCCTCTAGGATGCAAACTGCGAATACTCACTCCCCTTTCTCTACCCCTCCCCCCTACACCCTCCGTAACCATATTCCTTTGGCAGCTCCGGCTACCCGTGAGCCTACC
>Ga0209018_1002938_pt1 | contig 11346 bp, 11 predicted proteins | sample YNPBryBLVA2012_FD_185814 | JGI IMG/M metagenome (GOLD analysis project Ga0209018, IMG submission 185814) | Anoxygenic and chlorotrophic microbial mat microbial communities from Yellowstone National Park, USA - YNP Bryant BLVA 2012 (SPAdes)... ...
TCTCATCGTTTCTTTTTGATCATCAACCCCAAGAATCCAACAAGAACCCGAAAGGGATACTTGACAGCCTTAAGGGAAGTAAACAAGGATTGACCCGCTTGGCGGCTACGCATTTTCACCGGAATTTCTTTGATAGTGAAACCTTGTTGTAACAACATCAACAAGGCCTCCGCTTCCGGGTGATCGACCGGATAGTCTGTCGCAAAAAAAGTCAAGGCTTGGCGGTCGAGTGCTCGCAAGCCAGATGTGGTGTCGGTAATTCGCTTGCCTGATGCCAGAAATAAAATATAACTTGAAAAAAGCATCCCCACTCGGCGGAAGAAGGGAGTTTTGTAGTCGCGGTCAGGATTATCTTTCATGTAGCGTGAACCAATGACACAGTTGGCTTCACCGCGCATGATGGGAGCAGTCAATTTTTCGAGCCAAATTGGATCATGTTGCCCATCTCCGTCTATTTGTATTGCCATGTCATAATGATGGGTAACAGCATACTTGAAACCTGTTTGGACAGCACCTCCTATCCCCAAATTGGCTGCTAATTGGATGACAGTCACACCCTCAAAGCGACGTGCAATGAGGGCTGAACGGTCGCGGGAGGCATCGTCTACAACCACAATGTCGTATTCGTGTTGATATGCTTTCAGTTCCTCAAGCAGGGAGGGGAGATTCCCTTCTTCGTTGTAGGCGGGAATAATAATCAATTTCCTCATTTTTTTTTGGAGTAATACTGGATTCCATCCTTAACATGGTCCAAACACATGCCCGTATACAATGCGATTTTCTCGGAAGCCGTATTGCCAACTTTGATCTCGGCACAAACAGGAGCATTCAGGGTCTGTATCAATAGTGATACCATTCGTTTCCCTATCCCTTTGCCCCTGACCGCAGGCGCGACGGTCCAAGAAAGGAGAAAAGCATCTTGTTTCCAATCTGCGCGCACCGTGCCGACAGGTTTGCCGTCTTCCTCAACAATATAAATTTTACGGTGTGGATTGCAGAGACTGGTCTTGAGCCAGTCGAGATGAGCCTGGAAAGGAATTTCATCTTGATTATGACTGGCTGCGCGGGTTTGTGGATCATTCCTCCAAACGAATAAAAGTTCAGCATCTTCCAAAGTGGCGGGGCGCAGCAAAAGGTTCTTTGGCATACAACTAGATGCGAAAACGAGTGATGACTTTGCCGACCGCAGTAATGACATCTTGGATGTCTTGATCAGTCATGGCCGGAAACAGAGGAAGGGTGATCAATCTTTCGTAGGCTTCTTCGGCAACCGGGCATTCCCCCTTTCTGTATCCAAGTTTTTGATAGTAACTCAACCACGGAATAGGAATATAATGTACATTGACGCCAATATTTTCTGCTCGAAGTGCTTTATAAATGGTTTCTCGCCCTACGCGCAACGCACCAAGATTCAGACGTATGACATATAAATGCCAGGCTGATTCACATTCTGGTAATACATACGGAATTTCCACTTCAGGGAGGAGGGAAAATGCTTGATCGTATTGTCTTGCAATGTCCCGTCGACGTTCCAACCATGTATCCAGTTTTCGTAATTGACTGAGTCCCAATGCGCAATTGACATCCGGTATGCGATAGTTGTAGCCCAGGTTAATGACATCATATTGCCATAAATTGGCTTCATTGCGTTTTTGGAAATCTATATCAATGCCATGGTGTCGCAACGATCTGATACTTTTTGCATATTCAGCATTTTGGGTGATGACCATGCCGCCCTCAGCGGTGGTGATGTGTTTTACGGGATGAAAGCTCAAGGTCGTCAGGTCTTGCAATGTGCCAACCTTTCTACCTTTATAGGTTGCTCCTAATGCATGTGCCGCGTCTTCAATGACAACCAAATGGTGCTTTTCGGCAAGATGCTTTATGGCATCATGGTCGCAGGGCTGACCGGTCAAATCAACGGATACGATTGCTTTCGTGCGCGGAGTGATTTTTCTCTCGATCTCTACAGGGTCTACATTGAGGGTGTCTGCGCACACATCGGCAAAGACCGGTTTTCCCCCCAGATACAAGATGCAGTTTGCGCTGGCAACGAACGTAAGCGGGGGGACAATCACTTCGTCTCCTGGGCCGATGCCCGCCGCAAATGCTGCTGCATGGAGGGCTGCCGTCCCTGTGTTCACCGCGATTGCTTCTTGTGCGCCAATGTAACGGGCAACCGCATTCTCGAATTCTTTTACTGCAGGCCCAGTTGTCAGCCAATCTCCTTGCAGAACTTTGACAACCGCTTCGATGTCTTGCTGGTCTACCCATTGCCTTGCATAATTGAGCATGGACTTCCTGACGGGAGTCCCGCCCTCGAGGGCTAATTTTTCCATAGACTTCCTTGTCAACATGGATAATTGTGTGCAGGAAAATTATATCAGAGTTGGATACTCGACTTATTCCCTTTCATCTTGTCTTGTTCACCCTGGATTTTCCCGGAAGGTTGCATTTGACAGTGACTTTTTCTCGATTATAATTCAGTCGCTGAATTTTGAAATGGAAACCCCTGAAGAAAACGTCCGTGAACTGACTTTACTGGAGCAAATCGAGAATGACCCGGATGTAACCCAAGCCTCATTAGCCACTCAATTAGGCGTGGCGGTGGGAACGGTCAACTGGCATTTGAAGCGGCTGGTCTCGAAAGGCTATGTCAAGGTCAAACGCGCAGAACGCAAGAAACTGCGCTATATCATCACGCCTGAAGGGCTGGCTTTACGCGCGCGCCTGACGGTGGATTATATCGAGCGTTCGTTCGACTTGTACCGCAAGACCCGCCAGCGCGTAAGGACGCTTCTGGACGAGGTGAAACAGGCTGGTTATGGCCGTATCCGCCTGGTGGGCGAGGGAGATGTGGCCGATATTTGTCGCCTTTCGTGCCTGGAGCAAGGCATCGAAATCGTGAAAGAGGAAAACGTGCCAGCGCTGGAAGTGAAAGGGTTCAAAGTGATGTTGCATATGGAGACCGACAATGGAGGCTGAACGTCATGTTTTGATTACTGGCGGAGCGGGCTATATCGGTTCTCTCTTGACCTGTGAACTGCTGCGCGCCAATTACCGCGTCACGGTCCTCGACGATTTGCTCTTTGGCGGCGAGTCGCTGTTGGGATTTTTGCATCATCCCAACTTTCACTTCGTCAAAGCAGACGTGACCGAGCCGCGCGCCATCCGTGACCATGTGCGTGGGGAGTGGCCTGTGCCTTACGCAATCGTGCATCTGGCTGCCATCGTCGGTTTCCCGGCTTGCCAGGCGGTGGGCCGGCAGGTGGCGTGGCGGTATAACGTCGAAGCCACGAAAACGGTCTTTGGGCAGGCGGCAGACCTGGGCGTAGAGAGATGCGTGTTCGCGTCCACGTACAGCAACTACGGTTTGTCGCCCGATGGCAAGCCCGTCACCGAGGAGTCGCCGCTCAATCCCCAGTCTTTGTATGCCGAGACGAAGATCGCGGCAGAAGAGTATTTGCTGGCGCAGAAGGATGCGCCTACGGCGCCGCTTTCATTCCGCCTGGCTACGTTGTACGGTATCTCGCCGCGTACGCGCTTCGACTTGATCGTCAATCAATTTGTTTTGGAGGCTTTTACCCGGCGTGCATTGATCATTTATCAACGCGGCTATTCGCGTTCGTTTGTGCATGTGCGCGATGCGGTGCGCGGCATCATCATGGGTTTGGAAGCGCCCGAAGAGAAGATTCGTGGTCAGGTGTTCAATTTAGGCACGCCGCAAGGAAATTATACGAAAGACGAGATCGTCGCCCTGGTGCTGAAGCGGATGCCAGAGACGGTTGTAGAATACAAAGACCTGTCCTTTGGCGGTGATATGCGCGATATTACCGTCTCGTTCGAGAAGATTCGCCGTCAGTTGGGCTTCGAGACCACCCTGAGCGTGGACGATGGCATTCGCGAGGTGTTACATGCCTTGAAAACCGGCTTGATTCGTAATCCCATGGATGAGAAATACAGAAATGCGCAATTCATTGTGCAGTAGGGGCAGGTATCGGGTATACAGGTACACAAGTAAACAAGTAGACAAGTACAAGTGGAGAAAAGATGAGTGAGCATTTTTGGCAAGACAAAAAAGTCATTGTGACCGGCGGAGCAGGTTTTCTTGGCTCGTTTGTGGTTGCAAAACTCAAAGAGCGTGGAGCGGCAGATATTTATATTCCGCGCATCGAGGAATATAACCTGGTCAACCCAGAGGATATTTGCCGTATGTATGATGTGACCTTGAGAGAGGGCGACCCAGCGAAAGCGATCGTCATTCACCTGGCCGCCAACGTCGGCGGCATTGGCGCCAATCGCGAGCATCCGGCAGAATTTTTCTATGACAACCTGATGATGGGCGTCCAATTGATGCATCAGGCCTGGCTGCGCGGGGTAGGCAAGTTTGTAGCCATTGGGACGGTTTGCGCCTATCCTAAGTTTACGCCCGTGCCGTTCAAGGAAGATGACCTGTGGAATGGCTATCCCGAAGAGACCAATGCGCCTTACGGTCTGGCCAAGAAAATGATGCTGGTGCAGGCGCAGGCCTATCGTCAACAATATGGCTTCAATGCCATTTACCTGTTGCCGGTAAATCTCTATGGCCCAGGCGACAATTTCAATTTGCAGACCTCGCATGTCATCCCGGCCCTCATCCGCAAGGCGATCGAGGCGCAGGAACGGGGCGAGAAGGAACTGGTGGTGTGGGGCGATGGCTCGCCGACGCGCGAATTCCTGTACGTGGAAGATGCGGCCAGCGGTATCGTGACCGCCGCCGAGAAGTACAATGGCGAGTTGCCCGTCAATCTCGGCTCCGGTTACGAGATTTCCATCAAAGACTTGGCCGAGATGATTGTACGCTTGACCGGTTTCGAGGGTAAATTGGTGTGGGATACCAGCAAGCCCAACGGCCAGCCGCGCCGTGGACTGGACGTGACGCGCGCCAAGGAATTGTTTGGCTGGAGCGCGCAAGTCCCCTTCGAGGAAGGGATGCGGCGCACCATCGAGTGGTTCAAGGAAAATAAATGGAAATTCACGAACCTACCATCATCTACATCAAGCCTACCACCGGCCTGGCGGCGCTGAACCTGCGTGACCTGTGGATTTACCGTGAACTGGTTTTTTTTATGGTCTGGCGCGATGTGAAAGTGCGTTATAAACAGACCTTGCTGGGTATGGCCTGGGCTGTCATCCAGCCGGTGATGACCATGCTGGTATTCACCTTCCTGTTCGACAAAGTGGCAAAACTCCCCACAGAAGGGATTCCCTATCCCGTTTTTTCGTTTACGGCGTTGCTGCCGTGGGGACTTTTCGTCACGGCCTTGAACCAGGGCAGCCGCTCCCTTGTTGCGCACAACAATATGGTGACGAAGATTTACTTCCCGCGTCTCATCCTCCCCATGTCTTCGGTGTTTGCCGGCCTGGTGGATTTTGCCATTGCTTTCGTCATCCTCATCGGCTTGATGCTTTATTATCATGTGACTCCCGCCTGGAATGTTTTGTGGACGCTGCCGCTGTTCCTTTTGCTTGCGGTCATCACGGCGTTGGGCGTTGCCTTGTGGCTTTCGGCCATCAACGTACAATACCGCGATGTGAATCATGCCCTGCCGTTCTTGACTCAGTTCTGGCTGTTCCTGACCCCCGTGGCTTACTCTGCCTCCATCATTTCCGAAAAGTGGCGCATCGTCTATTCCTTGAATCCCATGGCGGGCGTGGTCAACGGCTTTCGCTGGGCGCTGCTCGGTTCTGGGAATGGCCCTGACCTTTCTCTTTGGGTTTCTGTGACGATTGCGGTATTGATTTTGATCTCTGGTCTTTTCTATTTCCGCAGCATGGAAAAGACGTTTGCGGATACGATATAGTCATGTCCATTGCTATTTCCGTAAACAACCTCAGCAAGCGATACCGCATCGGCGCGGCGGAGACGAAGTTCCGCTACAACATGCTGCGCGATGTGTTGGTGGATACCGTCTATGCTCCCGTGCGGCTTGCCAAAGCGTTGACAGGAAGAGCAGAGCGCAAGGGAGAGCAGAACTTCGTTTGGGCCTTGAAAGACGTTTCTTTCGACGTGGAAGAAGGCCAGGTATTGGGCATCGTGGGACGCAACGGCGCGGGCAAATCTACCCTGCTCAAAATCCTCTCGCGCGTTACCGAACCGACCCGTGGAACGGTCACTGTGCGCGGACGGGTTGGCTCCCTCCTCGAAGTCGGCACCGGCTTCCATCCCGAACTGACCGGGCGCGAAAACATCTACATGAACGGCGCCATCCTGGGCATGAAGCGTGCCGAAATAGACAGCAAATTCGATGAGATTGTGGCTTTCTCCGAAGTCGAGCAGTTCATTGACACGCCCGTCAAGCGCTACTCCTCCGGTATGTACCTGCGGCTGGCTTTTGCGGTGGCTGCGCACCTCGAACCCGAAATCCTGGTGGTAGACGAAGTGCTGGCCGTGGGCGACGCCGAGTTCCAGAAGAAATGTCTGGGCAAGATGGGCGACGTGGCCCAGCAGGGACGCACCGTCTTGTTCGTCAGCCATAACATGTCGGCCATTTTGCGCTTGACCCAAGAAGCCATCGTGCTGAACAAGGGCCAACTCATCATGCGCGGCCCTACCCAACAAGCGGTGGACTTCTACCTTTCTTCCGGTCAGGCGCAGGCCGGCGAGCGCATTTGGGAAGCCGAGGAAGTGCCGCCTAACGCCGCTCCCTTTCGCCCCATTGCGATGCGGCTCAAAGACCAGAAAGGCAGAGTGGTTGATACCGTCCGCTCCATCGAGCCGGTTACGGTCGAGATGGAATATCGCCTCGAGGCGCCGCTCAGCGGTTTGCGCGTGGGCTTTTATCTCAGCACCATGCGCGGCGAGTACGTCATGACCTCTTTCGATACTGACGATGCAAGCCAATACGAGAAACACGGAACGCGCAATGCCGGACATTACATCAGTCGTTGCACCTTGCCCGCCGACTTGCTCAACGAAGGCCGCTACTCGCTGGGTGTCAACGCCAGTTCCTTTGGCGTCCGCCGCTATTTCCAGGATGAGCAGGCTCTGGCCTTCAACGTGGACATCTCCGGCGCGCCCGGTACGCAATGGGCCGAACCGCGCCAGGGTCCCATCCGCCCGCGCTTGGATTGGAAGATCGAGAAAGTGGAGTAGAAATCACAGAGACACGGAGACAAAAAGGCGTTACCTAACCTGCGTCGGCCTGTAGTTTTTCCGATACCCACAAGTTAACCAATGTCTCGACAGAAACCCCTTCTTTTTTTGCGCGAGCGATAATCTGCTCGGCAAAAGTAGATGCCAAAGGAACCCACTGCCGGCGAGGAGCGCGCACATCAATTTCTATCTCGCTCATCTCATCCAGGTAATCTGTCAGGCTATGGGTATCCCAAAACGCAGCCGCTGCCTCCATGTTGGAGAAATTTTCAGGAATAGGATCTGTTTTTTTATTTTTTTCGCTCATAATATTTACGTTCAGAACGGTCTGTGTCTCTCGCGCTGATAATCAAGGCTCTATGGGAAGATTTGAAGATGAAAAATACAACCAAATATCTTCCTCTATCAGTTTGTCCGATGGCTGTGTACATGTTCTCGCCTTGCACAAGCCCTTTTTCATGAAAGCGAAAACGTGGACGATCGAAAAAGATATCTTCCACCTCTTTCGGCGTAACTTGATGTTTACTTACAATCTTATCAATGACCTCAGGCAGCCAGATAAATCCTTCAATGAACATGTTGAATCAATTATAACATAGGGTATTAACGGCAAATGATTCTTCCCGCGCTTAAATCCGTCCTCGGCTCCATCCCCTACACTACCGACCTCTACGATGTCCTTCGCAAAGGCCGTCCGCGCACGCGTTACAACCTCGACCAGTTGGCGGCAGCCTTGCCGGCTGCCGTTGAACAGGCGCGTCCTTACCTCGAAAAAGCCACCAAGGGCAAGAAAATTTTACTCTTTGCCACCTTGCATTATTGGGTGGAGCAAGCCGCTATGATTGGCCTGGCCCTGCGCGCGCTCGGACACGATGTCACTGTAGCCTACCTGCCCTACGGCGATTGGCGTAAGGAGGTCAACGCTTTCGACTTGCGCCGACAAGACTTGTACACGCGACGGGTTCTCTCGCCTCTCGAAGGACTGGTGACCTTCGCTTCCCTCCTGGACCTTCGGCCTGCTCCCGCTTTACCGGCCCATCTCGCCGACGACATTCGCCTCGTCTCCACCTACGACACGCAGTACACCCTGCAAGTCGAAGACGTGGACGAAAATTCCGAACTCTACCGCCTGCGGCTGCGCCGTAACGACCAGGCCGCTCGCGCTGCGCTGGCCTACATGCAAAAAGAAAAGCCCGATGTGGCGCTCATCCCCAATGGGACGATTACCGAACTGGGCGTAGTGTACCGTGTGGCGCGTCATCTTGGGGTGCGTGCCGTCACCTACGAATTCAACGACCAGCGCGAGCAGGTTTGGATTGCCCAGGACGATGAAGTGATGCGCCAGCGCACCGATGCACTCTGGGCCGCGCGCGGCGGGCGCAAATTGACCGATGAACAGCGCCGCCTCATCGAGGAACTCGAAGCGGCGCGTATGGGCGCCAAGGCTTTTGGCAAATCCGTCCGTAAGTGGCAGGACGTGGAAACCGTTGGCGGAAGCAACATCCGTCGTGAACTGGGCCTGGACGAGCGTCCGGTCATCCTGCTGGCCACCAACGTCCTCGGCGACAGCCTGACGCTGGGGCGCAACCTCTTCGCGGAGAGCATGGCGGCCTGGATCGCGGAAACGGCGCGATTTTTGGCCGGCAGGTCTGGGTCCCAGGTGGTGATTCGCGTGCATCCCGGCGAGCGCCTGACGCATGGCCGCTCGATGGTAGAGGTCGTCGAAGAGGCGCTGCTGCCCTCCATCCCCGAACACATCCACATCATCGGCCCGCTGGAAAAGGTCAACACGTATGACCTGATGGAAATTGCCTCGCTGGGGCTGGTCTACACCACCACCACCGGCCTGGAAATGGCGATGCGCGGCATTCCCGTCATCGTCTGCGGCGAAACGCATTACCGCAAACGCGGCTTCACCCTCGACCCGGACAGTTGGGAAGAGTATTACGCCATGCTCGACGCCGCCATTCAGAAGCCAAATCGCCTGACGTCGGCCCAAGTCGAAACTGCCTGGGAATATGCCTACCGCTTCTTCTTCGAATACCCGCTTCCCTTTCCCTGGCGGCTGATGCATTTCTGGAAGGACGTGCAGGTTTGGCCGTTGGGGCGCGTGCTTTCGGAGGAAGGTCAGGCCGAATATAAAAAGACGTTCGATTACCTGGCCGGCGAGCCGATACAGTGGTAATCAAGGGTCGAGTAGGCGGTGATTTTTCGGCGTATCGAGACCCGTAATATTGGTTTCGATATGGATGGGAGAGCACCGCCCTGCTCAACCAGCATTTTCTACACGATTACAGTGTAATTTTATGACCGACCCAAAACAACAAGTCCGCGCATTCTATGACGAGATCGGCTGGAAGCAAGATGGCGGCCTGTATCAGAACGCTCGCTACGAAGACCTGCGTCCGGTCTCGCGCGACTACATCCACAACTGCCATTTGCGCGTCAACCGCCACCTGGCGCCCAGCGGCGACTTCCTGTTGGATGCCGGTTCTGGCCCGGTGCAATACGACGAATACCTGACCTACTCAGCCAACTACCGTTACCGCGTATGCGCCGATATTTCTATTACCGCCCTGCGCGAGGCGCGCAAGCGGGTGGGCGAGCGCGGCCTGTACGTGGTAGCCGATATTGCCAACCTGCCTTTCAAGGCAGAGGCCTTCGACGGCTTTGTGTCCATGCACGCCATCCATCACTTGCCTTTGACGGAGCATAAAGGCGCATACTTGGAATTGACCCGCGTGCTGAAAACAGGGCGCAGCGGCGTGGCGGTCAATGGCTGGCACAATCCGCTCTTGATGCGCCTGGCCGAGCCTTTCATCCAACTGGGACGCAGCCTGAGCGGACGCGGCAAGAAACACAAGAAGAACTGGCTGGAAGAAGACGACCAGGCCGGCACCTTCGTCGAAAAACTGACCCCTCGCTGGCTGAAGGAGGAACTGAGCGGCGTAGTGCATTTCGAGATTTATCCCTGGCGCAGTCTGAGCCCGCGCTTCATGCGCTGGTTCGTCCGCCCGCAGTTGGGCGGCAAGGCCTTCTTACGGCTCGTTTTCTGGCTGGAGGAACGCTTCCCGCGCTTCTTTGGCGAAAATGGACAGTATCCGATGGTTGTAATTAGAAAATTAGAGAGTAGAGATTAGAGATTAGAGATTAGAGATTAGAGATTAGAGATTAGTCTCCACTACTCTCCAATCTCTACTCTCTGGAGGCATGATGAACTGGAACGACAAATCTGTCTTAATCACCGGCGGCACCGGCTCGTTCGGCAAAAAAATGACCAAAATCCTGCTGGCTGAAAAGAACCCCAAAAAAGTCATCATCTTCAGCCGCGACGAACTCAAACAACACGAAATGCGCGTGGCCGGTTACAACGACCCACGCCTGCGTTACTTCATTGGCGACGTGCGCGACCGCGAGCGCCTCGTCCGCGCTATGCACGGAGTCGACATCGTCATCCACGCTGCCGCGCTCAAACAAGTGCCGGCCTGTGAATACAACCCGATGGAAGCCGTCAAGACCAACATCCTTGGCACGGCCAATGTTCTCGAAGCCGCTCTCGACACCGGCGTCAGCAAAGTCCTGGTTCTCAGCACCGACAAGGCCGTCAGCCCGGCCAACCTGTATGGCGGCACCAAACTCGTCGCCGAAAAACTGGCTATCCAGGCCAACGCTTATGCCGCCGGCACGGCCACCCGCTATGCCTGCGTCCGCTATGGCAACGTGGTGGGGTCGCGCGGCTCCATCGTCCCGCTCTTCCTCAAACAAAGACAATCGGGCAAAATCACGGTCACCGACGAACGCATGACGCGCTTCTGGCTCTCGCTCGAGCAAGGCGTCCACTTCGTCATCTACTGCATCGAGCAAATGGAAGGCGGCGAAGTCTTCATCCCTAAAATCCCCAGCACCAAAGTCATGGATCTGGCGCGCGCCATCGCTCCCGAGGCCCAAATCGAAATCATCGGCATTCGCCCCGGCGAAAAACTGCACGAAGACCTGCTCTCTGAAGACGAAGCCCGTCACACGGTCGAACTCGAGCGCATGTTCGTCATTCAACCTGCCGAAGCCACCTGGTTTGGCTACTCCTGGCAAGACAAAGGCAAACCGCTTCCCGAAGGCTTCTGTTACACCAGCGACAACAACACCGAATGGCTGGATGTAGAAGGCATCAAAAAGTATATCGCGCCTTTCGAAGAAGCCTTTGCGAACGGAAC
>Ga0209018_1002941_pt1 | contig 11333 bp, 11 predicted proteins | sample YNPBryBLVA2012_FD_185814 | JGI IMG/M metagenome (GOLD analysis project Ga0209018, IMG submission 185814) | Anoxygenic and chlorotrophic microbial mat microbial communities from Yellowstone National Park, USA - YNP Bryant BLVA 2012 (SPAdes)... ...
TTGCTTCAAATCAATCGTCTGGCCGCCATACTCGCCGGTGACAGAAAACGTGCCTTCATTGTCATCGCGGGTATAGGTGAGGGAGCCGCTTTTGTCTCCACTCACTTGCACATCCAGGGTGAACAGGCCTTTCGCGTAGTCGTAACCGCCTTCGCCGCTCATGGCAAAGCCTTGTGTGAAGGTACAACTTTCAAACGTATAGGTTTCACCCGCTTCGCTAGGGCCAAAGGTGAACGACCCACCCAGGGGGCATCCTACCGAGACATCCTTCTCGAAATAGCCGTAGAAATATTCCGGCAGGTAGGTGATTTCGTTGTCAATGGCATACATGATTTCCAACGGGTTGGCATAAGCGCTGGCTTTGGCCTGGATGCGCGGCACGTACTCGCGGATGACCGCATTACCCCAGTCCTCGCAGACGATTTCATGTTGGTCGGGGAGTTTCCCGTCCACCAGGAAATCGGTGATGTATTGGTCGGGGCAATCGTATCCAAAGCCATAGATGGAGTGCCGTCCGCCTTCCACGTACAGGTGATAGCCGTTTGCCAGGCGCTCGAAGACCGCCTTGCCTTCCTCGAAGGGGGTGGCCGGGTCGAGCGTGGCATTCAATACGAAAGTTGGCACACCTTCTGCTACCAGCGGCTCGGTTTTTACAATTTCTGCCGGTGCGCTCGGCCACCAGGCGCAGGTCAAACCGGTATATATGCTGCCATCCAGCCGTGGAACGGTGCCGTTGGAGGCTTGTCCGGCTGCAATGGTCTGTTCGACTCGCTCTTGCGGAGTACCGCCAAAGAACGAATCATCGGTGCAGAGAACGCTGTAAAACATCGTATCCGAGAAAGTCGGGTCGCCGACATACTCGAAGGTTGCCGGGTCAATTGTGCCTTGCTGATAAAGCAAACGCGCAAATGGCACCATGTCGCCTTCCTTTGCGGCTGCCAGGGCGCGCAAAAAGAGCATTCGTCCGCTCAGCGAATACATCTGGTAGGCGGTGGTAAACTCTAACTGATTGAAGGTAAATGTGCGCTTGACTTTTTCGCCGGAGGGTAGGGGAAACTCATAAGAAATGGGCGACTTCGAGATTTTCGCCGCCAAATCGTCGTACACTTTCAAGGCATCTCCGCCCAATTCGGCAGCGCAGGCTTCGTCTGCGTCACAGGCTTTCAACGTAGCCACCAACACCTTGTCGAAGGCTTTTTCTTGCGACAGGGCGCTTTCCTCGCCGGTCAAGGTCAAATCGAGCGTACCGTCTAGTACCAATCCAGCCAGGTGCTCAGGATGAGCGGCCGCATATCTCTGCGCTACCGATGTACCATAACTCACGCCGTACAAGTAGAACTTTTCGTCGCCGATCGTCTGGCGGAAGGTTTCCAGGTCTTCGGCTACTTGATCGGTGCCAAAGAAGCGCAGTTTGTCCGCCTCGGGGCCAATCTCGGCTACGCATTCATCCACAAAGGCATGGGCGTCTTCGATGGCGGTCTGTTGTTCCTGCGGCAGGTCATAGCCTTCCAACCCGCCTTGATCGGTTTCGGTCAGATAGCCCAGGAAATCTTTGGCGTAGGCGGTTGGGCAGGCCAGCGGATGGGATAATCCCAACCCGCGCTGGTCGAAGTAGACAATATCGTAATGCTCCAAGATGCTGTCAGACAACCATCGCAAACTGCCCGTGCTGACGCCTTCTCCGCCCGGTCCGCCGGGGAAGGCCTGCACATACATACCGTATCGCTCGCCGCTGGCTGGAGCAACTGCAAAGACCACATCCAAAGTCTCCGTGTTGGCTGCGTCGAAGTGATCCAGCGGCACTTGAATTGTGACACAAGTGAAATCTGGATTTTCTTCACACGGTTGACCGCCCAGTTCTGCCAGTTTAGCCGACATGTCGAAAGCCGCCGGCTCAGTAGCGGGGGGTTGGGTTTCGGCTGGTGGGGCTTCGGTAGGCGCAAGAGGCGAAAAAAGTTGACAGGCAAGCGCAGCCAGCGCCAGCGCCGACAAAGCCAGGAACGACCTTTTTATTTTCATACAATTCTCCTCTGATTTGAGTTGAATGAATTCTAAGTCATCCCTGGGGCTTTGGCAAGGCTGCAATTTTTCATTTTGACCAATCCCTGCAATGCCGTTTATAATTCCTGGCATGTCTTTCTATACCCGCAGTGGAGACGACGGTACCACCGGGCTGCTTGGGCCGGGCCGCGTCTATAAACATCACCCTCGCATCGAGGCGCTGGGCGCGCTGGACGAGGCTTCAGCTGCCTTGGGTTTGGCGCGCGCCTCTTGCCTGGCGCAGGAAACGCCTCCTTTGTTGCGCCAGGCGCAAAAAGACCTGTATCGGTTGATGACCGAAGTGGCTGCTACACCCGAAACCGCCCCAACGTTTCAGGGAATCGACGCGGCGCGCGTGGAATGGCTCGAGGCTCAAACCGATGCGATTAGTCAGAAAGTTACTATGCCTCGACAATTCATCCTGCCAGGCGATACTCCGAGCGGGGCGGCGCTTTCGCTGGCGCGCACCATCGTGCGGCGGGCGGAACGGCGCGTGAGTGAGTTGTTCGATTCGAGCGAACTGAGCAATCCTGAATTGTTACGTTATCTGAATCGCTTGTCTTCGTTGTGTTTCGTGCTGGAAATTTTGGAAAACCAGACTGCCGGCCGTTCTACTTCGCTGGCAAAGGAGTAATACAAAACGACATGACTGGCACCCTTCTCAATATCTTTACTGTTTTGCTTGGTGGAACGCTTGGCTTGCTCTTCGGCGCCCGCCTGCCGGAGCGTTTGAAACACACCGTCATTGCCGGCATGGGCTTGTTTACCCTTGCCCTGGGTGTGCAGATGTTCCTCGAAACCGAAAACCCTCTCATTGTTTTGGGCGCGCTCTTGATAGGCGCTTTGCTGGGCGAAGGGGGACAAATCGAGGAGCGGCTCCAGCGCTTGGGGCGCGGCCTGGAGGAACGCTTCACGCGCGACCCTGAACCTGTTTCGTTGCCCACAGGGGAATCATCCCCGAAGGGGACCTCGGATAGTCATTTCGTGCGCGGTTTCTTGACGGCTTCGCTGCTTTTTTGCGTGGGACCGATGACCATCCTCGGCTCTATCCAGGACGGGTTGACCGGCGATTATCAGTTGCTGGCGGTGAAATCGGTGTTGGATGGGTTTGCTTCGCTGGCCTTTGCTTCGACCTTGGGCGTAGGGGTTTTGTTCTCCACGCTGGTGATCTTGGTCTTCCAGGGCGGCATCAGTCTGATGGCGGCCGGGCTGAGCGTTCTTGTGACCGAGACCATGCTCAACGAAATGACGGCTACCGGCGGCGTGATTCTGATGGCGCTGGCTGTCAGCAGCCTGCTGGAAATCAAGAAGATTCGCGCCGGGAATTTCCTCCCGGCGCTGGCAGTTGCTCCTTTGATTGTGTGGGTATTAGGCTGGCTACAGAGATAGAGTCCTGTTCGCGCCCCTATTTCAGCCCCATCTCTGTCAGTGCGGCTTCGATTTGCGCTTCGAACTCGCTGAAAGGATAAGCACCGGCAATAATGCTCTGGCGGGTTTCGCCGTTGACCACATACGTCAACACAAACGAGGGCGTTGCGTTTACCCCGGCCGCGCTTCCATCTGTAAAATCTTGGTCTACCCGCTGACTGTGTTTGCCGCTCTCGAAACAGGAGCGAAAGGCGCCCATGTCCAAGTCCAGCGTTTCGGCAAAGGCCAATAGACGCCGGTCGGTGTAATCGCCCACGTTTTCCCCGCTTTGGTTGGCAAAGAGAATGTCGTGGAATTCCCAGTATTTGTTTTGCTCACCGGCGCAATAGGCTGCCTCGGCTGCGGCCCTCGATTCGGGCCCGATGAACTCGCCGAACGAACGATAGATAAAATACACTTTTCCTGTGGCGATGTACTTTTCGACCAATTGAGGTTCGGTCTCCAGGTAAAATCTCTGGCAGAAGGGGCATTGATAATCGGAGAATTCTTCGATGGTGATGGGAGCGTTGGGGTCGCCCATGGCATTGTCGTTTGCCATAGGGCGGGGGGACGGCGCGGCGGCAGTGATTTCACCGACCGGTTTAAGGTTGGGGGCAATCAACGCAAACGCTACCAGCAGCGCGCCTGCCACGACAAATCCAATGGTGATCCAACGATTACGCATGGCTATCCGGCGGCGCTTCTCGCGCAGCATCTGATGTTTGCTGATCTTTTCCTCGGTCATTTCTCGACTCCTCGACAATATAGTATACGTTCAACATTTGTGAAACGAATGAACGAATGTGAAACGAATGAACGAATGCGAAACGAATGGACGAATGCGAAACGAATGAACGAATGTGGCCGCGGATGGGACAAAGAATTCCCTGGATGGAGCGCGCTATTCGTTTATTCGTTGAAAAACTTACCTGCGCTTAGCGCCTTATCCGATTATCCGTTTCTTATCCGATGGTCACTTTTGTCATGGCAGGGGGCCGCGCTATGGATAAGGGTCTCTTTTCGAAAAAGTGGGGTTCCTAAAGATTTCCTTGAATTTTGCCGCGATCCCTTCTCGAAAAAAGGGGGGAATGGCTTGAAACGGCGTAATTTTGCCATGTTAGGAGGAATTTGTCCAGAAAGGGTAGAAAAAACTCATTTTGCTTTAAGCCGTTCGTCTAGCCAGGCAATCATGACGGCAAACACTTGCGCTTTTTCGGCTTCGTTGTGAATTTCGTGGAAAAGCCCATCCCAGATGCGTAGCGCAACCTTGTCCCCTGCCGCCGCAGCAAACTGACGGCTGGCTTCCGGTGAAGTAAGGCTATCTTGGCCGCCGTGCATCAAGAGCAGGGGCAGGGGAAATTCCCTTGCACGCTCGAAAGCCCATAGCCCACTCTGGTACATCTCTACGAACAAGCGGGCTGAAATCTTGTCGTGTACCAGCGGGTCGTTTTCATACGCCTGGACAACGCTTGCATCGTGAGAAAGCGCTTTCGTGTCTAGCCCCGAAGCCTGGATGAAAGCAGGAAAGATGCGATTCATCAGTTTTCCCAGCGAGATTTTCGAGGCGGGCGGCTCGAGGGCCAGTTTGAGCCAGGGGCCGGTGGCAATTACCCCTTTCAGTTCGGCTTGGCGGCGCAGAGCAAAGTTGATGACCTGATTGCCGCCCATACTGTGACCATAGAGGAAACGCGGCAGGCTCGGGTAGCGCCTTGCCGCCAAATCCAGGAACCTCTCTATGTCGTTCATCAGAGCGTCATAAGAAGGCGTATGGCCGCGCACGCCGCCCGATTTGCCATGCCCGCGCAAGTCGTAGCCGGTCAAGACATAACCTGCTTGTGTGAGGGCCAGGCCCACGTGTTCGTAACGGCCGATATGTTCGCCCAGGCCATGCACTAGGATTACGCAAGCCTTGGCGCTGCCTTCTGGCTCCCAACTGCGCGCATACATGGACAGGTTGTCGTTGCTTGTCCAGTTCCATTCGCTGCTTTTCATAAGGTTATCCTCCGGTTTTGATGGTGAATTCACAAGCCTCCTGCCCGGTTGCCTTGCAGGAGGTTTCCTGAATGTCGTATTCTTGGCCGCTGGCCCAAAACAGGCACTCACGCAGCAGACCCAGGGTCACGAAACAGATTGGCTCATGGGAAGAGCGAGGCGGGGCGCCAGGGCTGGCGTGGTCGGCCAGGAGCAGGTCCAGGTCGAGGGTGTGAACCGTCACGTCGCCTGCGTGAGGGCTCAGAAGGCCGGCTAGAAGTTGCAGGGCCGCTTTGGGTCGGTTTAGCTCAGGCAGTCTGCGCACGACAGCGGCATGGATTTGGAGGTTCAAGGGAGCGTCCTCCAGCAGACGCTTCCATAAAAAACCACCTGCCCGTTGAAGAATGCCGCGCGCGCCTCTTCCATAGTAGTTGCGCAGGGCTTTTTGCAGGCCGGCGTACATCTCAGCCGCAGTTTGGTCGTCGCTGGATGTCTCCTGGTTGGCCCACCCAGAAGGTAGGCCGGCTTTTTCCAGCAACAAAGACAGGTTTTCCTGCCCTAATTCGCTAATCAAGATTTCTCTGAAGGGGCGCAAAATACGGCGAGAGAATGACTGGCTCATACCGTCTCCTTTTGAGGCGGCGCCTCGAAACAGAGAATGGGATATTTCTCCCCGGTGTAGCGGAAGCCCAATTTTCGATATAAAGCCAAGGAGGCAGGGTTGTCGCTTTGGGTGTTGACCGTCAATCGCGCGCCGCTGTGCCAATCCAGCCGACGGATCAAATCGCAAACGAGCGCCAGGCCGCGTCCTTGTCCCTGCGCGTCGGGCCGGACGGCTAGCCTGGCGAGGTGGGCCCCAAACGGATTCCCGGTGCTGATTTGATACCCTGCCAGGCCGCGCGCATCTTCCATCACCGTAGCAAATTGCGCTTGCTCCAGGGCTTTTTTCAGCACTTGCATGGAGTTGTGCCATAGGGGAGGAAAAGCAGCCGCATCCAACTCGGCCACACGCGGCAAGTCTTCTGCCCGCATAGCGCGGATGTCTGCGCGAGGTTGGAGCCAGTTTGGGGGCAAGGCATGGCGCTGCCATTCGAGCATGACGATGTCTTGTGTGTGATGAAAGCCGTTGCTGATGAGCAAGTCATTGAACCATGTTTGCCGGGCAATGGCGGCCACTGTTGCGCCGCCTTGCTGCGTAATTGCGCCTTGGGCAATGCGCCAAAGCGCAGACCAGGCATCTTCCATTTTGATTTTATGGGCATGGGCAAAAAAACGCACCCACGCCATTCCAGGCGGATCGAGGGGGCAGGCCAGAGCCGCCAGCAGGTTGCCGTTCTCTTCCAGCACCCAAAAATGGGGGGAGCCCAGCCATTCCAACGGTTCATTCCATTCGAGGTGACGGTGGACATGGGCCTCGAAAAAGATCAAATTGGATATTCGTTGGCGATCCTCGAATACCGCTGGGCGGGCTTGGAGGTGAATTCCAATCATCGTAGAAAGCGTAAGAGAAACCGCAAAAGACGTTGCAAGAGATTGGGTTTGGGCGTCGTCTCTACCGAGCCAATCATGGAAAGTGCAGCGTCCATCATCTTACCGCGCCGTAATTTGAGCGTTGCAATGGACTGCAAGATGATGGAACGTAATTCATTTTCTCCCGCTTCGGCCAGCAAGGCGGCTGAGCGCTCGTAGGCTGCCAGCGCCTCGTCCAACCGTCCCAGAGACTCAAGCGCCTCCGCTTGATTGCCAATCGCTATCCCTTGCCGCCGGATGTCGCCGGCCTCTTCGAATACCTTGTCTGTACCGACGACGGCTTGCAAGGCTTCCTGCGCTTTTCCCAATTTTGACAGTGCCACGCACAGATTGTTCTTCATTTCAGCGGCGCTCAACCTATCATTCGCTGCACTGTAGGCGGTTGCCGCTTCAGAAAATAGTCCTGCTGCCTGGTCGAATTTGCCGGCTGCAAAGGCTTGCTTGCCTTGTTCGGCGAGAAGGGAAGGATCTAGGTTCATCGGTTTACTAGAAGGTGATGTCGAGAATATCTTCTGCTAACGAGCGAAGTTTGTCGGTAGACATTTCGCTGAGTTTGCGCGCCAGTTCCAGGTAAGGTTGATTGACCGGCTGGGCAACAAAACTGCGCAATTCGGGGGGCATGTCTTTGAAGTGTTGAATTTCTCTTTGTTTCGTCATCCATTGACCAATCGGTCCGCCTTGGTCGAAGAATGTCTCGATACGTCCTCCCAAGACGTGCAGCAAGGCTTCCAATTCTGGCAGAGGGATGGGACGCTCTCCCAGTTCATAGGCCTTCAGGCGGCTGGTCGAGATGCCGGTTTGTTCGGCTACTGCTTTCATAGACAAACTGGCATTCATACGTTCCTGGCGTAGCAAAGCGCCAATCATGCGGTGACGCAAGGCTGTCAGACGCGCCAAATCCAGTTCAGCCGTTGGCGGGTCGTCGTCTGAGAGCGCTTCGGCACCCCAAAAATGGTCTATGGGCAGTTCGAGGTAATAGACCAGGGTTTCTAATTCTGGCAGCGAAGGCGCTTTGCGTCCTTCTTCGTAGGCCTTGAATACCCCATTTGTGACGCCTATGGCTTGCGCGCATTCTTTTGTAGTTCTGCGCATTGCAATGCGCGCATCACGGATGAGGACGCCGAGTTTTTTCGCGCGCAGGGTGATTTTGGCCTGTATGTCCATGTTTCCTCGCTGTACGTTTCGAATGGCTAACCAGACGGATTATAGCAGAGAAACGTTGTAGGCTGGTCAATGGCGCGGACGGTTGCCGACCATTTCATTGACGTTGACACCAAAGACTTCTGGTTTGAGCTTGAAGCCAGCCGCTTCCAGGCGGGGTGAGAAGAGGGGACGGATGCCGGTCGGTTTGAACTCTCCAATGACTTTACCCTCGGCGTTGACGCCGGTTTGGTTGAATTTGAAAATATCGGTCAGCACGACGGTATCGCCTTCCAGGCCGGCCACCTCAGTTATAGCGGTAATCTTGCGGGAACCGTCTTTCAAGCGCGTTTGTTGGACAATGAGGTCCACGGCGGAGGCTACTTGCTGGCGAACGACCTTGATCGGTAAATCCATGCCTGCCATTAAAATCATGGTCTCCAGGCGCGAAAGGGCATCGCGGGGTGTATTGGCGTGTAGGGTGGTCAGGGAGCCATCGTGACCGGTGTTCATCGCCTGGAGCATATCCAGCGCCTCGCCGCCGCGCACTTCGCCTACTACGATACGGTCGGGGCGCATTCGCAGCGCATTGCGCACCAGATCGCGAATAGTGACTGAGCCATGCCCATCTATGTTTCCCGGCTTCGTTTCCAGCCGCACGATATGTTCTTGCTGGAGTTGTAATTCGGCCGCATCCTCGATGGTGACAATACGCTCATCTTCAGGGATGAAGCTCGACAGGACATTTAGCAGAGTGGTCTTACCCGAACCGGTACCGCCCGAAATGATGATGTTGAGCCGTGCCAGCACACAGGCGCGCAAGAACTCTGCCATGTTTTCGGTCAGCGACCCAAAACGGACCAGTTGTTCGATGCTCAATTTGTCTTTGCGGAATTTGCGGATGGTGATGGAGGGGCCATCCAGAGCAACCGGCGGAATCACGGCATTGACGCGCGAGCCATCTGGCAAGCGCGCGTCAACGGTGGGGCTGTCTGCATCCACCCGGCGACCCAGCGGCAGGATGATGCGGTCAATGATTTGCAGGACATGATGGTCGTCATCGAAGGTGACATTCGTTTTGATCAGGCGTCCCTTTTTCTCGATATAGACTTTTTTCGGGCCGTTGACCATCACTTCGCTGACATCGGGGTCATCCAGCAGGGGCTGGATAGGGCCGTATCCTAACAAATCGTACATCACTTCTTGGATGATGCTATCTCGCACATCGTCAGGAAGTTTGAGATTGGTCTGGGCATAAATGGCTTCGATACGTTGCTTGACAAAAGCATGGCGTTCTTTGGCCGGCACTCCTTCCGCTTCCAGAGCGCGCGAAAGGGCGTCTAGCAAATACTTCTTGAGTCGAAGCAAGTCTTGGGCCGAGAGCCGAGACACACTGGCTTGCGCTGGCATGGTCATTCGAGGTTCCCTTTTTCTTCGTCTTCCAAAGGCATGACCCAAACAATTTGAGCGCGGCGAACTGCCAGGAAACGTACCTGATGGAGGACTTGCCCATCTGTCCCCAGAATGCTCGCATTCGTCATTGCCAGGAAAAGTTCATCTCGGTCCAATTCATCTTTGAGGCGTTCGTCGCGGCGCACATGCACATTGCCGCGAATCAAGTGCTGGGTCGTTTGAACGAGCGTTGGAATGGCAATTTTCGAGACTACTTCGGTAAAATATTTGCCTTTGTCGTCATATTCAATGGTCATGATATCCTCTTGCTTTCATAGCGTAAGCGGGGGAGCAATTCGATCATCCCTTGTGCTGATTCCTTGATGACTATGGTGGCGGCATCGCCCGGATATTTCACGAAAATGGACTGGCCTTGATTGTTTGCCATTACGAAGTTGCTTCCCATGTAAGGGATGGTGGTTTTGATGCTGAGTCCGATGATTTTTTCGGTTTCGGCTTTGGTCAAACCTTCTAGCCCAATGACGCGATTCAGGATTGGGAAGATGCGCTTTTCTTCGATGCCTTGTTTTTGGAAGTATTCCCACACGGTATGGGTCAAAGTAGCAGTGCTTTGATCGGTAGAGACGATGAGCGCCAAGAGATCGGCCCTCTGTATAATGGGCATGCTAATGCGAGACAGAGAACGCCCCAAGTCCACCAGCACGTAATCATAGGCTGCCAATAAAGCCTCGATGATTTCGGGGATGCGGTCAGCGCGCAAATCGTTGGCGCGGTCAGGGGTTGGAACGCCAGGCAAGAGTTGAAAGCGCCAGCCAGGAGGTTGGGGCAATCGAGTGTGAAAATACTCGTTGTTGATTTCAGCGTCGGCCGTCAGAGCAACTGTCAGGAGATCGAGTTCTCCTTTGTATCCAACCAGATTGGCAATGGAGCCGATGGGCAGGACCAAATCTGCTACCACAAGCCGCGCTTCCGGTTTGTTTTCGCAGAAAGCAACTCCATAGTTAGCGCACAGCGACGAGACCCCTGTGCCGCCTTTTGCGCTCAAGAAGACAATCAAATAACCACCTTCGGTCAACTTTTTGACAGGCGTCTTTTTGCTTGTAAGCAACTCGGCAACCAATTCGGGTATGGCGGTCACCGCTTCGCCAGATTTCACCAGGTATTTGTTGCATCCGGCTTCCAGGCAAGAAGTTTTGCGGGCCGGCCGCAAATCGCTGCTGAGCGCCAGGATAGGAATAGCAGAGGAACGTGGGTCTTGGCGCAGTTTCGATACAAATTGTTCGCCGGAGATGTCTTGCAGAGTGGGGTCGAAGATGATCAGATCCGGACGGTCGCGCCAGGCATAGATCCACCCTTCCTTTCCCAAGTTAGTTTGCAAGACCGCATAGCCTTGTTCCCGCATCAGGCGGGACATGAAATTCAGGCTGGCGTGGTCTGTATCCACGAGCAGGATGGTTTTGTCTGGCATTCTTTTGCCTTCAGGATTCGGGGGGCGGCATCAAGTAACCCAACCCAGAACGAGTCACGATGTATTTGGGAGCATGAGGGTCTGGTTCCAACTTTTGACGTAGGCGGGCGATGCTGACCCACAAGATTTCCTTTTCCGCTTTGTATTCTGGGCCCCATACGCTGGTCAAAAGGTCTTCGGCGGTCAAAATCTTGCCAACGTTGTGGACGAATTGTAACAGCAGGCGGTATTCTGTTGCCGAGAGCGACACGGCTTGTTCTTTAATCCACACCTCTGCGCGTGCAAAATCAATTTTCAAGTCGTCATGTGTAAAAAAGCGCGCTTGGCCGCTGGGAGTGGGCAGTTGACTGCGCCTCAAAACGGC
>Ga0209018_1002944_pt1 | contig 11330 bp, 14 predicted proteins | sample YNPBryBLVA2012_FD_185814 | JGI IMG/M metagenome (GOLD analysis project Ga0209018, IMG submission 185814) | Anoxygenic and chlorotrophic microbial mat microbial communities from Yellowstone National Park, USA - YNP Bryant BLVA 2012 (SPAdes)... ...
CCAGGGCCGGCCGCCGAGCGACGGCATATCAAGGGAGTCGCGCCGGGGAGGCCGCCCCCGGGAGCCCCCAGTAGGTAGGTGCCGAAAGATGACGGTGGCCGTATCGCGCTAACGGGAAGACGGGTCAGATTCTCGCCGCGTGGTTGCCGACCTGCTCGGCGATCGCTTCGACGGCGGTGGGAGCCAACGGGTCGGTGCGCAGAATACCCAGGGTGAAGCTGTCCCGCGACTCGGCGAGCACGCGAAGCCCGATCAAGTGAAACGACCGGAATCCTACGGCGATCGACAAGGCGCGCTTGTGGAACGAATCGAGTTCATCGAAGCGATCGAGCGCAACCATCATCTGGGTGCCCATGGCCTCGGCGTCTTCGTAGGAGTAGCTGCCCTCCTTCGCGATCACGAAGCCCTGCGCGTCCATCACGAATACCGTCTTGGCCTCTGCCGCTTCCAGACACCACCGCAACATGTCGTCCCAGGTTCGCACGGTCGTTGGAACCGGAGGCATCTGCGGCGGCTCGGCCGGGATGTCGCGGAGGGCGGGGGAAGCCGGGGCAGCGGCCGGTGCGGGCCTGGCACGGAATGCCACGTAGCTCGTTCGCGGTGCCGGGGGCTCGGCCTTGACCGGCTCCTGGCGCGCCCGCACCAGGCGGGCGCTGATGTCGCGAGCCTGCTGCAGACTAGAGAAGTTCGCGCTGCGGCTGCTCATCTTCGCCTCCTGTTGCGAAATCAGCGATGCGTGCGTCGAGCTCGTTGGCCAGGAGCCCGAAGCGCCGCGCCTCTGGCGTTGGCTTGCCGGCGAGGAACGCCACGGGCAGACCCAGCTGGGAGGCCTGCGCGAAGACGTCTGCGCGCGGGATCATCGTCTCCAGCACGCCTGCCAGCCCTGACCACACCGCGCCCATCACGTCCAGCGCCGGCGCCTTCTCGAGCTCCACCATCGTAGGGAGGATTCCCAGCAGGGTCAGCGAGTCGTTCTCCCTGGTCCTGACGTGGTCAATCACGCGCAACAGCTGAGTGACGGATCGCAGGGTCAGGGCTTCGGCCTGGAAGGGGACCAGCACGAAGTCCGCGCTCCCGAGCGCAGCCCGGGTGATCATCCCCACCCCGGAAGGCGAGTCCATAAGCACGATGTCGAACCCGGACGATGCGCTTCGAAGCAGGTCCCGAAACACGCCGGGCTCATTCATCATCTTCTCGTACTCCGTGACGTCGCAGGGGTCCAACCGGCCGCGTGGAAGCAGCGACAGCGTCGGCAGCTTCGTTGGCAGGATGGCGTCGCGCAGGGACTGCGCGCCCGTCAACACCTCTGCAAGCCCGCTGAATGCGAGTTCGTCGCGAGCGAGGGACAGGCCGATAGCGCCTTGGGGGTCAAGGTCGATGACGAGGGTGCGCTTCCCTCGTTCCGCCCAGGCGACGGCGAGGTTCAAGCAGACCGTGGTCTTCCCCGCGCCTCCCTTCTGGCTGGCCAGAGCGATACACAGCGCCATGTGACAACGAGTCCTTTCTCGGTTCGTACCGCGGCGGCATCCGCCGCGTCACCCGGTATGGTCGTCGGTGCGCCTTCAAGGAGGCGCATCCGCGCGGCCGATTCCTATCGAGTTCAGAATCAAAAGGGCGTCCACCTCCCGATTCGATTGCCCCTCCGACAAGCGCGGCCGCCCGGCGCAACCGCGGGCGACCCCGGCACGGGTCAGCTCATCGCCCCGTCAGCCCATGGGTCCAGCCACCTCCCGGCTCCGGGCTGTACGAGTATCCGCCCGTGTCGAGCGGTCGGGCGAGCGCGCCCATTCGCTCAAGCCGGAAGCGCTCGCGCTCAGCCGATACCGCGCCATCCCCGTGTTGGCCCCTGCCTCGATGAGCACCAGCGCTACGTGGCTGCGTGCGGCGTCGAGCCACTGCGCCACCAGCGTGCCCTGCGAGCACTCGAAGCACACTGCGCCCACGGTGCCCAATCCCGTAGATCGCGTCGTACGGTCCGAGAGCTCCAGCACCGAGACCACAAACACCCCGAGCGTCGCGGGGTCGACGTCGCGCCCGGCGTGAGCGGCGATGATCTCCCCATCGCGCGAGAGCAGGCTCGCGGCGAGGTAGCCAGGGATTCCGCTGAACTCGAAGAGGGCGATGTTCTCTTCGTTCCACCCGGACCACCTCGCCGCCGCGCTCCTCTCGCAGGCCGGGCAAGGCGCCTCGCTCTCCCGCGCGGACGGCGCCACCTCGCAGAGCGCAAACGTCATCGCCTCGTCAACTTGCAGCGAAGTCCGCTCCAAGGACACGCGGGCCTTGTCATAGCGCAGCAGCCGGGAGACGGCCCGCCGCGTGTGGAGGAGCAGGCAGCGCTGCAGCACCGGCCGCGGCAGAATGCCTGCCTCCTCCAACAGCGTACCGAGCTTCTTCTTGCCCTCGTGCTCGGCGTAGCGGCGGCGGATGAGCAGCAGCTCCTCCCGCGTGACGCGTCCCAGACGCCAGAGGAACGTTCCCAAGTCCTCGGGCTCCTCCACGCATACCGCCCAGGCAACCCGGCCGGCGCGGAACACGAGGGACCCCATTTCCCGGCCGTCGACGACCACGGCGACCCGTCCGCTCCACCCCTCGTCTTGCGCCGCAAACAAGGCGCTGAGAAGAGTAGCGCTCTCCGACTGCTGCGTGACCATGGCTCGCCCTGCCTCCTGATCGCCTGGGCTGGTTTGCGCTCTCCCCGCTCTACAAGGAGCGCGCGATCTCGGGCGTCCGCTGCTTGAGCTGGTATCGTATGTTGCCCAAATTGGACTTCTGGTCAGCCACCAGCGCGAGGATCGCGTCGCGGCTCACCAGGCCCATCACGATGACGCCCTCCTTGTACTCGATCATCGCCTGGGTCATCTCTCCCACCTTCAGAGACTCCCCCATGACCTCTGCCGAGCCGATGCCCGTCGAAATCACCGCGCCCACAGCCTCGATGTCGAGCCGTCCGCCTCCGGCCAACCCCTCGATCACGAAGCCGTCGCGTCCGACCACGGCTACAGCATTCACACCCTCGACCCGGAGCAGCTCACTCAGCAAGTTCTTCAGATTAGCCATTCTCGTCCTCCATCATCGTTGCAGCTCGAATGTGGAGCGAGCTCCCGCCCGCCCATTCTTGATCACCCATGGCCGGCAGCCCGCGGCCGTATCGCCTCGAAGCACGTGTCTGTCTCGTCGTCGCGGCGGGTGAGCTCGACCTTCACGACCTGCCCCGTCAGCCGCTTGAACGTCTCCTCCACGAGCCCGAATCCGAAAAAGCAGATTCCCTGCTCGCCACATTGCTTGCCGGACCCCTCGCGCATGCTCGCAAAGAAACACCCCTTGAACTCGATCTCGGCCTCCGCCGGTCCCCTCGGCGTGATCCGCAGATCGCCGAAGCCGCCGAGCTGCTTCACGCCTTCTTGCATGATCCGGGCAGCTTCCTCGACCGATACGCCCGACGGCAGCGCGGGCCACAGACGCTTCGATGCCGAGGCGCCGGCCGTCCGCATCACGGCCGCCGCCGACGTTCCTAGGAGACTGGTCACTGCATTGGATATCTCGCCCAGAATGATGTCCTTGTTGTCAGCCATGCGAATCCTCCTCTCGACGCGGCTTTATGTTGCCGAGTCACGCCTGCCCAATCCGCCGGCCCGCGTGGTCCGGCGAATGCCTCGTTGCTCAGAGGCCAAACCCTTGCAAAGCGCGGTCCAGATTCCCCTCCCGCAGCTCCGCCAGGGCCGCCTCCAGCTGCCGCAGCCGCTCCGGCGGACCGCCCTGTACCCGAAGCGCCCGAATCGCCTCGCTCATCGCGATCTCCAGCGCAAGCGCCTGCTCCTCGGGCGTCTCGGCGCCGCGTAGCATGCGCTTGAATCGCTCCGCCATCTCGGCCTGCCGATCCGGCTGCTGCACCGCCCCCGCCACCCCCTGCTTAGCTGGCGATTGAGGCTGCAATGCCGGCGACAGGATGTCCGCGGGCATCGGCACGATCGCGCGGGCGAGGTCCAGGTCCGGCGCAATCCCCGTGTGCACAGTGTGCGCTACCAACTGCGTCACCGCCGCCTTCAGCCGGCGAACGCTGTCCGAGATCTGCTCTGCAAGATAGCTCACCACCGGCTCCGGCAACGGCGGCGCCCCCGCAAGCTGCCGAACGATGGCCATCCTCTCCCGCAAGTCTCCCACCCCCAGCTTCACAATCACGCCCGCCCCAAGCCGGGACAGAAGTCGAGACTGGACATTGCGGAGCCGCGTAGGTGAGACGTCGCTCGATATCACGATGACCTTGCCGTCACGGATGATGTGGTTGATGACCGCAAACACCTCGTTCTGAAGTGCCTCCTGGTGCTCGCAGAGCTGGATGTCGTCGATCAGCAAGATGTCCGCGGACACCAGCCAGGCCCGGAGCTCCGCCCTCCTCGACTCCCGCGCAGCACGCTCGAACTCCACCTCTAGGTCCGCCGTATTGACCAGCCGCGCCCGGTAAGGCCCAGCCTCGTTCGCGATCGCCGACAGAAGGTGCGTCTTTCCCGTGCCGACTTCCCCGTAGATGTAGCAGGGATTGAAGGCATGACGCCGCTCCCGGTTCGCCGCTACCCGCGCGATCTCCAGCGTGAACTCGTTGACCCGGCACGGGACGATCGTATCGAACGTCAAGCGGGGGTCGGGTCCCCGGTCGAGCAGCGGCCAGGGCGTCGTCATCGCTCCGCGCGCCTCGCGAGCGTCGCCCGCCGCCGCGTTCGACACCCACGCGCGTTGCTTGTCCGCAGCGTCCACAGGTAGGGTTCCGCTCATGACCTGGCCTTTTCGAATAAGGCGGCAAGCTTACTGGCCAACATCGACGCCGCTCCGAGCGCAACTCCAGGGGAGGCCAGCACCACAAGCAGCCGTCCTTCCCCGAGTACCTGGGCCACCAACGTACCGGCAGAATCCTCCAGGAACACGCGGGAAAGCGCCCCACGCGGGTGCTCCCGCCGAAGCGTGTGCACCAGAAGCCGCATCTCCTCCAGCGCTTCGATCTCCCCTTCCTGCGACGAAGCCTCGACCAGAACGTCGCCGTTGAGACCGAGGATGCTCGCGTGCCGAATCGCCGACTGGCTGCGGACAATCTTCTCCAGCTGCCGGCATGCCTCGGGATCGATCCCGTGCTCGCGAATCTGCTCCATGCGAATGCGCTCCCTCTCTGTCTGCTCTTCCCGCTTGCGCTGCTCCTCGGCCCGTCGCTCGTCGCGCGTCTTGAGCGCCAGCATCACGACACGGTGAAGCTCGAGCTCGATCGTCGTGCGCTGGGCCAGCACCCCCGGCCGGAACTCGAACTCCCCTTCTTCCCAGTCGACGACCTCGACCACCGCGTCCTGGCCCTCGTGCCGCTCCGTCCTCGCGTCCACCAGCACGCCTTCCTTGTAGAACAACGCAGCGCGACCCTTCGCCGACTTGACGATCAGCTCTCCCGTCTTGCGGCCGGCAAAAGGGAACTGGAGGAGATCGATGATGCCGATGTCCGAGAGCGTGCCTTGGAGTGCCATGCGACTGCCTCACGTTCGATTCAAAGGTGGAATCGCTCTACGATTTGCCTGCTGAGCAGGCGGACGGTCTCCATCACGCCGCGTCCCTCGGTGGCGACGGCCTCGACGACGGGAACACCGTGACAGCTCACCTCCCTTTCGAGGGTGCCCACGGGGAGCGCTGAGGGGCAGTCGCGCTTGTTGTACTGGAGCACCATGGGGAAGTTGCGGGGATCGTGCTTGTACGAGCGGAGGTTCTGCTCCATTCGCTTGTAGCTGAGCACGTTCTCCTCGAGCCGACCCGGCTGGGAATCCGCCACGAAGACCACTCCGTCCGCGCCGTCGAGGATCAGCCTCCGGCTCGCCTCGTAGTACACCTGCCCCGGCACCGTGTACATGTTGAAGCGGATCATGTAGCCGTCGATTGATCCGAGCTCCACGGGCATGAAGTCGAAGAACAGCGTCCGGTCCTCGTGCGTGTCGAGGCTGATCATCTCGGTCTTCACCTCAGCGGCGAGCCGCTTGTGGATCTGGGCCAGGTTGGTCGTCTTGCCGCTCATCCCGGGACCGTAGTACACGAGCTTGAAGGCGATCTCGCGGCGCTCGTAGCTGATATGCGGCATGATGCCCTACTTCGCAGTGAAGATCCTGTCGATGAGGTTGAGGGCGTATTCCTTGAACTCCGGCACGCACAGCTCCCCGGCCACCTGGGCCGTCACGCGGGATTCGTTGGTGCGGAGGCTCGCCATCAGCTTCTCCCCTGCCTTGCGAGCCTCGTGACGGACCCGCCCGATTCGCTGGTAGTCCTCGAAAATCACCACCATCATCACCGAGTCGGTTACGAGTGAGATGTGGATGTGCCGGTTGGACCCCTGCTGCAGCAGAATGGAGAACTGGCTCTCTCCCACCATGCGCGCGACCTCGCGCGTGGCGGAGAACATCCCCGCGATCAGCGCCGCCATCGCCGTCGTGTTCAGATAGCTCGTGTCCCCCGCCTCCGCGATCGCGTGCCCTTCCTTTGTAATGAGCAGCGCCGTCAGCGCCCCCGAGTCGTTCACCAGATCGAACAGCGGTACAGTCAGCTTCACGTCCGTGGCTTCATTCGTCATTTCTCGCTTCCACCTCGTTGGTCAGGGGTCGGATCGTCGGGCAGGTCCCAGTTCATTTCGCCAAGGTCCAGGTCAGCCGGCGGCACCATCGATGGGGGCCTTCCCATCCCTGCGCGCGCGCTCTCGTCCTTCAAGCGGGCCGCCTCCATAAGGAGGTATTCTCCCTTGCGCGTGATCGTGTCGCGCGCAGGCTCGGTCCAGGGCACGCTCGCGAAGCGCCCACCATGGAACTTCAGGCAGCAGAAGAACGCCTCCTCTCCCTCCAATTCCTGGCTCTCGGCGTGCCGTACCCTGCCGCCGTCGATGTACATCCTGCCCCGCAGCCCGTCGGACGACACCACCTCCAGCACGGCGCGCCGATTCGTCACCAAGAGCAGCTGAACGTAGTCGAATAGATCGATGTCCTCCACGACCCCGGAGAACGAGTCGGCCCGGCCCCGCTGGCCCAGCACCCGCAACAGCAAGTCCGGATCCACCGGCTTCTCGAGGTAGAGTGTCACCCCGTTGCGGTGGGCTATCTCCTGTACCGTCGCGGACCCGAACGCTGTCATCACCACCACCCGCGTGCGCGGCCGGTTCTGGTTGATCCACTCCGTCAGCGCCAGACCGTTGACCTCCGGCATCTGGACGTCCGTGATGACCGCGTCGAACTCCCGCTGCGTCAGCAGCCCCACTGCCTCCGCACCGTCCCCGCAGGTCGTCACGGTGTAGCCCGATCGCGCGAGGACGCGCCCGAGACCCCAGACGATGTCGGGGTCGTCGTCGACCAGCAGAATCCTGCGCTTGCTCTCTTCACACTTCATGGTCGTGCGCTGCAGCGGATTGGGAGGCCGCCACCATGGCGGAGATGTCGGCGATGACGCCCGCCAGGCGGTCGACGTACTCGTTGGCAATGACGTGGACCTGATCGGAGTCGTGGGCGGTGGCGCGCAGCTCTGCGGCGAAGGCGTGCATGCCTGCCAGCAGCCCGGCGACGCGGTTCTTGTATCGATGGGAGTCCAACGACACGGAGCGCGCGGCCGCCGGAGTGTCCGTACGACACGACCTCTTGCAGGCTCGCGACACCTCCCGGAGGCCATCGGGGATGCCCGGTCCGATGACGGTCACCGCTACTCCGAGAGTCCTCAGCTCCTCCTCCTCGGCCTCGTCGTGCGCAAAGGCGACAATCCACGCGAAGGGCCGCAAGGCCCGTATCTCCCAGGCCAGCGCCTTCCGACGATGGGGCGGGGGTACCGCGCCGAGAATCACCAGCGATGGTGGGTAGCAGGCCGCGGCGTAGCGCAGCTCGACCCCGTTGCCCACCCGGCGCACCTCGGCCCCCGGCACCTCGTCGGTGATTCGATCGGCGATCTCCTCTGCGCGGGAGTCGTCCTCGTCCAGGAGCAAGATGGTCCCCATGGGAGTCTCCTTTCCCTGGGAGGGACGCAAGCGAAACGCGTGCCGGAAGCCTGGCGCCGAAAGACTCACAGCTTGAGGCCTTGGCCTCCGCGTCCTTCGTCGCAGCGCGACAGGGACTCCATCCTGGACTCGGGATCGCGCGCAGGACCGGGCTCCACCGGACGGCCCCATGCTGGCTGCGCGGCTGCGCTGCAGCGATGGGCGTGACTACCACGCACTTCGGTCCGCGCAAGCGTGCGTCCCACGCAAGCTCCGGCGCGTGCTCCAGGCGCGGCATTGCCCCCTACACTTGCGCGCGATCCATCGGAAAAGGCCGCGATCAGCGTCTCCCCGTCGTCCTTCTGCAGGTCATTCGCGAGAGCTGCTGCACCGACCCGATCAGGGGCTCCAGACGACGATCCACGACCTCTCGTACGCCGCCCTCGGTATGCGTTTGCGCGAGAATCGCGCGCAGCTCGTAGAGTCCGGCGAGAATGGACGACAGCTCGGCTTTCATGAGGTCCGGGTCGACGGCGACGACAGCTCGGCCGGCGGCCGGAGCTGCGACGTCGTCGCGCACCGCGCGAGGGCGAGCGAGCGCGCGCTGGACCAGATCGGTGATGTCCTGGGCGGTGTAGGGCTTCAGCAGGACGCCCACCAGGCCGCGGGTGCGCAGCTGCTCGACTGTGCGGTCTCCGACGTTCCCGGCCGAGATGAGCACGAATGCCGTTCCGGGGCGCTGTGCAGCGAACTCGCCAAGAAGGTCGACGCCGCTCGCGTCGGGAAGACGCACGTCCAGGACGACGACGTCCGGGGTTGCGGAAGAGAATCGTTCTCGCGCCGTCGCGGCGTCGTGCGCTAGGAGCACCTGCGCGCCCGGCGTGCGAGAGAGCACGAACGCGCGTGTGAATCGCGCCAACGGCGCGTTGTCGTCCACGATGAGGATCGTTGGCATCGCAATGGGCTGCCGGTTGATTCGGCCAGGCGTGCTGCCGGGGCCTGTGAATGCGTGGGAATCGCCCGCGGGAGTGCGGAGCAGGATGCGTGCCGGGCTGCGTCCGGGGTCCGCTCTCAGGGGATGCGTGGAACCCACGCGCGGGTGAGGCGCTCGGTGTGAAAATCACGCATCGAGGCCCAGCGCCTTGAGCTGGTACGCCAACGCGTGGCGGGAGATGCCGAGCAGACGCGCCGCCTCCTGCCGGCTCTGGCCCCTGCGCAGCGCCTCCAGCACGATCTTCCGCGCAATGTCCCTCGTGACCTCGTGAAGCGATCGACCGCTCGGGAACTGGACGACCACCTTCCAGTCGTTGTCGGCCGACGCCACGCTCAGGTGCTCGCGTCGGATGACCCCGTCCGCGGAGAGTATCAGCGCGCGCTCGAGCACGTTTCTGAGCTCGCGGATGTTCCCCGGCCAACCGTAGGGGGCGAGGACGTCGAAAACGTCGGGCTCTATGCGCGGCCTGGCGGGCAAGCCCAGCTCACGCTGAAGCCGTTCGAGGATCTCGTCCGCCAGGAGCGGAAGGTCCTCGGCGCGCTCCCGCAGGGGAGGGAGGCGAATGGGGAAGACGTTGAGGCGATAGAACAGGTCGCGACGGAAGCTGCCCTTCTCCACCTCCGCCTCGAGGTCGCGATTGGTCGCGGCAATGAGGCGGGACTCCACGTGAATGCTGCGCTCTCCGCCGAGCCGCATGATCTGGCGGGTGTCGAGGAACGTCAGAAGCTTCGACTGAAGCGCCGCATCGAGCTCGCCGATCTCGTCGAGGAGCAGGGTGCCTTTGTCTGCGAGCTCGAGCAATCCCCGCTTTCGCCCCCGCGAGCCGGTGAACGCCCCGGGCTCGTGCCCGAACAGCTCGGATTCGGCCAGCTCCCGTGGGAGCGCGGCGCAGTTGATCGCGAAGTACGGCCCGTCGGCGCGCTTCGATTGATCGTGGATCCACCGCGCCATGTGGTCCTTGCCCGTCCCGCTCTCCCCAAGAAGCAGGACGATGCTGTCTTGCGCCGCTGCGTGGCGCGCCAGCGCGAGCGCCCTCCGCATCGCCTCCGAGGGGTACTCGGCCTGCCCGCGCCCGGGTCCCCCGCCGCGACTCTCCGAGCGCAGCCGGCGCACCTCCTCCACCTGCATGCGGCCCCGCATCACGTTCTGCAACGCAAGGAAAAGCGCCTCGGGCTCGACGGGCTTCGTCAGGAAGTCCACCGCGCCCCGCTGGGTCGCCGTGACCGCCGCCCGGATCGACCCGTGCGCCGTGGCTATCACGAACGCCGTGTCCGGGAACTTCGCGTGCAGCTCTCCAATCAACTCGGTGCCGTCGCCGTCCGGCAGCAGCATGTCCATCACGACGACGTCGGGTTGCATCTTCGCCACGCGTTTGCGGGCGTCCGCAGCGGTGTGGGCAACCGCGGTCTGGTATCCCTGGAGCCGCAGAATCTCCGCCATGCTCCTTGCGAACCCTACCTCGTCGTCCACGATGAGGATGGTCCCTTCCATTCACGCCTCCACGAACGAGATTAGCGATCCTCGCCAGTTTACTCGCAAGTTGTCACCGCAATACACTTCGCACTGCGTGCATTCCCCATGGCGGCACGCCGGGGATTCTCCGCCCATCAGGTGACGCAGCGCCCAGCAGCCGAAGCCGGTCCCCTCCGTGTAGACCGGGCATCGCGCGCACTCTGCCCGGTCGCAGGCGTTGTGCTCCCAGCATGCGCGCACGCCTCTTCCGGCCGGGTAAATGTCGAACCTGCAACCCCACCCGGGACGCGTGGTGACCGTGAGCACGCCGCCGAAGCTCTCGACGACGTCCGCCGCCACGCTGAGGCCCAGCCCGGAGCCAGCCGACTTCGTCGTAAAAAAAGGCTCAAAAATGCGCTCCGCGAGATCGCGTGAAACTCCCGGACCGTCGTCGCGGACTCGAATCACGACCACCTCGTGCGGGAATGTGCCAGCCAGCTGCCGCCGCTGGTGCTCGTCCAACACGTCGACCGATACCTCCACCTTCCCCCCACGCCCCATCGCCTCGATCGCGTTGATGATCAGATTCGCCAAGGCGCGACGGAACCAGGCCTCGTCCATCAACGCCTGTGTCGACGCGGCCGCCCCGGTCACCAGTTGGAGGTCCACGCCCGTGTTCGATGCGAGAATCCGACATGAGCGAACTGCCTCTGCAACGGCGCGCTCGACCGGAGTCGGCTTGACGTGCAACGGTGCGTCTCGCGCACAGGAGAGAAGATCGTGGACGGTCAAGGAGAGGGCTCACGCTTCCCTCGTGACGTAACTGTTCAGCGGTTGTCACCGCGACCGTGAGCCTACCCGCCGGATGTTCGCTGTCAAGCCTCGACCTGCGGCTGCCCAAACACCGAGGGCGGGGAT
>Ga0209018_1002945_pt1 | contig 11330 bp, 13 predicted proteins | sample YNPBryBLVA2012_FD_185814 | JGI IMG/M metagenome (GOLD analysis project Ga0209018, IMG submission 185814) | Anoxygenic and chlorotrophic microbial mat microbial communities from Yellowstone National Park, USA - YNP Bryant BLVA 2012 (SPAdes)... ...
CAGCCCTGTGTGCTCGTCACGTCGATGAATGTCGCCATGGACGAGCTTCTCGCCCAAAAGGCGGTCCACGGACAAGAAAACTGCTAACGGCGATGGGGTTGAGAGGGGGTCGTACCCGGGCGCGAGGCGTAGTCGACGACCATGAGGGTGACGGCGACGTCGTCGAGGGGGCGATCCAGACTGGCGGTCACGCCCGCTGAAAGATCGCGGCGCGATCGGCCGCGGCTGCGGATTGGTTGATGTCGCGCAAGAAATCGATGGCACTACGCTGGTCTTCCTCTGCGCTCCTGGCCTCGTCGCGCAGGTCTTCCAGCCGACGACGCGCGGCTGCGGCGGAGTTATCGGCAGCCACGGCGCCGGCTTCGTGTCGCTTCGCCGCCTCGTTGTACTGAGCGGAGCCGAGCCCCGCCATGCCGTCAGCGAGTCCGGCATATCCCCTCGTGCAAGCCGCTTCCCCTTCCAAGACCTTCGCAGCCTGTGCCGTGGAGGCGGTGGCGGCCTCGATCTGCAAACTACCGGCAGCCACGGACAACGCGCCAGAAGCGATCTTGCCAAAGCCGTCCGAGATGCCCGCGCGGCGGATGTCGCTCGCTTGTTGCAGCATCTCCTTGACTTGTCGATCTTCCATAGCCTGGATCAAGCGCTCCTCAGCCTGGCGTGACTGTTGGATCTGCGCGCGCTTCTCCCGGCCCGCGACCATGACCATGGCGGCCACCTGGGCGTTGATGTCACCGCCCAACTCCGACGCCAAAGCATCCGCATTCATACCAATGAGACCAAGCGTGCTGGAACGCGTGGAATCGATAGCACTGGAATTCATCGTGCCTTCTCCTTCAAGCCCGCATGATGGCTGCGGCCTGCATTGCAGATTGGGTCTGAACAAGCGAAACACCGAGTTCCGAGGTCGTCTTGTGCGACTCGCTCTTCTCCTCGAGGGTGTCGATCAAGTCTTCCATCAACCGCTGCAATTCGTGCATGCGGTTCAGCGTCGATTGAATGTTAGCCTGGCGTTCCAAATCGTCCGCCTTCTCATCAGCGTCCTTGATGGCTCTGTAGCCGGCGTACATCGCGCCTACGCCCTGAACCACCCCGGCGCTTCCCTGAATCACGGACAGGGCGCCCGGAAGTTTGGTTTGCGCGGCGATGCCACCAGCAAGCAGGGATCCGGCAACCTCGCAAACGATGACGGTCCACTGCGATGCTTGCGCACCGGCCAGGTCCTTGACGATCCCGTACCGCTTTTCCGCCTCGGCCACTGCGAGAAGCCCAATCGCCACCACGGCCAGGGGGCCGCCGGCGATCGCTGCACCCGCGATGAGCGCCGCCTTTGTGACTGCGCCGACGACTTCCCAAAAGGCTTCGTTCTGAACGATATTTGTTTCGAACGACGACCACAACCGCTCTAACCCGTGCTTGATGCTATCCCGAAGCGACCCAGGGTTGAGTACGCCCTGCCCGAGCGCCTGCGCCATGTCGACCGCGAAGTCGGCGATGGATCCGCAGAACGCGCCCACGCCCCGGACGAAGCCCCGCACGGAGTGAGCAACCTCACCGTTGGACACGAGCTGCGACATTTCCGTCTGGATCGCGTCAAAGAATGCCTGCGGATTCGTAGGGTTCTTCAAGAACGCGATGCCGAGGTCGATTGGCTGGGTCACGATGTCGACCCCGAGATCGACGACCGTTCCGACGACCTCTCCGATAGTGTCGCAGACGGCTCCCGCTACCGAACCGAAGAGGCCATCGTCGTCGTCTTTCTTCTTCGCCGCCTCGATGGCTTCTCGGAGCTTCTTGAGATACTCGTTGAGTTGCTCGCGAATCTCCTGGCGAGTGTGGGCGATGCGTGCCTGCGTTTCGGCCAAGCTGTCCTGGCTCATGCGCTCCAGGCTCATGAGCATCATCTCCAAAGCATCCTGGGGTGCAGTTCCCGCGAGCAAGGGTGGGGGCAAACCCGGCACCGGACCCGCCGCCTGGGGCTGCGATACCGTCGGAGCCAACGCAACGGTTGCGGTAGGATTCATCGAGACGGGGGTCACGACACACCTCTTTCCTGCGCGACGGCGTTCAACAACACCGGGTCATCCGAGGCCATCTCGGCCGCATCGAGCGACCTGCTGGCCATCTGCGTCTTGCCCAGCATGGCAAGGTTGCGCGCTCTGCCGAGGTGGCACCATGCGGGGCTGGGCGCAAGCGTAGCCCCGAGGCCGTACAGTCCAGCGGCAGCCGCGACTTCACCGCGTCGCTCGCGAATCACAGCCAATCCGATCCATGCGCGTTCGTCTCGAGGCGCCATCAGCGCCATTGCCATGAAGAGCCGATTGGCGGCTTCATCGTTGCCGGCCATGAGCGCGTCGTACGCGCTTGCGTAGCAGCGTTCGACCACGACAAAGCGGTCTGGGTGGGGGGACAGCAAGGGAGACATGCGGTCACCTGATATTGCCGACCACGGACTTGGTGCCCTCGTGGAGGTTGTTGATGAGGTTGGTCGAGAGCTGGATGGCGGTCTGACGGCTCGACATCATGGACTGGAGTCGGATCATGTTCATCTGCGCGGAAGCTTCGATGTCCTTGAGCATGCTGCTGACGTAGTCCTTGCTCGCGGAAACCTCCTTTGCGTAATACAAGCCGTCCTGAACCCAGAGTATCTGGCCATTGCTGCGCATGTCGGTGCGCATCTGGTCAGCGAGATGAGGGTCGAGTTCGGCGATCTCGTTCAGCAGACCTTCGATCTTGGCCTCGTAGCCTTGTGGGCCAGTTTGCTCATGGTACGTGCCCAACAGCTGGCCTTCCTCCCCCTTGTCGTTGAGCTTGTTGAGCTCGTCCTGGATCCTGTTGAGCAGGCTCCTGATTTTCTCCATCTTCTGTTGCTGTGCAAAAATCTGGCTGATCTGACCGTCGACACTCTCCAGCCTGGTCTGCAAGTAGACCATGAGGGCATCGGGGGTAAGGGCCCCAGGATACGAACCGACGGTGTCGACGTTCAGGATACTTGCCGCATTGGCAGCGGCGGTGTTGATCGCATTGCAGCTCGGCATGGTCATGTGCTCCTTGTGTTATCGTTATTGTTGTTGGGGCTACCCTCGAATCGAACCGAAGGGCGCTGGATTGGGCGACGGAGCGATGGACCGGCATGCGTCGTCGATGGTCTCGAGGAGGTCGGGATTGACGGCGAGGAGGGTGGCGGGGTCAATCGACTCGAGCGATCGAACGGCCTGGCGCCAGTGTTCGCCTTGGCGCAGGATATCGGAAGCGATTTGATCGAGGACTTGCTCGCGGGATGACATGGTGGGGCTCCTTTCCGGGAGGCAGCGGACGCCTCCTTCGTTCGTCCCTCGGTTCGGCCACCTGCGCGGACGTGTTGCGTACAAAGCGACGCCCGGCCGAGAATGTCGTCGCGGCCTCGGTGCCTGCTGCGCTTGCATGGATCTAGTACTACTGCCCGGAAGTTGGCCTACGTGAAGCCGAGTGCCCCCCAAGCCGAGCGCTCTGCAGGCCAGCATGATACGGGCGCCGGGGATCGCAGAGGTTCTTCGGCTAGGTCCTACATACCGACGTCGTGTTGGCAAGAAAACGCCCGAGAAATCCTCGATCGCTTGACGGAGTCAGGAGACTGCCGCTAGCTGCGAAGCGCCGCCAGCGCCTCGCGGGCGAGGGTGGCAACGTCGGTGCGCACCAGTTCCCCTGCCTGGTACAGCTCGGCGGGAGCTGCGTCTTCCAGCAGCGCTTGCACGTGCATCGACGCCTCCGTTGCGTGGATGCGCCCGAGCGCCCAAGCTGCGAGCCCTCGCGTCGTGGCGTTCGTGTCTGCAAGGAGCGACTGGAGCGCGGGAACTGCCGGTCGGACGAGGTCGGCGTCACGTTCGGCCGCACGACCGATCGCATGCAGGACACCATGCACGAGCACGTCGGTGCCCACGGCGACGTCTTCATGTTGGAGGTACGCGATCAGCATGGGGGCGAACTCGCCGGCGAGCTCGGGATCGCGGCAGATGATCTCGCCGATGGCCTGGGGAACGCCCCAGCCTGTCGTCCCGGACTCGTCGTTGAGAGCCCAGACGAGGCGCTGGAGGACTTGCCTGACCTTGGCCGGGTCTCGTCGTGCTACGACCGCGCATGCGCGCCCCATGGCGTCGGCTGCCCGCCAGCGGGAGAGCGCGTCGGCATCGTACAGGCGGGACATGAGAATGGTTGGCACGGATGACGACCGCTCGGCGAGCGAGGCGATTTCGTCGAGCCGGCCGGCTTCGATCAGCGTGGCGATGTCTTTCCGAAGGCTCACGTCGGCTTGGATGCATGAGCGGATCTGGGGGTCGCGTCACGGTTCCTGACTTGCTGACGTCGCGACCAACACTGGGAAACGGCTGTGCTCGCGGAGTGCCGAGACGGCGGATTGGGTTGGCACGAGCACGATTGCGTCGGTCGGGCGGAGCAGCCGAAGGTCGAGGTCCCCGGCGATACGCCACTCGCGCTCGTGGATCCAGTTGGAACGCTGGCCGCAGCCCTGGTGCCAGAGGGGGTCGGACGGGCGACTAGAGCGAGTGGCACCGTGGTCGTAGACGACGGGGCGGGCGCCAAGCTGGCGCGCGACGTTGGCCGAGATAGCGATTGCGAAAGGTTCGAAGGCGGGGCGGGCGTAGCGAGCCCGCCAGCGGAACAGGGGCGAGGTTTCGTGGAGTGGCAGCGCCGTCAGGCAGGTGGCTCGTGCTCCACCGCGTATCCTGGTCGGAGAGCCACGAATCAGTTGCTCATCGAGGATGCGGGTGAGGGTGGCGAGGGCACTGCGTGGATCACCACGTTCGGAGCGTGCGAGGGCTGCGTAGTATGAAGCGGCGGACTCGCCGGGCCAGGGGCCGGCGCTGGCTCTGGTGAAGTGGATGAGCATCTCCCCGTGGGGGCCCATGCTGGCGGGCCACGGGGGGAAGGTCACATGGTCCCACCGCAGTGCTCGCTTACGTCTTCGCCATGGAGTGCGCCATCGCGCGTCGACCACCTTGCGGTGGCCAGACCGCAGTTTCCGATCCCAGACGCCGTCGGGACGGACGGAGATGGGCACGACGACGTCCGCCATGGCCCAGGCGAGGTCATCACGTACGGGCCAGGTGTCTTTGCAGCGCCCCGAAGGCAGGTGACTGGGGAGGGGGGTCCAGGAGAGGAGGTCAGGGGAGATATCGAACTGGTCGACGAGGGAGGACAAGGCGCAACGCGGGTGGGCGTGAAGAGGGAGCGGGAAGATGAGGTGCAGTGGGGTTCGACTGAAGGCTGCACGCCAGAGTACGAACTCCCAAGGTGCGGAGCCTACCGACGCGATGATGTGATAGCCGCGGGATGCGAGGTGGTCGACTGCGTGCAGGGTCGGACGCAGCCAGGGGTCGTCCGCGTGGACGGGACGTGATTGGACGGAGTTGAGGATGAGGGCGTGCACAACCTGGTATCGGCCGGGTGGGACCGGGGGTTGCGGGCAAGGTTGCCGAGGCGTGGAGACCTCGTACCTGGTTTGCATCGCCGACTGCTTCCGGGCCACGCGCCCGCCGCTTCCGTGTCGGATGGTGCCGCACCGAATTGCGCCTCGGCGGAGCGGGGCCATCTCTGCGGGCGCGGCACGCTCTGCGGAAGCCGCGGTGTTCCGTCTTTGGGCGGTGCACGACGTGAAGCGTTCGGGGATTTGGGGTCGAGCTTCGTGCTCAGGCATGCGCGGCTCGTTCGCAGGGGGATCGGGTGGCGGAACCGCCGCAAAAGTGGCGCACGCCACCTGCACGCAGGTCCGTTTCAGGCAATTCTTCGGGCGACCGAAGGATGGCGGGTTGGCACGCAAGCTGCTCGAAAGGGAGACATGGCCCAGCCCAGAATCATCGTTCCCGGAGCCTCCTATCTGCTGACACGGCGTACGAATCAGCGGGTGCTCCGTCTTCGCCCCGACCCTCTGACGAACCAGATTGCGCGCTATTGCATAGCGTGGGCGGCCATGAAGACGGGGGTCTTGATTCACGCGCTGGTGCTCATGAGCAACCACGAGCACATGGTCGTCACGGACCCGAACGCCTTGCTTCCGGACTTCTTGCGGGAGGCGCACCGGGCGATGGCCAAAGCGTTGAACGCCGCGCAGGGGCAGTGGGAGAACCTCTGGGCGGCGAAGCCCGCCGGGGTGACGCTTCTTCCGACCCTCGATGACGTGGTCGACAAGATTGCGTACACGGCAGCCAACCCTGTCGAAGCCGGGCTGGTGGAGCTGCCGGAGCAGTGGCCCGGGGTAAACGATTGGGAGCCGGGCAAGGTGCTCATTGTGGAACGTCCACGTTTGTACTTCGATCCGAGGGGTGGTTCGCTTGCGGCGGTGAAGCTTGAGATCGTCCCTCCCCGGCAGGTGCAAGGAGATCTGTCTGCCTGGAACGAGAGGGTTCACGAGGCCGTTGAGACGAAGGTGAAGGAGGCGCAAGCCAAGATTCGGAGCGCGGGGAGGAAGTTCGCTGGCGAAAGCGCGGTCAGGCACAGGACCATACGGGAATGCGCGGCGAGCTTCGAGCCGAAGCGTGAGATCTGTCCCGCGGTGTCTGCGCGCGACAGCTTGGTGAGAAACCGCCGGCTCGCGGAACTCAAGGAGTTTCGACGAACCTATCGCGCAGCGAAGCTGGAATGGACGCGGGGGAACAGGCAGGTCGCATTTCCGTACGGTACGTGGTGGATGCGTGTCCACCACAAGGCCAATGTCTTGCCCGCGCCTCCTTGACTCGACGGGATCGACGGCTGACCGGGCATTCTGAGGACAAGGGGCAAGGGATGGGTGTACCCTGCGGCGCGCCAGCGCGCCGGCGGGGATAGGTGTGTTTGCGCGACCGGGGGATTTCCGCGGCAGCATCGCGTTCGTGAAGGCGGAGAACGGCGATGGCGAGCCGGCAGGGGTTCCGTGCAAGCACCTGCAAGCACCTCAACCTGGTGGGGAGTGCCCCAACCTGGTTCGGCGTTCGCCTTGGGGGCGCTCAACCCGGTTCTGGCTTGTGGCCGAGCCTCATCAGTTCCGCCCGATACGCACCAAACCCACCGCCCGCACGCGCCGCCCCTAGCACCGCACGTCCCTCCGCCTCCCCGCCCTGTGACAACACATGCTCCACCCACGCCCATCGAACGCTCGTCGCCCTTACCTCCGCCGCACCAGCCAGCCGCCTACGTAGCCGTTCGAGCCGCCTCTCGACCACCGATATGCCAGCAAAAGAAGCCCCGTCCAGCGGCGTGTTCCGTTTCGCACAAAACGGCGAAACACCAAGCGTAATCGGCACCAACCGCGAAAGATCCTTGACGAGCCCCGCGCACTCGTCGATGTCCTCCTCCGTCTCCGTCGGCAGCCCCACCATCAAGTATAGCTTCAAACGACCTATCCCCGCCCCACGGCACAGCTTCGCTGCCTGGCGAAGATGAGCTTCCGTCGTCCTGCGCTCCACCCGTTCGCGCAGTCGTTCGCTTGCCCCATCCATGGCAGTCGTCAGCGTCTTGTATCCACCCCTCCGCAAAGCGTCGACCAGCCCCGCATCGAGCCGATCCGCACGCAAGCTCGACAGCCCCAGGGACATCCCACGTGCCACGATCTCCCGAACCACTCGCTCGATCTCCGGATGGTCGGTAACCGACGCCCCCACCAGCCCCACACGCGTCGCACCTGCCGGAATCGCCTCCAAGATCCGAGCCGACGGCACCACGCGCATCCCGCCGCTCGATCCCCTGCGCATCACACAGTAGTGGCACGCGCGAGAACATCCGCGCACCGCCTCGACCAGAAACATGTCGCGCAGCTCCGTGTGCGGCGTCCGAATCGGACCCCATGCTGGCAATTGCGAAGCGTCGCATCGGCTCGGTGTCCCGTCTCCTGTCGATTGTGCCGACGGCACCATGACGTGAGGCATCGTCGAAACCACTTCCAGCGCGCCTCCGCGCGAGTCATCTTCGAACAGCCGCTCCAGAACCTTCCTGGCGAGCGTGTCCGCTTCCCCGACAACCACCACGTCGATGAATGGAAGCAGCAGCCGCGGATTGGAGAATGTCAATGGGCCACCCGCAACCACGATGGGGTGCCGCTCGTCGCGTTCCTCGCGCAAAGGCGGGATGCCTGCCCAATGCAGCATCCGCAGCAAGTCAATCAGTTCTAGCTCCCACGCAATCGAGAACGCCACGACCGGGAACTCGCCCAGCCTCGCCCCGGACTCCACCGAGCACGGCGCCTCGCCACGCTCCCAACCGGCCGCTCCCTCCGGCAGGAAAAACCGCTCACAACACATGGTCCCGCTCGTCTGGATTGACCGGTAGATCGTCTGCAGTCCGAGCGAACTCATCCCCACGCGGTACGACGCAGGATACGCGAGGGCAACGCGACGAGCGCACGATCGGTCGATCCGCCCCGTCTCGTCACGCATCAACTCGCGCCGATCCAGGCTTGTGCTCGGCTTGTGGCGCAACGGACTATTTCACCACGCTCGCGCCCGGCTGCACAGGCCCGGCACTACTGCCCGCCGCCGCCGGTGCGGCCTTCTTGACCTCGAGCGTGAAGTCGACCTTCGTCGTTTTCCCTTCCTCCACCGTGACCTCCACCGTCTTGTCGATGGCCGGCATAATCCACGGTACGTCCGCCGACACGCTTACCTTGCCGACCGGTATGCCCTCGATCCGGAACGCGCCATCCAGTCCCGTCACCGCGAAGGTTGCGTACTTCAGGACGTACACGTCCGCCTTCATCCACGGCCGGTTCATCTCGTCAGCTAACAGATAGTGCCCAACCCGGGTCGGATACAGCTTGACCGCATCCCCATGGGGTACCGCAACCATGTGCGCCGGCGCGCTCCCCCCCACCAGCATCGGCATGTAGCTGTTCTTCGAATCGTCGTTCAGCAACTCGATGCGTTGACCAAACGTGAGCGCGACCGTGCGACGGTTGTACGCGCAATCGTTCATCATCACGCGCACGTTCGGACCCGGGGCGGGCACGTACCCCTGGTACCCAGTTACCGCGACAAGCACGTCCGCCGCTGTTCGGCCAGGTCCCTCCCTGAACGACTTGCCGTACGTCGCTGCTGCCCCCCGGCACGCATCTGGAAGCGAAAGCGACACATCCTCGGGCTTCTCGCCCTTGAACTTCACCACCCCTTCCACCACACCTGTCGGTCCCGCATAAGGCGGCAGCTTGTTCGGGTTCACCGAATCCTCGACGCTCGCCGCCGGGATCGGGATCGCCGATGCCAGCGGAAGCGGCCTGGGTCGTTGCTTCAGACCCGGCCAAAGACGAAGCTGTCCTCCATCCCCCCGCCTCGCAACGCCCGACCCCTGCGGAGCCGCCGTCGCCGCAGGCTTCGGGTCGGATTTGCACGTGAGAACTGCGAACGGGACCGCACAGGCCGCGACGATCACCACGCATGAACGGTTCGGTGCCTTCATGCCGTCGTTGTATACCAAAACCGCGAGCGGCGGCCACCACCGACCGCCTCGCCCTCCCCGGCTCCACGCCACACCGACGCCGCCACCCGCCTCTTGCGCCCCTGCATGCCGCGTAACAAGGTGCCACCCCATGAGCAGCAAGGGGAAACCCTTCCGAATCTTGACCGTCGACGGATACGAGATCCTCGTCGGCCGGGCTGATGCCGATAACGACTTCCTGACCTTCCGGGTCGCCGAGCCGCACGACCTTTGGCTGCACGTAGGCGGCGGCACGCCCGGCAGCCACGTGGTCGTCCGTAACCCCGACGGCGGCGAAGTGCCGAACATCGTCGTCTCCAAGGCCGCGCAGCTCGCCGCCTGGTACTCCAAGGCGCGCAACGCCAACCGGGTCGAGGTCCATGTCTGCCGCGTGGCCGACGTCTCCAAGCCCCGCACCGCGCCCGCCGGGCAGGTCGAAATCCGCCGCTTCACCAGCGTCAGCGTCGCTCCGTCGAAGCTCGATGACCAAGATGGGTGATCGACCGGCAACCTCGTCTCCCGTCTTCGGCAGCCACGGCGCGCCTGTTCGAACCAGCCCCAGCCGGGCCCAGCCCCCCACCCACACTGCGCTGACCTGCCCCCCCCACGAACCGCCCCTCCGCGATCGAAGCGCGTTTCGATAGACCTACTCGAGGGGTACAGGTTGTACCCGTGACGCATTGAAATGACGACACGAGTTGCGTCTCCGCCTGGCCGCGGATCCCGGCCCCACGTCTGCCTGCCGATGCTCTCCGTCATCGAGCCGTGACTGCCAGCCAGCCCTTGCGCTGACGCTCGCGTGCCCCATGAACCCTTCGTGACCATGCAACGACGCCGACGAGAACTGTTCGATCTCATCTATCCACCATCCGCGTTCACCCGCCTGAATGAGCAAGACGACGCTCGTTTCTACGAGACGGACCGCTTCGTTCCTCACCTCGACGCCCTCGCCACCGAGGTCGTGCAGAGAATCATCGGGACGCTCATGATTGAGCGGAACCCTTCGGTGCTGGATCTGATGGCAAGCTGGGATTCGCACCTCCCGCAAGATGCTCGTTGTCGATCCGTCGTCGGCCTGGGCCTCAATCGGAATGAACTGGCCGCCAACAAGGCTCTGTCCACGTTCATCGTGCAGGACCTCAACAAAGTTCCACGACTTCCCTTCGATTCCGAAAGCTTCGACGTCGTGCTCAATACCGTCTCCGTCGACTACCTCGTCCATCCTTTCGAGGTATTCCGCGAGATCGGCAGGGTTCTGCGCCCCGGCGGCCTGCTCCTCGTCGTCTTTTCCAATCGCATGTTCCCCGACAAGGCCGTGCGCGTCTGGCGTGAAGCCGGTGACGCCGAGCGTCTCATGATCGTCGAAGACTATTTCGCCGCCGCGGAGTGCTTCGAATCTCCCAGGCGGTTCATCTACCAGGGCCGCCCTCGGCCGAGTGGCGACCGCTATTGTCGGCTTGCAATTCCGAGCGACCCTGTCTTTGCGGTATTCGCCGACAAGCAAGGGAGCCCGGCTGGCAGGGCGCCCCGTCCGACCCCCACGGTGACCTGGGAAAGTCGCCCCGATGACCGAGAGGTCGCCGTGCGCATGCAACGTACCCGTGATGAGCTTTGCTGCCCATACTGTGGCGGGCCCTTGAGCAAGTGGCAGGTTCCGCTCACGCCGTTCTCCGAGTGGGACCAGGAATACCTGTACGTATGTTTCCACGATGACTGCCCCTACCTGTTGGGTGGCTGGGACACCATGGCCCGGCAGGGCAACATCGGCTCGTCGTACCGTCTCGCCTACGCCAGGGAACGTGACTCGTTCTGCGCGCTCCCCGTGCCCCACCTCAACGCGCTCAAAGAGAGTATCGTCGACTGACGCCATCAGCCGGACCCTCATCGGTCTTCCTGAG
>Ga0209018_1002948_pt1 | contig 11320 bp, 9 predicted proteins | sample YNPBryBLVA2012_FD_185814 | JGI IMG/M metagenome (GOLD analysis project Ga0209018, IMG submission 185814) | Anoxygenic and chlorotrophic microbial mat microbial communities from Yellowstone National Park, USA - YNP Bryant BLVA 2012 (SPAdes)... ...
GATTGCTTTTGAGACTCTATCACAATCGTAAAGATTTTGTAGCACGGCATTCATGCCGCAGTAGGTTGCGGGATAAATCCCGCGCTACGGAATTATACTTGTAGTGTAACTGTTGGGCAACATTCCAACGGATTTGCCATCGTTTGCGAACGTTGCCGAGTGCAACTTGGCTCTCTACATGATGCGGCGGGCAGGCAGAGTTGAGCAGGCCGAGGCGGAGAAAACATGGAGGGTTCTGCACGCAGGCCGAGGCGTAGAGAGAGACGAGGTCTGCATCCGTCTCGAAGGGGATAGTCTTGGTCTGTCGAGGGGGGAAGGTCAGTACCAGATACGGAAGGAAGTGGTTGTGCTGCCTTGCAGGTTGTTGTATGAGACGTAGATGTCTACATAGACCAACTGACCGTTGGGCTGGTTGGCAAAGGAGAAGGTGATCATCCCTATGCCGCGTTCATTGATGAGGAAACTTTGCGATTTGATCTCGCCGTTTGGATAACGGATATTGGCTACCCCTACTGCGCCGCTAACGGGTTGCAAGTTTTGGTCTTGGGCTACGATGTAGATGGTTTGCTGGTCCATGGACATGGTAACCGCTTTGGAGGGGAAAGCCCGGATGAACAGGCTCAAAACCGGTTTCATGCCCGATTGTCCCTGACTCACCGGCCGCAGGAAGGCCGGATCCTCGCCCAATTTATCGAAGTACACACGTCCCAAGTCGGTCAGGCCAACGCGCTGGCCCTCTGGTTGCCCGGGCCGCCACTCGAAGCGTGCCTTTTCGAAGTATTGGACGATGACATTGTTTTGGAACTCGAAGGGTGAAATGGGGTAACCAAATTGGGCCAGGCCGCCGTTTTGGTCGAAGAATGTCAGGAAAGCGTAGCAGATGGAAAAGCCTGTCTCGATATACTTGCGACAGGCCAGGGGATTGTCAATGACTAATTGTCTGTTTTTTTCGTAGGTGAGGCGACCGAGCGGCGTGAGCTGGACGCGCTGTCCCTCCGGCAGATCGGGGCGCAGTTCGAAGCGGGCGCGTTGGAAATATTGGACGATTTTGCCGTCGCGGCTGGTAAATTGATCTGTGATGGGGTATCCGAATACCAGCGTGGGATTGGCTACACTGTGGTAGTAGCGCAAAAACTCCCCCTGCACGTTATGACCGGTTTGAGGAAAATATTCGATATCTGGCGTCTGTGCTTCCACAGATCCCCATGCGGCTACCCACAGGAAGATGGCCGCTAATGGCCCTAACCACCAACCTACTTTACCCATATTATCATTATACCCAAATTTAGGAGCGTTTGATATTACAATTCATTAACGGCAAGAAAAGGAGGTCAGCGCCTGCACGATGCGCTGGGCAGCATGTCCGTCTCCAAAAGGATTGACGGCTTTCGCCATGCGCGCATGCGCTATAGGGTCATCTAGCAAGCGTGTTGCTTCGCTGACGATGCGGGCCGTATCTGTTCCAACCAATTTCAGAACGCCGGCGGTCACGCCTTCTGGTCGTTCGGTGACTTCGCGCAGCACCAATACCGGTACGCCAAAAGCCGGTGCTTCCTCCTGGATTCCGCCCGAATCTGTCAAGATGAGGGTTGCCCGTTTTTCCAGATGAACGAGGGGGAGGTAATCCAGCGGCGGCAGCAAGGTGATGTGGTCAGTATGACCGAGAATTCTTTTCACCGGTTCTTGCACGTGTGGATTGAGATGCACGGGATAGATGATTTCGACATCCCCGCGCGCGGCCAGTTGTGCCAGGGCATGGCAAATATTTTCTAGCGGCTGACCGAAGTTTTCCCGGCGGTGGGCGGTTACAAGAACGAGCCTCCTCGCCGCTGGCTTGTTGACCGCTTGTCTTTTTGGGGCGGGGGAGCAATTTTCCCGCCGGCTATCAGACTCCACACGATTGGACTCTATCCTGAGTTTTGCGAGCAAGTGTGTGATTTCCTGCGGGAGAGGTTGCCCGGCAACTACGTTCAACGCATCAATGACAGGGTTGCCTGTGACTTGGATGATGTCGTCTGGCACGCCCTCGCGCAGCAGATTTTGGCGCGCCTGTTCGGTAGGAGCAAAATGCAGGTCGGCAATGACGCCTGCCACGCGGCGGTTGATTTCTTCTGGGAAGGGCTGCCATTTGTCATAGGTGCGCAGGCCGGCCTCCACATGTCCAAAATGGATGCGGCGATAATAGGCCAGCAGGGAGGTAATGGCTACGGTTGTGGTATCGCCTTGAGCCAGAATCCAATGCGGTTGGAAATCAGCCAGCACTGCGTCTAGGCGAGTGAAGATGGCGGCGCTCAGTTCGGCCAACGATTGATCGGGTCTCATCAGGTCCAGGTCGTAATCTGGCCGAATGTCGAACAGGGATAATACCTGATCGAGCATTTCACGATGTTGGGCGGTGACGCAGGTGCGCGCCTCTACGCCCGGCGTACGGCTCAATTGTTGCACGACCGGCGCCATTTTGACCGCTTCAGGGCGGGTGCCAAAAACAGACAGGACTTTCATGCGCTCAAGGTTCTTTTGCCGTCGCCCAGGCGCAGGACGTGGAAGCCGGCTTTTTCCCATATCTCTCTTGGCCATGCGTTGACCGTATCTACCACCAGGCGGGCCGAGGTCATCGCGGCTACCTCGGCGGGCTTCATCTCGGCAAACTGTGTGTGACGCACCAAGAGCAGGATCATTTCTGCGTCGTGAAGCACTTCTTGAAAGGAGGCTGCCATCGGGATGCCCGGCAGTCCCTCGACTTTGAACGGTTCGTACGCCCGAACGCTTGCTCCCGCGTCGAGGAGCAGATGCACCGCTTCGGCGGCCGGACTTTCACGCAGGTCGTCCACATCTGGCTTGTACGCCAGACCCAGCGCAGCAATCTTTTTCCCTTTCAATGAACCAAGCGCTTTTTGGACGAGCGCCATCACATAATGAGGCTGTTCGTCATTGACCTTGCGGGCTGTGTAAATCAAGGGAGTGAGGTCGGGAGCGGCCTCCACGAAGAACCATGGATCTACGCTGATGCAATGTCCGCCTACGCCCGGCCCTGGCGAAAGGATTTTGACGCGCGGATGGCGGTTCGCCAGCGAGACGGCTTCCCATATGTCTACTCCAAAGCGTTCGGCCAGGCGAGAAAATTCGTTGGCAATGGCAATGTTGACATCCCGGTAGGTGTTTTCCATCAACTTGACCATTTCGGCTGTGGTCGCGTCGGTTTGAATAATCTCACCTTTGACAAAAAGGGAGTATAGCGCCGCCCCTGCCTGCGCCGATTCGGGCGTCACCCCGCCAATGACGCGGGCGTTTTCGATCAGTTCGCGCAAGATTTGGCCGGGTAACACACGCTCGGGCGAGTAGGCCAGGTAAAAGTCTGTGCCTGCCTTTAGCCCAGATTTTTCCAAAATGGGCGCAACCAGGTCAACGGTCGTGCGCGGCGGTGAAGTGGACTCCAGCACGATCAGGTTACCTCTTCGTAAGAAAGGCAGAATGGCTTCGGTGGCCGCAGTCACGGCGCGCATATCTGCCAGTTTGTGTGGCTCGCCGTTATGTTCACCGGTTTTGTCGCCATAGAATGGCGTAGGGACAGCAATGATAAAAGCGTCCGCTTCCTCGGGCTTTTCGCTAATGGTCAGTTTTCCCGATTTCACGGCTGCTTCGACCAGTGTGCGCAGCCCCGGCTCGTGGATGTGAACACTGCCATTCTTCAGCGTTTCTACGATTTTTGCATTGACATCTACGCCGACGACTTGTAAGCCGTGTGTAGCAAAGGTGGAGGCGGTAGGCAGGCCAATGTAGCCCAGGCCGAGGACGCAGATTTTTTCGAAGTTCACGTGTACTCCTTGCGTGCAGGAATGTTTTGCTGGGTATTATACAACATTGAACGCAGCCAAAACTTTTGCTTGCCAGCCTCGTAGATGATCATGAAGACATGGTCTTGTGTGCATACTCTCGTACCCGATTGTTGAGTTGATATGTTCTTGTTGTATAATGGAACTGGAGGACGAAATGGACTTCCTGCTCGATCCAAATGTGGCTTATCTTTGTTTGTTGGCCGGCGTCTTTTTGGGGCTGCTGGCGATGGTCACGCCAGGAACAGGGATGTTAGAAGTGGGCGCTTTTTTTGGCTTGGCCTTGGCTGGCTATGCGGTCTACAATCGTTCTATCAACTTGTGGGCTTTGCTCATTCTTCTGTTGAGCGTCTTTCCCTTTGTGCTTGCTATTCGAAAACCAAAGCGGGAACTTTTCCTGGCATTGTCTCTTCTGGGATTGGTCGTTGGGTCTGTTTTCCTGTTTACCACCCAAGGCTGGAAGCCAGAGGTCAACCCTCTCTTGGCGCTGGTTTCTTCTGGATTTTTTGTTGGTTTCGTTTGGTTGGCGGTGCGCAAGGCTTTGCAGGCGGCGGATTCTCCTCTTGCGCATGACTTGGCAGCCCTGGAAGGGCAAATTGGCGAAGCGAAGACCCCCGTCCATCACGAAGGCTCGGTGCAGGTAGGTGGTGAACTGTGGAGCGCGCGCAGCGAAACCCTCATTCCGCAGGGGAGTATCGTCCGTGTGATTGGACGGGATGGATTTATTTTGGAGGTGACAAGAGAAGAAGATACATGTACATGACAGTATGTTCGAATTGCAGGCTTGCAAGTGTGAAGAATGCTTTTTGTTACGATGTCTCTGTGTGCATAAAGGAGTGAAAAAATGGATGGATTTCTAACCAGTTCTGTAATTTGCTTGATAGGCGCGGTAATTTTGATGGGTTTTGTCTTTTTAGCCAACGCCATCCGTATCGTGCCAGAGTATCAACGCCTGGTGGTCTTTCGTTTGGGTCGTTGTATTGGGCAAAAGGGGCCGGGCTTGATTTTGCTCATCCCGGTCATTGACCGTGCTGTCAAAGTAGACTTGCGCGAGCAAGTCCGCGAGATTCCACATCAAACGGCCATTACCAAGGATAATGCCGGTATCTCAGTGGACTTCATTTGGTATTACAAAGTGCTGGATCCCACCGAGTCGGTGTTGCAAGTAGGGAACTTCGAAGCGGCTGCCCAGGGCATGGCGACCACCACCCTGCGCGCTGTGATTGGCGCCATCATTTTGGATGATGTTCTCTCCGAGCGTGAGCATATCAATTCCATGCTGCGCACCCGCTTGGACGAAGTGACCGAGCGTTGGGGCGTCAAAGTGACCAACGTCGAGATACGCGAGATCATCCCGCCGCGCGAAATCCAGGAAGCGATGAACCGTCAGATGTCAGCGGAGCGCATCCGCCGCGCGGTGGTGACCGAGTCTACCGGTACGCGCGAGGCTGCCATCAACGTGGCTGAAGGCGAGAAACAAGCCGCCATCTTGAGAGCCGAAGGTTCCAAACAGGCTGCTATCTTGGAAGCCGAAGGCCAACGCCAGGCGCAGGAACTGAAAGCGCAGGGCTTTGCCAAGGCGCTGGAACACATCTTCGAGGCTGCGAAATTGGTTGACCAAAAGACCATGACACTGCAATACTTCGAGACGCTGAAGACCCTTGGCGCCAGCCCGTCTACCAAGTATATCTTCCCGATGGAATTTACCAGCATGATCGAGAAATTTGTGCAAGGTGAAAAGAAGTAGTTTGGTCTAAGTGAAGTAAAATAACGCCAGTTCGGGATAACCGTCCCGAAGGCTTTTTAGAGCAATTGTATGGGCCAAATTGAGCCTTCGGGACGGTTCAAAGGTATCCCGAATTTAGGTTAAGTATAGTAGCCTCTTGCCGTGGGGCGAGGGGCTTCTATTTGTGCCTATGGAGATTCTTCCTGCCTCCTTACGTGACTTGAACGCGCTGCATAGATTGGAACGCGCTTGTTTCGACCAGGATGCCTGGTCGTTGTTCGATTTGATTGCGGTCTTGACGTTCCCCGATGTGGTGCGTTTGAAGGCTGTTGCAGATGGGCAAATGGTGGGTTTCATTGCGGGCGACCCGCGTCCCTCGCAGGGGTTTTCGTGGATCGCCACGATCGGCGTCTTGCCGGAATACCAGGGGAATGGCATTGGGCGCGCCTTGCTGCGGGCTTGCGAAAGCCGTTTGCATACCCCTCGGATTCGCCTGAGTGTGCGGATGGGCAATACTGTTGCTATCCGGTTGTATGAAAAAGAAGGCTACCAACACGTGGACATCTGGCGCGCGTATTATACTGACGGCGAAGATGCCCTGGTGATGGAGAAGCAACTTCTGTGAGTTGCTTTTGCTACCTTTGGGAAAACCGTATGCGCCTTGAATTAGAAAAATGGTTTTTTGGATCACTGAATAAGGTTTCTTCTGGGCTTAGATTTCTTAATCATCCGCTTCTTAGAATCCTGCTGCTCGTTTTTATTGTTGCCTATATAGCGCTCAAATCATTTATAAGCCCTCATGATCATTGGCGGACGGCAGAGAGTTTTATTCTGTTATGCGTTGCCCTGGCGCTCATTCTTTACCCCCGTGACAGGTATAGTGAATATGTGAGTTTTGTTTACATACTTATCTTGGTTTTTTCTCCCTTTTATTGGCGACTGCAAGGATTTGATACCGATGGTTTTTCTATTGGCGGGATCTTGCCGCAGAGTGACGCAAATGGCTACTTTACAGGTGCATTGAGGATTTTGTACGGCGAAAAAATTTCCCCCTTTGCCGCGCGGCGTCCGTTATTTGTTGCCTTCCTTTCTGTGCTTATTTATGTATTTGGGCAGAACCTTGTCCTGCTCTTAATGATCTTTGCCTTGTTTATGTCCTTTTCGATTTTTATGTTGATGAAAGAAGTGAAAAAGGGCTTTGGAATTCTTCCCTCGGCGCTGCTTGCCGGGATGCTCATATACAATTACACAGGGAGGTTTGTAGGGAAATTCCTGACCGAGCAAGTGGGGCTTTTGTTAGGGATGCTTTCTTTAACGTTGTTTTTACGCGGGATAAGGGAACAGAAATATTTTTACTTTCCTGCTGCCTTGCTGTCGCTGTCTTTTGCACTGAACGCACGTGCAGGCGCGTTTTTTGTCTTACCGTTCTTGATACTTTGGGTTGTAATATTGGCGGGCAAATCCCTCCCCTCGATAATTCGGTTTGGTTTCCTAAACCTGGGTGTGGTGATAGGTGGATTCGCGGTAAATTTCTGGCTGTTTAAATCTGTTTCCAGCCCTGACAGCCTGCCCTTTGGGAATTTTGGGATGACTTTGTATGGGATGGTAACAGGCTATCGCGGCTGGCGCTCATTCCTGGTCGACTATCCTGGGGTGCCTGAGTCCGAGGCGCTGCACATTTCCCTGCAAATCTTTTGGAATTCCCCGGGCGCCTTTTTTCGATCCGTCCTCCAGGCTTACCTGGATTACCTGGACCCCGCGCATTTTTTCTCCTTTTTATATATTCCCCAAAAACATTTAACCTTCATCGCATATTCTTTGGTAGCATTGACCATTGTGGGGTTAGTGCGTCTCTTCCTTCATAGGCGTTCCTTATTGTCGCAAATGATGTTCTCTGTCCTGGTTGGAATAATCCTATCTATCCCTTTCGTTCCTCCCATTGACGATGGTGTTCGTGCCATGGCGGCAACCAATCCCTTCCTGGCCCTGCTGGTTGGTATATCTTTGGCAGGCTTCGGTGCGCTAAAAGTTGAATCTTTGAACGACCAGAGTTTTAAGCCGTTGAAATTTAATGGCCTGCTCTTGTTTACGTTGATTTGGCTGGTCACCCTATCTGTGGGCTGGTTGCCAGTTGAAGGGGCGTTGCAGACCAGGCCCATAAACGTTGTATGTGAATCTAGTGAAAGTCTGGTTGCTGTTGTATCTTCACCGGGATCACATGTTAGCATTGTCAAGAACAGTTCCGGTACCTTTTCATTGTTTCCGAGTATTCGCAAAGAAGATTGGCGAAAGAACCTGGCAAATTTCCCCCCTGTTGGAGCCTATGCTGCATTCCGTCAATTGGAAATTGGACATGGTATATTTCTTGGATTGAACTTGACGAAACCAAGTCAAGAACAGCTGGTCTGGTTTATTGCGCCTACGGACCTGATACAAACAACTGCGGATATCGAAAACTATTGCGCGGTAGGAACCGGTGTACCTGAATTCGATGAAGCCAATTTCCTTTTAGAACAAAGTTTACGCGACCTGTTCGTTTCGCGATAATTGTTCTATCGAATGTCATCACACCACTATAAACTATTGGGCTGAATTTCACGAAGGAGTATAACGATGCATAACGGATCTGGCAGCGATAAGCGACGAAGGCTGGTTGAGTTCGACAGTCTGCGTGCTCTCGCAGTCCTGGTATTGTTGTTTCACCATAGTGGCATCTATCATATTCCACTTTTTAGCATATCATTGGAACCGTTGCAACCTTATGGCACACTTTTTATCAACGGCTCTTTCCTCTTTGTTGCTGGTTATTTTGCTTTGGTCTCCCTGAAGAATAGAGAAAGCAATCTCTTTGCTTTTTACCGATCCAAGTTTATTCGTATCTACCCTCCTTATTTTGTGGCTTTGCTTTTATTTGTGTATGTGTTGGGATTTAGTCTGCGTAAGAGGGATTTTGTAATTTACTTGCTTGGTTTGCAAACCATGTTTTCCCCGGCGGTCGCCAAGCCTTTGTTAACGCTCTGGTTCATTGGCGTTCTGGGCCTGTTCTTCTTTATCTTCGGCATCTTGATGTACGTGTTCCGCGCGGACGCCCAGTGGTTGTTGGGCGCGTTTGCCTTGTTTATCGCTGCATATACCATCCGCATTTCAACCGGCTTGATAGATGACCGCTTCTTCTTATACTTCCTTGTGTTTTCTATGGGAGTTGTTGTTGCGCGCTCTGACTGGTTGACCGGCTTCCTGCTTTCTCCTCGCTGGTTGTCCGGCAAGTTCATGCTGCTCCTGGTTGGCGTGTCAGGGTACTGGCTGGTCTTGACTTCAGGCGTCGAGCCGATCTCCATTCCATATATCATTGGCGCCGACATATTTATCCTTTGGGCAGTTGTTTTTTTCCTGGCGCTTTTTGCCCGCTTTACCGGACAGCCCAATCCACTCTGGGGCAGGATCGCAAAGGCTTCTTTTTTCACATATCTGTTCCATCGCCCGGTCTGGCACGTTTGCCAGACCCTGGTGGCTGTCCCCCCCGGCGTGAGCGAAACGCTTCTCAATCTCCTGCCTGGCTCCTTGCTCACGCTTGTCCTGGCATATTACCTTCAGAAAGGGTATGATTGGCTCGTTTCGAAACTAAAGTGGTAAAAGCCACCCCTGCAAAAGAGTTTGCCATTGCAGGGGTGAATCATGAAGAAACCCAGTTATGAAGAACCAAATTACCAGACGCGATTTCTTGAAGTTAGCCAGTATCTTACCTCTCAGCCTTGCTGCGCCTCGCATCATGGACTGGTCGGATGCCAAGCCCCAGAACGTGATGATCGTCCTGTTCGATGCTTTATCGGCGCATAACATCTCGTTGTATGGCTATCAACGCGACACCATGCCCAACCTGTCCAGGCTGGCAGAGCGGGCAATTGTGTATCACAATCACTATGCTGGCGGGAATTTCACCGTGCCAGGCACTGCCTCGCTGCTCACCGGCACGCAGCCCTGGTCGCATCGCGCATTCCAGGCCAACGGAACGGTGCAACCCTCTTTTACCGATAAGAGCCTCTTTTCGGCTTTTGGGAATTATTATCGTCTCACCTACTCCCACAATCCCTGGGTGACCGCGATTACGAGACAATTCCAAAGCGATATAGAGCATTACATCCCTAGAAAAAAATATTTTTTATCCAGCGACTCTGCCGGGCAGGGGACGAGTTCCTGGTTGACCAGCGACGCTTTTCTCCCCGCCCTCTTTGGCAACGACGAGGATATCGCCTCCGTTTCCTGGATTCGCACCATCAAGCGCAAACAAGATGGCTACTCGTACTCCCTGTTTCTCTCCCATGTATACGAATCCCTCAAAGCCAGGGAACTGGCGGCCCTCGACAAGTACGCGGCGCTCTTCCCGCGCGGACTACCCAGCGACAATTACTATGAGTTCCTCCTCGAAGACGCCATAGACGCGCTTGCCAGCCTGCTGCCTGCCGCGCCGCAGCCGTTCATAGGCTATTTTCACTTCTACCCGCCTCACGCTCCTTACCATACGCATCAGGATTTCTACAAGCGTTTCTACCAGGATGGCTGGAAGCCGGCTCCCAAGCCGATTGACCTCTTTGGCAAAGATGCCGGCCAGCGCACGCAGGCCAACCGCGCCGAATATGACGAATTCATCCTCTACGTAGACCGCGAGTTTGGCCGCTTCTACGATGCGTTGGAGAGTGCAGGCTTGCTGGAAAACACCTGGCTGGTGTTCACGTCCGATCATGGCGAATTGTTCGAGCGCGGCATCGAGGGCCACCGCACGCCCGTTCTGTACCAGCCATTGATTCACATCCCCTTGCTCATTTTCGAACCGCGGCGCGCCTCCAGGATGGATGTCTACGCCAACACCAGCGCCATTGACGTGCTCCCCACTCTGCTGCAAGTCACCGGCCAACCGCCAGCGCCTTGGGCGGAGGGCCAAATCCTGCCGCCTTTTAGCAACTCCCAGCCAGACCCCGCGCGCAGCCTCTACGTCGTCCACGCCGAAAAGAACGAACAATTCCAGCCGCTTACCGTTGGCACCTACGCCCTCGTCAAGGGACGTTATAAGTTGACGGCCTTCTTTGGCTACAAAGAACTGGCGGCTGGCCAGGAACGGGTAGAATTGTATGACCTGGAAAATGACCCGGAAGAGTTGCACGACCTGTTCCTCGTCGAAACAGAGATTGCAGCAGACTTACTTGCCGAATTGAAAGCCAAACTGGACGAAGTGAACCAGTCTTATCGAAAGTAGACCGCATGTCCATGCCCCTCCCGCCGCCGGTCTGGGTGGCCACCCCGCAAGAACTGAAAGCCTGTATCGCGGCCCTTGCCGACCAGGCCAGCGTCGCTGTAGACACCGAGTCCAACAGCCTGTACGCATACCGCGAACAGGTCTGCTTGCTTCAGTTTTCCACGCTGCAAACCGATTACCTGCTGGACCCGCTGGCACTGGACGACCTCTCGCCTTTGGGTGAAGTGCTGGCCAACCCCGCCATCGAAAAGGTCTTTCATGCTGCCGAGTACGACCTCATCTGCCTCAAGCGCGATTTTGGTTTCGAGGTGGTCAATCTCTTCGACACACGCTGGGCCTCGCGGCTGTTGGGATATGCTGGCGATGGACTGGAGTATTTGCTTTCTTTGAAGTTTGGCCTTCAGGTGGACAAGAAATATCAAAAAGCGAACTGGGCGCAGCGGCCGCTATCTGCCGATCAAATCAACTACGCGCGTCTCGACACCCGCTACCTGCTTCCGTTAAAGGACA
>Ga0209018_1002950_pt1 | contig 11316 bp, 4 predicted proteins | sample YNPBryBLVA2012_FD_185814 | JGI IMG/M metagenome (GOLD analysis project Ga0209018, IMG submission 185814) | Anoxygenic and chlorotrophic microbial mat microbial communities from Yellowstone National Park, USA - YNP Bryant BLVA 2012 (SPAdes)... ...
GGCGGTATATGCATGACAAGCTGCCCCCGATTGCGCAGACAACCATGTCCGCGTTTGTGCGCATCGGCGATTACCAAGAGGAAGGGCCACAGTCGGTATTCTGGGGGTTGAACTGGTGGGGCAACCCAAAGGACGTTATGACGGTTTTCCATCTTTTTGAAAGGATTAAAAATGGATGCCAGCTTTTGCTGCCTGACCGATGCACACGAGGGGCTGGGGTTCAAGGGATTTTTTTGTTGCCCAAAAAATATACGGCTCAACAGGTTCTCAGCCTTGACCATGATATCAAAAAGGAAATTGTCGAAGACCTTGTGCGGCTGACCGAGGCAATGACCAGGGTGCTGGAAGAGATGTGATAGTTGTTTTCTGAAGAAAACTGCCGGGATTATAAAAAAGGTTATATCCATGAGTGCCGATCGTCTCATTCATGAAGGCACACTGCTTACAGGTCCGCTTTTCAAAGAGCCCATGCGCGTGGAAACGGTGCAAAAGAACGCTAACGGCACATTGACGTGCGGACTTGTAGGCACACAGAGTGCTCTTTTTCGTAAGGTCATTCTGACAGAGGCAGACATTGAACAGCTTGTCATCCACAGTACTGATTTCAGCTACAATGGCGATGGGCGCCTTCTTCATTTAGGACTTCAAGCGTACTTGCTCGGCATCGCTTGGGAATTTGATCCTTATTTTGGTCTCTCTATTTCAAAGGTAGATCCGCTGCCTCATCAGCTCGAGGCTGTCTATGAGCACCTACTTAAGCTCGCACGCGTTCGGTTCCTCTTGGCGGATGACGCCGGAGCTGGGAAAACAATCATGGCAGGTCTGCTCATCCGTGAACTTCAACTGCGCGGTCTATCCGAGCGCATCTTAATCGTCTGCCCGGCAAACCTCTCGTTCCAGTGGCAGCGTGAACTCAAGGAGAAGTTCGACGAAAAGTTCATCGTCCTTAAAGGTGGCGATATCCATGGGCAGTTCGGTGTAAACCAGTGGCTTGAACAGAAGAAGATTATCACATCGCTTGACCTTGCTAAACGGACCGAAATACTGCCCGGTTTACGGCAGGTTCGTTGGGACCTGGTCATTGTTGACGAGGCACACCGCATGTCCTGGACGCCTCCGTCACGCAAAACGGCACGCTACGCACTCGGCGAGCTTTTGCGCGATACTTCAGACCACATCCTCCTGCTAACGGCAACGCCCCATAAGGGCGACCCCGCGAACTTTTCAATGTTCCTGCAACTGCTCGATGCGGATGCCTATGCTGACGTCAGATCCATCCGCGAGGCGATGGAACGCCGCCGAGCGCCTTTCTACCTCCGTCGCACCAAAGAAGCCATGGTCTATTTTCCGGAGCGACGTCCAGACGGCACGTGGGCAGCCGAAAAGATATTCACGAAGCGCATCCCCAAAACCGTGGATTTCCAGATTGACGGTGCGGAATTTGAACTCTATAAGGACATAACCCGATTCGTGAAACACCAAAGCGCCCTGGCTGCCGCACAAGGCGATGACCCACGCGCTCGCGCGGTTGGATTCCTAATGTCTCTCTACCAGCGCAGATTGGCTTCCAGTACGTATGCTATGCGCCACAGCCTTGAAAACCGAGCTCGCAGGCTCGAAGAGGGTTTGAGACGCGCCCAGGAGCTTGCGCGGCTTGCACCGCCCGATCTGCCTGACCCTGATGAGATCGAGGAAATGGAGGAGAAGGAACGCGAGCGACTGGAAGAGATGCTCGAAGCTATCACGCTCGCGGGGAACGCCGAACAGGTGCGCGACGAGATTGCCGAACTTCGGCAACTCGCTGAGCAGGCGCAGGCCGTTGAACGTACCGATTCCGAAGCCAAGTTGTCAAAACTTAAGGATCTGCTTCACAGCGAGGGATTCTTTGCAGACCCGGACAAGCGTCTTCTTCTGTTTACCGAGTTTAAGGACACGCTTGATCACCTCGTTGGGAAGCTGAAAGGCTGGGGATTCCGCGTCGGTTGTATCCACGGCGGTATGAAGCCTGGCTCCCGGGATGAACCCGGAACCCGTCTTTATTCAGAACAGCGGTTTCGAGACGGTGAAATTCAGATTCTTGTGGCTACCGAAGCAGCAGGTGAAGGAATCAACCTGCAATGTTGCAATATTCTGTTCAACTATGATATCCCGTGGAACCCAAACCGCCTCGAACAACGTATGGGCCGCATCCATCGGTATGGGCAGCGCAAGGACTGCCTCATTTTCAACTTTGTGGCAACCAACACCATCGAGGGTCGCGTGCTCCAACGGCTGCTGGAGAAGCTCCAAGAAATTCGCGATGCGCTCGAGGACGACGCGGTCTTCAACGTCGTTGGGGAAATCCTGCCAGCGGCTCATGTGGAGCGCATCCTTCGAGATTACTACGCCGGCAAACTGGGTGACGCCGACCTTGAGGAACGACTGCTTGAAAACGTGGATGAGCGTCGCTTCCGCGCCATCTGCCAAAATGCTTTGGAAGGCTTGGCAGCCAAAAAGCTCAACCTGGAGATGCTCATCGAACGCCGGGCACGAGCGCAGGAATGCCGGGTGGTGCCGGAAACCATCGCCCGCTTCATCCATGAAGCTGCCCAGTATGTTCCCTTAAAGCTCAAAGTCTTCGGGAACATGCCGCATACCTTCGAGCCTGACCGCACGCCGCAGGCTCTGCGCGAGTACGAGTGCTCTCACGACTGGCGATTGCCCCCTTTGGCGGCTAAATACCCACGCTGTTCTACTGACCGCGATACTGCTGAGAAAAATAATTTGGAATGGGTCACGCCCGGACATCCCCTCTTTGAGGCTATGCGTCGGCACACCTGCGCCAAAGCTGCTGATGCCTTCAGCAAGGGGGCTTGCTTCTACTCCCTTCAGCACAACGAGCCTTCGCGAATTGATTTTTACCGCGCCCGAGTCGTGGATGGTCGCGGGCATGTTGTCCACGAACAGCTCTTTGCCGTAGAAATCAGCGCCGCAAACGAGCCTCGTCTGCAGGTCCCTCATGTGCTCAACAATTTCACTCCTGCCCAGACGCCTGAGGAGCTTCCCACGGTTGCCTTGCAGCCTGAAGCCATGGCGTGGCTCCACATGAACGCCCTCCAGCCTTTTTTGGAGGAGACCCGCAACGAGCGACTCGCAGAGATCGCGCGGATTGCCGAGCATGTGGAACTGTCGCTTACCGAACTTCTGCAACGGGCGGACGAAGAGATCGGCAAGGCGCAGGAGGCAAAAGACCGCGGCGAGCAGGGTGCCGAAGGGCGCCTTGCCCAGGCGGAAAACCGGCATGCCGAGCTTCTTGCACGCAGGGAACGCCGCAGGAAGGAACTTGAACAGGAGAAATCCCTGACGCTGCAGGCTGTTGAGCGCATCACCAGCGTCCTTGTCCTGCCACATCCGGAACAACAGTCGCCAGAGGTCAGACGTCTGCAGCCAAATGCCGAGACTGAGGCAGTTGCCATGCGGGTGGTCATGGAATACGAGAAGTCTCAAGGTCGCCAGGTTTACGATGTTCACGAAAAGAATCTGGGTTATGATATTACGAGCTTGGACTTAAACTCAGGCGAACTGCGTCTGATCGAGGTCAAGGGGCTGGCTGAAACAAGCGGAACGATTCTGCTGACGCCCAACGAGCGCCGTGTTGCCGAAGACCGGCGCGACTGCTACTGGCTCTACGTGGTCACCAACTGTGCGACGCAGCCTACCCTTCAGGAGCCTATCAAAGACCCGGCTCGCTTTCCTTGGCATGAAGTTAAGAAGGTACAGCATTATTGGCTGGAAGTGAACGCTATGACCCAACCGATGAAGCTCTGGGAAAAATCGTTGGAATACGGAACTCACCGCAAGGGCACCGAGGACGCGGGGAGGGGCGCCCCATGACATCAAAAATGATCAAACCGAAACCTTCCACAGAAACATCCTACGGCATAATTTTGAGTGACATTGCTTCGATGATATTTGCTGCACGGCATGCTGCGGCTCGGTCAGTGAACTGCGTCATGACTGCCACTTATTGGCTGATCGGAAGGCGGATTGTAGAGTTTGAACAAAAAGGGGAAACACGTGCGGCGTATGGTATTGCATTACTCAAACGGTTATCTGAGGATTTGTCGAAACAATTTGGACGGGGGTTCGGCGTTGACAATCTCCAGCGGTTTCGTGCTTTCTATCTATCACATAGAAACCTTGAAATCTACGCGACGGTGTCGCGTACATCGGCTGATGGCGACCTGCCGCAGAATTACGCAACGCTGTCGCGTAAATTCTGCCTTTCTTCGACAAACCGAGCAGATAAGATTTTGCAGACACCGTCTGCAGAATCCCGGCAGGGTGCAATCGAGCTCTTCCTGAAAAGTGCATCTCGCCATTTTCCACTCCCCTGGTCTGCCTATGTCCGGCTGCTCGCAGTAAAAAATGAATGCGCACGGCGATTCTACGAGTCAGAAGCTCTTCGCGGAGGCTGGTCGGTGCGGCAACTCGATCGGCAGATCAACAGCCAGTTCTACGAACGCACTGCGCTTTCCAAAAACAGGTACGCCATGCTTGCCAAAGGGCAGATGGCTCTACCAGAAGACCGAATCAGCCCCGAAGAAGAGATCAAGGATCCATACGTGCTGGAGTTTCTCGATCTCAGGGACGAATACTCTGAAACCGACTTGGAAGAAGCCCTGATACGGCGGCTGGAGACCTTTCTTCTGGAACTGGGCGGCGATTTCTGTTTTGTCGGTCGCCAGAAACGACTGCGCATCGGAGAGGAGTGGTATCGCGTAGATCTTGTCTTCTTCCATCGCCGCCTGCGGTGTCTCGTGATTGTTGATTTGAAAATCGGCAAGTTCACCCATGCCGATGCCGGACAGATGCATCTCTATCTCAACTACGCCGAGGAACACTGGACCCGTGAAGGCGAAAATCCGCCTGTAGGACTCATCCTTTGTGCTCAGAAAGACGAGGCAGTAGCGCGTTATGCCCTCGACCGGCTTCCCAACAAAGTGCTGGCCGCCGAGTATCACACAGCCTTGCCGGATGAGGAGGAACTGGCTGCGGAGATAGAAAGGGCACAAGCGGCGTTGGAACAACGCAAAAAAATACATTGCAAGAAAACGGTAAAAAAACATGGATATGATTCCAAAAGAATGTAAACGACTTGCTGAGGTTGACTTTCCGATTGCTGTAGTATCAAAACACGCGGCGAGGGAGAAGAAGTTCCCCGTGCCGCGCGGGCTTCCCTCCACGATGCACCAGTGGTGGGCGCGGCGGCCGCTTGCCTCATGCCGGGCGATGCTCATGGCGCTTCTTCTGCCCGATCCCTGCGATTCGCACTGCCCCAAAGAGTTCAAGGAGAAAGCGGCGAAGATTCTGCTCAACGTGCCCCTATGGGACAACAAAAGAAGACAGGCACAGGTTAAGTCCGACGAAGGACTACGACGGGCACTGCTGGATTTCATTGCCGAAATAGCAAACTGGGACGTTGCCAACGACCTGCGATGGATCACTCCGGCACGGGAATTGGTAAAGGCGGCATACCCTGAAGAACCACCGCTCGTTGTTGACCCGTTCGCCGGAGGCGGATCAATTCCGCTGGAAGCGTTAAGGCTGGGCTGTGAGGCGTTCGCCAGCGACCTCAACCCGGTAGCATGTCTCATCCTCAAAGTCATGCTGGAAGACATCCCCCGATGGGGAAGGGAAAAGGTAAAAGTAAAAAGTAAAAAAGGGGAAATAGAGGCAGATGGATTGGCTGAGGCATTGAGGATTGCCGGGAAAGAAATTAAGGAAGAGGCAGAGAGGGAACTTGCCGACCTCTACCCCAAAGACCCCGACGGGGCAACGCCAATAGCCTACCTATGGGCGCGGTCGGTTAGATGCGAGTCGCCCAACTGCGGGGCGGAGATTCCGCTGGTCCGCTCGTTCTGGCTCTGCAAGAAATCAAACCGCAAGCGGGCACTGCGATACCGAGTAAAAAGGCAAAAAGAAAAAGGCAAAAGTGGAAAAGTTGCCGCTCCTGAACTGGAGTTTGAAATCTTCGAACCCAAGAGCGATAAAGAGGTGCCGGATGGCACCGTCACCCGCGCCAGGGCGACGTGCCTGTGCTGTGGCACGGTTCTGCCGCCGGAACGCGTGCGGGCGCAGCTCGCCGCGCAGCGCGGCGGGGCCGACGTGGTGTTCGACGAGCGAGGACGGCGCACCGGTGGGGCGCGAATGCTCGCGGTGGTGACGCTCAAGCCGGGCGAGCAGGGGCGGCACTACCGGCTGCCGACCGAACGCGACTACGAGGCGGTGCGCAGGGCGCAGGAGCGGCTCAAGGCGATTCTCGACGAGTGGGAGCGCAAGGAAGGCAACAAGGAAGGCAACAAGGAAGGCAAAAGGAAAAAGGAAAAAGGAAAAAGCGCGGAGCACCTTCACATCCGTGACACCGGAAATTTTTTGCCTTTTAACTTTTCACTTTTGCCTTCTTTGCCTCCCCTCTGCCCGGTGCCGGATGAACTCGCGCCCACGAAGGATGCTCATCGTGCTGTTGGAAGCCAGATACCCCTCTACGGAATGACGAAGTTCGGCGACCTCTTCACGGCGCGGCAGAAGGTTGCGCTGGTGACGCTGGCCGAGAAGATTTCAGGTCTCTACCGCAAGGGCGACGCCACGTCCATGGCGACGGCCGAACTCCTGGCCATGGCGATGGACAAGGTGGCAGACTTCAACTGCTCTCTTTCCGCATGGCGCTCATCGAATGAGGACGTCGGCCACCTGTTCGGCAGGCATGCCCTGCCCATCGTCTGGGACTTCGTGGAGACGAATCTCTGCTGCTCGTCCTACGTGGATTTCGGCCGGGCCGTCGGACACGTCCTGGATGTGGTCAACCACACGGCGAGCGCCGTCAAGCGTTCGGGACAGGTGCAGATATCCGACGCGCGCAAGCCGATGCTCCCCGAGGAATCGGCCCACATCCTGTTCACTGATCCGCCTTACTATGATGCTGTTCCTTACAGCGATCTCTCGGATTTCTTCTTCGTCTGGCTCAAGCGGGCGCTGCCGGGGCATCCCCTGCTGCGTGACCCCTTCAACCCCGCAAATCCGCTGACGCCCAAGGTCGCCGAGATTGTGCAGGATGAGACTAAGACGGTGGACAGCCGGGCAAAGGACCGGCAGTTCTTTGAAGATTCGATGGCCAAGGCCTTCGCCGAGGGCCGGCGCCTGCTGCGCCAAGACGGCGTCGGTTCGGTCGTCTTCGCCCACAAGACCACCGAAGGCTGGGAAGCGCTCCTGAACGGGATGATCCGTGGCGGCTGGACCATCACCGGCTCCTGGCCCATTGCGACCGAAATGGCCTCACGCCTAAACGCACGCGAGACCGCGTCTCTCGCCACCAGCGTCCACCTCGTCTGCCGCCCTCGCCCCGACGATGCGCCGGTGGGCGACTGGGGCGAGGTGCTGCGCGAGCTGCCGAAGCGCGTCGGCGACTGGATGGAGCGGCTTCAGGGCGAGGGCATCCGCGGCGCGGACCTGGTCTTCGCTTGCATCGGCCCGGCTCTGGAAATCTTCAGCCGCTACCGCAGGGTCGAAACCGCCGAGGGTCGCGAGGTGAAACTCGCCGAGTATTTGAAAAAAGTCTGGGAGGTGGTCGGCCGCACGGCGCTTGAGCAGGTGCTGGGCACCGCCGAAGCAAGGGCGCGCAACGGCGCGGCCGGAGCAATAGAAGAGGATGCGCGCCTGACCGCGCTTTTCCTATGGACGCTTCAGGCCACCAACGGGAATGGAGAAGGTAAAAGTGAAAAGGAAAAAGGAAAAAATCAGGAATCCGAGGAAGAGGCTGAGAATATAAATGATGATGAACAAGATATAAATGACGATGAACAAGAGACCCCGATGGGCAAAACCCAAGGCTACAGTTTGGCCTTTGATGTGGTTCGCCGTTTTGCACAACCTTTGGGCATAGATTTGCCCAAATGGGAGGGGCGCATCATCGAGACGAAAAAAGGCGTGGTTCGGCTCATGGCGGTTTCAGAACGCGCGAAACAGATATTCGGTTCTGCCGGCATCGAGTCAGCCGTTGAAGACCTTCTCGCGCCTTTGCCAAGCGGACAGATGGTGCTCCCGGGGCTTGAAGAAGAGGTCAGCCAAAAAAAATTGAGAACAAAAGGGCGCAGGACAAAAGTGATAATCGGCGATCCTCGTGAAATGAACATATCTGCCACCACGCTGGATCGGGTTCACGCAGCCATGCTCCTCCAGGCGAGCGGTCAGGCAAACGCCCTGCGGGAACTCATCAAAGCCGAGCAGCAGCGCGGCGCGTACTTCCTGCGACTGGCGAACGCCTTGTCCGCGCTCTACCCGACAGGAAGCGAAGAGAAGCGGCTGCTTGATGCAATGCTTCTTGCAGTGCCGAGGTAAAGAAAAAGGAAAAAGGTAAAAGGAAAAAGGTAAAAGGAAAAAGGTAAAAGCTAAAAGGAAAAAGCCAAAAAATGCTTAATGAAAAGAAACCAATGGATATCAAGGAAAGAACGTTTCGCTTTTCCTTGGATATCGTTCGCTTATGCCAGGAGTTAGACAATCAGTCTGGGGTTTGGAAGGTATTAGGAAAGCAATTGTTGCGGTCGGGTACCTCTATTGGCGCAAATGTTGAGGAAGCTCAAGCAGGGCAAAGTAATGCCGATTTTGTGAACAAGTACGCCATCGCACTGAAAGAAGCCAGAGAAACTATCTACTGGCTTCGTTTGCTTCGAGAAACCCGTTCGTTAAAAGACGATTCCGTTAGCGCCCTCATTCAAGAGTCAGATGAAATTTCCCGCGTTATTGGCGCAATCATTGTTAAAACCAAGAAAAATTCCAAGCATGGTTAATTTTTTTTGTTTTTTCATTTCCCCTTTTTCTTTTTTATTTTTGCCTTTTTACCTTTTTACTTTTACCTTTTTACTTTTACCTTTTTACTTTTTTTAAACCGGAGGTTTTGACATGGAACACTGGTACAAAGTCGCCACGCCGCGCAAGGAGGTCCGCGAGGGCCGCTCGTTCAACCCGGACGAGTTCGCCATTCACCTGGAGCAGGTCATCGGCAAGACCGCGCCCGAGGACTATCGGGAACCGAAGCAGTTCTTCGCCCGTACCTGTTGGACCCGGGCCTTGCGGGAACACACAGGCATGGTGCTCCGGCGGCTTGCAGGCGAGACATCGAACACCGCGCCGGTCATGACGCTTATCACCCAGTTCGGCGGCGGCAAGACGCATACGCTCACCGCTCTCTACCATCTCGTGACGACCGGGGCCAAAGCATCCGAATACCAAGGTGTCGGCGACCTTATCAAGGAAGCTGGACTCTGCGCCGTGCCGGAGGCCCGCGTGGCCGCGTTCGTGGGCAACGCCTGGGACCCCAAGGACGGCCGCGAGACGCCCTGGATTGACATCGCCCGGCAACTGGCCGGTGACAAGGGTGTCAAGGAACTCGGGTCTTCGGCGAAGACCACGCCGCCCGGCACAGAGTCGCTGGCCCGCGTGTTCCAGGCGGCTGGCGGGCCTGTGCTGCTCTTGTTCGACGAAGTGCTAAACTTCCTCAACCGCCACCGCGGCATGGCCGATCAGTTCCACGCTTTTATTCAGAACCTGACCGTAGCCACCACGGGCACGACACGGGCCGTGGCGGTCATCAGCTTGCCCAGAAGCCAGGTCGAGATGACCGATTGGGACATGCAGTGGCAGAACAAGATTACGAAGGTCGTCCGCCGCGTGGCCAAGGATCTCATCGCCAACGACGAAACGGAGATCAGCGAGGTCGTCCGGCGGCGGCTCTTCGAGGACATCGGGAACGACCGCATCCGCAAGAGCGTCGCCAAGACCTACGCCGACTGGTGCTTCGAGCGGCGCGCCCAGCTCCCGCGTGAGTGGACGGCGGTGGACACCGCGACCACCGAGGCCAAGGCCAGGGAATATCTGCGCGGCCGGTTCGAGGTCTGCTACCCATTCCATCCGGCCACGCTCTCGGTGTTCCAGCGGAAGTGGCAGACGCTTTCGCAGTACCAGCAGACGCGCGGGACGCTCGCCATGCTCGCGCAGTGGATTTCCTGGGCCTACCGCACCGGCTTCACCGAGGCCCGGCGCGAGCCGCTCATCACGCTCGGTTCCGCGCCGCTGGACGTGGCGGAGTTCCGCAGCGTGGTGCTGGGCCAGCTCGGCGAATCTCGGCTCGTGGCGGCGATTGACGCGGACATCTCCGGCGCGCAATCGCATGCACGGGCGCTCGACGCGGATACCAAGGGCGCGCTCAAGAACATCCACCGTCGCGTGGGCACGGTCATCCTATTCGAGTCCTCCGGCGGACAGATTGACAAGGTGGCGCATCTGCCGGAACTGCGTTTCGCGCTCGGCGAGCCGGAGGTGGATACGACCTCCGTGGACAACGCCGCGTTCGCGCTGGAGGACAAGTCCTACTTCATCCGCAAGGTCGGCTCGGATGGCTTCAAGATAAGCCACCAGCCGACGCTGAAGAAGGTGGTGAGCGACCGTCGGGCGTCGCTTGACGAGGAGTCCGAGATCAAGCCCGCCATGCGGAAGATCATCGAGGATGAGTTCCGGCGAGGCGCGAGCGTGCCCGTGGTCCCGTTCCCGGAAGATGGTTCCGCCGTTCAGGACACGCCCAAGCTCACGCTCGTGGTGATGGACCCATCCTGCGAATGGACGGGTGAGACGGCACTCCGCCAGAAGATTGCGGAATGGACGCGCCTGCGCGGCAAGTCGCCGAGGCTCTATCCGGGCTCGCTCGTCTGGTGTCTGAAGAAGCCGGGAGGCGACATGCGCGAGAGAGTCGAGACGTGGCTGGCGTGGAAGCGCGTGGCGCGGGAAATCGCCGAAGGCACCTTGGGCGGCGATTTCGACCGTGGCGACCGTGCCGAGATTCAGTCCAAGGCCGCTGCGGCCGAGGACGCCACCAAAGATGAGGTGTGGGGCGGATACCGTTTCGCGGTCATTGCCGACACGAAAGAGGCTGATGGGCTGAAGGTCATTGATCTTGGCGCGGGGCATTCCTCAAGCGGGGAGACGCTCTGCGGCCGGGTCATCACCGCGCTCAAGTCCCAGGCGCTCCTGAATGAATCGGTTGGCGCGGGGTACATTGAGCGTAACTGGCCGCCCGCATTGAAGGAATCCGGCGCGTGGCCGCTGGCAAGCCTGCGGCAGAGCTTTTTAAATGGTTCATTAACACGTCTGCTTGATCCGGATACAATCCTTAGGAGTAAAATTGTCGAGTTCGTTTCAAGAGGCGATTTCGGACTTGCCTCCGGGCAAAGGGCTGATGGCGGGTATAATCGGGTTTGGTTCGAGGAATCCGTTGACCCTGCGGAT
>Ga0209018_1002951_pt1 | contig 11316 bp, 12 predicted proteins | sample YNPBryBLVA2012_FD_185814 | JGI IMG/M metagenome (GOLD analysis project Ga0209018, IMG submission 185814) | Anoxygenic and chlorotrophic microbial mat microbial communities from Yellowstone National Park, USA - YNP Bryant BLVA 2012 (SPAdes)... ...
GGACTGTCATTGCTGCGGGGAACCGGCTTGTTGGGCAGGTGCAACAAGCCTTCGCCTCTTGCTTCCCGCGCGAAGAAATCCTCGACCAGTACGCGCAGTTGATTCGCTCCTTGGCAGAAAGAGGGCGGGCGGCGGGACCATGAATCTGCTCGGGGCAGTCTCAGTTTGGACTTCGGTGGTTATTCTGGGTGCAACTCTCCTCGCGTGTGCGAACTGGGTCCGCCAGAGACCCCCTCACACTCTGGGCGTCCTGCCGGTGGCAATTGTGGTATTCGCCTTCCTGTATTTGGTTCAGCCGCTGTACCTGATCGCCGCGGGCCAGATGGAAGTGTTCCTCGAGCCCCTCCAAGTGGCCAAGGGGATAGCGGCGCCGGCATTGATGTTTTGGTGCCTCTGGTACGGGTGGCGCAAGCCCTACAACCGGTGCCCTCAGCGCGTGGCATCTCAAGGTCCCCCGGCAAGAAGACTTTGGAATTTCGGGTTCGTGTTGGCATTAGCAGGCTTATTGCTCTTCATGGTTTTCCTACGCCGATCGGGGGGCATCCGGGCCGCCTACAGTGCGCAGCATGGCCAGGCGATGGCCTGGCTGGAGAACACGGCATATCTTTATAGCAGCCCGTTCTGGGCGCTCACCGGGCTGGCGACGATGATCTATGCCGCCTCCGGGAAGCGTTTGGTCGGTTGGCGACGCCTGGCGCCTTGGGCCCTGGCTTTACTGCTGTTCGTTCACGCGCTTTTGCTAGGATCGCGCGCCTGGACGTTTGCGGTTCCCTCCGCCATCTTGCTGTCATGGGGGTTGGGGGGACGCCGAACCATAACCATGGGCCGAATCGGTGGTTTCCTTCTCCTTGTTGGCCTGGGGGTATTGCTTGTCCTGGGCTACCGCTCGGTTTTGCATCTCGGGGAGAAGACGTCCGAGGCGCCGTCTTTGGGAGAGGCGTTGGCCACGGCCGTTTCGGTGGATGACCGTCACACCTCGCTGCGGACCACCGGAGTGGAGTTCGTCTTCCACGCGGCCTTGGTGGACACGGTGGACAAGACGCAAAAATACCACTTGGGTATTAACTGGCTGTACCTCTATACGGTTCACCTGATTCCCCGCATCTGGTGGCCTGGCAAGCCCTACGGCTTCGCAACCCCTGGCGTGACTTGGGACGACATCGCTGCGGAGACAGGTGTCCGAATCGCTGGGGGCGCGGCTCCGGGCATCGTGGGGGACATTTATGCCCAGTTCGGTCCCCTGTCCGTCGTTTTCTTTTACCTTTTTGGGCGGCTTGCTCGTCGTTGGTATGAGGCAGCCCGCCATCCCGGCAATGCTCTGGTATCGGTCTCCTATGTCGTTTTCTACTGCTTCAGTCTGAACTGTTTCGCTCAGGGCTTCGGAGCCATCCTGGTTCCGTTGCCATACGCAATCGCACCCTTGGCGGTCTGGTGGCTGGCTGTGGCCCCGAAAAAACGCGTCATCCGTAGGGTACCGGAACCCATCCGTATTCGCCCGTTTGTCGGCCGGAGCACCTGATCGGGGGTGAGGCGCCCATGGGAGGGTGGGCAGTCGCCCAGCTCGGCGCCCGGATGCATTACGCCGTACCGCGGATTCTGGAGGCCGCGGGGATACTGGAACGCCTGTACACGGACTTCGCCGCCACCAAGGGCGTCTGGAAGCTGTTGAGTGCCGTGGGTTGGTCGAACGGTTTGCTTGCGCGCATGGCGGCCCGAGTGCCGGAGGGCATACCCGCTCGCAAGCTGACTCACTGGCCGGGATTCGCCTTCGAATACAACTTGCGGCAGCGAAGAGCCAGGTCTCCTGCGGAGCTGACCAGAGTTCATCTTTGGGTGGGCCGCGAGTTCTGCCGGCGGATCATACGGCACGGTCTCGGCGGCGCAACAGGCGTTTACACGTTCAATTCGGCTGGCCTCGAGCTATTGGAGCACGCACGAGCGCGGGGCTTGTTCTGCGTAATGGAGCAGACGATCGCACCTGCCGAGATCGAGGATAGGTTGCTCGCGGAGGAGCAAGACGCTTTCCCGGGCTGGGAGCGGCCCACTGGACCGGATCGTTACCGGGCCGAATTCGCAGCCCGCGAACGAGCGGAATGGAACTGCGCGGATCTGATCCTTTGTGGTTCGGATTTCGTGCGCCAAGGCATTGCCGCATGTGGTGGCCCGATTGAGCGCTGTCGAGTGGTTCCTTATGGCTTTGATCCGCCTTGGCAGGCGACGCCAAAGACGGCCTGCGTGCGCGAACTGCGCGTATTGGTGGCCGGGGCCGTGGGCCTTCGAAAGGGCGCTCCGTACGTCCTCCGGGCAGCGCAGCTCACAAAGGGCATAGCTCGGTTCCGGTGGGTCGGACCGGTTGGTCTGACGGAGAACGCGGCCGCAGAGATGCGGCGCCACCTGGATCTTGTCGGCGCCGTGCCGCGGCGCCAGATGGCCGAACACTACGGATGGGCCGACGTCTTTCTGCTGCCCTCGATCTGCGAAGGGTCGGCGACCGTGTGCTACGAGGCCTTGGCCGCCGCGTTGCCTGTCATCACGACGCCGAACGCAGGCAGCGTGGTGCGCGACGGGGTTGACGGCTTCGTCGTCCCGATCCGCGACGCGGAGGCGATCGCGCACAAGCTGGAGCTGCTGGCCCGCGACCGTGAACTCTTGGCCTGGATGTCGCGGAACGCCCTTGAGCGGGCTTCAGAGTTCACGATCGCGAAGTACGGCGAGCGACTGGTGGCGGCCTTGCGGAGCGCACAGCAATGCACTCAACCTACCCGGACCTGCCCGTAGATCTGAGGGTGTGGCGCACGTTCTTTCGAGTCGCGCCGCGCGGCTACGGCCTGGCCAGAAAGCTTTGGCTGCCCCGCCTGCGGGCCCTTAAAGCGGTGTGCTTTCGAACACGCTGGGGCTTTGCGATCGTGGTCGATCCCACCGACTACCACGGCTGGTCCATTGCTATGCATGGTGAACATGAGCCAGGGGTCACCGCATGGATCCTGCGGCAGTTGCGCCCCGGCGACACCTTTGTTGACGTGGGGGCAAATCACGGCTGGTTCGCGCTGTTGGCCGCACATCGCTTGCATATGAACCCCAAGCCCACCTTTGCGCCCTGCTTAGGCGGAGTGTCGAAATCAACGGTTTCGACCACGTGACAATCGTGCAAGCAGCGGCAGGCGATGAGGCGGGCCGGGCGGTCCTGCGCCTGCCCGAGCGTGGCGAGAGCCGTTACGGCAGCCTTGCGCTGGCGGCAGGGCCCGGAGAGACCGTGGACGTGGTCCGGCTCGAGGATCAACTGGGCGGCGAAGCGCCGGCGCTTGTCAAGATTGACGTTGAGGGCTATGAGCTCCACGTCCTGCGCGGCATGGGCAAGATGCTCGAAGACAGGCGGCTACGGTCCCTCGCCGTCGAAGTTCATCCGCCGGAAATGGCTCGCTTGGGAGACGAAACTGCGGACTTGCTACGGATGCTCCGTGGTGCGGGATATCAGTTAGCTTGGGCTTCCAGCGTAGCGCAGCAGCGAGTTGAGTTGCGAGAAGTTGCCGACGCTTGCCTAACGATTCCCTGTTTCAACCTGTTCGCCACTCGCGGCTGAGGCTACCTCGGGGACTCAATGTGCACGGCCGCAATTATTCATAATTACCCTATCCACTACCAGCACTTGCTGTTTCGAGAGCTCAAGCGACAGGGCTTGGATTTTGTAGTGCTTTTCACCGCCGCAGGTAGCAAAAACCGCATCGAGACCCTGGCGTTGAGCCAGGATATCTACCGATTCCGCATTGGCTTCCGGGGCCCTTACGAGCGGCATCCTCGTTTGCCCACATTCCGTTTCATCTGGGGTTCCCTGTCGGAGCTGACCCCCGAGGTGGTCGTCATCAGCGGATGGTACGACGTAGCAGCCTGGGCAGCGTGGTACTGGGCAGAGAGGTATGGCCGCCCGCGAATCCTGTGGGCTGAGTCTAATCGCTTCGACAGACCGCGCCACTTTTGGTCCGAGCTGCCGAAACGTTTATTTGTGCGAGGCTGCGCTGCAGCGAACGTTTACGGCGTGAGCAATTTTGAATATCTGACTTGGTTGGGGATGCCCGGCGAGCGGATCTTCACGAAGCGAGCCGTGGCCGACGTCGAGCGGTTCGTCGGGGCAGCCGTTGTGCCCGAGCACCGTCCTGCACACAAGGTGGTCCTTTACGTGGGGAGGTTTTCGCCCGAGAAGAACCTTGAATTTCTCCTCCGTGCTTTCGTCCGGCTTTCGCAAGATCCTACCAGGCCGAAGCTCATGTTAGCCATGGCGGGCTATGGGCCGTTGGAAGGCAAGCTGCGTGGCATGGTAGACGCCCTGGGTTTGCAAGGGCTGGTAGAATTCTGGGGTTCGAAACGACAGGAGGAGCTGCCCGCAGTTTATCGGCGCGCCGACGCATTGGTGCTTCCGAGCGTTCGGGAGCCGTGGGGTTTGGTAGTTTTGGAGGCCATGTTGTGCGGCTTGCCGGTCCTGGTCTCCGCGCGCTGCGGCTGCGCTAGGGACCTGGTGACGGCAGAAACCGGCTGGGTCTTTAGTCCGTGCGATGAGGCACGGCTCGCCTGTTTGCTCGAAGCAGTTGCAGATCTGCCCAGAGAAAAGCTGCAGCAGATGGGTTCCGCGGGAAGAGCCTTGGCCAGGCAATACAGCCCAGAGAACTGCGCCAGAATAGTGATCGCCACGATTCAGAAGGTCCTTGAGGAAAAGAGTGCCAGGTCATGCTCATCGGCTTGCTGACGGCTTCCGTCTCGCGCCGTGCGGGCGGGGTGTTCGACGCCGCCAGGCGATTGGCTCAAGAGCTTAACGCCGCTGGCACGGCTGTCCGCGTCTTCGGCTTGCGAGATGCGGACACGGACCGGGACCGGCCGCTGTGGGATGGCGTCGAGGTCTTCGCTGGTGAGGTGTTCGGCCCCGCGGCGTTCGGATTCTGCCCCACGTTGCTTGGCGCGCTCGATCAGGCGCATCTGGATCTTTTGCACTTGCAAGGCCTCTGGATGTACCCCTCCGTGGCTTGCCTGGTGTGGGGTCGGCGGACCGAACGACCTTATATTATTTGCCCCCAGGGAATGCTCGATCCTTGGGCGCTGCGCAATTCGGCGTGGAAGAAGCGCTTGGCGGCTTGGGCCTACGAGAATGCTAACCTTCGTGGCGCTGCCTGCATTCATGCGCTGTGCGACTCGGAGCTGCAAGCGATCCGCGCCTATGGTTTGCGTAATCCGGTCGCCGTCGTTCCGAACGGCGTGGACCTGCCCTGCCAGCAAGTTTCAAAGCCGGCTTCTTGGGAGGCTGACCTGCCGGACGGAGCGAAAGTGCTTTTGTATCTCGGACGGCTGCATCCCAAGAAGGGCCTGCCCAATTTGTTGCGCGCGTGGCGCCTGTCGGCGCAGGAACGCGAATCCAGTGAATGGCGGCTCGTGATCGCGGGTTGGGACCAAGGCGGCCACGAGGCAGAGCTGCGGCAATTGGCTGAGGAACTCGGCATTACGGAAACTGTTGTCTTTGCCGGGCCGCAATTCGGCGAAGACAAGGGTGCCAGCTTCCGTCGTGCCACAGCCTTCGTGCTTCCCTCTTTCAGCGAAGGCCTGCCTGTTGCGGTCCTGGAGGCTTGGGCGCATGGCCTGCCGGTGGTGATGACTCCCCAGTGCAACTTGCCGCAGGGATTCGCCGCTGGCACCGCTGTGCGGGTGGACCCTGAGCCGGCATCCATTGCGGCGGGTCTGTGCGAGCTGTTTCGGATGAGCGACGCCGAACGGCACGCGATGGGAGAGCGCGGGCGGCGGCTGGTCGAGGAGCGGTTCTCCTGGGCCAGGATAGCTGCGCAGATGAAGCAGGTCTACGAGTGGCTACTCGGAGGGGGGCCGAGGCCGGAATGGGTGGAAGTCCCGTAGCCCCAGGGATTCAGCAGGTGAGGAAAGGCAAGGCTTTCTATGCGCATTCTGGGTCTTAATGCTTTCCACGGTGACGCTTCGGCGGCGCTCCTGGTGGATGGCGAGCCGGTGGCGGCAGTTGAGGAGGAGCGCTTCAACCGGATCAAGCACTGGGCCGGCTTTCCTGCTGCCGCAGCGGACGCTTGTCTGAACGGGCAGCCACCAGACTCCATCGCTGTTTCGCGCGACCCCAAGGCCTATTTCTGGCGCAAGGCTTTCCGCGTCGCTCTTCGTCCAGGGTACTGGCGCCGAGCGTTGAATCGGGGTAGGAACTTGCTACGGGTGGCGAGCGTTGCGCAAAGGCTAGGACTGGACGGACGCGTCCAGCTTTATTTCGTCGAGCATCACCGAGCACATTTGGCCAGCGCATTCTTCTGTTCGCCGTTCGAGGAGGCGGCCGTCGTCTCCATCGACGGTTTCGGGGATTATTCGAGTGTCATGTGGGGCATGGGCCGAGGGAACCACATCCAAGTGAAGGGCGCCGTGCGCTTCCCCCATTCCCTCGGCATCTTTTACACGGCTTTCACCCAGTTTTTGGGCTTTCCGAAGTACGGTGATGAGTACAAGATGATGGGGTTGGCCGCGTACGGGGAACCTCGGTTCCTGACCGACGTGCGGCGGGTTGTACGAACTGTCGACGATCAGATCCGCCTGGATTTGGACTTCTTCGTTCACCACACAGCGGGCGTAGATATGACGTGGGAGGACTGCGAGCCGGTCTTGGGCACGGTGTATTCGCCGAGAATGATCCAGATTTTCGGTGACCCGCGTAAGCCGCGCACGGAGGTCGAGCCGCGGCATGCGGACTTGGCTGCTAGTGTTCAGCAAGTGCTCGAGGAGAACTACTTCGCCCTCCTCAACTACGTCCAGAAGCAGACGGGCCAGAAAAGACTTTGCCTTGCCGGAGGCGTGGCCCTGAACTGTGCGGCCAACGGCAAGATTTTCGACCGCACTGATTTCGAGGACGTCTGGATTCAACCGGCGGCGAGCGACGCGGGAACCTCACTCGGGGCGGCACTCTATCTCTGGCACCAGATTCTGGGCAAGCCGCGCTCGTTCGTTATGCGCCACGCGTACTGGGGTGGTGAGTATGACGAGGCGCGTATTCGCCAGGCATTGGAGGCCGCCGGCGCCGGGTATCACCGGCTCGAAACAGAAGAGCTCGTGGATCGCACGGCGAGGGAGATCGCCGAAGGGAAGATTGTCGGCTGGTACCAGGGGCGGATGGAGTTCGGCCCGCGGGCACTGGGCAGTCGTAGCATTCTGGCTGATCCCCGCCGCCCCGACATGAAAGATATCCTGAACCGGCGGATCAAGTACCGAGAACCATTCCGGCCTTTTTGCCCCTCGATCTTGGCGGAGCGGCTGGCCGAGTATTTCGAGGTTGATTATCCATCGCCTTTTATGATCACGGCCTACAAGGTCAAACCGGCGGTGCGAGGCAAGATCCCGGCCGTGGTGCATGCGGATGGGACGGGCCGGTTGCAAACGGTCGACCAGGAGGTGAACCCGCTCTATTGGAAGCTGATCAAGCGGTTCGAAGAGTTGACCGGCGTGCCGGTGCTGCTGAACACATCTTTCAACGAGAACGAGCCGATCGTCAACACGCCCGAGGAGGCGCTCGACTGCTTCCTGCGGACGCACATGCATCTATTGGTGATGGGGCCGTTTGTGCTTTACAAGGCGGAGAACACCAGCTTGAGCGAGCGCCGGCGAGCGTTTGCGGAGGCGTCGGGTGTTCCGGCGGGAACTTGATCGCGGCCAACGCGCCTTTTGAGACGACGTCTATCGGAACGAGGCACGGACCTTCCCAATGAACAATTAAAGCGCCGGAGCTCTCAATCGCTTCGCGTTTGTATGCGCTTCACTTTCCTGAACCAGTTCTATCCCCCCGATGAAGCGCCCACCGGCCTGTTGCTGGCCGATGTAGCCGAGGAATTGGTCCGTGGGGGACACGAAGTCTGCGTCATCTGCGGGCAGGGTGGCTACTCGGAGGTCCAGGCTAGTGTCGAGCCCTCACACGGGGTGAAAGTCACACGCGTTCGTGAGCTGCGATTCGCTCGCGATGACGGGGGGCGGCTAGCCTCGTACCTTTCCTTCCTCGTGCTGGCGACGTTTCGCGGACTCAAAGACTCGCGCGCTGATGTGCTGGTGACTATGACCACACCGCCGCTGCTGCATCTGGCCGGCTCGCTCGCCGCTCGCCTCCATGGGTGCCGGCACTACCTCTGGGAGATGGACATTTACCCCGATGTAGCGATCGCGGCGGGCGTTATGGACGGGTTTGCCCGGCTGGTTGCGCCACTGCTCGATTTCCCGCGGCAACGGTGCGATGGCATCATTGCTCTCGGGGAATGTATGAAGGCCAGACTGGTCAGCCGCGGCGTCCGAGCGGAAAAGATTCACGAGGCGGAGAACTGGGCCGACGGGGAAGCGATCCGCCCCGCGCCCTTCCCGGAGGGACCGCTGACCCTGCTTTACTCGGGTAATCTGGGCTTGGCGCACGAGGCGGAAACGCTGTGCGAGCTGGTCCGGCGATTGCGGGATCCCTCCCGGTTCCGCTTTCGGTTCGCAGGCGGTGGAGTGGGGTTCGAGGCACTCCGCAGGGAATGCCGGCTCGGCGCCTGGGACCACGTTTCATTTGAACCGTATAGCCCACTGGCCCGGCTTTCGAGTCACCTGGCTCGCTGTCACATCGGGCTGGTAACCCAGAAAAGGGAAGCTCTGGGATGCATCGTGCCGAGCAAGATCTACGGGTTGATGGCCGCCGGTCGGCCGATCCTGTTCATTGGTCCCCGGCAGGCTACCCCGGCCCGGACCATCGAACGGTATGGCTGTGGTTGGTGGGTCGAACCGGGAGAAATTGAGGTGCTCGTGGAATTACTCGACGAACTTGAAAGGAATCGGAACGAGATCGTGCGCGCAGGCGCCAGGGCGCGGTGGGCATTCGAGGCCAACTACGACCGCAAGCTGGGCGTGAGACGGGTCTGCCAGATCCTGCTGGAGGGGCGGCCGACAGCGGCCATGGTGGCGCAATGCCTGTCGCGTTGATTACCGGCGTCACTGGCCAGGATGGTTCCTATCTGACGCGGCTTCTCCTGGCCAAAGGCTACGAAGTCCACGGCGTCATCCGGCGGTCCAGCAGCTTCAACACGGCGCGGATCGAGGATCTGTACCAGGACCCGCACCAGCCGGGCGTGAGGCTGTTTTTGCATTACGGCGATCTGTGCGATGGCACCGGCTTGCGCCGGATTCTCGAGCGGGTGCGCCCGGATGCGGCGGAGTGAGAGTACTACCCCAGCGGGGGTTGCTCACCTCGCTTCGTAAGCGCGAAGGAACTCCTCCCGACTGATCCCGGCTTGGGTCAGAACGGTGCGGAGCGTTGAAGCTTTGAGGGTGGCATGACCGGGAATGGTGAGGAAATCAGTTCCGTCGGGCCTTTGCCGGCGCATGGAGATATGATTGCCAACCCGAACGACTTCAAAGCCGAGCTTGCGGAAAGCAGCGATCACTCGGTCGCGGGGCGCATCCACAGGGAACTTGGGCATCAGAGCGCGAGGGTGGTTTCGGCGACGAAAGCTTCGAGCACTTGCGAGTCCTCAGGCAGCGCTTGTTGCCCAAAGGTTTCAATGTGGAAACGAATGGCCGACTTCACATCTGCCAGAGCCTCTTCGTACGTGTCGCCCTGGCCCACAACCACGCCCTTCAAGCCGAGGGGGTAGGCGACGTAGCCATCGGGGTGTTTCTCGACGATGATTTTGAGCGCGCGCGCCATGGCTGTGTCCGAGTATAGCACTTGTAAGGAGCGCTACGCGCCCGTCTGGTCCCTAGCCTCCTCACGGCAGTCACTTAGAAGATCGTCATGTACTCGCTGGGCGTCCTGGCCTTCACATCCTTCCTGCTCGCGCTGTTTCTGACTCCCCTGTGGCGCAATCTTTGCCGGCGGTGGGGGTGGGTGGATCAGCCTGACGGCGGGCGGCGCTTGCACTGCGTGCCAGTGCCGCGGGTGGGTGGCGTGCCGATTTTTGCGGCTTACTTAGGCGCGCTGGGGCTGCTGATGCTCTCGCCGCTGGCGGGTGGCAATCTGGTTGAGAATGCGCTGCCCACAGCGTGGCGCATCTTGCCCGGCGCGGGTTTGGTGTTCGTCGCGGGTCTAGCTGATGATGTGCGTGGGCTGAGGCCCTGGCACAAGCTCGTAGCGCAGTTCACCGCCGGCTACATCGTCTTTTGGGCGGGGGTGCAGATCAGCGCCGTAGCTGGCTTGGCGGTGCCGGCCTGGCTGAGTCTCCCAGCGACGCTCGTGTGGCTAGCCGGTTGCTCGAACGCCTTCAACCTGATTGACGGTGTGGACGGGTTGGGCGCCGGCGCGGCCTTGTTCGCCACGGTGACGATTCTGCTGGGGGCGTTGCTTCAGAACAACGTCCCGCTGGCGCTGGCCACGGTGCCGCTGGCTGGGGCGCTGTTGGGCTTTTTGCGTTACAACTTCAACCCGGCCTCGATTTTCTTGGGTGATTCGGGCAGCCTGACGCTGGGGTTTGTTCTGGGCTGTTTTGGGGTGCTGTGGGGGCAGAAGTCGGCCACGGTGTTAGGTATGACGGCGCCGCTGATGGCGCTGGCGGTGCCGCTGCTGGACACGGCGATTGCCATTGCGCGGCGCTTTCTGCGGGGGCAGCCGCTGTTCAAGGCCGATGCGGGGCACATTCATCACCGGCTGCTGGCGCGGGGGCTGACGCCGCGGCGGGTGGTGCTGCTGCTCTACGGTGCCTGCGGGCTGGCAGCGGCGCTGTCGTTGATGAGCAGTTTGAGCCGTGGGGAGGCTAAGGGACTCGTCATCGTGCTGTTTTGCGCGGCGGCCTGGATTGGGGTGCAGCATTTGGGTTACGTGGAGTTCGGGACGGCGGGGCGGATGTTTCTGGAGGGGGCTTTCCAGCGGCACCTGGCCAATCAGCTTGCTTTGCAGGCCTTCGAGCAGGCGCTCAAGCGGGCGCAGACCGCCGATGAGCGCTGGCAGGCAATGCGCCAGGCCTCGCGACGTTTTGGTTTCAGTCGCGCCGAGCTCCGCTGGGCAGGGCGCTGTTTTGCGGAAGAACTTGCTCAGACCAACGGCGAGCCTTGCTGGAGCATGGAGATCCCGTTGAAGCCGGATGGCTACCTGCGCCTGGAGCGCTGTTTTGGCGCCGCGCCGGCGCCCACGGTGCTAGTGCCGTTTGCCGAGGCCTTGCACCGCAACCTGGCAGCAGCTCCCGCAGCCAGGGTGCGGAGCGCTGGGCGTTGAGCTTGAATACGTCGGCGCTACCTCGCCCCGCGCAGCAGGGCGAACATGATGCCGGAGAGCACAGTGACGTTGCCCGATCCAGAAGGCGAAGGACCACTTGATTAGCTTAGCGG
>Ga0209018_1002957_pt1 | contig 11299 bp, 9 predicted proteins | sample YNPBryBLVA2012_FD_185814 | JGI IMG/M metagenome (GOLD analysis project Ga0209018, IMG submission 185814) | Anoxygenic and chlorotrophic microbial mat microbial communities from Yellowstone National Park, USA - YNP Bryant BLVA 2012 (SPAdes)... ...
TGGACGCGGTGGTCTCGGCGCTGCTGGGGGACTACATCCCTTCGGCGAATTTACCGGTGCCGTTGTAAGATACATCAGGAGAGCTGTTCGCTGCTGGTAGCAGAGCAGCGAAAGCGCGACATTGTTGGCTCATCGATAAGGAAGCAAGCGGATGGTTGAAAACGACTTATACGATATTACGATTCTTGGCGCCGGGCCGACCGGGTTGTTTGGCGCGTTTTATGCCGGGATGCGTGAGATGCGCACCAAGATTATCGAGGCTTTGCCGGAGCCGGGCGGACAGTTGGCTGTGCTCTACCCGGAAAAGACGATTTACGACGTGGCCGGGATTCCCAAAATTCTTGCCAAAGACCTGGTGCACAACCTGGTTGAGCAGGTGGAACGCTGGCATCCAACCATGTGTTATGAAGAGCGGGCCGAGCAACTCCGCCGTCTGGATGACGGCACATGGGAACTCGTCACCGACAGGGGCAGCCACCACAGCCGGGCGGTGATCATTTGCGCCGGGATTGGCGCATTCCGGCCCAACAAACTGCAAAATGACACCATCGACCGGTTTGAAGGACGCGGAGTGTACTATTTTGTTCAGGACAAGAAACCTTTTTACCGAAAGAACCTGCTGGTCGTGGGTGGCGGCGACTCGGCGGTGGACTGGGCGCTCAACCTCAAGGACTACGCCCGCTCGGTGACGCTGATCCACCGACGCGAGGGCTTTCGCGCCCATCCCAGCAGCCTGACCGAGCTAATGCATTCGTCTGTGCAGGTGTTAACGCATTACGAAATCCGTCGTTTGGAAGGTGATACACGGGTCGAGGCGGCAATCATCTTCGATAACCGCACGCAGGAGGAAATGCGCCTTCCGGTGGATGCCGTGTTGCTCAACCTGGGTTTCAAGGCCGACCTGGGCGGGCTGAAAGATTGGGGCCTCCAGATCGACCGCCGCTACATTGTCGTGAACAGTCGCCAGGAGACAAACCTGCCCGGTATTTATGCAGCAGGAGACATTGCCGCGCAGCCGGATGCCGAACCGCTGAACCTGATCTCGGTCGGCTTTGGGCAGGCGGCCATTGCGGTCAACCAGGCGTACAGCTACATCACCGGCAAGAGTGTTTTTCCCGGCCACTCGTCGGAAATGCGGTTGTAACGGTTCTCGGCAAAAGATAAGCCGGCGGCGGACTCGATCCGCCGCCAGTGCGATCTGTCAATGCGCACGCAGGTAGTCGTTGATGGCGTGCGCAGCGCGGATGCCCGCCGCGACTGCCGTGCCGACCAGGTCTGCACCGGTGACGTTGTCGCCGCCTGCGAAAACACCTTCAAGAGAGGTTCTGCCGGTTTCAGAATCGGCGGTGATTAACCCCCAGTCGTGTGTTTCCAGGCCGGGGGTCGTCTTGCCGATCAGCGGATCGGGCCAGTAGCCCAGCGCCAGGATCGCCAGATCGGTTTCTAAAATGAAGTTGCTGTCTGGAATCGGGACCGGGCGGCGACGCCCGCTTTCGTCCAGCTCGCCGAGTTCCATGCGCAGGCATTCGGCGGCACAAAGATTTCCCTGTTCATTGGGGATGAAACGCACCGGCGCGGTGAGGAATTCAAATTTGCCGTGTTCCTCGCGGGTGTGAGCGCGTTCTTTGGTGTTGCCGGGCATCTCCTCTTCGGTGCGGCGATAGATGCAGGTGACGTCCAGGGGGTATCCAGCCTGCTGTTGCAGCCGTAGGGCGCTGCGCATACAGTCCATCGCGGTGTCGCCGCCGCCGAAGATGGTGATTTTGCGCCCAATAGGTAGCGGTCCTTTGGTACGAATTTCCGGGGCCAGGATTTCGGGTGGCAGGTTGGCCCGCAACAGAAATTCGGTTGCTTGGTAGACGCCCGGCGTGTCAATGCCTTCAATTTTGGCAGTGGCGTCCACGTTCGCGCCTGTGCCCAGGAACACGGCGTCGTACTGGCTGCGCAGTTCTGCCAGGGGGATGTCTCTGCCGACACGGGTGTTGCAGATGATTTCCACGCCCAACGTCCGAAGCTGGTCGATCTTCGCGCGGACGATGTCCTTATTCAGCTTGAAACTGGGGATGCCGTACACCAGCAGGCCGCCCGGTTCGGGCAGCGCCTCGTACATGGTGACGGCGTGTCCGGCGCGGCGCAGCCATTCGGCGGCGGCAATCCCGGCAGGGCCGCTGCCCACAATCGCCACGCGCCTGCCGCTATCCGGCCCGACGCCATCGGTGGGTAGCCCCTCACTCAACCGCTGGTAGTCGGCCACGAACATCTCCAGCCTGCCCAGAGCAACCGGATCGCTCTTTTTGCCCAGTACGCACGCGCCTTCACACAGCCGTTCCTGAGGGCACACCCGCCCGCAGATTTCCGGCATGGCGCTCGTCTCCCGGTACAGCTGGGCGGCGGCCAGAAAATCGCCCTGGCTGATCAACCACATGGCGCCGGGGATGTCGTTGCCGAGCAGACAGGCATTCGCACAGGGTGCGCCGGGGCAGAATAAGCAACGAGAAGCCTCGGCGATGGCTTGCTCTGCCGAAAACGGCACAATAATCTCCTCAAAATCGTTTAGACGCACTTCTGGCGGACGTTCTAGCAGGGGCTGTGGCGGCAGGGCCATCTTTTCACGGCGGGCCTCTTTTTCCAGACGAGGGGCAATCGACGGTTTGGGAGAATTGTGCATGATCGTAGCCTCGGTTTGTGCAGATTTGACAGAAAACGCTCCCTTACAGCGTAGCCGAAGTCGGCGCTTGCAGGGTAGTGAAAATTGTCACATGCGCCGGGAACCGAAGTGCACGTTAAAGGTTGTTCTGGACCGAAAAACACAGGAAATCGGTGTTACTCTTGGCCTGGGAGGGTTAGCAGAATGTGCCGCGCCATCTCTGCGCCGACGACGACCGGCGTATTGTCTACCAACAGATGGACCGGGCCGTCAAAGGGATCATGTGCGGTGACGATTACCTGTGCGCCGGGGATCAGACCCAGTTGCCCCAGGTAGCGCAACGCCTCCGGCGATTGCGCTGTGATGCGCCTGATCTGACCGGTTTGATGGAGGGGCAGGTCTGCCAGCGAGGTCAGGTTTTGGTCAGGCAGTGAGCCATCAGCAGCGGGGATCGGATCGCCGTGCGGGTCGTGGTCCGGGTCGCCCAGTGCGGCAGCGATCCGGTCTACGAACTGGCGAGAGATCACATGTTCCAGGCGTTCGGCTTCTTCGTGCACTTGGTCCCACGAATAGCCGAGCGCGTCTACCAGGTACATCTCTAACAGGCGGTGGCGTCGGATCACTTCCAGGGCGATCTGCTGGCCTGTTTCGGTCAGCCGCAGTCCCCGGTAACGTTCGTATTCCAGCAGGCCATGTTCGGCCAGTTTTTTTGCCATCTCCGTCACCGAGGGCGACTGGATTTTAAGTTCACCCGCCAACGCCGACGTGGAAACCGCATCCCCCTGGCGCTGAAGCAGGTAAACCGCCTTGAGAAAATCCTCAACGGCTTTCGTGCGCAGGGTATCCGGTGGGTTGTCTTTTGGCGGAACATCGTTCATTATGCGGCGCGCCTTGCTCCTTGCAGGTCCTGGCTGCATTGTAACCGTCTCTGCGCTTGAAATACAAACAGTCGGGCTTGCGCTACAATCCCGGTGGATCAGGAGGGATACCTTAATGAGTGAGGTACAATCTGCGCGGTTGTTGGACGGGCTGATCGCAGCACGTCTGTTGGATCAGGATGGCGGCGAGGTGAGCTTTCGCCATGACTGGCTGCGGGCCTCCTTGAATGGCAAACTTCCGCCTCCGGCCCGTCGGCAGCGGATGGTGCTTGGGCTGACGGGTAACATCGCAATGGGCAAAAGCACCGTCCTGAGCATGCTGGCGAAACTGGGCGCGCAGGTCATCGACGCGGACCGGCTGGTGCATCGTCTCCGCGAACCCGGCGCACCCGGCTACGCGCCGCTGATCGAGGCGTTGGGGCGCGATGTGTTGCTGCCGGATGGCCGGGTAGATACGGCGGCGCTCTCCAGAAAGGCGTTTCAAGACCCGGTGATGTTGGCCCGGCTGGAACACATCTTCCGCCCGCTGGTCGTGGCCGAGATCGGGCAAATGCTTCAGCGCAGTGTCCATGCCGTCGTGGTGATCGAGGCAATCAAGCTGTTGGAAGGTGATCTGCGCAAGCAGGTTGATCAGGTGTGGGTGGTAGACGCCTCTCGTGAGCAGCAAATCAGACGGCTAATGGCCGACCGAGGGTATTCGCGCGAGCAGGCCGTCGCGCGGATCGAGGCGCAGAATCCCCAGGCAGATAAATTGGCCCAGGCAGATGTGGTTATCCGCAATGAGGGCGACCTGGCCGCAACCTGGCGGCAGGTGCTTGATGCCTGGGACGGCGTGCTCGAACGGCTTGCTCAGGCTGGCGAACTGCCCGCTGCGTTGGTTGAGACGTTTGTTCGAGTCTCGTTGGAGCAGGCAGAACTCCCCGATTTACCGGAGGTCGTGACGGCCGATCTGAGGCGGCTGGCCCAGGCCATCGGCTCGAAGGGCAGGGGCATCGCGCGAGAGCAGGCAGCAGCGTTTTTTCAGTAGGGGATGTCCCAATTGGCAATGCGTTTATTCCAACGGTGGCACATTCGCGGTTGCCAGTTCCTCCAGCAAAGAGGCGTCTACCTGGCAGGTTTCACTGACTACCTGTGGATGGATCGCGTCCAGGGGGGCATTGGGATTATAGGCATTGTAAGCCAGCCGTGCGATCTCCGCCATTATCGGCCAGGATAGCTCATAGGGGAGCCAGTCCGGTTGGTGAAGCGTCATGGTCAGCACAAAGTCTCCGCCGGGCGTAAAGACGATAGCCGCATCGCCGTGCGTGTCGTTGATCCAGCCATGCTTGTGCGCCACGCGCGTCCCGGCGGGCACACCGGCTTCCGTGAGCACGCCGATCTCGTTGGCGCTCATGGCGAGGATCATCTGGCGACATTCGACCGGTGTGATCTCGTCGGGGAAAGCCATCAGCAGCGGGCCACGCTCGTCTAGCGCACACTGATAGACAGCGCTGAGCAGCCAGCCCAGGTCTTCTGGCGTGGCCTGGTTGTAGGGGTCAGGGGCGGCGCGTTCTTGATCGGCGGCTGTCTGCGGCGGTGTGAGCGCCTGGCTTGGTTGTGGCATGGGGATGCCTGGGATCACGAACGGCGTCAGGATGAAGGTGTTTTGCAGGCCGAGGGCGCGCATCGTCGCCGTGACCTGCTGCCCGCCCGTGTAAGGATCGCCGCCGCCGATCCACGCCAGCAGTTCATTGGAGGCCACGTTGTCGCTGCAAATCATGGTGTTGGCAATTGTTATGGCCTCTGCCGGATCGGGTGACCGATCCAGTTGTCGGTAGAGCGTAACCAGGATCGGGATTTTGATGAGGCTCATACCGCTGTAGGCAATCCCTGTGCCGAGCGAGATGTTTGCGCCCGTTGCCAGATCGAGGAGAAAAACCGAGCCGAAACGATCTTCTTCCGGCGCGAAGCCCTGTTCCAGTAGATAGGTCAGGATGTCATCACCGAGCGCCGGTAGATCGACAGCGGGGGGCATAGGCGTTGGTACAGGCGTTTCGGCGTTCTGCCAGGGCGGAAGGCTGGTTATGACAAAAGGGGGCGTCGGCGTCAGAGTCGGCCAGCCGACGGTTTCCACCGTGATTACCGGCAGGACAGAAACATCCCCTGTTACTTCCACAACATCCATGTAGACCCATCCCGCGCCGTTTGGCGCGCCGGGGAAGCTGATCAGCAGCCAGGGGTACAGTGCATGGCGGCTGAGAGCGGTATAACGCTCGCCGGGGAAGATGTGCCCGATGCGTGGATAATCGACGCCCGGCCCGAAGCGCACATTCGTCTCCGCCAGCGCCTCAACCGTGACCAGCCCTGCCGGAGACGACGCGGTCGCACTGACGTTGCCGGGGATGGCGGTCAGGGTCGCCGCCGGGGTCGGGCTGGGCGTGCTGACCAGGACCGTGCCCGACAGATAAGGGACCTGCGTGAGCGGCGCAGTTAATGTGACCAGATCGACAAAAACCCATCCCTGCCCATCTGCCGAGCCGGGATAGGCAATCAGCAGCCAGGGGAAAAATTCGTGCTGACCGAATACGGCATAGCGCGTGCCGCTGAAGATCGTGCCGATCACGGCGTAATCGAGGCCCGGACCGGCACGCACATTGGCCTGACCAACGGCTTCGGCCTGGATGCCTGTCGGAGTCATTTGAGCGAGCGGCGCGCTGGAGGCCTGAGGAACGGCAGTTGTCAGCAGCGTAAGCCATAGCAAGGCCAGACCCAGACCGGTCTGAGATATGCACCTGTAAAGGGGGCGGTGAGGTTGGTTTTTCATGCGGCGAATCATAGCGCGAATGTCTGCCAATGCCAGCGGCGCAGTGTGCGCCCAGGTCAGGGGATAAGCTGCTCGATCAGACGATATAGTTCCCGGCGACGGTTTTCGAGTGGAAACAGGGTCAGGATGCGTGCGCGTGCTTCCCGGCGGTGATCTGGGTCGGCGAGAGTCAATGCCTGCCGGATCGAATCGGCGATGTCTTTAGGACGATTGGAGGGAATGTAAACGCCCGTCTCCCCGACGACTTCCGGCAGCGCGCCGACTCGCGTGATGACCGGGATGCACCCACCGAGCATGGCCTCCGCTACCGACAGGCCGAAACCCTCGTGCTGCGATGGCTGGACGTAGGCGGAGGCGCGCCGCAGGTGATCGGAAAACTGTTCCGGCGGCAGCCAGCCTGTGAAGACGACGTTTTCCGGCGCGACACGCTGTAACTCTGTAATGGAGTCGTCTAACCAGCGGCCTGCCAGGACAAAGCGAACGTTTGGCAGCAGTCTCGCCGCCTGCACGAACGGCAACAGCCCTTTACGCAGTAAGTTGCTGCATGTCACGCCGCCGATGGTCAGTGCAACCGCTGCCCTGGGTTCCTGGAGCAGGGTGTGATCCTGCCCGGCAAAGGGGTCGGGAATGCCCAGGTAAATCAGGTGGATTTGTTCTAAGGGCAGATGTAGATTGCGCCGGATTTCCTGGCGGCTGTACTCGGAAAAGGTGCTCAACCGGCTGGCATTGCGGATGGTCCGGCGGCTGATCCACTTCTTGAGGCCGCCGCGCTGGTGGCCGTAGCCGATTTCCGGTAGGTTAGCCGTGTCGTAGCCGCCGATTATCAGCAGCGAGGGTTTCTTCATCCACCGCGCCAGCATCACGGGCCAGAAGGTGTGCCAGGAGGCAAACCAGCCGAATATCAGATCGCTTTGCCGGACAGCAGCCGCCAGCGCCGTTAAATTGACCGTCCGCTGGGATACATACCATGTGTGCACCGTCCAGCGTTCGGCCAGCAGATCGCGGTCGATGGCGGTGAACGACGAAGTCGTGTTATAGACGTACAGGATTTTCCCGGCTGTCGAGGATGGAATCATACAGCGCGATAAACTCCGTGTAATAGCGCGGCAGGCTGAAAACGTCCCTGACGTGCGCCTGCGCCCGGCGGCCCATTTCCTCCGCCTGTAATGGGTTCTGAAGCAGGTGCAGGATGGCAGCGGCCAGGGCTTCTGAATCTTCCGGGGGAACCAGGATGCCCGTTTCGCCGTCCACGATCACTTCGGGGATACCCCCGATGTGCGTCCCGACGGCAGGCTTCCCGGCGATCCCGGCTTCGAGGAGCGCCAGTCCCAACGCCTCCCGACGCGAGGGCAGCGTCAGACAGTCGATTTGGGATAAGTAGGAACTCACATCCTGCGTGTATCCCAGCCAGTGCCAGTGATCGCCGATTCCGATGCTGGCTACCTGTTCTACAAGTGCCTGCTTATAGCCCGTCTGTCCGAACAATGCCTCTCCGAATAGGACGAAGTGTACCTGAGGGGCCGTGCTGACGACCCGTTGGGCCGCCTTTGCCAGCACGTCCAGCGCCTTGACGTGCGCAATGCGCCCGACGTATCCCACCAGCCGGGCATCCTGAGGAAGGCTCAAGCGTGCGCGCAGGTCCGGCGCAGTTGTTGCCGGCGGGTCCGTCTGCCCGGCATAGATAACCGTCCCTTTGGCATCGCCGACGCCCAGCGAATCCAACACGGCCCGCGACACGGCTACAATGTGCGTCGCCAGAACGGACGCCAGCAGTCGCCAGAATCGGACGATGTTGCCGCGCAGCCGCCGTGTCTCGACCAGATCGTGGAAGTACCAGATACAGGGCAGACCGCACCATCGCGCTGCTAATCCACCGTAAAGGTGGGCAAACGTGCTGTTGGTCTGCACCAGGTCGGGATGTACGTCTTTCAGGACGTGTGCCATCTGAACGGCAGCAATCAGAATTGTGGCAGCATTGATCGTAACGGCCAGAGGATCGAGAGTCTTCTGTCTCCAGATCACCCGGCTGACAGGACGCAGCCGGGGCAGGGAAATAACCTGTGTGGGAATGCCCCGTGCGCGGGCCTGGTCTGGAAACGGCCCTTCGGCGGCACAGATCAGGAGTGGGTCAACGACATCACGCGGCAGGCCGTCCAGTAGGACGAGCAACAGATGTTCTGCCCCTCCCATTTCGCCCGTCGCGTCCAGATAGGCAACACGGATTGGCTTTTTATTCATCGTGTCAGCCTCAGGGCTGTGGTGGCCCGACGGTCAGATCGCGCAGGCGGCGCCCCAGCGCCGCGAACGGCGTGTTGAATTGTGCATCGACCCAAAGAGCCAGGGCCAGGAGTCGCCGCCGCAGGCGTGGGTGCTGACGCAGGGCATACCACAGGTGCGAACGGGCTTCGGCGCGCCTGCCTTCGCGCAGCAGGTTATCGCCCCAGTACAGTTCACAGTGGGCATAAGCCTCCCGACGGGCGGCGAGCGCTTCGGCGGGCAGGTCGGGCCGGGCGAAAATTTCATCCAACAGGCCCCGCCGTTCTACCCAGAACCGTGTCTCCTGAGACATGCTTTTAGAGCCGGGATGAAAACGCATCTGCGCACGCACGCCCGGCAGGTAGCGCCCCTGACCATACAGGCCGATCCGCAGCCAAAAGTCGAAATCCATCATGTAGTGCAGGCGTTCGTTCAGCGGCCCGACCTGCTCCAACGTGCGCCTACGAAAAAAGGCTGAGGGCTGGGCAAGGGTCGAGAAGCGGGTGAGGATGTTGGTGAGCGAGAACGGCTTACTGGCGACGAGCGGCCTGATGATGCGCCCTTCCGCGTCGATCAATTGCGCATCGCCATAGACGAGGTCGATTTCGGGATGGGCTTGTAGAAAAGCCACCGATTGGCTCACCGCGCCGGGCAGGTAAACGTCGTCAGAGTTCAACCAGGCCAGAATTTCACCGCTGGCGCGCGCAAAGCCTTTGTTAATGGCGTGAGACTGTCCCCGGTCCGATTCGGAGACCCAGGTGAAGCGGTTGTCGTAGCTGCGCAGCACGTCCAGGGTGTCATCGGTTGAGCCGCCATCGATGACGATGTATTCCAGGGTGGGGTAATCCTGAGACAGCACACTCTCAATAGTGGTGCGGATAAACGCGCCCTGGTTGAATGACGGCGTGATAACCGAAACAAGGGGCAGTGGATCAGGCATGTTATGCCTTTTCTTTGTGGGATCGGGCTGTTTCAAGAACTTCATCGTAAAAGCGCAGGTAGGCCGCCGCCATGTCGCGCTGGTCGAAGTGGGCCTCGACGCGTACCCGCCCGGCGCGGCCCATCTGTACAGCGCGGTCGGGATCGGTCAGCAGTGCGCGCAACGCATTTGCCATTGCCTCAGCGTTACCCGATGGAACAAGCAGCCCGGTTTCGCCGGGCACAACCTCCTCACCGACGCCGCCCACGTCACTGGCAACAACGGCACAGCCACAGGCCATCGCTTCGAGGATCGCGAGCGGCAGGACTTCCGCGCGCGCCGCGTGGGCCAGAACGTCGGCAGCCTGGTAGTAGAGGGCGACTCTGTTCTCATCCGGCGTGAAGGGAAAGGTGCGAATATATTCCCCGACCGTTCCCCAATCAATCGCCTGGTTCTCCCGGCTGGCACCCAGCACCAGTAGAGTTGGCCTCTGCCGGGCGGGAAGGGTTTGGAAAAGCCGATCTACGGCCCGGCGCAGCGTATCGAAGTCTTTGTAGACACTGGTGGGATCGGCCACAAAGAGCAGGGTCGGTTCCTCCAAGGGCAGCCCAAGCTGGCGGCGCGCTTCTTCACGCGAGGCCGGATGGAAAATTCGGGTATTGATGCCGTTCGGGATCAGCTTTTGGGGTCGCCCAGCCAACAGACTATCGTCCAGCAGGTCTAGAAGCCACTGCGCGGGCGCTGTGATCCAGAGATCACTCGCGGCAAACAGGCGCTTTTTGCGCTGCCAGTTAAAGCGTGTGCCGTCGGCGCGGATCGGCTGGTAGCGTTCCAGGTCGGGGCAATGGCCGCAGCCCGTGCGCCAGCGCGTACATTCCATCGCGTGGGCGCAGTGCCCGGTGATGGCCCACATGTCGTGCATGGTCAGCACTACCGGTGCGCGGCGTGCCAGGGCCGGGAGTGCGCCCAGGTCGAAATAGAAGCAGTGCAGGTTGTGTGCGTGGAGGATGTCCCAGCCTTCAGGAAAAAGTGCAGGCAGACGGTGGCTGCCAGGGTAGCTGATGTCTTGCCAGCCAAAAGTACGCTGGAGCACGCCGCGTGCCAGCCACGTAGGGCTATTTTTGCGGCGGTTGTCTAGCGTGCGGATTCGTCCATCCGGCTGCCGGGCTATGCCAACGGCCATATAAGCGTCATGCCCGCTATCCAGATACAGGCTGTGCAGGGTGCGGGCAACTTTAGCCGCGCCGCCCTGTATGTCGGCAGTGTTGACCTGGAGAATACGTAGGGGGTGGGATGAGATTGCCGTCATTGTCCGATGCTGACATCTGAGCCTGCTTACTATTTTACGTCAACCGTCCTGTTGTTGGTATAGGCAGTCGGTTCTTCTTTGGACACAAAGGCACAGTCGATTTAGAATGGGGGTAGGTCATTCGCTTTCCGAGCCGAGGAGCTGAGCCATGAACAGACACCTGGCATATCGCGCGGGTGGGTGGATTCTTCTGTTGGGTCTGCTGCTGTTTTCGTTGGTTCCGGTCTGGGGTCAGGGAGAAGAAACGGCGACGGTCATTTCGCCGGAGGCGTCGCTACGTGCTGAACCGAGTGCACAGGCTGAGGTTACTGCGACCCTGACGCAAGGAGTGTTGTTGCGCGTTCTGGGGTGGGATGATAGCAGAGAGTGGATGCAGGTCGAAACGCCGGATGGAGCTGTGGGTTGGGTCAGCGCCTTCGATGTGCATTTCAACGGCCCTTACCTGCCACCGGAAGGGGGACCGATCTTTACGGCAGTGGATGGTCGC
>Ga0209018_1002958_pt1 | contig 11298 bp, 7 predicted proteins | sample YNPBryBLVA2012_FD_185814 | JGI IMG/M metagenome (GOLD analysis project Ga0209018, IMG submission 185814) | Anoxygenic and chlorotrophic microbial mat microbial communities from Yellowstone National Park, USA - YNP Bryant BLVA 2012 (SPAdes)... ...
AAAACTGAAAACCGTCGTCTGCTGGTTCAGTATCTCAGTGTTAATTTTGTTTTTAAAACCGTTTTATTGATTTGTAACCTCAGCCTCTTTCAAGGCTGTTTGAAAAATTTTATAAATTTGTTAAGGTCTAGTTTCCAGAGCTGGGAGGTTGACCAATTTTTTACAATCCTTTGCTTGCTGGAACAAATATAAACCGTTTTTATATCTATTTTTTGGTATTTTTGTTAAGATTTATTTAGTGCTTGTTGAGCCAACTGTTTAATTTTTTGTATACCTGCTTCCAGACCAGTGAGTCTGGTTGAGAGAATATGTTCTGCTAAATCAAATTCTTTTAGCCAATCAAGATCAAAGTCTAGAATTGTTTGTGGTGGTTGTCCATTGAATACCATAATCGGAATAGCTATTAGTCCGGCCACAATTTGTGAGTCGCTGTTGGCTCGATAATACATTTTGCCGTCGACGCAGTTACCCGCTATCCAAAGTCTAGAGGTGCACTGTTTAATACGGTTAGATTCGATTTTTTCCGAGTCTAAAAGGGATGGTATTTGCCTACCTAGATCTATAAGCAATAAGTACTTTTCTTCCCAGTCGGTAGCTTGGGCAAAATATTCGACAAGACGATTTTTTTGTTCTATAATAGTTGACATAAAACTCACTTGTTAGATACATTTACTATATAAGTTATGCCGACTGCAGCTAGAGCCAAGTTTCTTTTATTTACAATCACTTCTGTATTGGCTGTTTTTCTATTGTTGTTACTTTTAGCTGAAGTTTTTGCGTTTGAAGAATACAAACCTAGTAGATTAGTTTTTAGTAATAGTCAACCACAGCCACCAGCACAAGTAGCCTCAGCTCAAGAAAATTTAGACGAAATTAGGTCTAAAAAAACTCTGGTTAACGTTCATTTTACTACCAGAGATTTACTCAACGGTTCCTGTAGATCAACGGTTGTAGTAAAGCGAGAAATTTTCACTTATCCCAATTCTGTAAAGGAGAGGTTGAATGCTTTGTTTGCTGGACCCACTGAACTGGAAAAAAATGATGGTTTTATTAGCAGTTTTCAAGGTTGGCAAGAGGTATTTTTAGGTACAATTTTACAAAAAGATGGCACTTTGTTTATACGTTTTAGTAGCGAGGTAACTAACCCAGATAGTAAATTTTACTTAGGTCAATTTGATAACGAGTGTGGACGAGGGGTTTGGCAACAAATTTATTTTACAGCTAAAGAGGACGAGAGAGTAAAGTATGTAGTATTTATGGTTGACGACGATCCTTCGGTATGGAATAAATTTATTACAAAATTCGATTGTTCTCCCAAAGCTATTGATCAAAATAATCCAGACTTGGTTTGGCAACGTAAGCAGTGTGCTACTAAAAGATAGATAGTAGAATTTTAGAGGATAAATATTTTTTTAGTGAACCTTGAGTCGTTTTCCTTGCAACGGAGAAAAGTGACCAGGAGTCTGATGTTTAAGGCTTAAAATTAGTTTATTTGACAACACTTAAAAACTAACAAATCAACCTGTTTAGGTTAGTCCTGAAAATTAAGAGATATGTATTTTACCCATAGACGGTTGGTTTTTAAGATTTTTGTGATTTTGTTTTTGCTTTTAAGTCCTTTTTTGACAGTATATTCTTTGGGTTACGGCCTAGATTTATCGCAGCGAAAATTGAATCATTCAGTCGATATTACTTTACAAACTACACCTTCAGGTGCTTTAATTAAAGCTAACAACTCGCCAGTTATAACTACTAGTGTTATCCCCACTAGGCTAACGGCTAAAGATGGCTATCTAATTAACTTAGAAGTTGAGAAAGAAGGGTTTTTAAAGGAAAGATTGGACCTTTGGGGGCAATCAGGAATAAATACAACAGCCAGAGTTAATCCGTTAGTATTACTGCCCGAAGACTTTAACATTTCTTTTAAGGATCCTGAGAAAAAATTGCTTAGTATAGTTACCGAAAATTTAGTTTTGTATCAACAAAAAAATCAATTAATGATTCAATTATATAGCTTTAGTGGCTTATTGGGTAATCCGGAGATGGTGGTTACTGAATTGTTGGATATAAACAAAATTCTTCCTAGTTTTTGGACTAGTTTGTCGAATAATCTGTACTGGCAAGAAGAGACTAATTTACTGTTGTATAAACAAGCCAATTTGTGGTATTTGTTAGACTTAGGTCAGACTAATCTGCTTATTCAGCAAATTGCTAGGGTAGATAACGAGACTATTTTGGTGCTCGATTTAGAAAATAAAGTTTGGCTATTAGATTTGCCTAATAATTTAAACTTTTTAGCACAGTCTCTGAAAAATATTAATTTTTTAATTGGAGATATTCAAGGACTAACGTTTACTCGATCACCTGATATCATTTGGTTTTTGAGGAAAGGCCAGATATTTGCCGTACCCAGAGAAAACGTTCGCAATTTAAGTTCGGTTTTAGAATATCGAGAGCTAGATAGTTATGAGTATACTAATTTATCGACTTCAGATTTGGTTACGGACTTTTTTGCAGCTAATAAAATTGTTCGATTTTTAGCCAGTTATGCTCATCAAGGTTTGGTTTTTCAGGTTGATCAGAAGCTTTACTATGTACCTGACTTTGCTAAAAATATACCAGTTTTAATTGGTCCTGAAGTATTCAGTTGGTTTGCTGCAGGTAGCAGTTTATTTTGGCTTGATCGTAGTTTCAATTTATATGTGCAAAATTTGAGTTTAAATATCAAAAAATTTCTTAGTCAATTTAATTTGGACTCTAACATAACTTATCATCAACTTAGGATTTTTTACTATTCCAAATGGAAACGATTGTTTATTTTTACACCCAAAGAAGTCTATGCTTTGTGGTTTGATAAGGACATTTTTAACGATACCATCGTTGCCTACTATCCGGTTTTGTGGGTTAGCCAGGCTAGTTGTCTAAGTAGAATTAGTAATGATTATCAGTTCTGTTTGTTAGATGGACAATTAATTAACTACAACAACACTTATATTTGGTAAATTGGAAATTTATAAGCTAGTACCAAAAAAAGTAGCTGTAAAAGCTTTTTCTGCTTAAACTAATTAGATTAACATTTAACCACCTAAAAAGTTTGGAATTTTGCAAGTTAAGGAAACCTTTCTTTTTGGGCTATCTTTTTGTGTTTGAATTGTAATTTAATCAACTTTTTAACTTACCTTTTGGGATATAAGTGAGCGCAAATAGAGTTTGACTGGAAGTTATTCACTGAAGATTTTTGCAGTTGGCTAAGATGTTTTTAAGTTATTTTTTACAATTACGCAGTTGGCCACCAAATCGTGTAGAGCTTGTTTTCTCTCTGTAAAGAGAGGCATTAAATAGCCAAATCCTAAACAAAGCAGGCTAAGTAATTTCGCAAAATGACGACCACTAGCTCTGGCAAAACTAATTTTTTGGAAATTGGTGTCTACAACTTTTAAGCCTAAAATTAACTTTCCTGGACTAGCCTGCCAGTTTGATGATTCTGAAATAGCATAGTAAAGCCATTGCACAATGGTGAATAAAACGGTAGTTAAAACCACAAAAAGACTGCCAATTTGGGTAATTAGGTTTACGATGGTTTGTAAACATTTTTCTGAATCATCTTCCTTGGGTAACATTTGTTCGCGCAAAATTGGTCCTGTTGGGTCTGAATAGTTCATTAGCAAAAAACTACAATTTTCGTTTACTTCTGAAACAGAAGACAAACTCATAAAGATGAGCACCAATCCTATAAAAATCGATAAGATCACCTTAGCCAAAGTTAAAATTGAAAAATCTATTAACCAAGCTAGAGATCTCAGCAAGAAATTGGCGTATAAATCAGATTCGGGCTGGCTGTTATTTAGTGCACTGTTTTTATCTTGGTTTTGATGGTTTAGTGTGGCACTTATAGACATAAGTAGCAAACCTGAAAAGAAAGTTATTAGGATAACCTAAAGGCTCAATTAAAAATATTGAAAGTTTGATAAAAACATTAAGTTCTAGACTAATTATTCTCCAAAAAGTCCAGTTTATTTAATTGTTGAGCCAATTCCGATTGTCTTTGTTGCAGTTGGGTTTGCTTTTCGGCAACAATTTCCGGGCTAGCAGCGTTGAGAAAATTTGGGTTATTTAATTGTTGTTTGAGAGTGGCAATTTGCCTTTCCAAACTAGCAATAATTTTCTTTGTGCGGTCTACCTCGGCTACAGGATCAACTACGTAACGCAAAATATCCAAACCATAACTATATTGGTTGTTTTCTATCCAGAATAAGTTCTCTTGACGCACTGACACAAGGTCACTTTTGGCCATTAGTTTGATGTAATCCTGATATTTCAGGAGTAACTCAGAATCGGTTTGGACTTCTACAGATTGACTTGGATCAATGGCAAACAAACCTCTAGTTGAACGCAAGTTATTGATAAAGTCGATTATAGCTGAGAACTCTTCAGCTAACTGATTAGCTTCTGGTTCCCCTTGCCATAACTTTGTAGGCCAAGAATTGTTTTTGAGGTGAAAGCTGAGCAGTTGTTCTTCTTTGAAGAAAGTTTGCCACAAGACTTCGGATTCAAAAGGTAAGAAAGGCGAAACCGCAAGGATAAACTGCTTAAATAGTTGGTAGCCAAAAGAGATCTGAGAAGAGTCTGTTTTGAGATATTCTACATACCAGTCGGCAAACTGATTCCACAAAAAGTTGTACAGACTGTCTACTGAGTGGGCTAATTGATAATTACTAAGAGATTCTTCCAATTCTTGTTCCAAAGTTAAATATTTTTCTAAGATCCACCATGAGGCTGGAGCTAAAGAATTTGGTTGTAAATTCGAGCTAGCGGTCAAAGCGTACTCTTGTTCTAAGACTAATTCAAAAAATCTGGCTACGTTCCAAATTTTATTCCCAAGATTACGATACTTTTCCATTAATTTGTCGGCCAGTTGACCCCCAAAACGCATGTTCCTGCCAGGAATCATACCGCTTAACATAGCCGTTCTTAAAGCGTCGCTAGAAAACTTGGTAATGGCTTCACCTGGTTCGAGACCGTTTTTCAAAGATTTGCTCATCTTTCTACCTTTCTCGTCTAAAATGGTGGGAGTGATGACTAAGTGCTCAAAAGGAATCTTGTTGGTGAAGTACTTACCCAGAGTAATCATTCTCACAATCCATAAGTAAAAAATCTCTTTGGCGGTGACCATAGTTTGGGTACTGTAGTATTCGTCAAAGTCTATGGGTTTATATAAATTTTTACCTAACCAAGAGTTTGAATTGATGGTGTCGGATAAACTGGTTGAAGTTATAGCTGATTCAGAAGAGGTTTCGGTGTTTGTTTTATTATGCAAATCGTTGAGAGATGGTTGCCAGATTTTAGTTAACCAGCTTAAACAGCTATTTTGGACGGCAGTATCATTGGAGTTACTAGTATTGTTTGAACCAGTGTCTAATTTAGTTGATGGCTCGGTTTTTGTGGTATTTGTGAAGTCATTGGAAAAGTGTTGTAGCACAAAGGCAATATAGTGTTCGAATTCGGGCATTATTTTGCCTGATAAATTGTCTAGATCTACCCAAACCAGAGTTTGATCATCGGTGATATCGTTAGTTAAATTGGCTGTGGTTTCTACGTAAAATAAAGTGGATTCCACTCTAGACTGGTAAACATTATTTTCCTTACGAAAATTAATACCCCAAAAAGTTTTCCCTACTTGGCAGAGTTTTTCGATTTGGTTTGCCTTAATTCCGGTTTCTTCGGCTAATTCTCTCAAAAAGGCTATTTGAGCAGTTTCTTCGGGCTCTAATTTACCGCCAATTAAGTGATACACTGCCTGGGAGTGGCTTAAATTAGAAATTTTTTGTTGGTTAATTTGAGCCAGTAATAACTTTTTAGTTCGTGGATTATAGACAATTCCATGGGCTGCAATTTTCTTTTGTGTGGGCAAGTCTAGTTCAGGGTAAAAAGCAAAAGCGTAAAAGTAATTACTATAAGCGATATAATCTTCTATTTCTGGAAAAACTGGTAGATTAAAATGGCCACGATTGGAAAATACAAATTTACGGGCTTGAGGTAGCCACTGGTGAATTTTATGTAATTCTTCAATCGGGACTACTTGGTCATCAGTAGAGTGATATAAGTAAACTTGTTCGCAATTTTGGTTAATTAATCCAGGCTTTTGAAGGCTAAATCCAGGTGCGAAGGTACAAGCGGCCACCAAGTGTAATTGTTTTACTGGCAAACGATTTTCTGATAGGTATTTCAACAAGAAGTTGCCGCCCAAACTATGGCCAATTAAAAATAATTCATTTTCAGGGTCAATTTGGGCTAAGTATTTTTCAAACCAAATCGTCCAAGCCTGGTAATTAGCATTTTGTTTGTTGGGCATTTGAGGGTAAAAGACTTCTATACCCAATTTAGCTAGTTGTTGAGTTAAAGTACTTTTCCAGTCACTTTTGTGACTTCTAATATCAATTTCTCGATTCTTAAGGCTAGCTAGCATCTCGGCTTCAGTAGTAAAAGTTTCTCCGCCACCAACGATAATTACAGTTTTTTTAGGTTTAACTGTTCTTACAAAGTCTAAAGTAGACAACGGCCACAAAGACGAAGAAAACCAAGTGTCTAAGATCTTTTTTTCTTGTACCCAAGTTCCTGGCAAGTTGGGTTTGTCTTGGCTGACTTGCATTTTTTGCCTAATTTCCGGGTTTTTTAGCCATTCTTGGTAGCTGAAAAATTGTTTTTCGGGATTAGTTTCCAGGTTATACCAAACAGGAATACGATGTCCCCAAGTAAGGTCTCTGGAAATACACCAATCACGAATGGTTTGAACAAAATTTTCTCCTCTTTCTCGAAAGTCTGCCGGGTAAAATTGGGTTTCTTGTAAACCAGTAAAAGTTAATTGCTTCAGGTTAGTGGTTCCGTCAAATAAACGATGAATGTCTTGTGGTTGGTCCAAAATTTGTTTTGCAGGTAATACTTCTAAAAGTTTAGTTTTACCCACCCAACCCCAACTACAACCGATTAGTTTGTCTTTATCTAAAAAATTTTCTAGTTCTAGAATGTCAGTATGGGTATCCGTAAAATAGTACACCTGCTTTTTAGAAACCCCCCAGTCTTGGCAGATTTTGGCAATTTTATCCGCCTTAGACAGGCCGTCTTCCTTGCCTAAAACGTGGGTAAAGTTTAGCTGGCATTGTTTTAGTTTGGGGATGATTAGTAATTCTTTGTAACCGTTTGACACTATAGCTAGTTTAGTGTTGGGAATTTTGCCTATTTCTTCCAGAAATTCGGTAAACAAAGAAAATTCTTGTTCAGCCATTAACTGGCAGATTTGCCGACTAAATTGTCTTTGTAATTCTTTTTCTTCTGTTGATAGTTCGCTTGACTTGCTGTATCTAGCTTTTTCTAAATACTCATTTCTAAGCTTTTCTGCCTGTTTTAGATTGCTTTCAGTGCACAGTTTGGCCCAAGCAATTAAATTAGCTTGGTTAGTATCAGCCAGTACTCCGTCATAATCAAAAATTAGATATTTAGTTTCCTGACTACTTGGATGAGGGAAGCGATTTTGGTAACTTAAGAAAAACTCATCACTAATTAATGGCTCGATAACGGTTTTGGAGCGTTCGCACACAGCCACGTTGTGTTCGTAATGCCAATCTATTTGAGCATTAGGAAAACTAGTCTGCAATTCTGCCAGTTTTTTTCGATATTCCGTTTCGCTAAAGCTAGACATAAACTAATTATCTAACGCTGAAGACTAGCTGGGGTATAAATTTTAGTTTGTCAATTTAGTTGATCTAGTTATTGAATTATATGTAACTATAACACTGGTCTTGAGAATAAGTTTAGTTGATTAATTCAACCATTAAGCTCTCGCAATTAGCTAAGTTGGATAAATTGATTAACTAAAATTAAGATGCTTTAGCTCAAACAATTGAGTGTATGAGAATTTTTCAGTTAAATAGGAATGTAAATTTGTAATTTTATGTGAGTAAATTTAGTAAGCTTAAATTGTTTTCACTGTGGTAAACGAGGTTGAGGCTTTGAGAAAAGTATTTTTAACTTAAGTTTTGTAGGCTCATTTGTCTAGTTCTGCAGGGGCAATTTTGTTAAAAAGGTGTGTGTTTTTGATAGATTCGTGTTAATTAAGCTGATTAACAATAGCTGCGTCAATAAAAAAGTAAGTTTAATTAGCTGATTTAGCTAAGTTTAGGCTAAAATTGATTCATATTTGAAGTTTTTTAAAATATACCAATTAGTTATGCCTTAAATTCATGGCTAGGTTCAAGTTTGGTTTAACCAGAGTAATTTCTACTTTACTAGTAAACCTACTGCAAAACCTAGCAACGAAGTAATTGTCGAAATCATCCAAAATCTCATGGTTACTTGTTCTCTGGTCCATCCCTTAGCTTCTAGGTGATGATGTAAAGGAGCAGCCAGAAAGATCTTTTTTTTGAAAAATTTTTTGGAAAAAACTTGAATAATCGCGGAGATGGCTACTAGATACAGCAGTAATCCTGCGATTGGTAAGACGTAAACCTTATTGATAAAGATGGCCACTACACCTAAAGTCATTAAAACACCCATGGTTCCAGTGTCCCCCAAAAAGAATTTAGCAGGCGGAATGTTAAACCATAAATAAGCCCACATGGTACCTACCATTACCATCAATAGGGTAGCTATGTTATAGTATTTATCTATAAAGGCTAAACCAGCAAAACATAAAAATACTGGAATAAATACTCCAGTAGCTAAACCGTCAAAACCGTCAATAATTGAGGTAGACCAAATGCTTACTAGAATTAAGACAATTAAAGGTATAATCAACCAACCAAGAGAACCAACCAAAGGTAAACTAATGTTTTGTAAATCAAAATTAATCCAGTGTCTTTCGGTTAAATTATATAATGGTAGCTTAATAGTAGTAATGTCTAGTTTGTAGTAAAACCACCAACCGATGAAAGTGCTCATTAAAGCTACTAAAATTAATCTATGAGAAAGTTTTAGACCACCAGCAATATAATTGCCACCGTTTTTCATGGTGGATAAAGTGTCATCAATTAGACCCACTAAGGAGGCAAAAAATAAAGTGCCTAAGGGAATAAAAGTTTCCTTACGACTAATAAAGTTGAGAAATTGGTAAAATTTGTTAGTAGGGTCAATTTGTAGAATAAGCCAAAAGAATAAAGCGAACAAAATGGTAGTTACCCAAATTAAAATTCCTCCACCTCTAGGTATATATTTACGGATTTCGTCTTCTTCGTTATCTATGTAAAATTGTTTAGTAGCTACTAAATCCTCTCCAGTGACGGCTACTTTGCGGCTTTGTTTTTTCCAAAATTTCAAAATGGTTAGGATTTTGATTAACACAGGAGCCCACACCATTCCTAGCACGAAAACCAGGCTACTATAAAGCAAAATTTTAATACCTTGGTAAGTAGGGTCTAAGAACATTTATCAAGATTAGCAATCTTAAGTAAGAAGATGAGTGCTTTTTTGGGCTGGTTGCTGAAATTGATTTTGTCAAATTTTTAGCCTTGGTGGATATCAGCGAGTTTTTGAGAACTGAGTTTATAAGAGCTTAACTGTAAGCGTAGATATTGCCTTAAATACAATTTTTCCTTTTCAATGAACTGTATTCTTTCCAATTCTAAGTCAGGTAATCGAACTAAGATCTGTGGTTTTATCTTGGAGACATGTTTGTTTGATTTTTTAAGTGTAACAAGTTTTAGGTGGGTTTTGGTTTTTTAGACTGTGTTGAGTTAATTAATTGTAATTTGCCTTAAACCTGATATTTAAATTGGGATAATGTTAACTCGTTAATTTTTAAAAGCTTTTTTAGGGTGGAAATTTATTGGTTTAAAAGCAGATTCTTACTAGTCTTATGATACTCTAAGTTAAGTAGTTTGCTCGTAGATTAACGATCAAGTTTAAGTTTTTCTACTATGATGATTGTGCCAGTTTAGTGACGAGTTGTAACCATTTTGATTGTCCCAGATCCATGGGACTATTTAATGTCCGTTTAATTACTGTTTTTTAGGTTTAAGTGCTATCTCGAATGAATTCGCGCACATCTAGAACAAATTCCACGGGACGAGTATCCATAATATTTCCTCCAGTTAGTTTGTAAGCGATGCTTCTGGTTTTAGAAGTTACCTTACCAAGATCAATTACAGATTTTCTTTTTTGCCAAATTTCTTTACTTGGATCTAGCATTTCTGCTAACTTCAAAAATTCTTTGACCGGACAGATCCAATCAAATTGTCCTCGCATTAGAAGTAGTGGTAATCTAATAAACTGAACTTGGTTATCTAGATCTAGCTTTTGAAATTTTTCTGAAAAATTAAATTCGCTTAAAATTTGTAGGCCAGAGTTGATAGCCTCACGTGAAAGATTTTCTGATAGAATAGACCAAAAATTTTTGTGTCTAGGTTTTTTTGACCAATACATAATTTGTTTTAAGGTTTTAGGAGACACAGAATACAATCGAGAATAAATCCAGTTTTTTATTTTCAAACCGAAATGGTTAAACGAATTACCGCAACCAATAAGCACTAAACGTTGTATTTGTGGAATGTTTTGTAGGGCATACTCTAGGGCAATAACAGCCCCCAACTCGTGTCCAATTAAGGTTAGTTTGGTATCTTTAATGGTTTTAATAATCTCAGGTTTGTTGGTTAAAATTAATTTCTTAGCTAATTCTTGCTGTTTGGGAAGCTTATCGTTAATTGTATTTCTTAACCAAGCTCGAGCGTCAGCCAAAGTCCAAGGTCGATCGTTGTCTGGGTGACCGGGTAGTTCAAAAGTAAATAGGTCAATTAGATAACGATCAGAATAGCTGGATTCTAAATTTAGAATACCACGGATGTGTGGTAGCCAAAGACTAGGTGTTCCTAACAGGGAGTGTAAAAACAATATCATTGTTGAATGAGTTCAACACTCAAAACCTAAATTTGTAGGTTTGTCAATTGGTTTTTTGCTAATTTTAGTTTTAGAGCTTAGGAAAATATTTTTTAAGTTTTTACTCTTGTAAATATTGTTTGCTAATTTTTTGGTAGATCTAATTTCAAGATATTGATTTTGAGTAGGGGTATTTTAACGACAAATTAACAGTAACTTTGTGTTGACCAAGCTTAGGTTAAGCAAGATTTTGGTTGCAGATTTATATTTTTCCGTTGATTCTCTACGAAAGTAGAGATATTTCTTAGATTTAACAGATATTAATCTAATTACAAAAGGAAAATAGTAGTTTGATATTGCTTCCAGTTTGGACACAGAATAAAACTGTCTCAATTTATTTTTAAGCTAAAACATTGGGTAATTGGAGTTTATTTT
>Ga0209018_1002959_pt1 | contig 11295 bp, 8 predicted proteins | sample YNPBryBLVA2012_FD_185814 | JGI IMG/M metagenome (GOLD analysis project Ga0209018, IMG submission 185814) | Anoxygenic and chlorotrophic microbial mat microbial communities from Yellowstone National Park, USA - YNP Bryant BLVA 2012 (SPAdes)... ...
GCTGGCGGGGGCGCGCCACTCGCTGCTGTTCCGTTCGCGCGACCGCGGGCAGCGCTGGGAGCGGCTGAACTTTCCGCGGTATTTCTCGGCGACGCTCACCGCGGTGATGAGCCATCCGGCCGAGCCGGGCCTGTATCTGGCCGCGGCGGAAACGCCCCAGGGCGTCGGCGCCGGGGTCTGGTACAGCGAAGACGAGGGGGCCACATGGCACGCCGCCGAAGGCGTGGAAGGCCTGTCCACGTTCGCATTGGCCTTTTTCGAAAAGGACCCGCGCCGCATGGCCGCCGCCACGCGCGCCGGCGTGTGGAAGAGCGAGGATGCCGGCCGCACCTGGAGACGCATTTCCCCGCCCTACAACCACGAGCTGCGCTCGGTCACCGCAGTGGCCATCGACCCGCGCGACGACCGCATCATGTACGCCGGAACCACGCACCTGCCGTGGAAAACAACCGACGGCGGCAAGACCTGGCAGATCATCCACGACGGCATGGTCGACGACTCCGACGTCTTTTCCATCTTCATCGACCCGTCGCGGCCGGAGCGCGTGCTGGCCAGCGCGTGCAGCGGCATCTACCGCAGCGAGGACGGCGGGCGGAACTGGCTCAAGGTGCGCGGCATCCCGCCCGAGCAGCGGCGCACCCACGTGGTGCGCCAGATGCCCGGGCGGCCGGACGTGATCTTCGCGGGCACCACGCTCGGGCTGCTGAAGTCCGCCGACGGAGGGCTCACTTTCCGGCGGCTGAACCGGCTCCACGTCTACAGCCTCGCCTTCGACCCGCGCGAGCCGCGCCGCATGTATCTGGCCACCGAAGGCGGCGGGCTGTGGCGCAGCGAAAACGGGGGCGAGGCGTTCGTCCAGATCAACGAAGGCTTCGCCAGCCGCCGCGCCGCAGGCCTGGCCGCCGCCGACAGCGTGCTCTATCTGAACGTGTTGCAGGATGGCGAATGGGGCGGGCTGTTTCAGAGCAGCGACGGCGGCGCCTCCTGGCGCCAGGCGCCGAAATCGAAGACTTTCCCCGAAGGACACATCACGCGCCTGGCGGCCTGCCCGGCACGTGCGGGCCTGCTGTTTGCAGGCAATGACGAACGCATTTACCGCAGCCTCGACGGCGGCCGGAGCTGGACGCCGCTGCGCGTGGGCGGCGCGGCGCGGGTGCGCATCCAGGCCCTGGCCTGCGCCATGGCGGCAGGCAAGGAGGTGCTGCTGGCGGGCACCGACATCGGCCTGTGGCGGAGCACCGATCTCGGCGTCACCTGGCAGATGGCGCGGCTGACGTCGGCCAACATCCGGCACTCGGTGCAGGAGTTGATCACGGCGCAGCTCGACGGGGGCCGCGTGCTGGCGAGGACCGCGCACACGGTGTATCTCAGCAGCGACGCCGGCCTGAGCTGGCGCCCGCTCAGCATGCTGTTTCCGGTATCCACCATTTATGACATGGCCGTGACGGAATCCACGCTGCTGGCGGCCACGGCCGACGGGCTGTATCTTTCCGGCGACGACGGCAGGCACTGGCAGAAGATCGACAACGGGCTGGAGCCGGGCACGGTGGCCGTGCTGGCGGCGCGCCCGGGCCGCGGCGGCGAGGTGGTGGCCGGCCAGTTCGGCAGGATCTACCGTTCCCGCGACGGCGGCCGGAGCTGGCAGGCCGTGGAAGGCGCGGACCTGCCGGCGGTGAGCCTCCGCCGGCTCCTGTGGCCGGACGCGAAAGGCGCGAGGCTCCTCGGCCTGACCCCGGACGCCGGCGTTTTCTGTTTGGAATTCCGGACACAGGAGTTGCATAATGGACAGTGAGGCAGGTGAAGTCCCCATGATGAAACAATTTGCAGGCACGCTTCGCTCATGTAGCTGGTCACGGACTTTTGCAGCCGCCGCTTTGACGTTCCTGCTGGCATTTTCCGCCGCAGGTCAGCAACAGCCGGCGAGCCCGAAGAAGGCCGGAGGCGACGAGCTGCCGGACAAGGTGGAAATCAACGGGTTTGGCGGCGGGAGCTTTTTCCAGGGCGTGTCCAGCGGGCTGGGCACGAAACTGGTCAATGGCGGCGCCTTCGGCTTCCGCCTCACGGAAAACTTCTGGCGCTATGTGGGCCTCGAGCAGGCGTTCACCTACAGCGCGAACAACGTGCGGTTTGAGTCTCCGGTGGCGCCCGGCATGCCGCAGAATGATTTCGGGCACAGGATTTACCAATACTCTCTGAATCCGGTGTTTTACTGGACCGAGCGCGGCTCGAAGATCCGCCCGTTCCTGACGGTCGGCCTCTCGGCGATGTATTTCGCGCCGATTGACTCGGCCAAGGGCTGGGCGCGCAGCCCGCTCAACGTGAATTTGCTGGCGCAGAATCTCGATGCCAACGTCCACCCCGCCATGAATTACGGGGGCGGCCTCAAGTGGCACCTGACGGAGCGCTGGGGCCTGCGCTTCGACGCGCGCGGCATCTGGACGAAGAACCCGACCTTCCGCCTTGCCGACTATCCCAACGGCGGGCTCTATATTCCGCGCGGCGACAAGCTGCACGGCATCCAGACCACTGCCGGCATCACGTACTACATCGGCCGCAAGGCGGAAGCCCCGGCTCCGCCGCCTCCGCCGCCCCCGGGGCCGCTGCCGGGGCTGAACGCCGGCACGCTGAGCGTGGGGCCGGGCACGCTGTGCCAGGGCCGGGCGATTACAGTCCGCAATACCGGCGCCAGCGACCCGGCGGGCCGGACCATCACGTACAAGTGGAGGGTGAACGGGCAGCCGATGGGCGGCAACTCGCCTGAGCTGACCTTCACGCCCGACCGCGCCGGCGATTACAAGATCGAGCTGAACGTCGAGGCCGAGAACAACCCGAACCACCCGGTTCGGGTCGCCTCGGCGCCGCCGCTGACGCTGAACGTGCAGCCGTACAACCCGCCGACGGTCTCTAATGTGATGGCCAACCCGGCGGCGATTCAGTACGGGCAGACGTCGACGCTGAGCGCGCAGGGCACGGGCTCGGCCTGCTCGACCATCCGGTTCCAGTGGACGGTCACCGAGGGCACGGTGCAGAACGCGACCTCGGCCACGGCCACCTTTGACAGCAAGGCGGTGAAGTTCGAGCAGGGCGGCAAGATCCAGTCGAAGACGGTGACAGCCACTGTGCGTGTCACCGACGACCGCGGCGCCTCCGCCACCGGGACGACGCAGATCAAGGTCGACTTCATTCCGACGGCGATCCGCTTCTCCGACGTCATCTTCAGCAAGAACAGCGCCCGCGTGAACAACTGCGGCAAGCGCATCCTGCTTGAGGAAGTTGCGCCGAAGGCCGCCGACCCGGACTACGAGGTCGTGCTGATCGGCCACATCGACCAGGACGAGGTTTCGAAGACGAAGAAGCCAAGCGACCTCGACATGCGCCGCGTCATGAACGCCTACGCCGTGCTGACCGCCGGCGGCGGCACCTGCGCCAACGTCGACAAGTCCCGCATCAAGGTGACCTGGGTCGGCACGGAACAGGTCTCCGACATGCAGCCCGGCCTCTGCGGCACGGCGGCGCGCGCGGCCTCGAAGGAGCGCGCCGGCCAGATGGTCTCCACCGCGGATCAGAACCGCCGCGTCGAGGTCTGGCTGGTGCCGAAGGGCACAAAGATGCCGGCGGCGTTCAAGGATGCCAAGCAGCTCGACGAGAAGCTGCTGAAGCGCCTCCGCTGCCCGAAATAATCAGCCGCATCGCCTGACCCGCGGGCCCGCTCCCTGCCAAGGGGGCGGGCCCGTTTGCTTTCCGGCGGCGGCCGGAAGCGTTCAGGCCGGCTCCTGTTGCGAGAGGCAGTGCAGCGTGCCCAGCCCCCACACCAGGTCCAGCGCGTGGATGCCGATGACCGGGCGGCCGCGGAACAGCTCCGACAGGATGCCAAGCGCGACGCGGTCCTTGGGGTCGTTGAACGTCGGCACGAAGACGGCGTGGTTGGCGATATAGAAATTCGCGTAGCTCGCCGGCAGCCGCTGGTCGCAGAAATACACCGGCGAAGGCATGGGCAGCAGCGCCACTTCCGGCCGCGAACCATCTTCCAGGCGCAGGTCCGCAATGCGCTCCCGGTTCTCGGCCAGCGCCCGGTAGTTTGCGTCGCGCGGGTTGTCTTCCTGGACGAGCACGAGCGTGCGCCGGTCGACGAACCGGCACAGATCGTCGATATGGCCGTGCGTGTCATCGCCGGCGATGCCGCGGCCGAGCCAGAAAATGTTCTTCACGCCAAGCCAGGCGCGCCAGGCGGCTTCGTAGTCGGCGCGCGTGAAGCCGGGGTTGCGGACCTGCGTCTTCGGGTCGAGGTAGCATTCCTCCGTGGACAGCAGCGTGCCGCTGCCGTTGACCTCGATGCCGCCGCCCTCGGTGACGAACGGGCGGCCGTTCCAGCGGGCGCGAAACAGCGGCACGCGGAGCCGCGCGGCAGCCGCCTCCGGGACGCGGCGGTCTTTGCGCCAGTTGTCATATTTGGCCCAGCCGTTGAAGTGCAGATGCACGATGGCGCGGCGCGGCGCGGGCGCGGCGCGCGTCACAAAGACAGGGCCGCAATCGCGCATCCACCCGCGGTCGAGCGGCCGCCGGAGAAACTCGATTCGCCGCAGATCCGCGCCGGCGCGCTCGAGGCAAGACCGGGCCTGCTGCTCGGCGCGCGCTCCGGCCACGAAAAGCCGCACGCGCTCGCCGCGGACCAGCCTGGCGATGAAGTCGGCGAAGGCCCAGCGCACCGCGTCCAGCTTGCCCGGGAAATCCGACTCGTTTTGCGGCCAGGCCAGCCAGGTGGCGGCGTGAGGGGTCCACTCGGCGGGCATCGAGAAGCCGGCTTCGGCGGGCGTGGTCCGCTCCGGATGAAATGCCATAGTCGTATTTTCGGAAATTTGCTGCGCGGCGCGCGATTTCTGGTACAAAAGAGGCTGAACCGATGCGCATTCTGCTTTGGGGTCTGGCGGCAGCAGCGCTGGGGGCGGCCATCCTCCGCGCCGACAGCCGGAAACAGGAGTTCTCCGATTTCACCACGCCGTTGCCAGTGGAGCCTGGCGACCGGCTGGTCATCGGCATCGTCGGCGGCTGGGAACGGTGGGACAACCCGGCCCGCGCCATCCGGCGGACGGCGATCTCCATCAAGCGGAAGCGGCTGCCCGGCGTGTACGTGGAGACGGTCGAGAACCACAGCCTGGAGCTGGCCGAGCAACTCGTCCGGCGCGCCTTCGACTTCAACCGCAACGGCAGGCTCGAGCCGGAGGAGGCGGCCCAGGGCTTTGTGGTCATCTACGGCCAGAGCCTCGGAGGGCGCGCGGCCGTGAGGCTCAGCCGCACACTGCACGAATGGGGCGTGCCTGTGCCGCTGCTCGTCACCATCGACAGCTTTGGCAGGGACTCCTACGTGGTCCCGCCGAATGTGCAGCGCGCGGCCAACTACTACCAGCGCGAGCATCTGGTCATCAAGGGGGCGCCGGAGCTGCGCGCCGCCGACCCCGCGCGCACGCAAATCCTGTTCAACCGCAAGCTCACCTTCAAGGACCGCGGCGAGATCGAGGCCGAAGAGCACAGCTGGCTGCAACGTTTCTTTCTCGACGAGCACGCGCGGCTGGAATACCTGCCCGAGGTGTGGGAAGAGATCGAGCGGATGATCGTCGAGGCGGTGTCGGGCAACCCGGCGGCGGCGATCCCCGCTGCCCGCCGCTGAACCGCTGTGCGCGCGGCTCAAACGGGCAAGGGCACGCCGCAATAACCGCAGAATTTCGCGCGCGCCGGCAGCTTCCGCCCGCAGGCGGGGCAGGCTGCCCGCGGCGCCTCCCCGGCCGAAACGCCGGCATCGGGCCGGGCGGGCGCCGCACCCGGCGGCCGGCCAGCGGCGCCAGAGGCCGCTGCATCCTGCGAAGCGGCTGGCGACCAGTCCGGCGCGGTGGCCGCAGGGGTAAGCAGGGCGTCCAGAGCGCGCCTGGCTCCGAAGAGCGAGATGCCTGCCAAAGCCGGCTCGCCCTCCGGCGGGAGATCCAGAAGCCACAGAGGCTCATCGCCGCGCAGAAAGCAGGCCGCGTGGCGCCCGATGTCGCCGCCCGGCGCTGCGGCCGCCGTGTCCACGGCAATGACCGCCGTGCGCCGCCGGAAGGAAGTGGCCAGGAACTCCCCCGCCGGCGTCCACTTCCACGCCGAACCCTGCCGCTGGGCCAAACCGAGGGCATCGAGGTTTTGCAGCGCCTCGAAAACCCTCTGCGCCTCGCGCGGCGCGCAACCGGCCGGCAGCAGCGGTCGCAGAAAGTTCAGAATCCATCGCGGATCCTCATGCCGCTCCGCCCCGGCAAGGGCCGAGGCGATATCCTCGACGGGATACGCTTCAGGATACGGCTGATGGGACAGGGCGGCGGACCAGCAAGCCCGGGTTTCCAGGTCGATCCAGCCCAGCAGCAGGGCCAGTTCGGCCCACCCGAGCCGGATGCGGCAGTGCGGTTCGGCCGGCTCCCCGGTTGCCGCCAGCCACCCGAGCAACGTATCGGACAACACGTCTAGCCCGGCCAGCGGCTGGATCTCCAGCCGGCCGTCTTCCTTCGGCCCGGCGAGCAGGCACTGCGCGCCTCCTGGGCGCGCGGCGGCGATCAGCAGAAACCGGACAAGGCTCCGGTCGCCGCGGAGAACGCGAATGTCGGCCAGCAGGTCCGGTGCGGCGAGCAGCCGCAGCTCGCCCATGCCGAGCCTTTCCCGGGCCGGCAACGACTCGTACCACGACGCCACCTGCGCGGCATAGCCGGCATCTTCCGGCACGTCCATCAGCGCAGCGCTCAGGGCCGTGCGCCGGAAACCGAAGTGGCGCACCAGCGCCCCGACAACGTATGGCTGGATGGCGATCACCGCCGCACCTCCCTTGCGGCCGGACCCGCGACCGCGTCCCTCGTCCAAACCTCTCCGTCCTGCACATATTGCATGCGGCGCGCCCCGCCCAGGGCGGCATACGGGCAGCCCTCCAGCCCGTAGCGCAGCGCAAGCGCGGGGTCGCCCGGGGCGATCCAGGCCAGCTTGCCAAACCGGATCCAGGGGGCGAGGTCGAAGTCCCACTCCTCTTCGGCGTCCAGGGCCTCCTCCCTTGCCCAAGCGCCGCCTGCTCGTTCCACCTGGCGTTCGTTGGCGCCCCAGTCGTTCGGCCATGCCAGCCCGGGTTTGTCACAAGCGGCGAAATAGGCCACGCACCAGGCGCGATGGCGGCCGCAGGGCGCCGCGGAGATCACGGCTTTCACCTCCGGGTCGAGCAGCAATCGCGGGATGACGTAGGGGGCGGCGGGACCAGGCTTGGCCAGGAACGGGAACGGCTCGATCTGCCCGTCCAGCAGGACGGCGCCGGTGACTGCCTGGCAGCTATAAATACGGTTCCGCAGCGGACGCGCCGGGTTCCGGCAATCCCACCAGAGCCCGTCCAGCCCCAACGGGTCAAAAGCAAACCGGAGAAGCAAACCGGTCCAGGGGCACCGGGAGAGAAACAGCCTCGGCAGCCCCTCCTCATAGTTCCGCCGCACCTCGGCCAGCTCCGCCGCGGCGCGGGGATCCTCGAGCGCAGCCGGCATCAGCCGAAATGCCCGCTCAAGCAGCGCCCGGCGTTGTGCAGCGCCCCACGGGAGTCTCACCTGTCCGATCCTCCTGCCTGGACGAGACTCACGGCCTCCAGCCGGCCATCGGGCCAGACCGCCAGCAGCAACCCGTCTTCGGGAACGCGCGGCGCACCCAGGTCCGCGTCCGCCGCCGGGCCATCCGATGCCGGCTCGGCCAGCGGCCGCATGCCGTCCCGCACCACGCCACGCCGGGCGCGGAAAGGACCAGCCCGCAGCTCGCGGATCACCTCTTCGCGCAACGGGTGGCAAACGGGCAAGCCGGTTTTCATGTCATATGCCGGGCTTCCGTCGGGATTTTCCTGACGCAGAGGGAGCGGATCGCCGGTCGAGCCGTCGCGGATTTCGAACAGTTCCGCGCCTCCGGCGAAGACTTTTCCTGTTTTTACATCATGAATGACGCCGTTTCTTACAAAGATGCATTGGCTGCTTTCCAGCCGCCGGATATGCACAAATTCCTCAACATATTCCTGCAAACGCAATCCTGCGATTCTCACGAGGCCTGCATACTCTTCTTCCGGCATTGCGTTTTTCGCCGGAAGGACCGGCAGATAATGGCCGATGGATCCCGGCTTTCCCCTCGCTCCGAGGAGATATTCCGGCTCGGCAAGCGCCCTGTTGTGGATGAACGGAGGCACAGGGACGGCGGCGCCGGATTCGATGAGCTCCCGCGCGCTTCGCGCCGGCGGAAGCAGGTCGAGGATGACGCCGTGCCTCGCCGCCACAGCCCGCGCGTGTTCCAGCGCCTCCGGCGAAATCGCTTTCGCCAGCCTTTCCGGCGGCACGGCGGCTTGCCGGAGCCGGTACGCCTCCTTCCTGTCCGCGAGCACATTGCGGTGCATCCGGCCGGACCGGGGAGGCAGATTGATGGCGCGGTTGACGCCGGCCGACACGAGCGAAGGGCTGCCTCCGGGCATGGCATCCAGGCGTGCCGCTGTCGCCGGAGCGCCGGTCCGGCCGCTTCTCCGCACCGCGGCTTGCGCAAGGCTGGCGCCCGTTCGCGCCGCATTCGCAATGCAGTCCTGTGCAAGTTCGGCGCCCGGCGCGCCCGCGCTCAGGGCTTCGTGCAGCGCGCGCAAACCGCCTGCCTCCGGCAGAGCAAATTGCCGTGCACCCGCCGGGGATCCGCAGAAAGCAACCCGGAACGCCGCCGCTTCCGGGCCCGTATCGGGCGGCGCGTCTGCCGCGCCGCTTCCGAAGCCCGACGCAGACTCGAGCGCGCTCCTGCCGTCGGCCGGCGCAATCAGGCGGCGGCCTGCGGCGGCCAGCCAGGACCCGGCGCGAACGGTTTCTCCATGCCCGGCCGCCTCCTGCCGTCCCGCAGCCGCTGCCGGCCGGATGACATCCCTGTCCAGGCCGTCTGCTGCGGGCAGCTGCGTTTGCAGAAGAATTCTCCCCTTTTTGACGCCTTTGTAGATTTCAGAAATCTCGTCAAAAATCTCTGCGTCGCCTCGCCTTCCGCGAATCAATTGTTCCTGTATGGCGCGGAATGGAACGGATATATTTTCTTGTCTGCTGGAGCGAATTGTGTAACTTCCGGGTTTCGCAAGAAACGCACTTTCTTTTTTCGCTCCCGTTTCTCTTCTGCTCTCCTCCGCCGGAATCCCGGCCGGATGCCGCGCGGCCTCGGGGCCCGGGGCCGCCATGCCGCCAGGCAACGTCCAGCCATTGCCTTGCAGCGTGGTCTTCAGCCAGAGAAGGAGCGCGCCGGGCAGCCTCACCGCGGCTTGGAACAACAGGTTCCCTGCTCTGCCCTGGCCTTCAGCGGCATCGCCGGGACAGGGAAGCTCGCGCAGTCTGGCAATTTTGTCGCGCAATCCGCGCCAGCCGCCATCACTCCAGCCGGAGGGGAGCCGTTTCAACATCGACCACCTCGCACGATGCCGCCGGAGTGCAACACGCGGGCGATTCCCCATGCCTCCAGCTCGGCAGACCGCCGCACCTGCCGATTGAAGAACTCCGCTTCGCCTTCCCTTTCGCCGGAGGGCGCCACGAGGGCCTCAATCGCGCCCCGCTCGACGGCAGGCTTGGCGCCCGGCGCGCTGCGGACCGCGCCGAACCCGAGGCTATGAAGATTCCGGGGTGTTCCTGTCATGGGTTGCCGGCCTGTGCCCTCTATCGGCGGAACTGCACGCTGGCATGAGTCCCGCCCGGACGCTCTCAGAACAGCCTCCAGTGGAAAGTGACCACCGCATTCTGCTCCCGCAAGCCTTCAAAGGCTATCCGCTTCCAGCCGTTGGCGGGTCCCGGCGTCTCTGTGAGCCGTATACCGGGCGACGCGCTCTCGACGACAACGGGCAGGCCAGGCAACACTCCCCGGAGCGTGCCCGTGCTGGCATGGTCGCCTTCAATCGTGACAACGCTCCCCGGGCGAAGCCGCCCCGTCCAGACGAGACTCCCTGCGGAGCCCGGCGTGTTCGCCCCGGGCGGGAAACCGGCAACCGCAACTTTCTCCGCTGCGGCCGCGGCTGCGGCCGGCGGCTGCCGCGCGGGAAGCTGCGGCGGCTGGACCGGCGCGGGCGGCGGGACAACGGACGGCGTCGGCAGCACCTTCGCGGGCGGCACCCCGGAAGCTGTCGGTCTTGGGTCTTCCTGCCCCGCCCCGCCGGTCATCGGATCAGTCACAGCGCCATCCGCGGATTCCTGTGAACGCAAATCTGGCCGTGGCCCGGCGACGGAAAGCGGAATTTCAACAGCCGTCGTGTGGGGCGGCGCCGGAGCTGTCCTGGCATCGGAAATCCGGACCGAAGCGGGGTGCTGCCTCCAGCCGAACCAGATGCTTGCACCCACCACACACAGGACGGCGAAAACAGTCAACGCCTTGAGCCAACGCGTGCGGCGCCAGGAATGCAGCAGCGCCACAGGGGCGCCGCCAGCCCGATGAAGCGCGGGTTGCGGGGAAACCGCGCGCCTCGGCCGCAACAGGGAGGAATCGTCCGGCGCGGCCATCGCGTTCGCTCCGACCGGCGAAGCCGGGCCGCCTGGCGGGAGGCTCGCGGTTGCGGCCGGCGCCGCCAGACCGCTGGCGGCCACAGAGGCGGTTTGCGCGGCAGCGTCCTCCCCGGAAGCCGCTGCCCCCTGCGCGGCAGCTGTCGCAGACGCCCGTTCCGGCGCGAGATCCACGGCCTCGCCGCACTCGATGCAAAACCGCATGTCATCTTCCAGGGGCGTTCCGCAGCGAATGCAAACGATCATCCCGATTCCTTCGCATCGTCCGGGTGGCGCCGGACGCAACAATCTTCCTGATTAGAAATCGGGCAAACCGGCCCCGCACTTCATAGAAGCGAACCGGAAAAAGCGTCAGCCCGGGCTGGATTCAGAGCCGGGCCGAGCTGGCTTTCGCGCCTGCCATTGCCGGGCGGCGCCTCACCGCACCTGCATCTCGCCTTCCAGCAGGATGTGTGCTGACGAGGGTCCGGCAAACACACGGAAGGTTCCCTGCGGCGTGCGCCAGCCCTTTGCATTCTCATCAAACACGGCCAGCGCCAGCGGGTGCAGCTCCACTTCGACGGCCCGCGCTTCGCCCGGCTTCAGCTCCACCTTTTTCCAGCCGGCCAGGCGGCGGAAATCCTCCTTCGTTTCCGCCGGCAACTGGACGTAAACCTGGGCGACTTCCGCTCCGGCGCGCTTGCCTGTGTTGCGGATCGTCAACGACACCTTGCGCGCGGCCGCGTCGATCCGCAGATCCGACCAGACGAAGCTCGTATAGGAAAGCCCG